>Ga0208547_1000884_pt1 | contig 16949 bp, 9 predicted proteins | sample DEB08_DNA_5_FD_185501 | JGI IMG/M metagenome (GOLD analysis project Ga0208547, IMG submission 185501) | Aqueous microbial communities from the Delaware River and Bay under freshwater to marine salinity gradient to study organic matter... | ecosystem: Environmental > Aquatic > Marine > Coastal ...
TTTTAACGTGTATGCCGGACGACTCTGTGAAGCGTGCTGCTACACATACCGTGATCACTGTGGTCTGGATCAACCGCAAGGAAATCCAGCCGACTTGGAAGAGGAATATTGAGATGAAATACAAACCAAAACTCGGTGCTAAATTAGCACTGCTAATGCGTACCCGGTTCGCGCAGAAACAGAAACCGGAGTTGAAGTATTCTCGTAAACGCAAACACAAGGAGAAAGAAGAATGAACCTGAATCACAATCTGACTACGGCACACAAAGGTTCTCCCTCCAGAAACCTGCCGTCCGTGCGCATGCACCAGCTGTGTGCAGAGTTGAATGAGGATCTGCCGCTTGAGCATCGTGTCGGCTGGTTACGAAATGGATATACTTTCAGTATATACAATGTCGCGACCAACAAGCGATTCGTGGACAACAAGAGTGGTGGAGAAGCGTTGCAGTTTCTGCGTGGTATGAAGACCTTTCATCAGATTCAAACGGGGCAACATGATTCTCAAGTTTGAGTTCGACACCAACAAGCCAGAGGACTTCAAGGCGCTAATGGCGCTAAAGGTGCTGATGGCGGAATGGGATGGAAACGAAAATCCTTTTCCTATTGACAAGACAAACGACAATCTGCATACTCAATCTCAAGAGTCGTCAGACGGAACATTCGCACCATTGAAGGGTGCACCGGCCAGTGCTCCAGAAAAGTCAGGCGACTCTCAAGATGATAAACGCAGCTTCATCAACTTTGTCAACAGCAAGATTCCCGTGATCACCGGAAAGGAAGTCGGTAACATTCTGGAGAAGCACTGCGGTCAACGTAAGATTGCTCTTGTTCCTCCACAACATTTTCAAGCCATTAAACAGGAGTTGGAAAGTGCATGCACGACTGTCGGCGAGTAAAGCCGGTATATTCATGAAGTGCTCCGGTGCTCCTGCGCTATGGGATAAAGCACCGGATACAACCTCTTCCTACGCGGAAGAAGGAACCAACCAGCACAGCATCAACGAAGTGCTGGGCCGCACGGGTAAGTTTCCACGTTTGGCGATGGAGATTAGTGAGGAAGCAAAGCGATGTGCTGAGCATTATGTTAGCACCGTCAACTCGTTCGCCAGTCATCCCGCTAGCACAATCAAGTGGGAGACACATGTATCACTGGCTCCACTTGGTTTGGAAGATATGTGGGGTACGTGCGATACGGAAATCTATTCTCCTCAGTATCTACACATCATGGACTACAAGCATGGCGCGGGTGTCTATGTGAATGTAGATGAAGAGGGTGCTCCGAACAGCCAACTGATGTATTACCTGCTGGGCGCGGTGCTATCACGCGTTCCTTCTGGTATACGTGTTCGGGATTACCTGAAGAGTGAGCTAGAGGAGATGTACATCAGTATCGTGCAACCCCGCACCAGTGAGCTTTGGCCGCTAAGCATCTCTGAAGATGCGGTACGCACACGACGGGTTACAGCTGAAGAGTTGATTGCTTTTGCAGAAGAGCTAAAAGCGGCGGTGCAACGTGTACAGGATCAACCGCACAGCTACACGATGGGTTCGCACTGTCGCTTCTGCAAAGCGAAAGACATTTGTCCCGCCCAGATGCAAGCGGTGACGGAGTATGCGAAGAGTGCTTTTGACAGTGTCACCTCCGGTGATGCTCGAAAAAGTCTTGAGACTCTCACTCCAGAACAGCTTTCTGACGTGCTGGACAAAGCAACCAAGGCTGAAGATTTCATTGCAGCCCTACGCAAGTATGTGACTGCCTTGATTAACACAGGTGTTACCGTTCCGGGCTATGGTCTGGTGCCCACTCGACCGACGCGTAAATGGGTGGATGAACAGAAAGCGTGGGCTTATGCCATGTCACAGGGTATCGCTTTAGAAGACATCATGGAGAAGAAGATGATTAGCCCTGCTAAATTCGAGAAGCTAATTCGAGACAAAGCAATCATGCAGGATCTGACTGTTTCTGTTTCCTCCGGAACTAAGCTCAACCGCGTTGCTTCGGTAAACTTTGGTAGTGCTAATTCACTAGGAGAAATATGAGCAAAGCAAAACTATCTATAGTACAGGGTGGCACTTCCTCTCCCGCCGATATGCTGACGCGAGAAGAAGTAGCCTCATTACTGGGTGTCAGTCCAAACACGATTTACAACTGGATCGTGGATGGTCAGTTACTGACAGAAACATCGGAAGAAGGCAAACGTCTGATTCCGGAACGTGAGCTAGCAAGAGTCTTGGCTACCCGTGATTCGTTACAGAGTCGCGATTGGGTGCCCTTGTCGATTGCTGCCAGAGTGTTGGGTGTCACGCGGCAGACACTCTACAACTACACGGCTCAGGGCAAGCTTCGTAAGAAGGTTGTCTCTGGTCGAACTTTCGTTGCCGCTAAATCTCTTCGCGATCACGTCGAAGAAACCGTTCAGGTTGCCCTGCAAAAGCAGGAACGACTGAACAATCTTTTATCCCGCTAAACTAGTGAGACACTATGAAGGCGCAAAGACCTACTCAAAACTTGATTACTCCAGTCGGTGTTGTTTGCTACCCAAAGCTTTTCGAGAAAGGCTTATCGTGGGACAAGAAGGAACCGGCTTCGCACTACACAGCTACGCTAGCGTTTCGTGTTGAAGCAGATCTCACAGATCTGGAGAATGCTTTGGCAAATGTTGCCAAGCAGTTCGTTGACTTCAAAGGCATGTCCTTTCCCAAGGCGTTCGTGGAGGACTTTCCAAACCCGAAAGGTTCTGCGAAGACACCTTTGCAGACAGACCGTTCGAAGTTGGATAAGATGGGGTTGGACGATAACTTTGATCGTTTCATTTCGCTCAAGTCACCCAATCGCATCGGACTGCGTGATGCAACCGATACCCGTGAACTCGAACCTGAAGAGGTTTATGCGGGTGTGTTGGGGCGTTTTGACATTTCGGTATTCCCTTACTTTTCGTCTGCGACGAACTGCGGCGTTACCTGCTGGATGAATGCTTTTCAGAAAGTAGGTGATGGTACGCAGATCGGTGGTCGCCGCGTTTCTTTCGGTGTGGCCGAAGACGTGGAGATGATGGAATTATGATTCACTGGGACTGCGAGACACGCTCACAGTGCGAAATTCGTAGTTCCGGAAGCCGTGTCTACGCGGAGCACCCGTCCACCGACCTTTGGTGCATCGCTTGGCATGATGGAGACACGGCGAAATCAGGCGTCTGGCTTCCGGGTGATCCGGTGCCGGACGTTTTCCGTGAACCGCTCGAAATCTTTTCCGCATGGAACTGCACTTTTGAGCGGGACATTCACACCGCTATTCTCGTTCCCCGCTACAAGTTCCCTCCGATTGCCGCTAATCAGTGGCATGATACTGCCGTTCTCGCACGGCAGTACGCTCTTCCCGCCGCTCTTGGCAACTGTGCCAAGGCGCTTCGCTTTCCGGTCGATGATCAGAAAGACGCAGAAGGTTCTCGCCTGATGATGCAGATGGCAAAACCACGGTCGGTGCTGCCATCTGGCGAACCTGTCTGGTGGGAGGAAACCATTGAAGATCTTACGAAGAATCACAAGGAAGGCAAAGCTTCACGACTCGAAAGACTTATCGACTACTGTGTACAGGACGTTCGTGTGGAGGTGCAGATCTATCGTTACTTAGCCGCAAAGGAAGCATGCAGGAACCCGAAGTTTTTGAACTAGATGCCCGTATGAATGCACGTGGTGTTCGGGTAGATCTGCCAAATGCCAAGCGCCTTTTTGAAGTCACCGAATTACTTTCCAAGCAAGCCACTACTCGCCTCACTCTGCTTACTCAAGGGCAGGTATCCAGCATCAATGCAGTCGCCCAGTTCAACAAGTGGCTCACCGCTCAAGGTTGGCCGATGCCGGATCTTCGCAAAGAGACGGTGGAAGCCGTGCTGGATAAACCGGGACTTCCTGCAACGGTGCGGGAAGTTCTTCAATTGCGTGCTAATGGTGCGAAAGCTAGCACGCGAAAACTTTTAGCGATGCTTAGCAGTGTCGCAGCTGACGGGAGAATTCATGGACTTCTGTATTACTACGGTGCCCACACGGGACGATGGACGAGCAAGCTTGTTCAAATTCAAAATCTTCCACGGGGAATCCTCTCTGCTGACGAGCAGAGTCTTCTGCTTGATGAACTGGCAGAGTATGGTCCTCGCGTTTTCATTGAGCGGATTTCCGAAAAGTACAATCCCCTCGATGTAGTTTCTTCATTACTGCGTCCACTTTTCTATGCAGAAGATGATTCGCAGCTACTGGTGATGGATTATTCCAGCATCGAGCCGCGTGTGCTGATGTGGTTGGCTGGTCAGGAGCACGCTCTGGATAGCTACCGTAATCAGGAAGATCTCTATGTGCAGATGGCTGCGGACATTTACCATGTAGCAGATGAAGAGGTGACCAGAGCGATGCGGCAGGTTGGTAAAGCTGCTGTGCTTGGTTGTGGCTATGGCATGGGTGCACGAAAGTTCGCGCTAACGTGCGAAAGCCAAGGCATCGAGATGGACGAGGAATCCGCCAAGGAAGTTATCAATAGTTATCGCACGGTGATGAATCGAGTGCCGATCGCATGGCGCGTAGCGGAACAAGCCGCAATCACCGCAACCGATAATATAGGTAAGACCTATGCGGTCTTGGGTGGCAAGTTAGCGTTCTATCATGACGGTACTTTTCTGCAGTGCCGACTGCCAAGTGGCCGCTTACTGATGTACCCGTTCGCGCATTGTGTCTTTGAGCGACGCTTTGAAGGGGCAGACCCAGAAGCTCGACTGGTCTACTCCGGAAACGTCTCGCAGCTTGGTAACAAGTTTATGGAGAAAAGCATCTGGGGTGGGACTTGGATTGAGAATATCGTTCAGGCGATCAGCCGTGACCTGATGGTGGATGCGATGCTCAATCTTGAGAAAGCAGGGTTGAACCCGATCTTCTCTGTACACGATGAAGTCGTCTGTGAAGTAACCAAGAAGGAACTGAAAAAGGGAAAGAATTTAGAGTTAATGGAAAAAATTCTGACCACACTTCCTGACTGGGCTGCAGGGTTACCGGTGGCTGCAGAAGGGTATGTGTCTTCACGTTACAGGAAATAATGGGAAATCGAAACTCAGGTAGAAAGCCGTGGCATTCGTTTGAGAATGCCTATGAAGACTTGACCGGTCGCACCTTTGGCCGATGGACCGTGCTAAGCCGTGCGAATAATACGGAGAAGTGGGGCCACATTCAGTGGTGGTGTCTCTGTCAATGCGGTTACAAAGCGCGAGTGCAGGGAAAGACGCTCAAGTCTGGACGAAGCAGATCCTGCGGTTGTCTGAAGACCGAACTGGTTCGTGAACAAGTCAAACGCCAGTGGGCAGATGGTACATGGAAAAGGAGATCAGCATGAAAGTACGAGTGCACCCACTACGGGATTCGATTCCTTTACCAAGATTTGCGACCGAAGGCTCTGCTTGTTTTGATCTACGAGCAGACATCAACTTTGAGAACAGAGTAGAGGTCTGTGACTTTCATCGAGATGGACCCAGTTACTATTCTGCCCACATTGAACGGCATGAAGGAGGATGGGCTGGAATTACGATGCACCCGAATCGTTATTACAAGATACCCACCGGATTGTCGTTTGAGATTCCGCAAGGCTTTGCCCTGCGAATCTACATTCGTTCGAGTGCAGCTTACGGGCGAGGAATGCGATTGATTAACTCCGTTGCGATAATCGACAGTGATTATCGAGACGAAGTTTTTCTGCTAATAGCGTGCGATAAACCGTATTCAAAGCTGACATCCGGCGAGCGAATTGCGCAGGGAGAAATTTATCGTCTGGAATCCTTTAACTTTGAATACACTCCGATCGCTCTGACACGGTTACACAGTCGTGCCGGTGGCATTGGCAGCACAGGATGTGAGTAAACAGGTAAGGAGGACTTATGAATGCAAAAGAATGGTTTGAGCGGGGGTTCACGGACATCATCTCCGTAATCCCGCCAGATGGAAAGATTGCTAACCACAGTGCTCTGGTGCCCTCTGAACGGGGAAAGGTACCAGCTGAACCTTTTGGAAAAGACGAATGGGTAGGTCTACATGATTTCAATAACCATGTAACTACTCCGTTTGATATTGACCGGTGGATGGAACGCGGTGCAAACATTGGACTGCGAGCACGCTATTATCCGGGTGTAGACATCGATGTGGATCATCTGGATTTAGCATCACGGATTCGCGATCAGGTGCACGAAACATTGGGATATGCGCCCATTCGCGTAGGCCGCGAACCCCGCATGCTGCTTCCCTACCGTACAGAAGAACCCTTCACCAAGAAGGTGCTACAGTTCTATTACTACGCCGAAGAACAGAAGATCGAAGTGCTCGGCAGTGGTCAGCAGTACGTCGTCTACGGTCAACACCCGACACATGGTGCTTATAAGTGGCGTACACCGGAACCTAGCTCACCGGCTGAGCTTTCGCTAGTCACCGAAGAGCAGATTGTGCAGATGCTTTTTTCACTAGGTGAATGGTTGGAGGAACAACCCGGAGTAGAGCGAGTTCGTTTGACGGGTAAGCTAGGCAACACCTCTCTTGAAGCAGACCTGTCTGACCTGATTACTATCAAGAAGGATCAGCTGCGCGAAGCAATGGCGCTAATTCCAAATGACGAAGTCGGCTTTCCCAATCGAGAAAGTGTCATCATGATCGCCCATGCTCTTTACGGAGCAACCTTTGATGACCCGATCGTCGGGCGTGAGTTGTTTCTGGATTTCATGGCGAGGTCGTGGCACCCGAAAGCAGCTGAAGCTGATTGGGGTAGCACCTATGATTCGCTAGGTCACCCGCGCATCGGTGCGGAAGTTATCTTTCGACGGGCTGCACGCTACGGCTTTGATCTCTCTTCTGCTCTATTTTCGCCAGTCGAAATAATCGATACACCACCACCGGCGCTACCCTCTGTCTGCCAAAAGTATACGGATTCGTGGGCAACACATCGCTTTCTCGAAGAATACGGTGACCTGATTCGTTATGTACCCGCATGGAGAGAGTTCATTGTCCGCGAAGAAAATCTCTGGATGCTGGATAAATGGTGTCGAGTCAAGGATGACATTCGTCAGTTCTGCGAAGGACTGGGGCCAGAGATCATTGCAGACTTGGGTGTTGACGACGGGCAGAACGTGGTTGCTCGTTTTCAGTCTGATCGCAACATGACTGCCTTGGAACGCATGTTGACGAGGCATCGATCGTTGATGGTGCAGCCCGAAGAGTTTGACGCAAACCCGCATGTGCTAAATACACCGGCTGGTCTGTTTGATCTACGCTCTGGTAAGGAACTGCCGATTGATCATTCGCAGATCAATCTACGCCAAACCTCTGTTGTACCCGACTGGGATTGTCCGATTCCCCTGTTTTCTGAGTTCATCAGTTTTGTAACAAATGATGATCCGGAGATGATCGATCTGCTTCAACGTTTGGCTGGTTATGCTCTTACCGGAAATAGTACAGAGCAGATCTTCTTCTTTGCCTATGGCACGGGTGGGAATGGCAAGGGCATGTTCATTCGACTTCTGCAGTCCGTTCTGGGTGACTATGCGGCTACTGTCAACTCCAAGGTGTTTCTCAAGCGAGGACGGGAACCACACCTAGCAGAACTGCTTCCGTTTCAGGGGCGGCGTCTGATCGCCGCGCAGGAATTTGAATCAGATGCGATCTGGGATGAAAGCCGAATCAAGCTGCTAACAGGTGATGATCGAATCGTCGTGGAGAAGAAACACGGTGATCCGTTTGAATTTGCTCCAACGCACACTCTACTGCTGGCTGGTAACTCAATACCGCATGTTCCGGATCTGGATGCAGGAATTCGGCGGCGTATGAGATTACTGCCGTTTACCCGCGTAGTCCCTGAAGACTTGGTGAAAGAGAATCGAGAGGAGCAGATTCGGGTCAACGAGTTGCCCGGTGTACTGGCATGGCTGATTGACGGTGCGAAAATCTGGTATCAACGTGGATTGGGTGAGATGCCGGAAAGTGTGCTGCTGGAAACAGAGAACTATTTTACGGAGACAGATGATATTCAGCTGTGGATAGATGAGTGCTGCGAAGAAGGAGAAGATTACAAGACTTCAGCACGTGATCTCTATGAATCTCTCCAGTTGTTTTTGCTGCAACGTGGTTCGACTTCTCTGAGTCAACGTGCTTTTAGCATGCGAATTCAACGTCGTGGTTACAAAGCCTACCGATCAAACACCGAGCGCGGGTTTGAAGGTCTTCGACTTCGTGAGTCCGCTACCCCCGCATTACGAATGCTAGCTTAACTTCTTTCAAATGGGCACCGGACGGTAGGAGGTCTAGTCGGTCGTTGACAATTTCGTCAACCGGCGTTGGTGCCCTCCAGTCAAAACTGGTTGAGTTTCGGTTGCGTTTCGTTGTCGGTTTTCCTCCGGCTGACAGCAAACAGAGCAACCGAAATTCTTCCAGCCTCCCTGCTAAATTCAATCATTTCATATACTTGAAGAGTGCGCCCACCAGGACTTGAACCTGGAACCTACTGATTAGAAGTCAGTTGCTCTATCCAGTTGAGCTATGGGCGATTAGCGGCCTTCGCCTACCCCGTAACCCCCGTTGGTTGAGCTTCGGTTGTGATTCAGAGTGGATTCATCTCTGAAAAGTAGGCACCAGCTGACGGATAAAACGCGTCATTCAAGACCTGTGTGCTACCCCGTAATGCACTAATTCTTTCCCGCAGTTTCTGATCCTGCTTGTTGAAAGCGTCCCGTCGTTTGCGTATATCCGCTTCGGAAGCACCCGCCTTGCGTAGAGCCTTGACTTCATTTCGATAGTTGGTGCGTAACATGCGTCGTTGGTATTGAAGCGTGTTAAACCGTTTCTCCCGCTCATCGCCGATGTCGTAGGCATTGACGTTGATTCCTGCCGCTCGCATAGCTGCTTGACCCAGTGTGCGTTTCTGCTCACCTTCGCGGTTGTACATATTCGATACGGTTGGCGGAATACCCAGAGCATACTCTGCGAACAGGTTTAGCGGACCCGGAGAAGTCGGGCTACCCATTGCCGTTGCTGATGCTTCAATTAGCGTTGAGAAGACTCCCGTTGAAGACAGCATCGCAGGGGCCATCGTGTCATACGCATAGACTACTTTCTTGTACCAGTGCGTTGCTGGGTCATCGTAATCGTTGACCAGTTCACGTTGTCGAAACGAATCATAGTTCCAGAGCAGCCCAGATGTTAGCTGCAATAGCGGAGCACCTCCGAGTCCAAAGCTAGCGAGTATGTCGATTACATTGTCCTTGCTGGCTTCATCGGTTGCAGCCCGTACCAGACTTTGCAGTGCCTGTGCATGCGTGGCATACGGAAGCAGATAGGTGGTGTCAACAATCTGAATGTTACCGTTCTCATCCTTCCACGGTAACACCATCGCAAATGGCCCTGCTTTTTGAATCCACTTCTGCTGAGACTGCAGGAATCTTTCGCGATCCTCGTCATCCCATTCGGTCTGCATCATGCCTTCAATCGCACCAGTCGTCGCGAAGTACATACCGTAGTGCATTGCCAGAATTGGGGCCATGCGCATCAGACCTTCGCGGCTGGTCATCGTCTTGTACAGAAACGGTGTTGCCTTGTACAACCATGTGATGAACGGCGTGCCGATCGGATAGCGTCGTGCTAAACGAATGGAGTTATCTACTTCACCATAATCAAACAACGGCTCAGCTGATGCTAACAGAGCAGACTTTGCATCCATGCCTTTCTTGTCCATCATGTACATGCCGTAGGCTAGCTTTGACATGACTTCGATGTCCTGATAGCGATCACCCATGAAGTTGAAGACTTTCTGCAGCATGAATTCCATGTCAGACAAGTATTCACCGACACCGGTTTTTGGTGTGCCATCTTCGTTGAGCTTACTGTTTAGCGCAAATTCGCGTTGAATTCTCTGTAACTCGTTTGCCCCGAAAGTGGTCTTGACCATTCCAGCATCCTTGAACTGCTGAAAGATCGGATCGGTTGTCCCGTTGACATGATCATCATAGATCATTTGAAATGCACGCTTGAGGTAGCCCGGTTGACTCCAGATCGGCATTCCAGCAAGGTGCATCATCATGCTATTGCTATAGAAGTTTCGCATCCAGCTTGGAATGTTGGCTGCAACCTTACCCCACTTCCAGATGACGTTCGCATTCTGCGTCCACCGATCGACAGTGTTGTTGGCAAACACAACCGATCCGATCAGGTCATCGTAGATTTCCTTGCGAATGACCATGCCCTGAAAGGCACCATAGCGTGATTGCTTGGGTACCATTTTCCAATCCGCCGGTTCGTAATCACCCGCTTCACGCTTAGCTTCGTCTACCAGTGCATCGAGTCGATTGGCAAACTCGTTGACCAGTTGTCTCATCTGCCCATCACGACGGGGTGCTACGTCATTGCGCAGACGCTTGGCTTCCTCTTCCAGAAAGAAAGCACCGAGTTGCTTGTCATCTTCCTGATCCAGCACACGGTCAATACCCTCCAGCTGGTTGTAGTCCAGACCCAGTTCATCGACTATATCTTCAATCAAGTCTGCGTAGTTGACGGTGACCAGTGAATCTTCACGTGCCCAGTTGTCATTCTGTGAAATGCTTTCAAATAAATTTAGCAGTGCTAAATCTCGACGTGGTTCGATGGTCGCCTTGGCACTCAGCAGAGCCGGATCTTTGATCAGGTCCATCACCATTGCAGCTGTCTGGTTTCTACGTGCTTTCAGGTAGTTCATGCGTGAGACACTTTTACCACCGATAAAGCGGCGAGAGTCTTCTTCGTTCAACAGGTACTTGAGATACAGGTTCGGCACATAACGACCTTCGTTTGCTGCTAACTGTTCATCAGTCAGCAATCCTGCATCCAGCAGCATCTGGCCGGTTTCGGCAATCGCATCCCGTGCTTCATTGACAGCTGATACCAGACCCGGTGTGCGTAGCTGTGTCTCCAGTTCGCGCCGTCGATCTTCATCCCGTGTGGTCAGAATCTCGTAGAGCACTTTCGATTCGTCTCGCGTTGCCGTGCTAAGCACGTCTGCCATTTTCTTGAAGCCTTGTTCCAGATTACCGATTTCACCCATTGTCTGATTACGGAGTTTGCGATACTCGTCTGCTTCTTCTAACTCCGCATACGGATTGAAGAACCGTCGAATGGCAAGCGATACTCGATTCGCACGGCTTGCATCCTGCGGAAGCTCAGAGAACAGGGGAATGCCGTCTCGTTTGCGTTCTGCTATAAGCTTTTCCAGTGCGTCACGCTTGGGTGTTCCTACTTTTGGAAACAGGTAGACCGTGTTGGTTTCGTAGTCATTGCCAAAGACGGTTTTACCCTGCTCTTTCTTGGAGTTGCGAATAGAGTTATTCTTATCTTTCACGTTTTCAGCAGTAATCCCATCCAAACCAACTTGTGTTGGTGGAACTTCTACTTCTGTCAGGTACTTGTAAATCGGTGACTTGCGAATCAGGCTAGGATAGATCGTATTGTAGTAGGCCCGTTGCCCAGAGATCTCGCCACCACTGACTGCTTTAATCTGATCGCCGTTGGTAAGCACAACTCCGTCTTTGCCTTCTTGAAAAGCAAGGTCAAAAAGGTATTCGGCAATACGAGAGTAAACGTCTGTAGAATCCTTTTGATTTAAACCGATCGGCATTGGATTCTCACCGGACATAGCAGCTTTTTTCTCTTCCTGTAGTCGTTCTACTTCGGTTTTTTGTGCTCTTTCGTTTGCATCGACTTCTGCAAAAGTTGAAGAAGTCAGATCCTGCAGAGCATCCATTATTCGCACATGATCTTCGCTTATGCGAAAAAGAGTACCAGCTTGATCGGCTGCAGCTGTTAAAAAATAAGCGTTTGGATAGTTACCCCGATTCATATATTTGAACTCATCTCCTCTTTCTCTGGCAGCTGTATTGGACATTTGAATTGCTTGCATTCTAATGTTCTCATCCAGTCCTCTAAAAGCGGCAGAGTGTTCAAGAGACACGTCAAATAAATCGACGATGTTACGTGCGATATTGTCCTGTAACAGAGAAATCGGAGCAAGGGTCTGCGGGTCGGTATCATAGACACGTACAAGGTTATCCAGTTTTTCTTGGGTAAAGTATTTTGCTACCAGAACTCTGGCTTCTTGTTTAATTTCGTCGTATGAAACTCCGTCGCCAAATCGATACACCGTTGGTGCTTGAGTTATCTCGTTGATTTTTTCAGTAAGTTTAGTGATCAGTTCCTTATAAAATGGCTGATCAAGAATCAGTTCACGATGTTCACGACTGTGCTCTGCTTTTCCATAGGCCGGTGCTTGCTGAGAAAGTACAGCATAGTACGGTAGGTTCCTTGGTTGAGAGGTGGTGTTGTCAATGCCAATACCTGTTTCTCCGTACATGACATCAGCAAGTGCTCTGCGAAATTCGTTAATTGCACGTCCTCGTTGTTGAGCGGCATAAGAAACGCTATCTCCACTAACTCGGCTTCCTTCCATCTGCTCAATCATCGTATTTGCATTCTGAGGTGATTCATTTTCGTCATCAGAAAGCATCAACGGATCATTACCCAGATACCCCGTATACGGAAGTATTGAAAGATTATAAGTCTCCGGTGCGTTGGTTCGGGATGCTGTTGTTTCTGTTCTGGACTTTGGAGGAACGTGCAACAATTGAATCAGGTCTTTCATTTTAGCAGGAGTCAGTCGGGGTACGTCTGCCTTGGTTGTGACGAACCGAATGAACTGGGTATCAACCAGATCCAGAGATGTGGCAATCAGTTGATACCGTTTACGGAGTTGACGGGCAAGCGCCTGATACTTGCTGTTGTTTCGTCGCAGATCTTTTGCAGCTTCTTCTGCATCCTGCAACTGAGCAATGGCTTGTCCTACTTCAACGGCAAGCTCTGCGGCGCGTTCCATGTTCTTCAGACCCTTCTCATCAATTCTGCTTTGCCATTCGGATTGTCCTTCACCGAAATGCAACAGAGTCAACCCACCTTCCAGTTCAGGATTTAGCGTCACATAAGTGTATTGAAGTTGAGGATCTAAACTATTGACTTCACCGATGCGAGCATGCGCATAGGCATTGTCTCCCAAGCGTTCCGAATAGCCTTCTACCGTTTCAATCTTTTGATCCCAGTGTCCTTCAGTAAAACCACCACCGGTAGGACTTTCTACACGAAAAACAATTTCGCGCAGAGTATCTTTATCCACTCCTTCCGGATAATAATCTTCTCCGTATTTACCTTCAAAGTCACCGTCACCGGTGCCTCTGCCTCCACTTACGTTTCCTCTTTGGTTGGCAGCAAAGTCGTTGATGTCTGTCAGAGCTTCCGAAGGAGAATCATAATCACCGGTAAACTCTCCACTTGAATTCGGAAGATCGGTGCCGATATTCCAACGGTTATTAGCGGTTACCACGCTAGTAGGATAAATACTTATATCCGTAACGTCTCCTGTAGCATCATCATAATAGGATGCGTCGTATCGAACGAGATACCTGTCCAGAATGTCTTCGCTTTCTAAACTTTCAGTGATTACGTCCTCAAGTTGTAGCTCATCGATGCCATTGTTGTTGTATTGAAAAATGTGGCCGTAACGTGGGTTTTCCGTTACGAAAAGAATATCTTCATTCAATATTCCTTCATCCAACAAGGCTTGTGCGAAATCCTTTGTTGTGAGAATTTTGTTTTGTTGAATGCCACGGGCTAGGTTCACCGCTTTCTCTGTAGGTACCGCATATTTATTGATGGCGTTCGCATATTCTTTAGTAATTTTATCACTATAGCTTGCTGCATCAAAATCGTTTTCAAAAGTAGAATTCCCAGCTTCTGATTCAAATTCAGTAGCTAAAGTCTCCGACAGTGAAGTTGAAAACTTGTTAAGGGTATTTATCAACTCTATGCTGTCCGGATTATCACTTGGTATCATTCGATAATCAGTAAACAGTTTCTCCAGTGTAGAATCCATTGCAGAGTCTAACGCTTCCACGACTTGAGTGATCACCCTACTGACCAGTTGGTCTTTATCCTGTGTATCGATGTCATAAGATTCCACTGATTCTTCAGTCATATCATAAGTAGAAAGATTTGCTGCCCACTCCAGAATTTTTTTCTCCGTACTAAGACCTTCTGAACTGGTGTAGACTTCCGCCATCGGAATTTCTGATTCAATCATCGAACGTATTTCTGCTAATGAAAAAACTCCGTCAGCATATTTACTGTTTATTTGAGTTTGAAGGACAGGCTCAATCAACCGTTTCAACTCGTTCTTCGCACTTAGCTCAGCTGGTGCTGTCTCCGCTTTCTTGCGAATCGCCGCTAAATACTCAGCTGCAGTTCCACGCTCCGGTAACTGAGTCTTGCGAAAACGATCCATTGCCTTATTGAACTTCTTGTCACCGCGTGGTCCTTCCTCAAAGTCAGCCCGTTGAGGTTCTGCTTCGACAACCAGTTGCTCGCGACCAAAGATCGTATCGAAGAACCGTGGCCGGTAATAACCTGCATACGGTCCAGACAGACGTTCACTGAAGCGAGGGCTAGTGGGTGTTGTTGTTTTCGGTGCTGACTTTTTAGGAGCAGTTCGCTTGGGTGCTTCTTGCTTAGCTTCACTAAAACGAGGAGTCTGGATCGACATTTCTGCTAGGGCATCTTCAAAATCTTTTGCTTCTTGTGCATCCAAGGCTTCAAAGTCTTTGATGTCTTTGGAGTACGCGAACTTGATTTGATCTGGTTCAAACGCAATGAAGACACGGTGACGTGTTGAATCTTTTTTGATTCTGCCCCCACCTCTATGAGTTAAACCATCAATACCTTCTTTTTCAAAACCTACCATTAACATTTCGCCGACTTCGTAGTCCGGTTTATTGTCACGGGCGTACCATGTTACGATCTCTTCAAAAGCGTCAGCATTTGTTTTGATGTATGCTGGTTTTTCCACAGGTAAAACGTTATCCAACAACTCAGGATCATTTTCAAACATTCGCCGCCATCGATTGTAGGCCACTGCCTGATCCATATTCATCGGATTCTTAATAGAAAGGTACACCGGATAAACGGTAGGCGTGCCTTTAATGGCGTAAGTAGACGCTATATCTGGGTTGTTAGTGAAATAGTAGCCCTCACCAAAAAGTCCAAAATTATACGGTCCAAACATTTCAATGTCGCCACTAGGCGAACCATGAAACATTAGCATTGGGTTACCATTTTTGTTCGTGACCTTGCTCCCTAAAAACCATTGGCGAAACTTTGGAGTCGTTCGTTTTAGATTAAGTTCGCTAATCTGAGAAAAGCGAGCACCGGCTGGTGTCTTGGTAGTCGATTCTTTTGGTGTCTCTTTCTTTGGTGTGGGTTCTTTCGCTTTCTCCGCTTCGGGTGCAACTTTCGCAGGTGCTTTCGCTTTCTTGGTGGCTTCCTTTAGTTTCTCAGCGGGTCGTTGTCTCCGTTGACGGGGTGAACGCTTTTGCTTGGTTTCTTCAGCTGCAGCTTGACGCTCTGCTCGTCGGTTCTCTGCTAACTCCGGATTCTCCGTTTCCAGTTCTTCCTGCCGTTGAATCAACGGTTGTGCTTGCTGCTTTAGCGCATCAATTCGTTTCTGATAGTAAGCCTTGCGTTCCTTGACCTTGGTGCTATTTCGCAGACGTTCGTTCTCACCGATTCGAGTATCGATGTCATCAAGTTTAGTCTGCAGTTCTGCATGCTCTGCATCCTTCGGATCGCGTTCCGGAGTTGCTGCTTCCGTTTCTGCAGCTTTTTTGGTATCGCTTTCTGCTTTCTTGCGTTTCTCTTCTTCTTCAATGTTTGTTCGCGATCGCACGGCACGTAGGTTGGGCACCACACCCTTGCGCATGCCTTTCTCAATCTTGCTGTAGGTCTTCAGAATCTCCGCATCGGATACTCGCTTACCCCGAAAGACCTTGTTCAAACCGATTGCGAAGTTATCAATTAGCGCGGTTTCGCGTACGCCGTCTTCGGTCCAGTTCTGAGCAAGCCATTCATCTACCCGTCGATCGGGTGTATGCTTGCCTTGCGTCTCTTCAGCAGCTAACGTGGCATCATCGACGTTGTATCGTTTCTTGTACCAGTTGTTGACATCTTTCTTGCGTGTCTGGTAGATGTTGTCGGCCCATCCACGGTAATCATCCCCCATGATCTCCATCACTTCACGGTGGCCGATGCCTTCGTGAAACGCTACCTTGACACCCCTTCGCAGAGCATTCCGCAGGTTGGTGCCACGAATCTGGTCACCGATCAGATAGATTTTTCCATCGGTTCCATATAGACCTTCTACGTTGTTCGGAATCGTATACCCCGCTAACTGGCTTGCCTCTTCTGCTGTTTGCGTGAGAACAAAGTCCTCTTCGGTCAACCCGGTATAGCGTTCACGCAGAGCATCCCGCAGTGCAGTCAGCTGTGGTAACTGTAGAGATACTTGACCGTCACTTTTAGCAGGTGCTAATGAAGACTCACGGCTACCAGCTGCAAGAGAATCGCGGCGAGCTTTCTCTTCTCCCAGCACTTCTGCGTTGTCACTGTGAAAGTCTCGTTGCTTCTCTAGCGTAGCAATCTGAGCATCCAGTGCAGCCAGTGCATCACTTTCGGAGTTTGGTGTGTTGTCCCGTTGAGCCTGTAAGCGAGTGATCTCCGCATCAGCTGCATCCGCTTGATTGAAAGCGTTGTCGCTTTCCTGTGCTAAATTCGCATCATCCAAGCTTTGCGCGTTTGTCGTGGTCCACTTCTTGACCTTGGGTTTCGTAGGTGCCGGTTCCGGTTCTACTCCAGCTGGATCAGGAGGTGGTGTTTCTGCTGGAACTGGTGGAGTATCTGCTGATTCTGGTTCTGTTGACTCACCTTGGTCTACTCCCTCAGTTACTTCCTCAGTTACTCCCTCAGTTGTCGTGTCCAGCACGACATTCGGTGTTTGAGTGGCAGTCAGTTTCTGTTGTGCAGCTGCCGTCTTCAGT
>Ga0208547_1000885_pt1 | contig 16945 bp, 20 predicted proteins | sample DEB08_DNA_5_FD_185501 | JGI IMG/M metagenome (GOLD analysis project Ga0208547, IMG submission 185501) | Aqueous microbial communities from the Delaware River and Bay under freshwater to marine salinity gradient to study organic matter... | ecosystem: Environmental > Aquatic > Marine > Coastal ...
GAGGATGAAGAAGAAGAGAAAGAAATCAAGGCTTCTTACAAAGAAGAAATTGATCTCCTTGTCAATTCTACTGAAGGTCTGACCGAAGACTTCAAGAATAAAGCCTCAACCATCTTCGAAGCTGCCTTCACATCTAAGATTCGTGAGACCACTGAGAAGCTGGAAGAACAATACCAGGTTCAATTGGTTGAAGAAACTGATGCAATTCGTGCCGATCTCGTTGAGAAGGTCGATTCTTACCTTGATTATGTTGTGAATGAGTGGGTCGAAGATAATGAAGTTGCCATTGATAGCGGACTTCGTACTGAAATCACTGAAGACTTCATGGGTGCTTTGAAAACTCTATTCACCGAACATTACATCGAAGTTCCTGAAAGCAAAGTTGATCTTTTCGATACTCTCGAAAAAGAATCATCCGAACTGAACAATGAACTTCAAGAGAGCAAGAGTGAGATTGAGACACTGAAAGAAGAAATTGAGTCTCTGAACCGTGAAAAGGTTCTGGCTGAAGCTTCCGAAGATCTCACAACCACTCAGGCTGTCAAACTCGCTTCATTGGTTGAGGGCATTGAATTTGCTGATGTCGATACTTTCGCAAGAAAGGTCGAAACAATCAAAGATTCAATCTTCTCCGGTAAGCAAATTGAAGAACAGAATGAAAAGACCGAAGATGGTATCATCGAATCTACTGAGATTGTCGAAGAAGGTAATGATACCAAGTCAGATCTTTCTCCAACAATGCAGAAATATTCTGATGCCCTTTCTCGTCTTATCAAAAGTAATTAACCCGAATACTAACTAGAAAGAAAACAACTATTATGTTTAACGCAGAAAACGCCATCAAGAAATGGCAACCAATCCTCGAACACAAGGATGCTGCACCTATTAAGGATGCATATCGTAAGGCTGTTACAGCCAAACTCCTTGAAAACACAGAGAACGCTCTTCGTGAGCAAGCTCAAATGATGACTGAAGCCATCGGCGGTACTGCCCAGGCTTCTGCCACATACAGTGATCCTGTTCTCGTTTCACTCGTTCGCCGTGCAATGCCTCAGCTCATCGCTTATGATATCTGTGGTGTTCAGCCAATGAGTGGTCCTACTGGTCTCATCTTCGCGATGAAGGCTCGTTACAATACTGCTACTCCAAGCGCTGATATCGATGCCGATAATTCAGAAGCTCTCTTCGATGTTGCTGATAATACAATCTCTGGTACTGGAACACCTCCTGACGAGGGTACTGGTAAAACCACTGCCAACGGTGAAGCTGCTATCACTGCCAACATGGGTTTCAGCATCGAAAAGAATACTGTTACCGCTCATACACGTGCTCTGAAGGCTGAATACTCAATGGAACTCTCTCAGGACCTCAAGGCCATTCATGGTCTCGATGCCGAGAGCGAACTGTCAAACATCCTTTCTCAGGAAATCCTGAGTGAAATCAACCGTGAGGTTCTTTACCAGATCAGAAACAATGCTGTTCTTGGTGCTGACCAGAGTGGTGTTTCTACCGCTGGTACATTTGACTTGGTTGCTGATGCTGATGGACGCTGGGCCTTGGAAAGATTCCAATCTCTGCTTTTCCAGATCGATCTTGAAGCCAATCGGATCTTCACAAACACTCGCCGTGGTAAGGGTAACTGGGCTGTTGTTAATTCTGACGTCGCCTCTGCTCTTGCTGCTACTGGTAAGCTCGACTCCACAGGTGTTGGTTCCAACATTAACTCTGATTACGCTGGTAATACCCTCATCGGTTCTATCGGTGCAATGAAGGTCTATGTTGATCCTTATGCTGATGCTGGTGATGTTGTTGTTGGTTATCGTGGTGCTAGCCCATTCGACGCTGGTTTCTTCTACTGCCCATACGTTCCTCTGACAATGGTCAAGGCCGTTGGTGAAGATGACTTCCAGCCGAAGATCGCCTTCAAGACACGCTACGGTGTTGCTCATAACCCAATCATCAACGATCAGTCCCTCAAGCCTCATCGTGATGGTTCTGGTGCTTCTGCCGAAGCCGCTGCATTCGATACTGGTGTCAATAATGGTCTCCTGACTGCAGGTGCGAATCCCTACTTCAGCCGATTCACCGTTACATCTATCAATATCGATTCCTAATATCTGAGGTAAGATAAAACGCATGAGGGTCCCCATTACGGGGACCCTCTTTTAGTATAAATAAGAGTATGGCGAGCAGCACTCTGACATCTAATTTCAATGGTCTTTCACCAACGGGTTTCAAGTTGGTAATCGATAAGACCAAGTATGCAAATATTGAGTATTTCATCACGACCTTCTCAATACCAGAACTTAATCTTGGAGAGGTACCTGTGTCATACAGAGGTTCAATTGGGTATGTACCAGGTGATAGGGCAGAATATGGTGCATTGAGTGTTCGATTCTTGATTGATGAGGATATGAAGAACTATTTGGAAATACATGACTGGATTCAGGATAATATCACCAAGAAAACAATCACGAAATCTGATATGATCCTCTCTGTCTTATCAAGCCACAATAATGTCAATAAACAATTTCAGTTCCTTGATGCATTCCCAACATCATTGTCTGGTGTTGAATTCAGCACACAAAGCACGGAGGTTGAATATGTCCAAGGGGATGTCACCTTTCGGTACGATAGATTTAAGATCCTATAGATAATACATGACATTAGAAGATGTTCTCGTGATGTGGGAGGCTGATTCTGTTATTGACGAAATCAACCTCGACGAAACCTCAATCAAATCTGCGAAACTCCATGCAAAGTATCTTCAGCTTCTAAGTATTGCCAAATTGAGGCTCAAGAAAAAGGAAATGGAGTTCGATGCCATAAAGAAAGATAAATGGCTCTACTTCGAAGGAAAGATGACCAAAGACCAGATGGATGAACGTGGGTGGAAATACGACCCATTTGATGGTGGTACAAAACCCATGAAATCCAATATGGACTATTACTACAAGTCAGATTCAGACCTCACTCGATTACAATCCCAGATTGATTATCAGAAAACATTGATCGATACTCTGATTGATATCATGGACAACATCAAATGGCGTCACCAGAACATTCGGAATATAATTGATTGGAAAAGATTTACCGCTGGTGCATGAGCATTGAAGTCCATAAGAAGAATGAAGCATTTCTCCAGGTACGGAGTGATGATTCTGGTATTCTTATGGAGCTATCGGAACACTATACATTCTACGTTCCGGGTTACAAGTTCATGCCAGCATACAAGAACAAGTTCTGGGATGGGAAGATTCGCTTGTTCAATACACGCAATCAGTTATTGCCTTATGGTCTCCTGAATAACCTTCAAGAGTTTGCCAAGGCACGTGGATATGAGATCGTGACACAAAACGATGTCACACAAAATAGTGTCACGGTAGAAGAATTGGTTTCATTCTTAGAGGAGAATAAATTACCATTCTCTCCCCGAGATTATCAGTTACAGGCATGGCATCATGCAATGACTGAACAAAGAGCAATTCTTGTCTCACCAACAGGTTCTGGTAAGTCATTGATGATCTACCTGATGATGGGTTTTTTCCTGAATACGTTTGAAGAAAAAGTCCTGATCATTGTCCCCACAACCTCATTGGTCGAGCAACTCTTTAAGGATTTCAAGGATTATTCAGTCAACAACTCATTCGATACAGAAGAGAATGTGCATAGAATCTATTCCGGTAAAGAACGAAATGATTTCTCACAGAGAGTTGTGGTCACAACATGGCAATCTGCAATTCGATGCGCACCAGAATGGTTCACACAATTCGGTATGGTGATTGGTGATGAGGCTCATACCTTCAAGGCTAAATCATTGAACACAATCATGGAGAGACTCTGTAATGCATATTATCGTATTGGTACTACAGGTACTCTGGATGGTACACAGGTGCATGAACTTGTCTTGACTGGACACTTTGGCGAACCATTGAAGGTCACCAGCACAAGTGCATTGATTGAGAACCAAACTCTTGCTGATCTTGAAATCAAATGTCTGGTCCTGAAATACCCAGATGAGGTAAGAAAGAAATTCGGCAAACAGAAGTATCAGGAAGAAATTGACTTTCTGGTATCCAATGAAGCAAGGAATCGTTTCATCCGTAACCTCACTCTTGATCAAACTGGTAACTCCCTATTGCTGTATAATCTTGTAGAAAAACATGGAAAACCACTCTATGATATGATATCTGCCGCGGCAAAAGATAGAAAGGTCTTCTTCGTCTCTGGTGCAGTAGGTGCAGATGAACGAGAAAGAATCCGTGAGATTACAGAGGGAGAGAAGAATGCTATCATTGTTGCATCAATGGGGACTTTTTCTACTGGGATCAATATCCGTAATCTAAATAACATTGTGTTTGCAGCACCGACAAAATCACAAATTCGAGTTCTTCAATCAATTGGAAGAGGACTTCGAAAGGTGAATAATGGTAAATCGACTAAGGTTTACGATATAAGTGATAATCTAAGCTGGAAATCAAGGAAGAACTATACAATGAATCATGCGATCGAAAGAGTAAAGATATACCAAAAAGAAAACTTTAAATTTAAACTCTACGAAATAGGAATGCCATGACAGAAGATCTAGAAGAATTCATCGATGCACTGAATATCGTTGTCTATACACTGGTTGATGGCTCAAGAGTCATTGGAGAAGAAAGGTCTTATGATTACACGAATGGTATTGTCATAAGTTATGGAGTATTAGAATTTCACCAATTCAATAAGATCAGTACTCTCTCACCTTATGTCCCAGAGGCAATTGACACAGAATTTATCTTTACTGATAGAAATATCATTGGAAGATGTAATGCCACCTTTGAATTGAAGTGTATGTATTACAATGCCCTTGTTGAAGGTAAATTGAAACAGGTTCTGACGGAAGAAGAATTCAATAAGTATCTTAAAATACAAAAGAAACCTTCTTCTACCCTAGAATCTTGGGATGGATTATTTGGAAACGGATATAAACCCTTTTCAAGGAATTGATTCTTTATTTCCTTTCAGGTGAGAAGATTATTATAACAAGGTTTAAAGTTCCTGTCAACAATAAAAATCCCTTTACATGAGATTGATTTGTGATATAATGGTTACATGAAAAGAGAAAAAAATGTACACTACGTCAATAATAAGGAATTCTCTCTTGCCGTTGTCGATTATGTAAATTCGGTAAACAAAGCAAGAGCAGAACAAAAATCAGAACCTCAGATTGATGATTACATTGGATCATGTTTCCTGAAGATCTCCGAGGGTCTTTCACACAAACCTAACTTCGCATGCTATACTTACCGAGATGAGATGGTGAGTGATGCCGTAGAGAATTGCATTAAGGCAATTATGAACTACGATATCACCAAGGCAACCAGGACAGGTAACCCAAATGCCTTTGCATATTTCACTCAGATCTGTTATTATGCTTTTCTTCGGAGGATTCAAAAAGAGAAGAGACATCAAGATATCAAAGAGCTTTACATGGAGCATGCTGGAATCGAATCATTTGCTGATTTTGATGACAATGATATGGGACTTTCAATTGTCGAGAAGGTCCGAGTTCGTTCAGATATCATTCGTCGACGAGATGAGAAGATCAAGGAATTGGGCAAACTGACTCGAAATCGAAAGAGTAAGGTTACCACGGCTTCATTGGAAAAGTTCTTTATATGATTATCTCCATTTTTGGACAACCGGGGTCAGGTAAGACCACTCTGAGCAATCTCTGGAAGGAGATGCATGAAGGCTACTTTCAGATTGATGGTGATGAACTTCGCAAGACCTTTCCAAATCCGGGTTATGATGTAGACGGAAGAATGTCGAATATCACAAGGGCAAACACCATTGCCACATACCTGAATTCTCAAGGTGAGAATGTCGTGATGTCTTTGATGAATCCATATCGTAGTCTTCGTGAAGATCTCAAGGCTCTTAATCCAGAACAAGTCTTTTCAATTTACCTTACATGGAGTGGTGAAATCACTGGAGAGTTTTACTATGACGGATTTGAATCACCCAAGATGGATGAACATGCCTTTCGCATAGATACCACACACTCTACTCCAAAAGAAACCTTCCATGAACTGCTTGAATACTTCTTATGCAAAGTAACAAAGTTGCAATCCTGAATGATACACACTCTGGTGTAAAGAATGGAAGTGACATCTTCCTTGATTACATGGAGAAGTTCTACCGTGATGTCTTTTTTCCATATTGTGAGGAGAATGGCATTAAGACGGTGATACACCTTGGTGATTACTATGATCATAGGAAGTATGTGAACTATAAGGTCTTGCGACGAAATCGTGAGATGTTCATTGATCGATTGGTAGAACTTGGTATGACAATGCATATCATTCCGGGTAATCATGATGTGTACTGGAAGAATACCAATGACCTTTGTTCACTGACAGAGCAGTTGGTTCATTATGATTGCATCAAGGTCCATATGGAACCTACGATACTTCATCTTGATTCTGGTCTGGATATTGCTCTTCTCCCCTGGATCACTGATGATAATCAAGAAACTTCACTTGATTTCATTGCAAATGCTCCGGCACCAATCCTGATGGGTCACCTTGAACTTGAGGGTTTCAAATATATTGGTAATACGAATACTCTAAGTCATGGGATGAATCATAAGATCTTATCTCGTTATGAGATGGTTCTGAGTGGTCATTACCATACGGCTTCAAGAAGAGACAATGTGATATATCTTGGAACACAGTATGAGCTCACATGGAGTGATTATAACGATTCAAAGGGATTTCATGTATTGGATACGAATACCAGAGAACTTGAAAAGGTCATCAATCACCATAAACTCTTCCATAAGGTCTCATATGATGATTCCAATGAGGATTCTGATGTGATTGTCCCAGATGATTTGGGTTCTAAGTTCGTGAAGGTTGTGGTCGTGAATAAAAAGGATCCCTTTACATTCGATCAGTTTCTTGATATGATAAATGTTCAAGAACCTTTTGATCTTCGTATCGTTGAAAGCTTTGATGAATTCACTGCTGATTCGATTAAAGATCAGGAGATATCTCTACAAGATACAAATCAGTTACTCAATTCCTATGTTGATGCAATTGAGACAGATCTAGATAAAGAAAGAATCAAAAAGAAACTACAGGAACTCTATGTTGAGGCACAGAGTCTTGAAATTGCATGATCAACTTCAAATATATCCAGTATCGCAATTTTCTAAGTTGTGGCGATACATCAATAAGAATCAACCTTGATTCATTCAAATCAACCCTCATCGTCGGTTCTAATGGTTCGGGTAAATCAACGATTCTTGATGCTTTGAGTTTTGCACTCTTTGGTAAACCACATCGCAATATCAATAAACCACAACTACTCAACTCTATCAATCAAAAAAATTGTGAGGTTGAAGTCGCTTTTCATATTGGTTCTGTAGAATACATTGTCCGGCGTGGTATCAAACCGAATCTATTTGAGATTTGGCAAAATGGAAAACTGTTGAATCAGGAATCTCATTCCAGAGATTATCAAAAGGTACTAGAATCAAATATCCTGAAACTCAATCACAAGTCTTTTCATCAAGTGATTGTTCTTGGTTCGAGTAATTTTATTCCATTCATGCAATTACCATCTGGTTCTCGTAGAGAGGTGATTGAAGATCTATTGGACATTGGCATCTTCACGAAGATGAATGGTTTATTAAAGGATGAACAGGTGAAACTTCGTGAATCAATTCGTGATATCGAAGGAAAGCTTATTTCATTGACTGATCGCATCTCACTTCAATCTGCACACATTGATGATCTCCGTGGTATTGATGAACAAAAGGTTCATGAATATGAGAGAGATGTAAAAGAGCTCCAATCTCACATCGATGCACTGATGGGAGAGAATAGTAATCTTCAAGAGCATTATGATAGGAATATCGAAAGTGTGCTTACTGAGATGAAGACTCTTAAGGAAGAAAATCAAAAGATAGAAGAATCTAAATCAGAGGTTCGGCATCGAATGAAAGATCTTGGCAAACAGATCAAGATGTATGAAGAAAATTCACAATGTCCAACTTGTACACAATCAATTGATGATGTGTTTAAGAAAGTAAAGCTCGATGAGTTGAAGATCAAAGCCCATGGAGTTCAGGATGCTTATGATTTTGCCACAGATACCTTAACTAAAATTTCAGATAAGATCGAAAAGATCAACGTCGTACATACAGATCTTACTCAGGTAAAACATAGTATTACATCAAACAATCGAGCAATTGATGGATACAAAAATCAAATTTCAAAACTTCAATCCAAGATTCAGAACAACAGTAGTGCAGATGTCTCAAATGCTCTGAATCAACTGAATGAACTCTTGGTTGAGAAACAGAAGATTCAAGATAGTAAAGCGAACCAACAGGTCGATAAGACATACAATGATGTGATTAGTGAATTGCTCAAGGATACTGGAATCAAGACCAAGGTCATTCGTCAGTATCTTCCAGTGATGAATCGACTGATCAATTCATACCTGAATATCCTCGACTTCTTTGTCTCATTTGAATTGGATGAAGCATTCAATGAGACCATTCGTTCTCGGCATCGGGACAACTTCGCTTATGCTTCTTTCAGTGAGGGAGAGAAGCAGAGGATCGATCTATCTTTGCTCTTTGCCTGGAGACAAATTGCCAAAATGAAGAACTCCGTCAATACCAATCTCCTTATCCTGGACGAGATCTTTGACTCCTCACTGGATACGGATGGTGTCGACAATTTGCTCAAGATTCTAAAAAGTCTTTCCGAAGATACTCGAGTATTCATCATTTCGCATAAAAAAGACATCCTAGAGGGTCGTTTTGATAGAAAACTGGAATTTTCCAAGCAAAACAACTTCTCCAGAATGTCCATAAGTGATTGAGCTAGAGATATTTAGAGCAAAAGCAAAAAAAGTGTTGACTTTTCCGGTAGTCTGGGTTAGTATAGTCCTACGATGATCAAAAACTCCAAAGGAACTCTGGCTCGACTTCTAGGTAAAGAGAACATTGAAATCCGTGAGGGGAATTACTCGACCGCGGCATTCGATACCAAAAATCGGATCCTGATGCTTCCAAAGTGGGACCTGGAGAACGAAGGTCTGCTGGACATGCTGCTGGGTCATGAGATATCCCATGCTCTTTACACCGAGCATTCTGCACTAGAGCAATTCACATTAGATCATCCTGGGAAGTTCAATATCTTCAACTGCATTGAAGATATTCGCATCGAGCGAAAGATCCAGGACAGGTATCCCGGGCTGATTCGTCAATTCCGCACAGGTCGTCAATATCTCCTTGATCAAGATATCATGCAGATCGCTGGAAAGGATATCAATGCCTTTCGTTTCATTGACCGCCTAAACATCAAGGCAAAACTTGGTGAATTCTTGGAGGTCCAACTGACTGATCAAGAGCAGGACTTTTATCAGCGGTGTCTTAAGGCAGAAACCATGGCAGAAGTTCTTGCTCTCACCGAAGAGGCGATTCAGATGGTCCGAGAAGAGCAGCAACAGAATCCAGATCCAGGTCCAGAGCCCGAAACTTCTCCTCAAGAGAGTCCTGGTGGAGACGATGAAGGACCGGAGGGTAATGAATCCCAAACCCAGGACTCTGGTGAGGACGATGGAACTGAAGCAGAATCTTCTGCTGATGAATCTTCTGCTGATGAATCTTATGCTGATGAATCTGGTGATCCGACTCCCACAGAGGAACAGACTCAGAGCCCCAGTGATGGTGCTGGTGATACTCCTGTAGAAGCTCCACAAGATGTCGACTACTCCAGTGAGACCCAGGACAACTTGGATAAGTTCCTAGAAGATTCTGTGAATAAATCTGAGTCAAATCCGATGTATCCTCAGAGTGATGAGAAATTGCTCGAGCATATCATCACTTACGACAAACTCCGGACCATGCGGTATAACTCATATAAGCGAACAGATCCTGAAAAGCATAGCCGCTTTGAACATTTTCGTAAGAAGCAGGAGAATCGTGTAAACTACATGGTCAATGAATTCCAGCGCAAGAAAGCTGCTTATCAATATTCTCGGTCTACGGAGGCTCGAACTGGACAACTTAACATGAATAAGTTGCACCAGTACAAGGTAGATGACAACATTTTTCGCTCACTTACTCGACTTGCTGATTCAAAAGACCATGGCATGATCATGTTCATTGATTATTCTGGATCGATGCAATCGTATCTGGAATCTGTGATCGAACAGACCCTGGTGCTGTGTATGTTCTGCAAAAAGGTTGGGATTCCATTTCAGGTATTCTCTTTTACCTCTCATGGTGGTGATAGTTGGTGTGGTGAGAATGGTACCATTCCCATGAATGGTGTTGATATTGTCGAATTGGTATCGTCATGGATGAATAAATCGACATATACCGAGGCGATAGAGCTCCTGCATGAAAGGATTTATACTAATGGTCTTTCTGAGCCAGAGAGTCTTGGTGGGACACCTCTGGATCAAACCATCATTGCAGCCGCACCTATCATTGAAGAGTTCAATCGGAAGAATCGGGTACAGAAGACAAACGTCGTGTTTCTCACAGACGGTGAATCACAAAGTATCATAAGTATAGGTAATCAAAAAAATATCCGTTGGCGTGGAATGGATGTTGAATACAAACGGTATCAAGGCACTGCTAGACTTCTGGCTGCACTCAAAAAGATTACGGGGTGTACATTGATCGGGTATCGACTCTGTAGTAAGATTTCTACTATAGCACATCGTATGGGTATTCCATATGCTTATAACAATCAGAACCGTGAGAGAGAATTCAAGAACCGTGAGAGAGAATTCAAGAAGAATAAATACGTTGCCTTTTCAAATACATTTGGGTGTGATATACTATTTGCCATTAAGCAAGATTCGCTAGATCTGGATGATGATGATACGAATACTCTTGGCAATAAAGTATTTGATATCAATGATGCTGCGGGGATGAAGGAATTGCAAAAGCAATTCAAGAAAAACGGAAAAAACAACAAAGAATCTCGCATTTTCCTTAACAAATTCACGGATGTGATTTGTTGAAAAAAATCTGTTGACTTTTGCTGAAAAATCTGTTAGTATATCTACACAATGAAGAACACCTCCTATACCATGAAGAATGAAATCTACGAACAGCTCAAGGCCACCAATGGTGATCTTGCCAGTTACACCAACCAGATGATCCATGAGGCGGTTTCTGCATTGGGTCAACCCCGTAAGATCGGGGATCGTTTGATGCGAGAACTCACAAAGGTCAGCCGTGGTCAGTATATCTTCAGCAACTCTTCCACTAAGGTGCTAGAGGCTCAAAAGTCACCCACTGATCCATCTTCTCCTACTTCTGTGGTACCGAAGGCTCCGGTGATCAACATGTCAGTGGGTGTTTCCTCGACTGTGAATGACAGTGTTTATGTCCCGGAAAAAGATCCAACCTTCGTTGGTTGGGGTAACTTTGGGATCGTGAAGAATGCTCTGTCCTCTAAACAGTTTTTTCCAATTTACATCTCTGGGTTGTCTGGGAATGGAAAGACCGTGATGGTCGAACAAGCCTGCGCTCAACTCAAGCGGGAATATGTTCGTGTACAGATTTCACCCGAGACTGATGAGGATGATCTACTTGGTGGCTTCCGACTGATCAATGGTGAAACCGTATTCCAGAAGGGACCAGTTCTGAAGGCAATGGAACACGGAGCGGTCTTGCTCATCGATGAGCTGGATCGTGGCACAAACAAGATCATGTGCCTCCAAGGTGTTCTGGAGGGGAAGCCCGTCATGGTGAAAAAGACGGGTGAGGTCATCACCCCTGCCCCTGGGTTTACTGTGGTTGCCACGGCGAATACCAAGGGGCGGGGGTCTGATGATGGGAGGTACACTGGTGCCAATATCATCGATGATGCCTTCATTGAACGCTTCGTGGCGACCATCGAGCAGCCATATGCAACACCTTCTGTTGAGAAAAAGATCCTGGATCGACATATAGAAAAGCACGATTGCCAGAATGAATCCTTCGTGACCAAACTGGTTGCTTGGGGATCCATCATTCGCAAGACCTTTGAAGATGGTGGTGTGGATGACTTCGTTTCGACTCGGCGACTCTGCCACATCATCCATACCTTTTCCATCTTTAATGATGAGAAAAGGGCTATTGAGCTCTGCACGAATCGCTTTGATTCTGAGGTGAAGATTGCCTTCATGGACCTTTACGAAAAGATTGGTGATGGTAGCCAGATTCTGGCTGAAGATGCCGACACCACCACCACTGATACACTTTGATACGCTGGGTATCAAAATACAACAGAAACAAAAACAAAAGGTAAAAGTAAGAAATGACTAATACTACTCAGAACAAGAAGGTGTATGCCTACCTGGCATCCGGCGCAACTCCAACTGAAGGCGAACTTCGCACTCGGTTGAAGATCAAGAATGCCACTGCGGTGATCTGCAACCTTCGTGATGTTCTTGCTGAGAAGAATGCGATTGTGGATGTCTACTCCAACAAGCGCAAGAACCACAAGACTCGTTATAAGCTTGGGCTGCGAGTTGGATATCGTGAGATGTTCGCACCATTCGGCATTGAGCCCACTATGGTTTAACGATAATCGAATCATGGTGGGGGAGTAAAATCCCCCACCTTTTTCGCCATGACTAAAAAACAACAAAACCAAATCATCACCAGAATCACGCAATTTGTTCGTGATGAAGATGAGATAGGCACCAAGTATGATTCAGAGAAGCCTGACTACTCGTTGATTCCCCCACATGCCCTTGAAGAGACTGTCAGGGTTTTGACCTTTGGTGCTAAGAAGTATTCTCCCAACAACTGGAAGAAGCTGGATAGTGCATGGACTCGATACTTTGCTGCCGCACAAAGACATATGTGGGCACTACAAAGGGGAGAAGAAAGTGATCCTGAATCTGGATACCATCATGCGGCACATGCTGCTTGTTGTTTGTTTTTCATGCTTGAGATTGACAAAACCCATAATTCTGATACAATAGATCCCAATCAATTAACATTTCACATATGAAACTAAGTCCTAATACACTAAATATCCTCAAGAACTTCGCGACGATCCAACCTAATTTGGTTGTCAATCCAGGTTCTGTAATCAAAACAATCGCTGAATCTAAATCGATTCTTGCCGAGGCTGAGATCGCTGAGACATTTGATAAAACATTTGGTCTTTATGATCTGAATGAATTTTTGAGTGTCTATACACTACTGAAAGATCCCGAGGTGGTATTCAACGATGATCATCTTAAATTGAAATCTGGTAATAGTGTACTGACATATCGGTTTTCAGAAATTGGCAATCTCACCACACCAACAAAGAGTGTTCAACTCGATCAAGGTGACGTGACATTGAACATCACGGAAAATCAGATTACGGCGATTCGTTCTGCTGCATCTGTTCTTGGTCATGCAATCGTTGGATTCGTTGGTGATGGTAATTGCATTAAGATTGTGGTCTACGATCCGACCGGTGGAAATGGCAATGCTCTAGAAATCGATCTTGGTGTAAAGACGAATCACACATTCAAGCTCAATTTTCAGACCGCTGAAATCAAGGTTTTGTCGGGTGATTATGAGGTGATTCTATCCAAGAAGTTGATAAGTAAGTGGGTAAATAAATCTGATGCGGTGACATATTATATCGCACTTGACGCAAATCATTCATCATTCAATGGATAATACTATGGCTGAAGAAAAAACACAAACACAAGAACAGAAACCACAAATTGGACTTAGAGATATTGCTTTTGCAGTAGAAGTCCTTAAAGTTGCATCTCGTAGAGGTGCATTTGAACTCAACGAACTGAAATCAGTTGGAGAATTGGGTGAAAGACTCTCTGCTTTTGTAGAGGCAAATAAACCAGAATCAACTGATCTAGAAGCCGTTGGGGAAACTGATCAGGATGATCAGACAGGAGAAGTGGTCACGCCCGAGGGTGTTGATTGAGGTTGAGAGACGAAAGATGTCTCTCCGTGATGGTGGTAGCGTTACTTGTGAACCTAAGGGGTGACAAGCCACCAACCTTTTGATATAATATTACACTATGAAAGAATTCCTCTGGGTTGAAAAATACCGTCCTCAAAAAATCGATGATATCGTCCTCCCTCCCGTTCTGAAAAAGACCTTTCGGGAGATTATCAAATCTGGTGAATTTCCGAATATGATCTTTGCCGGAACGGCAGGTCTTGGTAAGACCACTGTGGCAAGAGCTTTGTGCAAAGAGCTTGAACTTGATCACATACTAATCAATGCATCTGAGGATTGTGGTATTGATGTTCTTCGTACCAAGATCAAGCAATATGCATCTACAGTCTCAATGGGTTCAAATTATAAGGTTGTGATCCTTGATGAGGCTGATTATCTAAATCCCCAATCAACACAACCCGCCCTTCGTGGTTTCATTGAAGAATTCAGTGCCAATTGTCGCTTTATTCTGACCTGTAATTTCAAGAATCGAATCATCGTGCCATTGCATTCACGGTGTTCGGTCCATGAGTTCAATACGTCCAAGAAAGAAATGGCAAAACTGTCGATGACCTTTATGAAAGATCGACTGATTCCGATCCTGAAAGAAGAGGGAATCAAGTATGCCGATAAGGTCCTTGCCGAGTTGATTATCAAACATGCACCAGATTGGCGTCGGGTGATCAATGAATGCCAACGCTATAGCCCTTCTGGTGAAATCACACCAGATATCTTGGTTGGTCTTTCTGATCAGAATCTTGCTCAGGTGATGACCTACCTTCGACAGAAAGATTTCAAATCCGTTCGGTCTTGGGTCACCAATAATGCAGATCTTGATTCTACTGTGACCTTTCGGGCGCTGTACGATTCTATGGGTTATCATGTTGCACCACAGAGTATTCCCAATGCAGTTCTGATTCTGGCTGAATACTCTTATAAGTCTGGTTTCATGGCAGACAAAGAGTTGAATCTTGTGGCATGTCTCACCGAATTGATGGCAAGTCTGACTTGGAAATGAAGAAGTTATCACCATTCGATTTTGTGAAATCGATCAATGGTCCAGTGGAGAAGGCCAACCTATTCGATGGCTATGATGCTCTAGAAGAGTCACTTGATCCAGATTCACCTTCCAAGGCATATGTACCATTTGTGATCAATCGGTCACTATCCTATTTCCAGGATACAGTCTTGATTGCAAATGAGATGAATCGTCATCATGCATTACCTCCCAAGATGCAGTATGATTTTCTGTGTTCTATGGTTCGACCTAGAAAGAGGTTTTCTAAATGGACAAAGAAGTCACCAGACCCAATAGAGATTTCTGCAATCATAGAATACTATGGATATTCAGCTCATCGTGCCAGAGAAGCTTATGAATTATTATCACCAGATCAATTACAATTATTGATCAAAGCCACTGATAAAGGTGGCAAATAGTATAAATAGAAATACATGGTGAATAATGATGAAGAAATTATGAAATGGACTCCAGCAGATATGCTGGAAGTATCGCTTGGTGACCCTGATGACTTTCTCAAGATACGAGAGACACTTACTCGTATTGGGGTTGCCTCAAGGAAAGAAGAAAACACTCTGTATCAGAGTTGTCATATTCTTCACAAACAAGGGCGATACTTCATTGTGCATTTCAAAGAACTGTTTATGCTCGATGGCAAACCATCCAACTTCACGAAGGATGACTTTGCCCGTCGTAACACCATTGCTGTATTGCTTTCTGATTGGGGTCTGCTTGAAATCAAAGAGAGACCAACAGAGACAACTACACTGAGACAGATTAAGATTATCTCTCACCGAGATAAGAGAGAATGGGATCTGCAAGCCAAATACACAATTGGCAATGTAAAGAAAACGACATGAAGACTTTACAAGAAATACGAGAATCTAATAACAAAATTAGTCCTGCACAAGCTGCAATCTTAGTCAATAAGTATTTTACTATCTTAGAAAAGACAGCAAATGAACTTGAAAAAATGAGCGAACAGTTGTGGATGGGACTCACTGGAGATAAATGGCATGATGGTGCTGGAGTAGCAGTTGCAGGAACATTACCCGATCAGGTTATTGATGCATTGCGAGAAGCGGCAAATGAGAGAAACCAGAAAAAAGTTCTTAAAGACCTTAAACTTTATCAAAAGTGAAGACCTTTTGGGAAATCAGAGAATCTACCACAGGTAAAAGCCTGACGATATTCGATATCGATGAAACTGTATTTCACACCACGGCAAAGATTTCCGTTGTCGATCAAGCTGGTAATGTGATTCATAAACTCGACAACCAACAATTCAATACATATAAGCTCGGTGCCGGTGAATCATTTGATTTTGGTGAATTCAAGAATGCCGAACTCTTTAACAAGAAGAGTCAACCTATTCGACCAATGCTTGCCAAACTCAAGGCAATCATTCGTAATTCCAAAGGTGGTCGTATCATCATGTTGACTGCCCGAGAAGACTTCGACGACAAGAAGACATTTCTTGACACATTCAAACGATACGGTATCGACATGAATAGTGTTTATGTTCATCGTGCAGGGAATCTAAAGACCGGCACCACTGCTGAGAAGAAAGCAAGAATCATTGCAAAATACCTAGATACAGGAGTCTATGGTAGAGTTCGACTTTATGATGATGCCAAATCAAACCTTGATGGATTTTTGAATATGCGTCCCGGCTATGATGGAATTGATTTTGAAGCGTACCTCGTAAAACAGGATGGTACGATAGAGACATATAAATAAACTTTGTTGCCCGAATGGGAGCGAACTTCTGATGCCCAATGATGGGGTCAGTCGTAATACAATAACCTTGTCGAAAGAAAGGTAAATAAATGACAGTAGCTAAGTATTCATCGTATCCGTCTAACTGGATTGGTTTTGAAGAACTCTTCAATTCACTCTCCTACTCTCAGTCCAGAGACGAATCCACCTCATTCCCTCCTTATAACGTCATAAA
>Ga0208547_1000895_pt1 | contig 16868 bp, 26 predicted proteins | sample DEB08_DNA_5_FD_185501 | JGI IMG/M metagenome (GOLD analysis project Ga0208547, IMG submission 185501) | Aqueous microbial communities from the Delaware River and Bay under freshwater to marine salinity gradient to study organic matter... | ecosystem: Environmental > Aquatic > Marine > Coastal ...
ATGAACATACTCACGTTCATCAACATCTTCTTTGGATGCTTCTACAAAAAGTTGATTAATCTCAGTGTAAACTTTTACTTCATCAGAGTTGAAACCTGCCAGAGCAATTTCAAGACTGTAATTATTATCGTCTACCTTGACGAGATTATAAGGTGGATAGTTCACATCTTGATTGATGGAACCCAGATGATTGAACATCCGATCCAACCCAATGGAGTAACGATCAATATCTTTAAGAAAGCTATTGAGGTCTCCAGAACGGTAACGTGAAAGTGCGCTTACCATGTGTTTTCTCCTTTTTAAGCGAGTGTGAAATATGTTGAACCCCTAAGGCATCCAACACAATTAATTTATAGGAGAAGGTTGAAAATGGGAAGAGGGTAAACCCAACTTCTTTATGGGGTTTCCTCTACTTTATCCTTTTTAGAACCAATATTGTACTTCTGTTCTAAAATCCACTCTTTCTTATCTCTATAAGGAAGAACCTTGATCTGATTCAATGGAGCAATATCCATGATCGTATCTTCCTTCACAAGAGAAACCAATCCCCAGTCAGCAAGTAGTTTGGTAATTCGATTACGTCTCTGAACATCGTTCACAGTGAGGTTTGCATACTTACCATCAAGTGCAAACAGTTCCTTAAAGTGAACAATAAAATATTTTCCCTGTTTGTGAAGAATATGACAAGACTGATAGAGCTTCTTTTCTTTGCGAGAAGCCACACCAATGCGTGTCAGAGTTTCACGAACTTTGAGAAAGTCATCAGGTTCATTCAATCGGACCTCAATCATTTTGTCCTGAGACCAATTCACTTGAGGTTCAATAGTTTTTGTCATTTCTTGCCACCAGTTTCAAGTCGTTGTTTGATAAATTCAATTTGTTCAGGTGATAAAATCTTCAATGCTTGAGATGCTTTCTCGTTACTAAAACCATAATAACGTTTCACCAACTCCAGATCTGTAATCTTATCCTTACGAATCCAGGGAGAGAATCTCTTCCGTTTTCTCAAAGTATTTAGATAAAAATTATATTGCATATCTTTGTCAAGGAAATGATACTTATTCATTTCATTAGCAAACATAATGCAGTCTAAGTGACCAGACAGACAACGATTGATAATATAAGGAGGATACTCCTTGGCAAGATCAGGACTATCCTCTAACACATTCTCTTTGGTGAAATTAATTGAATTCAACCAATCTTTAAGTTCCATTCAACCTCCATCAGCTTGACATCCGATCAATGCACCACCAATTATACCAGTTGGAATTGACCAAATCCAATTTTCTTGAGTAGACAAAACTCCACCTGCTGCACCACCAGCTATTCCCCCAAGAATACTTCCCTCAATACAAGAGTTGTCATCAACATTTGATTGAGTTGGTTGTGGGTATGGTTGAATTCTCACTTGATTTTCACAAGCAGTTTCAACTTGTTCATTCCATCTTCTAACTCTACCAGGATTTGTTCTTGTACCTGGAATGTACTCCTCACGATAAACTGTGTTGTAACACTTAGTCTCTTGAACACCACCACCCTGTCTATAGTCAGCAAATGCTGGAGGTGTAATCAAAACTGATGCTACCAAAAAAGTTAATAACTTCATTGTTTTACAAAATAAGTTTTTTAGTTGGTGTTTGAATTGGAGAGAAGATCTTTTCATAGTTTTCTTCAATCTCTTCTCTTGCCTCAATCACATAAACAATGTATTTCTTTGCAACTTTGATGGTATCATCCTCCTTTGCAAGAGTAGACCATGGTGCAAACCCAACCTGACCTTGTGCATTAGGAAGAGCAACTAGAGGATGTTCTACCTCAAGAAACTCATCATCTTCATTAATCAAAGTGAAGATAACTTCTTCACCTGTGTTCATGCGCAATACTTTTACATTCATTTCCACTCAGCCTCAATCATAATTTCAGTCAAACATGCCAACATATTTATTTCTTGATCAGCAACGAAAGAACTCTGGTACTGATACTTAGCAATAATAAGGACAGCAGCAGCAATCCCAGGACCTGCCAAGTGTGTGTAAAGAGCATCGTAAATACTACGCAATAGTAGAGCAGGATCATTGTCCAGATTATCGACGACCCATTTACGAACTTCAGTGAAGTTTTTCTCTTTGAGAAACTTGAAGAGTTCATTTGTTTTGACATCAGAAAAAGTTGCAAGAATTCCAGAGTCTATTTTTCCTCCAACGGAATACCTCTGGCATTCATTGAGAACACGCCTCCAGTCGGGGAAGTGTTTGTTGATAAGTTCCGCAAGGACTTTCTGATCGAACTGAACCTTTTCGATCTGTAGGATTTCTTGAAGGCGTTTATAAAAGCCTGCAGCAAGCTGTGCCTTTTCTTTCCCCTTAATGGAGAATTCGACGACCGCACAACGAGAGTGGAGGGGAGAGATAATTTTGTTTTTGTAGTTGCAGGTGAAGATGAACCTGCAGTTACCAATAAACTCCTCAGTAAACGCCCTAAGGCAGAGTTGTACATCTGGGGTTGTGTTATCTGCCTCATCAATGATGATGACTTTGTGTTTTGCAGTTGAAGAAAGTGAGAGGGTCGAAGCGAAGTTCTTCGCATTGTTTCTGACAGTGTCAAGGAAACGTCCCTCATCTGATCCATTGATGACATAAACATCAGCTCCTAGTTCATCACATAATGCCTTTGCTACAGTAGTTTTACCACACCCAGGAGGCCCTGCAAGTAGCAGATTAGGAACCTCCCCCTTCTCCAGGAAATCCTTAAATGTTTTCTTTGTACTCTCTGGGAGAATACAATCATCAATTGTCTGGGGACGATACTTCTCCGTCCAAACAAACTCATTCCGACTCATCAGGTTTCCTCAGTGAAAAAGATCCATCTTTATTATCAATCCATTCTAACACATCACCCTCCTTCCAGCCTAGACTGTCCAGAAAGTTTTCTGGAAATGTAAGAATCCCATCATCATCAATAGTTAATGTTGTTCTCATACCCAATCAGGTTTCCTATCAGGAATTCTAACATAGTTATCTCTAACCCAAGGTTTAGATGCAATATACATCTTATAAGCATCAAAGGTTGAGATGTTTGTATCTAACTTATATTCATCAGGCATGGCACGGACAAATGGGGTGGGTCCCTTACCAGACCTACCTGTGGGGTCTCCAGAGGGGAGAATGACCTGTGCTTCCTCTAATGTCTTACGACAAGTGTGTTCCTTGTCATAACGTGCTTTGTACTCATCACAAAGTGCAAGACCGTGATGAAGTAACCATTGCCAGTTCATTACAAATGAACTAGCCCAAACAGTACAGGGATGGTTACGAAAAGCACCTTTGTCTGTTTTGTAAGGTTCACCATCTTGTCTGTGAAGTTCACCAAACCCATGCCCCCATTTTTCTGAACACACAATGGACAGCATTTGACAAGTTTCTAATGGCATCTTGACAATGTGTTTGTCAGGAAGAACCATTGCAGACTTATAAGGATCCGAATCAGTTACAAAAATGTTCATTCAAATAACCCATACATGTAATGCACACCCCATTTTAACTTATCTGGTGGGATGTCAACAATTCTTGGAACAAGATAATCATGAGCTCTGTCAATCATTTCTTTACCAAGAACATTTACCATAATCTTAGAGATTCTCAAGAACTCATCATAATCTTCCTGAATGTTTTTCTTTGCACCATTCACATAGAGAGTTCTAATTTCACTGAAAACATCAGCAAGTTCTTTGTCAAAAACAATGTCTCCATCTTCAAGTGGAATACACATGTTTTTGATGGATGACATACTGAACTTCATTGCTCGAGTTGTGTCATCCTTAGAAAGTGCCAATGGATCATTACATCTATACATGTATTGAATCACACCATTTGTGCATTCAACCACACGAAGAACTGAAAGATTGAACTTCTCTTCCTCTGTTAGATTTTGAAAAAATGTTTCCCAGTCTCTCATAAAGCTCTTGCACCTCCACAAATTATTGCAGATGGCATTTGAGCCTGTGCAATCTTTTTAGCATCATGTTGATAGTTAGCTTCAACAATCATTTTGTGATACTTTGAACCTGTTGTTGGAAGCTTATAGGTCAGTTCCCATTGTCTCATAATAATTACTCCAAAGGACGAATGAACTCATTACAAATGATGTCTTTTGCTTCAAGCACCATCTGTAGATATTCTACACCACTTTCTGGTGTAGTGTGGTCTCCACATGTAAAAACGTCACAAACCGCCATTCCTTTCTCTGGCCAAGTGTGAATACTAATATGTGATTCTGCCAACATTGCAACTACAGTTACACCTTGAGGTTCAAACTTATGAGAGTTCAAAGATAACAACTGTGATTTACAATGATTAGATGCATGATAAATGCAATCTCTTATAAAAGATTCGTCATCAAGAGATTTACTTGGACAACCTTTAAGAGTAAAAAGAATGTGTTTCATTTCATGAATCAAAAAATAAAATTAGAGTTTAAAAGAATTCGACGAGAGATGTCAGTAGCATTGGTCCCTGTGTGAATGTGATTACCATGAAACAACAATAACCTATTTTCCTTGGGAAGAATCCTCTCTTTCTCAATAAGTTCACAATCCTTATCAACTGATCCACGATAAAGTTTATTTTCGTAGATAATAGTTGGAGCATTACATGTGTTGAAATAAAAAATGGTTGTGTAATGGATTCCATTCACATCAATGTGAGGTCCAAACACAACCTGTTCTTCACCACGATATGTGGTCATATCCAGTCTTGATCTTACAACTTTCTTAAATCCAAAAGTCTCTTTGATCTTTTGGTTGATGTTGTAAATGATTGAGGAGTTAGATCTTTTTTGGTAGACTTCTGGTTGTTTTTGTTCAACAAAGTTACATCCAAATCCATAAAAAAGTCTAGAATCTCCCTCATCCTGAAGAGAGATTGTATGATGAAGAAAGTATTCTTGCAGATGAGAGTCTATTCTCTTTTTTGAGTAATCAAATTTGTCTTGATCTAAGAAGTCATCAATGATGACAATCTCATCTGATTCAAATTTACGGATCATCCAAAGGTACTGTCAGGTTCAAGAGCAATGTAGTAAGTCACATCTTGATTCTGATTAGTGAAACGTGAAAGGAGTTTAGAAGAAACAACTACATCATAATTACCAGGAACAATCTTCAGATTCTCTTCTTTGAAGTTGAAAACAAACTCAGAATCAGTTTCACCAACAATGATAGAGAAGTCATTGGAAGTGTCATTCTTCTTATCACGAGCAACCAGTTTGACAACACCATTCTCACCAATGGCTGAAATGTCAGGAACCTGATAAACAGATGCAGCCTTCTTGAGTTTCTCCAGTTGTTGACTTGTTAGAACAAACTCAACATCCTCAGATGGAAGAGTAATCTCCTTTTCAGGTGGTGCAACAATCACATTAGGATCGGCAAAGAAGAACTTTGAACGACTCTTGCCTTCTTTGATCACAACATACTCATCATTAGTGAAATCAAGTTCAGCATTCTGATGAAGACTCAGACCATTTAGAAACTGATTGAGATCATAGATTCCAAAGTCTTTGGGAAATTCTTCACTGACATTTGCTTCAACAAGAATATTCTTCATCACTGAGATAGTTCGCAGTTTGTTACCTGCCTTGAAAAGAATAGACTGGTTAATGGAACTAAAGTTCTTGAGAAGATTAACAGTGGATTCAGAAAGTTTCATGTTCAATAGTTATAGTTAGATTTTTGACTGTGGAGACCAGAGAAGTGGTAGAGAAGAATACAATAATGAATTGCTTTCAAAATGTCAAGTTTAGACTTACCACCTTTTTTACCAAACCTGGAAAGATATTTAATAGCATTTGATCGACAGAATGCCTCACCATCACCAATACTCTCAATAAGATCAAGTGTTTGTGTCTTTGATTCTTGAGAGGTGTAGTGAGATTGATAGGTTCCTGAAAGATATTCCTTTATCTCATTCAGAGTCTTATCTTCTTCATACTTCCAGAATCCTGAAGGATTGCCAAAGTTAGGAATAGAGGTTGGAATCTCAAGATTAAGACTAATATGATCATCCCCTAGACCACCAGGAACATGAGATGATTTAAAACTAATGGTGTCACTCTCACGACCACCAAGGAATGTCAAGGTGTCTGGAGCAGCATTGGGATTACCCACTAGACTAATCCCATCATATTCCCAAAAGTCTTGGGGGTTTCCTTCACTAATGTTTGAGCTCATAATTCAAAAGTCTTTGTTTAAATGTTATCAGAATTCAATGTTTTTGTCAACCTTTTCATCAATTGAAGTTAGATCAAAATCACCATCAACTTTGTCATAGAGTTCAACAAATGAAGACTTAGTTTCATCATCAAATCTGTTGAGACAGACTTGAATTGACTTGGTCTTATCATCAAAGATCTTATAAGCATTGACAATGTGGACAAGACGACGAGTAGAAATCACTTCATCAATTCCACCATCATAGAAAGTCTTACGAATGATGTCTGCCCAATCAACCAAATGACTGACAAATTTATCATCATCACAGATCTTACTCAAGATCTTAGCCTCTGTGGTAGGAGTAGGATAAGACTGCTCAAAGGTCACACAGAACCTTTCTAGGAAGGCTTCATTGAGAATATTAGTTCCAATAAAGCGACCGTCATCGCTGCCTTTACCTTTAGTATTTGCAGTTGCAATAACATTGAAACCTTGTTTAGGGTGAATAAATTTACCAATCTTTTTGAGGAAGACACCTTTACCTTCCAGAATGGATTGAAGACACAAGATCTTATTGGATGCCAGGTCAACCTCATCTAGAAGCAACACAGCTCCGCGTTCCAGAGCCTCGATGACGGGTCCATTATGCCAGACAGTTTCGCCATTAACAAGACGAAACCCACCAATAAGATCATCCTCATCAGTCTCGATGGTAATGTTGACACGGATCAGTTCTCTCTTAAGTTGAGCACAAACCTGTTCAACACAAACCGTTTTACCATTACCTGAAAGTCCTGTAATGAATGTAGGGTAAAAAAGATTGGACTTAATAATCTTTTTGATATCATTGAAGTTACCAAAAGGGACGAAGGTATCATCTTTTTCTGGAATAAGATTTTGTTCAACTGCAGGCATTGCAGATGGTGCCTGATATTCTTTCTCTAGTTTTTCTTGTGTGGTAAGGTTCCACTTACCACGACCAGTTTTATAATCATTCAGTTTTTTAGATGCAGTTGGATAACTGACATCATTCATTGTACACCATGCACGAAGGTCACCAGAGGTCACAACATCACCATAAAGGTCTTGAAGTGAAGAGACTAGAGTTTCAGTAGACAGAGCCATGGACAGCGTTGTTTTGTTATCCTTATTATAAGACCCCACTGGCTGTTCACCAGTAGGGTTATGCCAGTTATGAAACTGGTTTAGCACACCAAATCCATAAACTCACTTAACACTTTTTTATTTAGTGCTTTAGATCGTAAAGATTTTGTGAAGGCAGATTTGATTTTTGCTTTTGATGCATCGTCATCAACATCAAATTCAACATTTTGATTGAGTGTGTTATCCATAATAACAAAGTAAGATTGATAACCAGAGTTACCTTTGATGACATAACTCTTATTCTTACGTGACTTCTTGTAATCATCTTCAGAAATCATTCCATCATAACGACGAATAATGGAACCAAAATCACGAGAGTTTGCAATTCTAAATCCAATGAAGTTTACGTCTGGAAATGTTTGTTTTAAATCAAGAAGAAGAGTTTGAGTAAATGACCAATATTGTTCACCCAGATTATAAGTAAACCCAGTGTTACGATTACGAAGATAGGAATTGTGAGTCATCACATAAAAACAACCCATAAAATCTTTATCACCACAAGTTCTCTTCACATTGGCCTTGAGAGGATGAGCTTCACCATCAGTTAGAATCACACACTGAACTTTTTGAAGTTTGTTTTGTGATTTGAATTGAGGAATTAAACTGTGAAGAACAACTAGACTTTCATTTAATGGAGTTCCAGAAAGATTGAGTTGAGAAGGAATTGAATAGCCACACAATTTTTTGAAGTAATAGGAAAGTCTCCAAATCGTTTTCATTTGTTCATCAAGATTTTTCTTATTGACTTTATGAGTCAAAATGTTCATAAGAACAAATGCGTCTTGAATAACAAATTCATTTTCAATTCTTTCAGAAACATTCAAATTACCCTCAATAGAGTGTCTGAAGTTGTTTGAGAATGCATAAACTTCAAATGGAATGTTGACCTTAGAACAGAACCAAACAATGTTAAAAAGTTGTTTGATTGTGTCTTCCATAATGTCACCCATTGACCCAGACCAATCAAGAATAAAGATTAGACCATGATTCTTTCCATCAGGAATAACATTTACTTTCTTGAAAAGATCTTCATTGTACTTGTAGGTGTGAAGTTTAGAACAATCAAGAAGTCCAGTTTTAGAAACAGAGGAACGAAAATAAGCATCAGCAGCTTTCTTACTCTCAAACTCCTTTACCAAGTAATTGACTTCTTTTTGTGCTGACTTCTTGTAGTCATGATACTCCTTATCAACAAATGAAAACGAATTAAGTTGATGTTCATCTGATGTTACTTTCCACCAATCATTGATAAGTGAATGAATTTCAGTGCTCGAGATAATCACATTGTCAAGATTGATCTTAGGAATCTCATAATAACCAGAAATACCAGAAGCAGTTTCAGAAGTCAGACTCTGTGCACCTTGATTGAAGAGATCATCAGTCTCAACATTGAGATCATCATTGATGGATGAATTAGAGGTTTGACTCTCACCTTCAGACTTTGTTTCAATGTCATTAGTTTCACCATTCTCTTCTGTCTCTTCTGAATCATTATTTTGATTCTGTTGTTCGTCACCAGAAGTTTGTGAATTATCTTGTTCTGATGTATCAGGGTCTTTGTTACTATCAAAGTCAACCTGATCTTTACATTTTTGATGAAGAATCTCAGCAGCAAGAACTGAATCAGAGAAAGTCTCACATTCAGAAATCATTTCAATAATTTCTTTCTCATCATCAGTAAAAGGAATATCAACAAAGTGTCCAATCTTGAACTGAAGATTGACACGGTCAGCAAGATTCATCTTTGAGAGATCACGATCACTCAACTCAAAGAAGTCGTCTTCACTCAGTTCTTTATAACCACGATAAAATGACTTACTGATTCCACCATACTTACGTTTCATCAGTTTCTCAATACGTGCATCCTCAGTCACGTTGACAAACTGACGAGGAACCCTGTCCTCCCAGTCCCATTCATTAGGAGTGAAGAGTGCATGACCCACTTCATGGGCAACCAACATGTCATAAACTTCACTTGATGCTTTGTCCCAAAGTGGAAGTGTCAAAACTCTGGTCTCAACATCAAAACAAGCAGTTGGAACTTTTTTATTTTCAACAACTAAATTCTCAGTGGCAAGAAGTCGAGCCAGTTGTGACTTGATTTCGTAGTTGACAGGCATGGTGGGTCTTTCTTTTGTCCTTATCTTACACGCCATCAGGTGGTTTGTGGAATGAGCACTACCACTTATTTAATTGGCATAACTAGACCCCTCTGAGTAGAAACACTCAGAGGGGTCTTCAGTGGTCTATTCCTCCTAGGTCAGTTAGTGGTCAGAATGTGTCTACAAAATCTTTTGGCGTCATGGTCAATAATGTCACATTCTGAGATGCACTGAAAATAATCAGAAACTTGGTCGTACTTATCCTCCGTAGTTGATTGGTTTTCCCATTCCCAGGTTGAAAGTTCATTATAAGAAACAAGGTTTTTCATGGTAACCTCCATTCACATACTATTATTTACACAAAACACATGAGATTTCAAGTGTCTGTTTAGAATTCTTATTATGTCAGATGACTGAATCCTTTAACTTTTTCAAATCTCATTACTGAATCAAACTTATCTTCCATTCCAGATTTGTGTGAGATAACAAAGATGTTTGCATCAGTAATTTGATAACGAATGATTTTCAAGAACTCATCTGTCCCAAACCCATCCAGTGAGGAATCAAAAACCTCATCCATAATCAAAAGGTTGGTGTTGACAGAGTTCTTGAATCTTGCGACTTCCCTCCAAGTAAACAATAATGCTAAATCAATTCTCATCTTTTCGCCTTCACTGAATGATGAATAAGAAAAATCCTCATGAATTGGAGACTCAATGGTCTCATTGAATTCTTCATCCAGTTGAAAGTTGATGTAAAAATCCATCATCTGTAAGTACTTATTGACTGACTGATTAATCAGTGGCAAGTACTTACGAATGATTTTAGTCTTAACACCTCCATCTTTCAAGAGATTGTAAGTAAAGTCATAGTAAGAAACGTTTTCTTTTTTATTTCCGAGTTCTTGAAACGTTTCTTGAAGACTCTCTCTAAACTGGTCTAACTTACTGTGCTCAGAATTTCTATCTGCAAGTTGTGTGGTAAGTGTTTGAATTTCTGATTCCAGTTGTTTAATCTGTCTCTGACAATTAGAGATTTGATTATTGTTTGTAGAAATACCATTCAGTAGTTCGGAAAGGTCTGTTGATAATTTGGAAAAAGTGGACTCTCTCAACTCTTCTTCTTTAATTGCCGAAAGGAGTTCTTCATAACCCTTTCGTAGCTCTTCTGCTCTATCTTGAGAGTCCCTAATTCTATTTACACGAAATGACTCTTCAATGTTTTGTTCACATGTAGGACAAACCGAATTCTCTGAAAAGAATTTGTGTTCCTCTGCATGAGTGGAAATCTTCTGAGTCAACTTCCCTTTTATGTTACCATACTCTCTGAGTCTTTTTGAGGATCCTTCAAAATTCTTAATGTCTTCTTGAAGAGTCAAAACCTCTGAATTAAGTTTCTCATTATCATTCAACTTCTCATTCTCTTCAGTCAAAAGAACATTGATTTTATGTTCACACAAACTGATGTCTTCTTGACTTTTATTGTCCAGTTGTTCAATAAAGTTTTTTTGCATTTGAACTTTATCTTTGAGAGATTCTTTTCTCAGATCTAGTGTGTTGATCTCTTGTTTGATAGATCTAATCTTTTCTTTGATGAGAACATTCATGGAAGAAAAGATCTTAATGTCCAAAAGATCTTCCACAACTTCTCTTCTTGAATTACAAGGAAGTTGCATGAATGGAACAAAAGAACTTGAACCAAGAATCACGATTTGAGTAAAACTTTTATAATTCATCTTCAGAACAGTTTGTTCCAACCACTTCTGTTGATCTACAGCAGAGTGTGATTGATCTAACTCTTCACCATTTCTAGAGATTTTAAAGATGTTAGGTTTGATTCCTCTTTCGACTTTCCAATCAACACCATTTACACTGAACTCAATCTCAACCAATGTTCCCTTCTCATTGGTGGTGTTGATGAGTTGATTCTTATTAATCTTTCTAAAACTTTTACCATAAAGTGAGAAACAAAGTGCATCCAGAATTGTGGATTTACCAGCACCATTAGTTCCCACAATCAAAGTAGTTGAGTGTTTATTGAACTCCACCTCTGTGAAGTGATTGCCTGTAGATAATAGATTTTTCCATCTAATCTTCTCAAATAAAATCATGTGCGTTATCAGGGGGAATCACAACATCATTGGGTGTAATAATAAAATATCGATGGTCATGAATTTCACAAGTTTTGATCATGATCTCATCATCAATCTCCAGAACTTTCATTGTTGGATAATCAAGAGATTCCAATTGAAGAGAATAACGAGTTGCATCATCTTCATTTTCAAAGATGTAAAGAACTTGTTCTCCATCTTCATCAATGACTGAATATGCACCTTCTCTTTCCTTTCCTTCAATTGTAATAATATACATCAGGTCATCTCACACGCTTCTTGATAGATCTCACGGATCGTTGATTTCAATAAGGATTTATCAAGTTCAGTTTCTGTCTCTTCAATATAACGATCCAGAATTGTCATTGTATCTTCAACTTCATAGTCTTGTTCTTCTTTGTCATACCAACCACTAAAATCATAGTTCTCTACAATTTTAAGATCTGCAACACCAACATCATAAAGTTTGTCAATAAACTTTTCAAACTTTACCTTATCTGATTTCTTTTTGACAATTACTTTAACAATCTTATTTTCAAAGTTACGAGCATCAAACATTTGATGATCAGTGTCATCATAGTAAATGTTATGAAACAGTTGATAAGGATTATCAACATAAGTGTGTTCTAGTGTTGAAGTATCCAGTAGAGTGAAACCTCTGGAGTCGTTGACATCCGTCCAGAACATTTCGTAAGGATTGCCGAGATAGAAGACCTTTCCGTTGTTGGATCGAGTGTGATAGTGTCCAGAGTAGACACGCGAAAACTTGTCAAAGATTTCAGATTCTGTTCCATGGTCCATAACAATTTGACGGTTGACTTTGAACCCGTTGAGTTCAAGGTGACCCATGGCAACTGTTGCATCAGTTTTTTGAATGATGTCCACAGTCTCAGAATGATTCTCTTCATTGATCCAAGGAACGAACAGAACCTTGAGATCATCGATAGATGATTCTGTACAAGAAGAATAAACCTTAACATTATCATATTCTTTCAAGAGAAGATCAACTGCATTGATGGAGTTGGTGTTCTTATAATAGGCATCATGATTACCTACCATCAGATGCATTGTGATTCCTCTTTCTTTGAGAGGATCAAACACAACTCTCTTTGCCCAATCCAAAGATTTGAATTCAATTCCACGACGACTATCAAATGCATCACCCATGTGAATTACCGTGGTGATTTCTTCTTCATCTAAAGTTGGAAAGAAAACATTCTTATAAAACTGTTCAAAGTAATCATGAAATAGTTTGGACCCTTTACGACAGCCGTAATGAGTGTCAGTTATAACGGCAACTTTCATCAGTTATTATAACGAAGTTTTGAATGCACTGCATCTTTGATGGAATTGTAGTCTGAATAGTTCTGACTGTCAAGATCATTTGCATCAAAGACTTCATCAAAGTCTGTTCTTTCCAAAATCTTATTCTTAATCTCCAACTGTTTCTTCTCCATGGAGATGCGTCTCAGGAAAGCAAAGTAAATGATTTGAGTAAAGTAAGCAAAAGGATTCTTTGACTTCTCTGGATTGAAATTATGAATGTAGCGAACACAATTCTCAATTCCATCAGAAATCATGTCTTCACGAAACATGTAATTGACAAAGTTTGGTTTATAAGAAAGATGATTAGCCATCTTTAGAAAGCAGTCACCAATGTAAGTTGGAATCTGTGGTTTGGGTTTATCATTCAACTTTGCTCTTTCAACTTCAGCAAAATAATTCATCAAAGCATCAAGAAAATCTTTGTTATTCACATAGTGTTCTTTATTCCTTACTTTCTTCATTACACCATAAGTTTGTGTTGACATAAAACCTTTTTATTCATGAATTTATTATAACATTTTTTCAGGACTTGTCACTAGGTTTTGTTTTTGACTAGAATAGGTTTGTCGAGTTTGAATGGGACTACTTAAAGTACTTTAAGGGTCCTTTGGATTCACTGGGTTTTTAAAGATCTTCTCAAGGGATTTCTTAGTGTCCTCTACACTTCCTAAGTAACCCATTTCACGAGAGATAGTACTTTCAGTTGAACCTTTGTTTATCTTACGACAGAAGTCTTGATAGTAACTGATCATCTCTACATTAGATGATTCAGACATTGTGAGAACATCATCCATATCAATTACAAAAAGATCTTCACTTGAAGTCTTTAACCAAGGTTCCATTTTGTAACCATATGGTCTTCCTCTTACAATGATTTCTTCAACTGTAATTGGATTTGAAAGAAGAAGAACAGTTCCATTCTCTTCTTCAGATGCTGCTACCTTTGCAAAAACTTCTTCACCACTATACTTAAACTTTACTGTTGCATAAAAGTCATCTTCAATTGCCATGTTTACTCCTTTATCTGAATTGATATAATGTCGTAATTGAATTGCTCCTGATTGTATATCTTAACTCTTTCAATAAAATGATTCAGAGTGTAGTTTTTATGACTCCGAATTGTTGTATCATCAGCAATGTCATAAAGTTTTGCTTTCACTTTGTTTTTGCCTTTTCTTAGGACTCTACCAATACTCTGAAGGTTACGTATACGAGATTTGGATGGAGAGGCAAAGATTACATTGTGTAAGTTTTTAATATTAATTCCTGTGCTGAAGGTGCCATAAGAGGCAACAATAATTGCATCATCTTGTTCTTCAGTGATTTTTCTAACAAGTTCTCGATCTTCAGCATCCACACCACCATGGATAAAGAAAACTTGACGATTTGATGCTACATTGCTATTTATCATTTCATAAAGAATGGCCCCATGTGTTTCCACTCTTGCATAAAGAACCAAAGTGTTTCCTTTCAAATCAATTGCAAGATTAGAAATAAACTTTGATCTTTTTTCATTTGAAATTAGGAATTGAATCTCATCTTCATAAGAATCAAACTTTTGTGGTTTGTGTTTTAAAACTAAACATTGAATGTCAAGAGTTGCAAGATGTCCTTGATCAATTAACTTCTTAGTACCAGTGACCTTGTATGATGGTCCAAACAACCCTTCTAACACCCATTTATGGGTCTGTGTACCGTCTAAAGTTCCTGTGAACCCAAACCTATACTTAGCATGATGTAAGTGGTTCATAATGGTAATGAGAGACTTACTTTTAAAAAGGTGTGCCTCATCACCCATGACTACATCATAATCTTCAAAGAAACTCTTTTCTAACTTATAAACAGATTGCCATGTTGTAATGGTAACTTCATTGGTGTTTGTTTTATCTCTTCCTGCATAGATGCGATGACAATGATTCTCTGCATCCCATCCATATTCAATGAAGTCTTTATACATCTGCTCTACAAGTGATGTAGTTGGAACCACAAGTAGAATCTTCTTTTTCATTCCAACAAAGAATCTTACCAATGAGTAAATCATAAAAGACTTACCAGATGCTGTAGGTGAGATAAGAAGTTTTCTGTTATATCTCAATGCATCATAAACAGCATCAATTTGATAATCTCTTGGTTTGATATGTGTAATTGAACTTATATAATCTTTAACACCTTCTTTTGAAATCATCTCATTGACTTCAAAAGGTAACCCATAAAATTTATTATCTTCAAACTGATATGAGTAACCCGCATTCTCACAGAATGCAACAACTTTATCTAATAAACCACAGTAGATACGCTTAGTACGCATATCATAAAGATGAATCTCTCCGTTCCAGTTTCTTTTCCGATACTGGGGCATAAACTTCATATTGGGGACTTCAAATGTGAAGCGGTCCCTAAGTTCATGTTCAATGTGAGGTTCAGTTTCTATCTTCAGGTAAACTTCATTTACCTTTTGGATAATCAAATCTGCCATTCATAAAGGTTATCACCTGTCTTATTTATTAGTAAATTAACAGGAAGAAACAGTCCCACTAAAACCTTTTGAATTCAATTCAGAGTTTTTTGTATTAGCTTCATTTTCTGTAGCAAAGGTGATTCTATCATTTGCATTACCAGACCAATGAGTTTCATCAACATAATATGTTGTCTCACTGGTGATTCGATTTGTCTTTGTGATTTGGAAGGGCATGGGTTCCAGACTTACCAGTTGTATTTATCACATATTGTTAAACTTATACTCTAAGATCAATCTATACAACCAATCTTTCAAATAATAAAGATGTTCTTGTTCTGATGGATGTCTTGATGGATGACCTTCCCAGGTTTCAATTCTCCTAACAACACAATCATAAAGAAGATGGACATCCTCAATTGAAAGATCTAGAATGTAGTTTTCTTCCATTAACCTAAACCTGATGCAAACTTTTGATAATCAATTGCGTTTTTGATATGATAAGTTCTTGAAGAAATCATTTTCAAAATCTCCTCAAGATAATTCAACATTGTATCATAATATTCAATCTTGAGAGATGCGTTGGATAACTTCTCATCAGCATCCATATATTTTTGCATGGTATCTTTATCACGTATCTTTTTAGGAAAGGGATTTTGAACATAAACATCAGGGTCTGCCTTACCTGAAAAATATTCATACCTTTCATGACGAATGTTTTTTCTCTGTTGTTCAGCTTTCTTTCTCAACAAAGAAACATTATTATACAAATCAAAATACTTAGAGTGAAGAACTGGGATGTTAAGAGACTCTGTGTGTAAGTTATCAGGGTCAATCTTTGCATCCTCAGACCACATCTTCTGAATGGTCTCCAAATCAATCATTAACAACAGGTTGTAATTGGTTCTATATGATAGATAGTATACTTGAAAGAGACTGATGCTGTAAAGTATTGAAGGTCAGTTTGTTGAGCATCAAAGTCAAGAGTTGATAGATTGGTAGGAAATAGATTCTCAAACTTCACTTTGAAACTTGGTTTCTGTTGTGAATCCAAAATAGTCAGTGTTCCATCTGAATAAAGATTCAATTGTGTTCCATAAGGTTGAGAGATAATTGCTTCATCTTGATTCTGCCAACGATAAATCTCCTGAAGACTTTCTGGAAATCCAATTCCACGAATCCAAGTTTGAATTTCCATATAGTTCTGAAGATCCTCATCCACTAAGAAGTAAAGTGTTAGATCTTCAAAATCAATATTAGTTCCAGGAAGTGGGATGTTATTTAAATAATTGTTGAAATTGGCAACACCCATTGTCATTGATGGGATGTTGACACGGTTGCCAAAATAAGATACAGTTGGTGCACGATTGACTTGAAATCGAAACCCAGTTGGTGCAAGAAAGTTTCTATTTTCAGGTTGCGTTGCAATGGGTTTTTGAACTGCCATTATGGTTTTTTAGTTATTTATCTATAGAGTGTCCATTTATAACCACCAGCAGTTTT
>Ga0208547_1000901_pt1 | contig 16840 bp, 21 predicted proteins | sample DEB08_DNA_5_FD_185501 | JGI IMG/M metagenome (GOLD analysis project Ga0208547, IMG submission 185501) | Aqueous microbial communities from the Delaware River and Bay under freshwater to marine salinity gradient to study organic matter... | ecosystem: Environmental > Aquatic > Marine > Coastal ...
TTGTTGTTTTTGCACCTTTTGGTATTTTTTTATAAAATCCAGCACAAAACCAGTCTGAGAACGACTTCATATATGTCAAGGGATCGGTTATTTCGTATATTCCTCCGGCATCCCAATTTTTTAGATGGGCTTCCCACTTTTTACCATTTACATAATGTTTTTCAATGTAATACGCCGCACCAGTATCATCAAAATACTGTTGAAGATCTTCTAAGTTTATAGTTCCTTCAAAGCCTTTTTCTTCCAGTTCTTTGACCAAGAATCCAGATCTTTTTGGATCATATTGGTTAAGCCATTGAGAAGTCGTTGCATTTCCGCCATCACCATCAGATGGATCTGAGTATCCTTCAAAAGCCATACCTAATTTTGCAAGAGATTTCATTACTCTATATGCTTTAATATTCTTCGGTAAGAATATCAAATCTGCACCAGCATATGCTGTAAGGTTTGATTCGTCTACATCTTGAACTTCCGTTTTTGGATAATATCCTCCTAAAACATTTGTAAATCCAAGTGTTTTTAAATCTTCCGGCTTAACTATTGGCGAACCTTGTTTTGTGGGATCTTGTTTGCCGAGAGAAGTATTATCAACCGCACTAATAATAAACTTTAAAGGATCTGGCTCAAATCCCTGTCCGTCTTTAGCCTGAACTGATTGTGTATATATTCCTCTTGCCTCTGTCGCAGTAATCTTAGGCGCAACGTTGATAATATAACTCCATATTTTTGGCAATGAAGCATCAACAGCGGTATTTGGTGCAAGACCATATGCGAGTGCTGCTGCTAAATCGCTTGTGCTTCCAGCGGGAAGAAGATTGAAAGATGTAATAAGATTTGATGTTTTAAAATCTTTTTGTTCTTGTGTAGTTGCTGGACCTTGATCGTAATACCATTTGCTGTTTGCCTTTGGACCAACCAAATAACGAAGTGCTCCATTTTGACCGATATTAGTAGACAAAAAGTTACTAAAAACTTTGTCTGATTTTACTCCGTCAAAGCCTTTATTATATGGAGGAGTAGATCCACCGAGATACATCGCAGTTTTTGAACCGGGGTTCCACATTTTTGCGTGTGTTTTCGTTAATGGCTGGTGGATATCATCATAGAAAACATTTTGTGTCCCAACCTTAACATCCTTTTCCCCAATAACATTTCCACCATTAACTGTTTGAGATATTGGATCTACTTTGGCGTTAAACCAATTGGTAAAAGTGCCTGTCTGACCAGAACTCTCTCCGAATGTGCCCCTTAAATATTCATATAAATTTGCTCTATAATAATCAGGATTATTAAGTCCAAGTTTTGTTGCTATTTCTATAGGAGTTCCAAGGTTTTGTCCCGTCGCAGCATCAATGCCATTAAAATTTTCAGTTTTACCAAAACGTGGGAAATATAAATTGCCTTCTGAATCAGTGCTTGTGTTGACAAGCGGGTATCCAAAATAGTGATATCCAAGAGCATATCTGATTGCTTTTGGAATAAATGCTCTACTAACAAGTTCGGCAGCCTGTGCCGCATTCATTTTTAATAAACTTTCCAATGATACTTGGTATTTAACATTTCCTTCACCAGTTTTTGATTTCACAAAAATATGCCCATATGCCTCATTATCCATTAAGGGCAATCTCATTGAAACACTTGATTTCAACTTAATATTATTATTAACTGGGACTTTAAAATATAAATCTTGGCTCATTTGAATATGCTCTAATTAGTGTAGTTGTGATCGCTCAATATTGATCTTGAACCCCATTTCTTTAAATATGAAATATTAGTCATAACTCCATTAATAGTTTCAATAATTTGCGATGGAGCATCAATAACGATTGTTTTTATATTCTTTATTCCTCCTGCAATAGCAACCTCCGGGGAAGGATAGGTTATCAATGGAGTTGGGATTCCCGCTACAGATACAGGATGAGTATGTGCTTGAAGCACAACATCAAAAGCAATCTGTGTCATCGTCATAGAATGCATTATTTGTGTCAGTCTCTGAATATCATCAATAATGATATTTAACACTTCCAATAGATTATCTCCCTTTACAAGAGGCTGCATATCAGAATCATCATTTCCAGCAATCAGTTGGATACCAAGAGTGGCATTTACCTTTCCATCTCTTGAGTTTGTATCATCTGTTTTTGTTATAAGTTTGATGCTTTCTCTTGCTACAACCCTAACATTATCTGCTTTGATTCCTATACCAGATCTATGAGGCGGGTTGCCGTGAATACCGGGGACAATACCAAAGTTTCTATCAATATCTGTTTTTTGACTTATATATATTCTGGCTGCATCACTTTTAAAATCATTGTTTATGTATAATGGAGCATCATTTTTATCTACTCTATCTGTTTTAGCACCACCACGACCAACACACAAATCTATAGAAGCAGCGTGGCTTGCTCCAGACCCACCGTGTCCAGAAAACACACCAGCAGGTCTATCTCTGCCCAAAACAATCCAACTATTATTTTCTCCCTTAAATACAGTTTCGCAATCAGATTGAATAAACTCTGGAATTGATTCTACTTTTTTTGTTCCGCCAAAGCCTTCATATTTCGCTCTTTCCTCTGGGGTTAGAGAGTCAAGTTGTTGTCTTACTCTCTGAGGAATATTTGAAATATCGCTTTTTTTCTTACTATTTCCAGCCATTTAAACTCCTACGCAATTTTATTTGATACAGAGGATGGGTTTGGTATTTGTGTAAACTTACCTTTTGGACTTGGACCATATTTATTTGTCAATCCTATTTCGGACCATTCAAATCCCACAACTGGATCTGCGTGATTTCCTTGATATAAAGATCCGTGAGCAACAATGTGATTTTCATCATAAGGAATGCCCCTTCTTTTGGATATGTCATTTAGCAAATCTTTCAAAGATGCCATCTGCTCTTTTGAATATGGTGCCCTATATCCTCTTTCACCACAATTATACTCTTTTCCATTTTTATCTTTAAATTTATGTTTATCCCCCGGAGGTCTACACCTTTGTAAATCAATCCCTATAGATCTACCATTGGCGTTTGGTATAGGACCGCCTCCTCCGTGATATGTTACTTTTGCTTCTTCTTCAAGTTGAAAAACAGTCCCATCTAAATCTATGTAATAATGTGATGATGCAGTTTTTTTACTCCAGAACTTCAAAGTTCTTTCTGCCGTGAAACCCGCCATTTGACCACCGTCGTGAATAACCATAAAATCTATTTCAAGTTTCCTATTTCCGGTGTTTCCAACTCCAGTAAGAAATCCAAGAAAACGAATATCTGCCTTGGCATAATCTGCTTTTCCAGTTGCAGCCCAATCTTTTGGGTTGCCACCAAACCCAGCGTTTGCATCAAGAATAGACCCAGCAGGTCCACAAACAGTTACAGTATTTTGTTGTGGCGGTGTTTTAGGCTGTGCTGCATAAGCACTGTTGGCGGCGAAAGATGGGAGAGGTGGTCCAGCAGCCGCATTGATAGGCTGACTTTGTGGAGGTAATACTGCTGGAACTTGAGTGCAAGTGATAGCAAAAGAATTTCTACCAGATGTTGTATTATTTCCATTTATTAACGTATCATTTGTTACTCTTCCTAAATATATTGGACCTTCAAGAGTATTACTATTTTGAAAGTCAACCCAAACCATATCTCCTTCTTGTGGAACATCTGAAGATATAGCCAGATCTTTTGCTAAGAAAATAGGATACATATTCACTATTCCGTGATCTGGACTTTCTTCTGTGAACTTTGGAAGAGTTTGAGGAATAGGAAGAGAACTATGAAGTTCAGGTATTCTTACTCTGATTTGTAAAAGTTTTGGGGCTTCAGATTGATTATTTTTTCTTATCACCTCATTTGAGACTGTAGCCCAGTTAGTTGGATCAACTGTTCTTTCATTTAAATATCCATCATTTCTTAAACAAATACCAATATATGGACCTGATCCTAAACTCGCATTTTCGGCATAAGAATTCTCTGTGCTCTTAATAACAGCATCCAAAGCCCTAACATTTGAAGGGTCAAAGTTCTTACCTACTAATGTGTCTCTAATAGGATTTAATAAACCGAACCCTATGTTTAGTATATCTTTTACATCCATTACCCATTACCAGCGTCTTTGATTAAATCAAAGATTTCGCTTTTATCCTCTTCAGATAAACCATCTTGTCCTTCAGTTTTCTTTTGAATAAGAGCACTGACTTTGACAAGTTGTTCGTTTGATCTCTGTAAAGTTTCTACATATTTAGCAGCGACAACACCGACTTTTTCTTTGCGTTCGTCGTCTTTTTTCATATATTCCATCAACTCCATTAGCAGAGTTGTGGTAATAGCCCTGTCGCTTCTTATGTTTTTGATTGCTTCGTCAATATATGTTTCCAAGTCTTTCATAGCAAAAATAAATAGTTAGAGTTAAAAAAAGTATTATAAATCGCCACGATCCCATCTTCTTTTGAATACTTTGTATTTTACTCTCATTTTATTTAAGTTGTTAACGACTTGTTTTGTATTGAGACCTGTGATTTCTCTGATATAAAAGTAGATTGCTTTTTTGTTGTAGATGTCTATACGGTCTGGGTTGGAAAATATTAGTCTGATTGCTTCATAGACTTTCTCTTCGTTGGGCTTCATACTGGATGTTTCCCAAGAGTTAACTTCTTCCCAAAAGTTCATCCAGAATTCTTTTTCTAATCTTTTTGATTCATATTCGTTTACAACAGTGAACTGTCTAATCTCAATGTTCTTTGGGATTTGATCTAGTTGAACTTCTCTTTTATTCTCCAAGGTTGTTTTCTTTACCTTGTGAATAAACCAGTTTTTGGTAATGACTGAGAAATAAGAAAAGGCTTTGGATCCTTTGTCTGGATCATACTTGTCCAAGATTGTTGTAAGCCAGATTTTACATTCGTCTTTTAGGACATCGATGTTGGGAAGGTTTGTGAACTTGTAAGTATAGATAATCTTATCGACCATTTCATTGAATGCTGGCTCAATAAACTCTACATAAAGTTCAGTTCTTATTTTGATATCAGTAGTATTAGCATAGTTGACGATTGCGTCTTCGTGCTCTTGGGTAAAGTATAGATTTTTCTTTTTTGGTTTCGCCATTATTCTTGTTCTTCATCTTCTAACAGCCCTTCATTGGTTAGTTCATAGATTTCTTCAAACTCTTTTATGTCTTCTACAACTTGCTTTGAGTGTTTAATCAAAGCACCAAGAGTTTCATCTCCATAATACATTTCCATAGCGTGTAACCCGTCCAAGTGATCAGAAAAGTTCTTTGCCGTTACCAATAAAGATCCGATACTATCTGAAACATAAAGCAGTTTAGATAGCATTTTTCTAATGTACCAAAGCAAAAGTCCGTTTAAAGCGACGGAAACTATTAAAAAGAAAATAAGTAAACTCAACCTGTGTAATCCTTTTTCATTTGCTCTTTGTCTTCACGAACTTGTTGTTTGGCGTCTTCAATGTGTTGCTTAACAACCTTACCAGCAGTGTTGGATTTTAGATAAATCGGCACCTCTGGTATTTTGTTTAGTGTATTTTGCTCTCCACAAGCCTCGCAGTCAGTTCTGTCTTCACTCATAGAGTGAAAAACTTCTGTAACGTCGCTACATTTCGAGCATTCATACACATAACTCGGCATTATTCGCCCTCTTCTGCTGTATCTTCGTTTCCAAGTTTAACAAGAGGAGGGTTTTTTACAAAGAGTTGTGCTTCGTCTCCTTCTTTGTCTGCTGCTGGAACAAACTCGAACCCTTTAATAACAGGAACAATGTCTGATTGCTCCAAAAGACTCTTTTGAAGAGCCATCATAACGGCTCCGACTGCTTGATCTGAAAGTTTCATAGTATTCTCCTACCATCTAAAGTTATTTTTATAGAATTCTACCAGTTTTGGTATCTCTTCGTTAAATGTTTTTTGCGGTTTCCACCCCAAAGAACGTAATTTGTCGTCATTAAGTGCGTATCTAACGTCTTGTCCTTCTCTTTTATGTCCTAAGTCAACATAATCAAGCCAGTTTGCTTCTTTGCCGTGAAAACATTCAATAATTTTCTTTACTGTTTCCCTGTTTTCTTGCTCAAAGCCACCGGCAACGTTGTAAATCTCATTTGTTTTCCCATTATTTATGATACTTATGACCGCATTTGCCGTGTCTTCGGCGTGTAACCAGTTACGAACCGGCTTTCCTTCATCGTGAAGCCTAATCTTTTTATCTCGTTGTAATAGTTTAACTGATAATGGGATAAGTTTCTCTGGGTATTGGTATTCTCCATAGTTATTTGTTGGACGAAAGATAATGTATTCTATTCCATAGGTTCTTGCCCAAGCAGTAATAAGCATATCTGCTGCTGCTTTGGATGCTGAGTATGGATTACTTGGGTTTAGGTGGTCTGTTTCATAGTGATCACCTTCTACAATGTCTCCATAGACCTCATCTGTGCTAAAATGGAACAAAATCGGGCGATTATCGACGTTATTTGGCTTTGCTTTGATCAAATCAAGGAGATTTTGAACTCCATTTATGTTTGATTTTAAGAAGTCTTTGCTGTCAATAATGCTGTTTCCAACGTGTGTTTCGGCTGCTGTATTGATCACATAGTCACAATCTGGTAGGTATTTTAGATCAGCGATGTCGCTTCGGATAAAATCAAAGTTATCTCCCCACTTTTCAAAGAAATAACCGACCAAATCTTCATTAGCAGCGTAAGTAAAGTTGTCGATACCAAGCACTTTCCAGCCTAAATCAAGGCATTTTTTAGTAACGTGTGAGCCGATAAAACCCAGACAACCTGTAATAACAACTAATTTCATTTAATATGCTCCTCTATCCCTAAAACATAATCAGAACAAACACCAGCAATGTTATTTGGTATGTTCCAGTTTGATCTTTCAGGCATAACACAAATAGACATTTCTGTCAAGTCTTTTCCGGGATAAGTCCAGATAAATCCATCGCTTGTTAATGTAGCATCGTCTGTGTCGTGAAAAAAACACCTAATATTATTATTGAGTAATAAATACAAAGCCTGTATGTTTTTGCAATGACACCAGAACTTATCGTTTTTTAAATAGTTTAATCCGATTTTGTATTCTGGTAGGTCGTGACCGAGATAAATGCTATCATCGATTAGCCAGACATCTAACTCAACATCAAACCCCTCTGTTATGGCTTCCATAATATAAGCAGGGTCATTTTCGTGGTTTTGATTTGGACCGTTTATGTTGCCTCTATGTGCTATTTTTATCATTTTTTATTTTCTAAATAATATTTGAGATCTTCTGGCGTTCCAAGTCCCCACATCTTATGAACATAGAATGGAATAAGAGTTTTTCCATCCCCAATCAACTCGTTATAAACTGGAGCGATATAAAACTCATTATTTACTCTAATATCTTTTTCAATCATTTGTTTTGCATACTTTACAAAATCTGATCCGTGTCTATACCAATAAATACCGCAAGTCGCAATATCAGAAATAGGCTTTTTCTCTGCTACCTCTGTGATAAATCCACGAGCATTTGTCTTTACAAAAGACCACTTAGGGTGAACTGCGTTGAATGTAAAAACAACAGCATCAGCAGTGGTCATATTCTTGAGAGACAAAAAGTTTTGGGGATGATATTCAATAAACTGATCTGAGTTTGCAATCAGAAGATCATCGTCATCATCAATTAGTTCTTCGGCTAATAAAGCAGTACAAGCAGCACCTTCAGTTAGACCATCAACTACAACATATTTAAAATGGTCATTTGTGATTCTTTCTAAAGTGTGAAGAAGACCCTCGTATTTTTCAATATGCTCTTTTCTTACCAAGAAGATATATTCGCAGTCAAAATCCAAGTTTTCAACAACAGTTTGGATCATTGGCTTACCACTAACATCAATCAATGGCTTTGGAAAAGTATAGCCTTCTTTTGCGAATCTACTTCCTTCTCCTGCCATTGGAATCAAAACTTTCATAAATAAATCTCCTCACATTTTCTGTATATACTTGAGTTGCATTATCAACTTTTAGGACCGCACAACCAGTAGCATATGCTGCCTCTAACCCCTTTGGCGAATCCTCAACGATTATAACATCTTGTGGGTCAAAATTAAAATGTTTAATGATTTTATTATAGCCTTCAGGGTCTGGTTTTGGATTTTTTACATCTTGGTTTGTTACAAGCAAATCTAACTCGGACAATATACCTGCTTTATCAAGCATAAGTTCTGCTGTTTTCCTAATACTGTTTGTAAAACAAGCAACCTTAATATTTTTTAACTTAAGCCAAGAAAAAAGATTTGCTTTGGACATATCATACTCTGCTCTTTCCTCAATGATCTCAATCGTTTTTTCTTGTTTTAACTTGTTTATTTCTTTATGTATTTTAGGATCATCCTTGACTACTCCCATCTCCGCAAGTTTCTGTAGTTTGATGCTAGTTGGAAGACCATTGAATGTAGAATAGTGATCTTCTTCTGAAATCTGATAATCGCACAACTCTAAAAGAGCAGCATTGAATGCCGCTTTGTGCCAGTCACAAGCATCAACAAGAACACCATCCATATCAAAAATAACAAGTTTTAGGCTCACACTATTCCTCTTCTAGAAATATCAACCCCTGTCTCTTCCAAAACAGATAGTAGTCCATCTTTATAATCGGTCAAGTTCCATTTTCCCTTTACAACAGCAGTTGCGAAATAAGGATAGACACCACTATCCCAATGAAACTGTCCTCTTTTATTGTCACCTTCTTCCCAAGTCATACCTGTTTTTATTTTAAAGTAATCGCAAATCATTGATGAGTTTGCTTCAAACTCCCAAATATTGTTTCCGTATGTTTTACTATAAATGGTTTCTAACTTTTCTTTATTACAGATACTTGGCTGAATAGCAAACCTGAGATTTGTTGGATTCTCATAAACATCATTATGACTTGTGTTTCTCTCAAGTGGGTGACTTTCGTGGTAACTTGCTCTTGCTAACTTGATAATGTCTATTTCTTCACTTTCAACAAGAGCAACGAGTTCTTTTAGTTTTTGCTCGTTTGGAGAATCATACAAAAACATATCTTCGTGATGAAAAAGAATAATATCTTCTTCTACTTGTCCTAAACAGTGAAGCATCCTTTTCTGATAAGGTAGAGAATCATCATATCTAATAACGACCCAATCATTATCAAGTTCTTCTGTTGATTGATCTGTGAAAAGATACTTTTTGTATCCTTTGAGATATTTTTCTGTTTGAGCAAATAGTGGTGCCCAAACATCTGAATAATCCGAATGTGAATAAAATACTAATGGGATCACTTATCTCACCTCTATGTTTTTAAACAATTCAAACTCTGTAAGGTCACGATAAGGTGGTTCTTCTGGAATATCTGGCATATGTTCTGGGTAGTTTTGCATAAGAGTTAAGCCTCTTGCTGCTTGTTCTGGGGTCATATACATATTCCACCCTTCTTCATCAATCATATCTTCGTGGTATTTCATTCCGTCAGTTCTTCCTTCATACCGACGAGCCTTCAGCCATTTCACTGCTTCGGGATCGTCAAGCAAAATCATTCCACCTTTACCAATCTTAAGGTGTTTTTTGATATGAAACGAAAGACACATCATTGTGCCGGGGATATACATATTAGATGTAAGCCTCTTTGCGGCGTCATAAATAGGAAATGGCTTGAGTTGATAAATGCCTTGCCATTGTATGTCCTCGAAAACCAACTTTCCACCTGCTTGCATAACAGATTGAGGTGGAGAAAGATAGGTTCTCTTGGGCAAGATTACTTCTTTTCCTTCTACTTTGTGCCATTTACAGGCAAGAAAAAGAGCATTTGTGCAACTATTCACTGATACTGCGTAAGGTGCGCCAGTGTAATGTGCAACTTCCTCTTCAAACATTTGTACTACTTTGTATGGATTGTGTAACATTTTTCTTCCTTTTATAAATTTGATGTGGCTAATCCGAAACCCTCTAAGCCATATCTATTTCCATTATACAGCATAAAAAGTTTATTTTTATGCCTAAAAACATACGGATAACAAACCATTTCAGAGTCCCACCCATTTTCTGAGACAGATAGGTTGCTCTGATCCATTTTCCAACTTTTTCCATCTTCGCTGTTCGCATATCCTATTCTATATGGGATCCCGTCGCCTCCACGATATGAAAACCACATATGGTAACTTTTTGCATCCTTATACACAGATGGCTTTGAAAACGCTTGTGCTTTTCCTATTTCGTATGGTACGCACGTTCCTTCAAGTTTCCACTCTTGGCAATTATTGGAGGTTGCATATTTGATAGTGTGGATCATTTCACCGTTTTCAGAAGTCCAACTTTCAGTTGAACCATACCACATTTTATATATGCCTTCGTCAAACATAACAAATGGATATGAAAGACTTATTTTGTCTTCATTATTTTTCCCAAGAAGCAAAGATATGCTCATATCAGTGAGGTTTATTTTTCCTATATCTCCTCTCCAGTGTTCTCCTTCTCTGTGTTGCCACCCCATAAAACCTATGTAGAAATCATCTTTTTCTTTCCAAATATTTCCAACAGTTATTCCATGAGAATAAAAAGATCCTTCTATTGGCTCTACAATTGTTTGTTTGTAGTCATTTATTATTGTTTGCTTTTCAACATCATAGTCTACATAGGAAACCGATGAACGTCTTAAAGAATCTCTACCAGAATAAAATATTCTATATATATCATCTTTTAAGTGTAGTGCTACTGGATTAGAAGCGTGAGTTATAAGTTTTGGATTGTCATTAGATACAGTATATATTAACCCTATTTTTTTCCATATATTTTCTTTCATATTATAGTTTAAAACTGCTACTATGTCTTTCTAACTTTACACTCTTAGCAGGGACATAGACAGATCCTTCCTCTGTATTTTTTGAAACTATTGCACCTGCACCAAGCAGCGTTTCTTTACCAATCTTTACACCGTGACCAACAGTGCTATTCACACCAAGAAAACAATACTTGTCAACGTGACAATGACCTGAAATAACAACGTGAGAACTTATGAAGTTGTGACTTTCTATAACGCTATGATGACCAATATGATTTCCACTCCATAAGATAACATTATCTTCTATTTTTACAAATGGCTGTACTGTATTATCTTCAAATATAAAGCAGTTTTCGCCAATAGGATATTTTGTCATAATACTGCATTTTGAACTGATGTAAGAGGCAAGAGTGTACCCCATTGCCTTTGCTTCATTAAATTTTCTTTCTCTTAAATGATTCATCTCAGTATAACTGAGTGCTATATGAATAGCAAAACTATCTGGCGGATATAAGCCTTGTATTTTTGAGAATGGTACCATTGGTAGCCCAAGATATTGATCAGATTCAATAAAGTCATCGTCTTTTGTAAAACAAACAACTTCGTATTCACTATCATCACTAAAATACTGATGTGCTATTTCTGCATAAGATCCTTCGCCAAATATTATTAATTTCTTTTCTTTCATTATCATTTCTCAATCAACACTATGAACTCATACATTTTATTAAAATGCTTTATTGTTAATCCATTATACTCTCTATTCATACAATAGTCAAATACTTCTTTTGGATCAAAATAGCATAAGTGTGATCTTTCGTAATCAACATAGTTTGTCAGCATATTAAAACAAACAGACTTATTAGATAAGGATACCATTTCATCTATTGTATTAAAACAGTATTTTTTCCACCCTTCTTTTGATATATTCATTGATACATTGAATATCCCGTTCGCCACTACATGATCAAACGATTTTTGTTCTTTAAACTTAGAAAAAAAATGACCTCCGCTATTGATTTCTGCGGCACTTTGGATTGCTTTTTCATTGATGTCATATCCAAAATATTCTAGTTTACTTCCTGCGTTTTCTAGAATTTCATACATTTTACCATATCCACAGCCAAAGTCCAATATAGAATCGCAGCAATCGGGCAATATGTGTGAAATTAGATTTTGTATTCTATATGAATGTGATTCATCATCATTCCAATCAACTCCATTGGAAGTCGCTCCGTGTTTGATAAATTTATCTTCATAATAATCTTTTATAAGAGATTTATATTCTTGATCCATTTTTGTTCCTTAGTTAAAATATTTTATAGTGTCATCTCCAAGATTAAAAAACATATCTAATATACTTACTTTGTGGTCAAAACCATCCCATTTTTGCTGATAAACTGGAAAATTCTCTAAATCATAATAACTCAACTTAATATTATTTTTCATAAATAAATCTTCCTCTATATATCCTTTTGCTGCTGGACCTGTAAAATATTCTTTTGCCTGTAAATCATTGCATATATTGATTAACTTTTCTGTTTTTCCACCTCTTATATCAAACTCTCTAGAATCCAAGACTTGTATATCAATTCCAAGCAATCCAATACATTTTCTTAAAATGATATTATTTATCTCTGTTAAGTGAACAATACCGCTGAGTTCTTTAAGATATAAATCTTTAAAATACTTTGAATATTGTTGAAAAAATGGCGCATTTCTATAGTTGTGTTCTATTTTGTTCCAGTGATCTATATTCCAACTATCATCGCTTATTTTTGCTTCATTTATTTTTTGATGAAATTTTCCCTTAACATCAATCGGAATAGATAACCAAGATGGACCAGATTGAGTAATAATTTTTTGCCTATTTCTCCAATCTCTTTTTGTATATTGTGCGTCATCATATATTACAAAATGAGTCGCTTTTCTCATAGATGTAAAATATCCCTTCCAAGGAATATAATTTGATTGTGTTATTATTACTCTATTTGACATTTTTATTATTTCTTTTCAACCTATACTGTCTAAAATCTTCTACACTTAAGTGTTCTTTGCTTGTAAATCCTAATAACTTTTTCATATTTTCGTCTTGTATACTACCTTCGAGAATATGAGAATAGTTAATCTGCTGTTTTATAAATGGCAAAGTAAACATATTGTTAATACCAAATCTAATATTTTTAGATGAGTTTATTCCTGCTTTGTGATAAACCATTGAATCAAAAAGTATAACAGAACCTTTTTTAACTTTTGGGGTTTCTTCTAAAATATTTAAATCAAGTTTATCACTTTTGTGACTGCAAGGTAAAAAAGTTGTTCCGCCATTTTCTTCACTATAATCATCTAGACAATAATACAGATTTATACCAAGTGGTTTTGAAGAAGTAAAATCTTGATATATTATATCTCTATGATAAAAACTTTGGTGATGTTCTTGTTTTGGAGGTATTATTATTCCATTTTGCAAACTTAATATTGCGTGATCTCCTAGAATATCTTTCACAATATTCTTTGCGAAGTTAGAGAAAAACATACTATTAAAATGACTATCATATAAAAACGGAGATCTCACTAGATTTTCCTCTTGTATAGATCTTAAGTTTTCAACCCCAAATTGTTTCACTTGGCTATCATAAACATCTAATAATCTTTTTTTATAAAAATCTATTTTATCTTTATCTAAGACATCTTGAATAACCTGAAATCCTTTTTTATAAAACTGATTATATTGCATGGTTTTTTAAGAAAGTTTCCCACTTAGATTTGAGACGATTAGTATCCATAAGGGAGTTATAATCATCATATAGATTTTTTGATATTTCTTTTCTTTCATCATCAGAATAGTTTGCAAATCTATACATTTCTTCAGCCATTTTCTTTACATCATAAGTTGGTATAAGAGCACCATTATTGTCATTGATTAAATCAGAGGCAATACATTTATCAAATGATATAACTGGAGTTCCTACTCCTGCGCTTTCAAAAATAGTTCTCGGTCCAGCATCACTAAGTGTAGTAGAACAATATACATCACTTGAAGATAATAGAAAATCATAGTTTTTCTTATCGATATGGTTTGTAAATATTATTGGAAACCCTAGTTCTTTCAAAGATTCAACTGCCTTATCATCACTCAACTTACAACTAATAATAAGCAATACCTCTTGAAGTCTTTGAAACTTTAGAAAATATTTTAATATCATAAGAGAATTGATAAAATAATCTATTCCTTTTCGTTTGATTACAATATCGTGAGCCGACCACATAACAATAAATTTTACATTTTTTGTCAAATCTTTATTGTTATTTTTTTGAAGATTATTTAAAAGTTTATTTCTATTTTCTTTTTTTATAGCCCACAAATCTTCAAAACTATCTGGCAGATATGAGTTCTTGAGAGTTATCAAACACTTTTCAACATCTTTAAAAAGAAAACTTTCGTTTGCTTCTTGAAGAGAATAAGAACTTCCAACGTTCAACAAGACAGATCCTTTATTTCTATTAACAAAATCTCTTGTATCATTAAAAGCGGTTTTAACGAAATCATTATCTACTTTATTCCTAGCGACGATTTCTGATTTATTATTTATAGCAGGACAAGGGCTACAACAACCTTGTTTTGTTTTATATTTATCACAATTAAACTCATCTGGATAAGAACAATATCCGGTCCAAGTATTGCTGGCAGCAGATAAAATGATTACTTTTGATTTAAAATGTTTCAACACTTTTTCCAATACCAGCAGATCAATATCAACTTTATCCGATAGTGCTATAAACTTGTGATTTGGAAGATTTTGTATCAATACTTTAGAAGCATATGTTGCAAACTCTTCTTTGTTTGAGAATTTGTTCATCCATAAATGTGGACTATCTTTCACAAAAGAAGCAAAAGTAGAGTTTATTTGATGTGCTAGTTTTAAACTTTCCCCCAAATAACCAATGTCAAAAACATCAATATCATTTTTATAGATACCCTGCATTGTACTTAAAAATAAAGCCTTAGTATCTACATTTTGCTTAAAAAACTCAAACATTTGAAATAATCCGTGATTGTTTGTTCCCTCGTTGTGATCAAAACAACTAAGAAAAATAACGTCTACATTTTCTATTTTATTAAGTTTTTTCTTTAAATCCATTATTTCTCCAAAATATAGAAAACTTTTCTAAAACCACACTTTTCAAAAAGTCTTACACTTGCTTCATTTTCTATTTTTACTTTTGCAAAAGAATCTGGATATTTTTTCATAAGTTCGTTTATCATAAACTTTCCAACACCTTTGCCTTGGAAATCTGGGTGTGTCGCAACTCTAATATCCCTATCTATTACTCCTACATATCCAGCAGGTTTTCCTTCATATAGACAAATATAAAAACATTTTTCATATTTTGACATATATGATTGCTGCTGTTCTTTAGTAATGTGCTCTTGATAAACAAATCCAGTTTTAACTTCTGGATGATTACGGAGATTTCTAATAAATTCCCAATATTCTGGCTTGTTTTGTATTAGTTCCATTATACACACGATTTATAAAGGTCTGGGTGTGGTAAACCTTTGTGATATGCTCTGAGATAATCTCTTTCTATGCTAAGACCAAGATGAGGATGTAGCGTTGTTCCTACATCGATGTAAGTATTTTTATCGTTGTGCTTGAAAAGTTCATAGATAAGAACTTCACTTAGACTACTTGCAGAGAACAAAAATATGTGATCTTCTACACTATTATCATCTATCCATTGCTTGATCTCTGCAACTAAATGATGATCATTAACAATACAGTTTTTTCCTACACGAAAATCTTTTACAACGTCAAACTCGCTATTATCTAAGTCAGCGTTCTCACTACAAATAAAAACAAGTTTTTTCTTTTTTAACTCTGGAATAAAATGACCAACAAAAAGAGGATAGTTTGAGTTCACTAATAGGTTAGCAGAAGTTAGTTTATCATCTATCTGCCCGTAGAGTTCGTGCATCCAAGGTGCGAACTCTTTTGAAGCACAAGTGCAACCTTTGCAAATACCACCAACAAAATAGTTTTCTTTTTTATATTTGTAAGCCTCAATCAAAATGTCTTTGAGGAAGCCGTGTTGTGCTGGATCATAATGTTTGTGATCATCGGCTGAATAACCAAAGTTATAATGAGTTTCTCCCATTACAACGTGGTCATCTGCTAGTTTTAATTCTTTATCTTGCATAACGCAGATCTCGCCGTCAGAAAAGCGAGTGTATGCAAATGGTTCGTTTCTTTTTAGTTTTCCAAGTAGGTTGAAAAAATCTTCTTCAAACTTCATCCTTCAAGACCTCGTACACTTTTTCGGCAGCGTATCCGTCTCCATAGGGGCAGTCTCCGACAGGGATATGATCCTCGTTGACTTGATTGAAAATCCCTTCCAAATCCTCTGGTTCAAGACACATAAAAGCAAAAGTGTTGACGCCTTCAAGTCTTTCAGTTTTCTTTCGGCAGACAATACATTTCTTTTTTAGAAAAGAAGTTTCTTCTTGTAATCCGCCAGAATCAGTAATAACCAGTCTCGTTTGAGCCAACAACTTTATAAACTCATTATACTCCATTGGCTCTACGATTTTAAGGTTTTTTAGTAAATCTTTGTGTTTTTGCACGTTTGGATTAGGGTGCAGAGGAATAATAAACTCTAAGTCTTTATTGGCTTCTGCGATCTTATCAATCGCTTTGAACCACTGATCCATATTATGGTGGTTCTCTCTGCGGTGCATTGTAACAACTACTTTATTTGTGTATTCTGCTTCAATGTCTCGCAGGTTATCCAACACAGTATTACCTACAACTTCTATTCTGCCTTGAGTTGTTTCATTTTTTAAAAAGTCTTTCGACATAGTGGTTGGGCAGAGATGAACGTCGGCAATCCTAGAAATGGCTTGTCGGTTAAATTCCTCTGGATATGGTTGATTTTTATCGTATGTTCTCAATCCTGCTTCCAAATGGATTACTTTGATTCTCCTATGAAAAGCAGCAAGAGCAATAGAGAAAGCAGAAGTAGTATCGCCCTGAACTAAAACAGAGGTTACGCCTTCAA
>Ga0208547_1000907_pt1 | contig 16808 bp, 26 predicted proteins | sample DEB08_DNA_5_FD_185501 | JGI IMG/M metagenome (GOLD analysis project Ga0208547, IMG submission 185501) | Aqueous microbial communities from the Delaware River and Bay under freshwater to marine salinity gradient to study organic matter... | ecosystem: Environmental > Aquatic > Marine > Coastal ...
AAGACGATCAAACAACAGGATATCGATTAGTAAGCGAAGATCCAAAAAAAGGCACAGGTAAAAAGCCAAAAGGATCTGGTAGAAGATTATATACTGATGAAAATCCAAAAGATACAGTATCAGTTAAATTTAAAACTAGACAAGATGTATCAGATACTTTAAATAAATCATCATTCAAATCTAAATCACATGCACGCCAATCACAAATAATTAATTTAATACATCAAAGACTTCGTGTTGCAGTTGAAAGAACTAAAGATCCAGAAAAGAAGAAAAGATTGAAAGCTGCATATGATTATATCAAAAAGAAAAAAGAAGCTTCTAAAGAAAAAACTAAAAGATTAAACAAAGAAAACTTTGCAGATGGAAAAAATCCTGGAAGAAAAGGATTATCGCAAAGAGTTGGAATACCAAAAAATGCTACTATAGCTCAATTGGAAAAGGCAGCAAAAGCTGATGGAGAAAAGGGTAGATTAGCTCGATGGCAATTAAACATGCGACGAGGTAAAAAGAAAAAGAAATAATATGTTACAAAAATCAAGTTATAGTCATTCATCGATTAGTACTTGGAATAGACCATTATCAACAAATAATTTTCCAGGTATAGAAACAATTAAATTTTTCGATCAAAGTGGATATGCATTGTGTGATTTAGAACTACAATATGCACAAGCTAATAATGCATATATAAATTCTAATCGTGAAAAACAAGGAATGTATATGCCTTGGATAGAATTAGATAATAAAGTTACTGGAGCACATGTTAATCATTCTTGGTTGTTAGAAAGAAAAGGATATTCTGGAGAAGCATTAGAACAATTAACTGCTTGGAGTAAGTCTTATCCACTATTTTATAAAATATCCAAACTAATACCAAAATGGGGAATTGATATAAGTTTTGATTATGTCGATATTGAAGGCAATGTAATGGAACTATTTCATTATGAATGGGATAGTCATATACTAAACGAAGTTTTAGAAACCAAAGAAAAAATAGAAAAAATTATATTTGAAACAGATTGGGATGATTTTGCAAGAATGAAATTACGAAGAAAATCAGAATGGAACGGATTAGATTTTATAGCACAAAGTAAATGGACTACCAAAGTATTAAACCTACCTCCAGAAAATTTTAAATTAGTTCCATGGAATATTGATTAATATATATTTATAAGTATAAATGGCAAAATTAAAAGGCATAGTAAAAGATATTGTTTTAGAAGGCAAATTATCTGATTGGGATGGTTATAACACACCAGCAGCTCTTAAAAAAGAAAAAGAGGTAAAAGGAAAAAACAAACCAGAAGATGCTATTACAGATTTAGATTTAAACACTAAAAACAGAAATCTTACTATCAAAGAATATAGTTACGGACCTTTAAATCCAGACGATGAAAAAGGATCTAAAAAGTTTTGGGAAGATAAAGCTCATATGTGGAATACCACAGTAGAAGCTGCTAAACAATCTAGATGTTCTAATTGTGGAGCCTTTGATCAAAAAAAATCAACATTACGTAAAATTGAAAAAGCTATAGGCGAAGAAGGCAAAACAATAGTTAAGAATGCAAACATAGGATTTTGTGAATTCTTTTGGTTTAAATGTGCTGGGGCAAGAACTTGTGATGCTTGGGTTGGAGGAGGCCCGATAAAATGAAATCTAAAGGTTTAGGCGATGATATTAAAAAAATTACTTCTGCAACAAGATTAGACAAATTAGCAGAACGAATTGCAGACTTAACAAATAGCGATTGTGGATGTAAACGGAGACAAGAAAAATTAAATAAATTGTTTCCATATAAAAATAGGAAATAAATATAAAAATAGGAAATAAAATGAAAGATCTTAAAGAAAACATGAAAAGATTTGGGACAAAAAATCTTAAAGAACAATTCGGACTCCAGCAACAACAAGAACAAAAACAATTGAAATCAGATCAATTAGATGATTTATTATCATTAATGGCTACAATGCCAATGGTAGGTGATGCAGCACAAATGACTAAAATTATTAAAAAATCAGTACAAGACAGAAAACTTGATAATGAATTAGGTATGATGATATTAGGATTATTTCCTATAATAGGAGATCCAATTAAAACTATTAAAGCTATACAAGTAATTCAAGATAAGTTAAGATAATGAATGAAGATTGTGGTTGCGGACATAAAAAAACACCAACTCATATGGCTCCTAAAAAACAAGGAGTAAAAGCATTACTAATTAAATTAATGGGGGAACGTATTGAAAAGATAGATGGTAAATACGTTGTATACCCAAAAGGAAAAGGTAAACGATTAGGAACTCACGACACAAAGAAAAAAGCTTTAAAACAATTAGCAGCAATTGAATTGAACAAATAATACTTTAGAAGGAATGGGCTGATAGGCCTGTTAAATCTAATTAAGACTTTGAAAAGCTACGGAGATTAAAGCTCTCGACTACAAGCCCATCCTTTTATTTAAACATGATAAAATTAAAAGACATATTAAACGAATCACCAGGAAATTATAAAGATGGAAGTAAACTTCGTGGAAGTCAATGGCTTTTTGATTTTATTAAACAAGAAGAAGGAGATCCTAAGAAAAAAGGAGAACCTGTTTTAACAGCTTATAAGTATAAAAATGATCCATGGACAATAGGATATGGTCATACAGGTAATGTAACTTCTGGCATGAAAATTACTAAACAACAAGCATTACAATTTATGTATAAAGATTTAACTGAAGCAGCAAATTGTGTTAGAAGATTGTTTACTAGATGGGATAAAGAACAAGGTTTAGATATTCCAATCACTCAAGAAATGTTTGATTCAATTGTTTCATTAGTATTTAATACAGGTTGTGGTGCAATGTTAGATTCTGATTTTATACAGTCTGTTAAAAGAAAACGATATCAACAAGCTGCAAAAGAAATTTTAACATATAGATTAAAGTCTGGATTCTCCGGATTAATTGATAGAAGAAAAAAAGAAAGTCAAAGATTTCTTACCAATCTTTAAGGTTGTATTTCTACCAAAAAATCATTATAATATAATTATGGAAAAGAATTATTTCGATCGAATGATGGTATCTGCTATCGAGTCTATGAAACAAAATAAACATGATTGGCCATCTCATTGGGATAACACACAAAAAATTAATTTTCTAGATGAATGCATTGACTGGTTAGAAAACAATGAAATGTATGAACAATGCGAAATAGTTTTAAATGAAAAGAAGAAAATCAAAAAATAAATCTTCAATCATACTTTTAAATGATGATTTTAATACGTTTGAACACGTTATACAGTCACTGCGTGAAATATGTGGTCATAATTATATTCAGGCTACTCAATGTGCGAGTATAGTTCATAGTAAAGGGAAATGCGAAGTGTTTAGAGATAAAAAAGAACTTACCGAACAAATATTTTATGAATTAGAAGTTCTAGGATTAACAGTAGAATTAGTACAATGATAAATAAATTTTTAATAGGATGGTATCATGCAAAATACCATAGAAATCTTAAAAAAGCAGAAGCAGCTAAAGATAGTAAAGATATAAAAAAATTCAAACAATTTATATATAAATCTGAAGATGCTTGGAGACAACTAATAATTTTAAACAATAAAAACAAAAAGAAATAGTTATGGCAAAAAAAGCAACAATTGGAGATTCTCCTAAAGATAGGTCAATGAATATTATTGACAAGTTTATTAAAAGAGAAGAACGAAAAAATAGACACAAAGAAATATTACCAGGTAGAAGAAAAGCTAAAGATGTTCCTATAGATATGTGGCCGTTGAAAGATCAAATTGAGTATTGGGAAAATCAAACAGATGAACAAAAGTTTGATAGAAAATATGGTAGCTACATAGATTGGTTAGACACTATAAAAGATATTACAGGATATCCAGATAGATCTTTTATGGACATGATATCTCCAAAAAATAATAAAGAAAGGCTTCGAGAGGTATATGCTCAAAAGATATTACCAAAACAAGCTTATCAAATGCTTATAAAAGAAAATATTTTGTGGGTGTAGACTATAAATATGTTTATGGTCGTGGTAGATCTGCTTTGAATTTATCAGAGTCAGAAATTAGATATGCAATGGAAAATACCAAATCTAATTCTGAAGCTGCTAGGTTTTTAAAAGTATCATTTACTACATTTAAAAAATATGCAAAACAATACACTGACTCAGAGTCAGGAAAAACATTGTGGGAGCTTCATAGGAATCAAGCTGGTAAAGGTATTGTCAAAGATGTTTCAAGAGCAACTGCAGGTCCTTATGCAATAGATAAAATATTGGAAGGAGAGCATCCTAATTACCCAACTTGGAAATTACGTAATAGAATTATTGCTCTAGGTATATTACCAGAAAAATGTTCAAGTTGCGGATATGAAGAACGAAGAATAACAGATGACACTACTCCATTATTGCTAGATCACAAAGATGGAGACGTATGCAATCATCGAATAGAAAATTTACAGCTGTTATGCTTGAATTGTTATTACATGCAAACTGGTAATCCATATAACAAAGACAAAGAACAATATTGGAATTATAATTTATTAGACTGATATTTATATAAAAAGATTTAGAATGGCATTTAAACACGGGACACCAAATAGTATAGTAACAGATGGGCTAGTATTCTGTGTTGATGCTGCTAATAAGGTATCATGGACAGGTCCTAATTCTGCTACAGTAAATAATTTAGTAGGTACTAATACAGGTTCTATAGTCAATGATACTTCTGGAAGCTATGGAGATAATAATAGTTTTGCCTTTGATGGAGTAAGTGATTATATAGATTGTGGTTCTAATAATATAGTTACAGGTGCATTTACTGTTTCTGTATGGGTTAAAAGGAGTTTAATAGGGGGAGCCGGTACCCAAATGTTTTTTGGGAAAACGGGTGCAGATGGAGTTAGAACTTTTGCCTGTTATTTAACTAAAAGTTCAGGTATTTTACAACTTTTTGTCAGTAATACAGGTAGCTTAATAAATAGTAAAAGAATACTTACCACGGATGTTATTACAGACGAAAACTGGCATCATTTAGTTTTTATTAATGGTGGTGATTCTGTTTTATTAAAAATTTATATAGACAACTTTGAAGCTGCTTTATCAAGTTCAGGTAGAACGGGTTTATCAAGTTTATTTAATTCATCAGCATTGAATATTATAGGTGATTCAAATTCTGTAGGTTCTAATGATTATAGTGGTAATATTTCAAATATTCAAGTTTACAATCGTGCTCTTTCAGCCACAGAAGTCACCCAAAACTACAACGCACTCAAAAACAGATTCAGAACATAATGGGAACAACCTACCATAACAAACCAATAGTAACAGATGGGCTAGTATTCTGTGTAGATCCAGCTAATAAGGTATCATATCCTGGAAGTGGTACTACTGCTACTGATTTAATAAATAAGGTTGAAGGTACTTTAAGTGGAGCAGGGGGAAGTAATAATACACCTCAATGGGAAAATACTAATTTTGGAGCATTTGATTTTGATGGAACCGATGATTATATAGATTATGGAAATCATGCTAATTTTTCTTTTGGAGATGGTACAGATGATTCTCCTTTTAGTATGAATGCTTGGATAAACCCTGATACTAATATTCCTAATAGAATAATTAATAAAGTTGGATCAGGAGGAGGAGAATATTTATTTACAACTGGAACAGCTAATAGAGTTGGATTACTTTTACTCTATAATGGAGCTGACGGATCTACTAGTAATAATTATACATTTAAATGCGGAACAACTACCCAAGTATTAAACCAATGGCAAAATATTGTAGCAACGTATGATGGAAGCGGTGATTTTAATGGTATTAAGATATATTATAATGGTGTTTTAGAAAGTGGAGCTACAAACTTAACTGGTAATTATTCTGCTATGAATGCTAAATCTTCTCCATTAGTAGTTGGAGGTGCTCCTAATTGGTTAAATGATTATAATAATGGAAAAATATCACCTACATATATTTACAATAAAGTACTTACCCAAGCAGAAGTCACCCAAAACTACAACGCACTCAAAAACAGATTCATATAATGCCAGTAACAGCAGGACCCATATACCCAGGAATAAAAGACGGATTAGTATTTGCTATAGATCCAACAAATAAGAAATCATGGGCAGGGCCTACTTCTGGTAACGTTAATAATTTAATATTATCTAATCCTACTTCAGGTTCTATATATAATGACCCTACAGGGAGTTTTGGGGAAAATGAAAGTTTTACATTTGATGGTGTTGGAGATTATATTGGTGTAGAAAAAAATACATTAATATTTAATGATAAGCCTTTTACAATTTCAATATGGTTTAATTCTTCTTCGGATTCTTCAGGAGACATGCTATATCTTATAAGTAATACTTCCAGATCATTTTGGATTCAAATAAAATCTACAACTGTAAATTTTAGATCAAGATATAGTGGTCTTTGGAATCCTGGTAAAACAGCTCCTGGAACTATAGATGCAAATACCTGGTATAATTATACTTTAACATATAATGGAAATAGCCCTACAACCTTAAGTAATTTTATAGCTTATATAAATGGCTCTCCATCAACTTTACAAGAGGGAAATACTAGTTCTCAAAATGCTTACAATACTTATAATGTTATTGGAGCTAGTCTTGTATCTGGTACACCAATGGGTCATTTTAATGGAGATATAGGCCCTATTTTAATATACAACCGTGCTTTATCAGCAAACGAAGTTTTACACAACTACAACGCATTGCGAGGCCGCTTTAATTTATAGTTGTTCATATTTATAATTAAATAAACTATAATCTTGGATAGGGAAAAGATATGGCAAACGAATTCATAATAAAAAACGGCTTTCATTCAAAAGGCAACTCAGAACTTTCTGGTTCTTTAACTTTTAATCCTGGTGATGCAGCAGTTGCTACAATTGGAAATTACAGTTCAGATGGAAATACTCAATATGGGTTATTAAATATTTCAGCTTCTGGAATGTTTTTATTAAATCAACTTCATGTAGGAGATCCATCCGGTAATTTTTTCTTATTTGATCCTGGTACTAAAAGATTTGACGCTCCTGATTTTGGATCTAAATTTTTAAATGTAACAGCATCTGGTGCTATAAGTGCAAGTGGACTTTTATTTGCTTCAGCATCTGAAGGATATCCTCATACCACATTAAATGTAATAGCATATGATACTGCCTCTGGACAATTTTATTATACAGGATCAACCGCAATTGGTTCCAGCACTCCTACTTTGCAACAAGTAACAACAGCAGGAAATATAACTACTCAAGATATATTTCTACACAGTGCTAAATTTTTAGAACCTTCTGGCCAAACCGGCCGACTAAAAATAGACGCTGATTCTGATCAAGAAGGTCTTGCATCTGATGCAGGAGTAGACTTTGCGGTCCATGGAACAACCAATGTATCAATAAATAATTCCGGAGTTTCTGCAAATGCAGTTTCTGCTTCGTTAGGTATATTATTAACTGATACTGCAGCAGGTAATACAGCTCGATCAAATAGTACAAATATAATACAAGCTCCAACAGGTACCAATACTGGAGGTCAGGCTGGTATTCCAATAATTATTAAAGCCGGCCGTTCTACTGGTACAGGTGCTAGAGGCGGAGATTTATATTTAGAAGGTGGTAGTGCAGCACAAGGAATAGGAGGAAGTGTATTTGTTTTAGGTAATGCAGGATCATCTACAGTTGTATCAGGCTCAGTTTATTTAGATGGTAATACTATTGAAATAGGAAGTGTAAGTGGTAGGAATACTCCTTTACGTGCTGATAATATCTCCGGGAGTATAGTTACAGCTAGTATATTTACATTGGAAACTAATGGATTGGGAGATGATCATACTTCTAGATTAAATCTTAACAATAGCACATTAAATGGAGTAAGTTTAAATGGTAGTGCAGCTGCACCAGTAATTTTTTCAATTGAAAATAATCCATATTTCACAATAAAAAAGAGTAGTAGTCCATTCAAATCAGTTTTAAGTGGTAGCGGAGTTCCAGGTTCACCCGGGCATTCAGAAATAATAGCAACATCAGGTTCATTTTCAGAGATAACGGGTAATAGCCCTTTAAAAATAAATGTAGGATCTGACACATTACAAATAATAGCATCAAACTTTACAGTAGCAACAACTGGTGAAATATCATCTGGAGGAAGTGATGGGGTTTCAACTACTAGTATCACAGCATCAGGAGATATAAGTTCAAGTGGTGATATATATGGAAATAGTTTTGTTAAAGGAGGAGGTACATCTACACAATTCTTAAAAGCAGATGGTAGTGTAGATTCTAATACTTATAGTACAGCAACAGGAGTTGAAAATAATGCAGACGTAACTGATACAGCAAATGTAACTTCGGCCGGTGCATTAATGGATTCAGAAGTTACTAATCTTTCATTTGTAAAAGGACTAGCAGGTGGTATTTCAGAAGGAAATGTTTTTGTAGCAACAGCAGATGTAGCAGACAATGATTTTTTAAGAGTCGATGGTACATCAGTTGAAGGTTTAACTGCAGCTGAAGTAAGAACTGCAATAAATGTTGAGGATGGTGCAGATGTAACAGATGAAACTAATGTAACAGCTGCAGGGGCATTAATGGATTCAGAAGTTACAGACTTAGCAGGTATAAAAGCCGTAACGATTTCGACATTACAAGTTAAGCCATCAGAAGGTGCTTTTGCTAATGGTGATAAAACTAAATTAGATGGTATTGAAAATAGTGCAGACGTAACTGATACAGCAAATGTAACTTCGGCCGGTGCATTAATGGCTAGTAATAATTTATCAGATTTAAATAATGCAGGAACTGCAAGAAGCAATTTAGGGTTAGGTTCATTTGCAACTATAAGCTCATTGGCATTTTCATCATTAACAGGTAAACCAACAACTATAGCAGGTTATGGTATTACAGATTCGCTTCAAATAGGAACTACATCAACTACGGCATTAGCAGGTGATACTACAGTAGGTACTGTCGTAGCAGCTAACCCAGGAGCTGGTATTTATGATACTTTAGAAAGAATCACAATAGGAGGTACAAGTTTTAATATACCTGCGGGAACAGGAAATGGCACAGTAACTTCCGTAGGAGGAACAGGTACTGTAAGTGGATTAACATTAACAGGAACAGTTACAAATTCTGGTAACTTAACATTAGGAGGTACTTTATCAGTTGATTTAACTTCTGATGTTACTGGTGTTCTTCCATCAGCAAATATGGATTCAGATACAGCACATCTAACTGGAACTCAAACATTTAGTGGTGCAAAAATATTTAGTTCAGGTATAACTATATCTGGAAACAATTATATTAATTTTGCAGGATCAGCTGGTGGTGGAGGAGAAGGAATTAGATTTTTAGACACGTCGGACGGTAACAGAGAAGCATTACATTTTCCGGGAAATGATTTAGTTGTATTATCAAATAGATCTCAAAATGGAATTGTTGAAATTCGTTCTAATACTAGTACAGTTGGATCATCTGGAGAAACATTGTCAGCTCGATTCACAGCAACAGGCTCATTCGTATCAAAATCTTTAGAAATAGACGGGTCTGGATCAGGCATATTTAATGTAGAAGGTTCAGTAGGAACACTATTTTCAGTAGACGACGGATTAGATGATGTTATATTTGCAGCTAATAATGTTTCAGGTACTCCAGTAATATCAGCAAATGCAGATAACACGGTTAAGCTAGGTAAATTAGGAGGATTTGGTATAGTAATATCAGGATCTACACCTGCACCAAGTGATGATGATGCTAAAATAATAATAACAGGATCTCTTGAACAAAAAGGAACATCCGCTTATTTTAATAGTGCTATGATAGTGGGATCAGGAACAGCTGCTAATACTACAAATGGTAAAATTGTAGCTGCAAATGATGTTGTAGCATTTTCATCATCAGATAAAAGATGGAAAGAAAATGTTAAACCAATTGACAATGCATTAGATAAAGTATCAAAAATTGGAGGATATGAATTTGATTGGAAAGAACTTACAGAAGAAGAAAAGAAAACTCAACATAGTAACGAAGGACATGATATAGGAGTAATTGCACAAGAAATTGAAGAAGTACTTCCTGAAGTAGTTACTACAAGAGATAATGGTTATAAAGCAGTTAAATATGAAAAAATAATACCATTACTAGTAGAAGCAATAAAAGAATTACAAGAAGAAATCAAAGAATTAAAGAAATCTAAATAATGCCATTACCAGAATCAGGACAATTAAGTTTAAATGATATTCGAGCTGAATTAGGTGCAGATACTTCCAATGTTTCATTAGGTAGTATGAGTGATACAGCAGGATTCGAAGAGCCAGATGCAATATCTGATTTTTATGGGTTTAGTGCAGCATCAGCACCATCTGTATCAACTAACGCTGCTACTAGTATTGAACATTTTCAAATGACACTAAATGGAAATGTTACTAGTGATGGCGGAGCAACTGTAACAGCTAGAGGATTTTATTTTGGTACTGATTCAAATTATACAAACAATTTACAAATATCAGTTGGTTCTGGCACTGGAACATTCTCTACAACAAGAACTAGTTTAAATGCAAATCAATTATATTATATTACATCATATGCAACTAATTCTCAAGGAACAACAATAGGTTCAACTGTTACAGCAACTACAACAGCCTTAACATCATTCACATATAGAGCTGGTGAAGGCGGAAGTGCACTAGGAGATGCTGAAACAGCATGCGAAGAAGCACTTTCAACTAATATAACAGGATATGGTACTAGCATTAACGGAGGTGCACCATCTACAAATAGTTATGTATTTAGTAATACTACAGGCACAAGCCCACTTGGTAATGGTTTTTATAAATTAGTAGCTGGTAAAGGATTTTTTAGTTTTGGAGTAAGTGGTGGTAGTGGTCAAGTAACTACAGGTGCTTCAGCATGTTAAAGAAAATAAATTATGGCATTTATAAACGGAAATAAAAGTATAGTAACAGACGGATTACAAATATTATATGATCCATCAAATGAACAGTCTATTAATAATACATCAACTGCATATAATGTAGCAAATAGTAGTTATTCCGGAACAATGACAGGATTAGCTTTGCCAACAACTACACCAAAATACCTTTCATTTGATGGAACAGATGATAAAATATTAGTTAGTGATACTTTAACTGATGCTACTTATTGGACTTTTAACTTTTGGACTAAAGATAATGGAGCTCAAAGTGCAACTTATGAAAGACTTTTGGGTATGTCAAGTTTTAGAATTGAAATAGCAGAAGACACCACCGGTCAATTAAGATATTATGAAGGAGCTTGGCGTACTACTTCTGTATATTTTGGTACTGGTTGGGTAAATATGGTAATTTTACGTGATTCCTCTACAAATAAAATGCTTATTTATAAAAATGGGGAACTAGTATATACGTCAAGTTCTACTGACGGAAGATCAATAACAGGATATAACATAGCAATCGGATCTAAATATTCTACAGGTGAACAATGGAAAGGTTTTATAGGTTGTGTTGGAATTTATAATAGAACTCTTTCAGCAACAGAAATATTACAAAATTATAATGCATTAAAAGATAGATTCCAATAATGGCAACAAATTACGGAAATAAAAGCATAGTAACAGATAAATTACATTATTACATGGATCCTGGAAACAAACAATCTTATATTGGATCTGGCACTTCAGCTGGTTCAACAGTAGGAACTGTGCCTATGGGTACATTAGGTGCATCCAATGTTTTTTCAAATGATAATGGTGGTATATTTAATTTTGACGGGGCTTCAGATTATTTACAAGTAGCTTCCGATGGTAGTACTGCAGGATTTAATGTTGCTACTTACACAATTTGTGTTTGGGTTAAACCATCAAATACAGGTCAAACATCATATGATACGTTTTTTTCTTATGATTACACAGCACATTCTACTCCTTATTATGCTATACATTTTAGAGGATATCCTGGGACTGGTGCAATAATACTTTCTTATAATGCAGGAGGTTCATATTCAGCTTCAACTTATTTAATAACAGGAAATGGTTATATGACAATTGGAGAGTGGAATATGTATTCTGTAACATTTAGTAATACTGGAAGTAATACATATATAAAAATATATAAAAATGGAACACAAATAGCAATTAGAAACGGGTTAGCTCAATCACCTCCTACATTTTATAATCAAGAAGTTTGGTTAGGTAAAGCAAACTTTGCATCAGGACAATATGATGGAGGATATGGTCCTTTAATGTTTTACCAAAAAGTATTAACCCAAGAAGAAATTGCACACAATTATAACGTATTAAAATCGAGATTCGAATAATGGGAGTACATGGAGGACCAAACATAGTAATGGATAGATTAGTATTTGCTGTAGATGCTGCCAATGAACAATCATATATTGGAAGCGGTACAAGTTGGAATGATATTATAAAATCAAACGATGTAACATTATTAAATGGTCCTACATTTAGCTCTGATAATTTAGGAAGTATAGTATTTGATGGTACAAATGATAATTCTGAATTTGGAAATGTATTTAGCGAAAATGCAAATTCTGTATGTGCTTGGGTATACAATACAAATTTATCAAGAGATGCTACAGTAGTAGGACATTGGAGTACTCAATATATTCTTTATATGGATACAGGTGGTGCTGGAGACGGTTATAGAGTTTTATATAGATCTGTAGCAGGGAATAAAGGAACTAGTGATAGTAATGTAAATGCTATACAAGATCAATGGCAATATGTAGTTACTACTTTTTCTGGAACTTCGGTATCGCTATATGTAGATGGAGAACTTATACAAACACAAACATTTTCTTCTACTACTATCGCTACAAGTACTAATAATATAGCAATAGGAGCTGATTACCCAAATGGGGGTTCCCGAGATTGGCAGGGTAGAATAGCAAATGTATCTTTTTACGATAAAGCACTATCAGCATCAGAAGTTCTACAAAACTACAACGCACTTAAAGGGAGATTCGAATGAGTGGAAGAGTAGGTAGCATAACAACAGATATAATAGCGGATGGGCTAGTATTCAATATGGATGCTGCTAATAGGGCAAGTTATATTCCAGATGCAACTACTAGTTTTAACACAATTAATTTATCTGAATCTGGTAGTTTAGAAAATGGCACGGCATTCTTACAACCTCCGGTATCAGCTAGTTGTTGGGATTTTGATGGTATAGATGATAATATTAATACTAATTTAACTTTTAATGGATCTACAAATTGTGCAATTTCATTATGGATAAATCCAACTAATGTTAATGCTAGGGATCAAATATATAAATCAATTGGAGGGACAAATAATTTTGCTGCATCTTTTTGGAATGGGTCTGGTGGATATCTTTATGTATATATTGGAGGAGAATATGGGGTTTATAGTAACTTAACAGCACACGTTTTTGGAGGAGACCCATCTCCGGGTTGGGTTAATTTAACAATAGTATATGATGGAAATTTTACTGATAGTGATCTTGCTACCCAAAATGCAGGAAGATTAAAAGTATACTGGGATGGAGTATATGTTCCATTTAATGTATCATTTCCAGATACTATCCCTAGTTCAATTCCAACAACATCAACAGGAATGTATTTAAGTAATACAATTTATGAGTATGATGGTCAAATAAGTTGTGTACAAGCCTACAACCGAGCACTATCAGCTTCAGAAGTCCTACACAACTACAATGCATTAAAAGGGAGGTTTGGATTATGAAATACGGGTCAATAACAACGGGTATTATAGCGGATGGGCTAGTATTTAATATGGATCCTGCTAATAGAGCAAGTTATTCTAGAAGTGGGACTTCCGTTAAAGATACTTTAAATAATTCATCTGGAACTTTAACAAATGGAGCATCCTTTCAATCTACATTACCTTTAAGTTTTGATTTTGATGGAGCTGATGATGAATTAATTTTTTCAAATAATACTGCTATTAATAATTTAGGTACTCGATCTACAGATTTAACACTATCTGTATGGTTTAGAAATGAAGGGGCATCTAATGTATCACAAAGAATATATAGTATGTATGCTAACCAAAGTTATACAGGAGGAAGAGATATTCATGTAGTAATTTATTCAAATAATTTACAATCATATTATCAAGACAATAATGGATATAGATATAGAAATATTAGTTTTTCAGGTCAACAAAATGAATGGCTTAATCATACAATTGTATTTCATTCAGGAGATCCAAATGCTACTACCCAATATTTAAATAATGTAGCTTATGCAGGAACAACAGTCGGTAGTACTGCAACTTTTCCATCTTCCTTTAATTTTGCAGATACTACAATATATCTAGGAAATTATGTCTCAAGTTCAACGCTAGCTTTAGATGGTCAAATTGGCTGTTTTCAAATGTATACGAGAGCATTAAGTGATGATGAAAGAACACACAACTACAACGCATTAAAAGGAAGATTTGGATTATAAACAATATTTATATATAATAAAAATAAAAAAGGAACAATAATGAATTATTCAAATAGAACATATGCATTTGTTAATACATCAGACATTGGAAGTGTTGATTTTTCACAAGTAATGGAAACGTCAGCTGACACTGTAAGAAAATCAATTGATGAGTCTCAGTTTATACTTAAATGGTATACAGCTGAATGGCCATCTTTTATAGCTCCATCTGGTAGTGTTTCAGCAGTATGGCAAGGATCGCACACTGACTGTTTAAATCAATTAACATCTTCATTTTGGACTGACACTGGTTCAATGCCTTAATAGGTTTTGCAACCAACTGCAATACATATACCTGGTAAATATAGAACTATAGTTACAAAATTAAGCAATTTAATTTTAGACACTCTGATTGAAGTTCCAACGATATCTACAGAATATAATAATATTTTATTTATAGAAGTTCGAAACTCAAATATCCCGTTACATTTTTATTTTGGGTTGCAAACTAGATACGGCGAAACATATGTTACAGGTGATGCTTATAACCCAACTGAGCCAACTAGCAAACAAATACCATATATAGAAATAACTATACAAACTGATAATCGAAAACAAGATCGAAGTTTGATAGCTATGAAGTTACGAAATTCAATTCGTCATGAGTTAGAACACTTAACACAGAGTGGATTAAATACATTGCCAGGAAAGTATTTACCAGACGATCAACAGCTACGAGAACAAGCTACAAGAAAAGATTATCTACTTTTAAAAAAGGAAGTTCCTGCAATGTTGAAAGGATTACATTTTCAAGCAACAAAAGAACGAATTCCTTTTCAACAAATACTAAATAATTATTTAAATGATACATATTTATTAAAAAGAGAGATTGAAGAAGTTAAATCAATCTGGATACAAAAAGCTAAGGAACTAAATCTATGGAAGAGTACGACGTAGAAAATTATCAAGATCTAAAAGAGTTTATACAATTCATTAAAGAATACAAAGCAGATGTTAATGAAGCTGAGTATAGAGGGCGTAAAGTTAAACTAGGAAAACCAATGCGTGGTGATGTTAAAAAGTTTAAAGTTTATGTTAAGAATCCAAAAGGAAATGTAGTTAAAGTTAATTTTGGCCATGGAGGCACTTCAGCTAAGAAAGCTGGACAAAAAACGATGAGAATCAGAAAGTCAAATCCTAAAGCTAGAAAAAGTTTTAGAGCAAGACATAACTGTGATAATCCTGGACCAAGACATAAAGCCAGATATTGGTCATGCAGGAAATGGTAAATGAAACTAAAAGACTTATTACCATCTGATAAGCAACCAGCTAAATATATAGACACTCCAGACGGTGCTGTTAAAATTTGTGAACAAGGACCATTACCAAAAACAGATTTCGTAGTAGGACCATATACAGACGCAAAAGCATCTGATAAGATTCCTGGATGGGATAAGGCAAAATATTACAAAGAATATATAACAAGACTTTTACCAGAGTCAATGATAAAGAAAGAGTTACCGTGAGTAAATTAGAAGACCTACTTTGGAGTGCTGAAGAGTATGGAAAAAGACTTCAAATGTTTAAAGAAATACATAAAATCAGAACTGAAAATCCTAAACTTACTTTAGAACAACAATATGAACAAGCATATCAAAAAGTAATGAAAACATAGAATATTTGGTTGGATAATATAATTTTATTTCTTATTATATATAAAAAAATAAAGTTATGAAAGACGAAATATTTGGTACCGTTACCACAGAAGACGGAGAATTCATCAAAGTAGTTAGCACTGATGGCAATGACATCACGCATCTATTTAGAGATGACATGATTAAGATTGCTTATAAAGAAGGGCAAGGACTTAAGTATAATGAAGAAACAGGAAGAGGTAAAAGAATTGATTTAGATGATGTTCCTGCACCAGCTCCACCTAAACAAGAAAAAGAAATAGTTATTGATGATCCGGTGTTAGCATTTATTAGCAATGCTCCTTCAATTAAACCAGATCATTTAGAGATTACAGATATCAAATGGAAATATTTAATTAGGTCAGCAGTTAGAGGTAAGAACATAATGATGGTTGGTCCTGCAGGATCAGGTAAGACAGAAGCAGCTAAGGCATTGCCTACGGCAACTGATAGACCATTCTTTTATTTTAATTTAGGAGCAACTCAAGATCCTAGGTCTACATTAATTGGTAACACCCATTTTAAGAACAATGAGACGCTGTTTGATGAATCGGCATTCATTAAGGCTATTAAGACAGAAAATGCTGTAATCCTTTTAGATGAGCTTTCAAGAGCACATCCAGAAGCTTGGAATATCTTAATGACTG
>Ga0208547_1000917_pt1 | contig 16704 bp, 23 predicted proteins | sample DEB08_DNA_5_FD_185501 | JGI IMG/M metagenome (GOLD analysis project Ga0208547, IMG submission 185501) | Aqueous microbial communities from the Delaware River and Bay under freshwater to marine salinity gradient to study organic matter... | ecosystem: Environmental > Aquatic > Marine > Coastal ...
TATAGCAGAACTGGAAGAAAAGTATGGCATCCGCGATGCCGACCTCTAACTCGTTTGACCACCTGATTCCGAAGCAGGGCGGAGCGTTCGACCATCTGGTTCCTAAGCAGGTTGAGGGCGACAACCAATTTTCTCACCTCGTTCCAAACACCTCTGTTGTAAAAAGAACCGAGGGGTTTGTAGACAACATTCGCGCCCCGTGGGATAACTTGCAAGACGCCATTGGCTCATCTGCGCACGGCGCAGCCGAAGAAGGCATGGTACAGCGCGGCATGAAATACCTGTTCAAGTCCGATGAGGAAAAGAAACGGGTTAAGGAGAGGCTTCTTGGACGAGAGAAGGAACTCGACACCATATCGCAGATGCTCGACCAGTTAGAATCTGCCGGTGAAACAAACACAGATCAATACCGCGAACTGGAGAGCAAGTTCTACGCCTTATCTGACATGGGCGAGGAGGAGGCGCCGCCTAGCGTCCCAACGCTTTCTGCCATTGTGGATGCGTTCAAGCATGACGCGGGCGCTGCCGCAGCAGAACTTGTCAATGCCGCCATTGCAGACCCCGCGCTTCTCGCCGTCCCGATGGGGTGGGAAAAGGCCGCTGCATCAGCCGCCGCAAGAACTGCCCAACTTGGGAAAACCGCGCAAGCCATCGCAGCAGTTGGCGCTGGCGCTACGGGGGCTGCCGCCGTTGGCGCGGCCCTGACAGTCCCAATAAGCGCAACTCGCCAGCTTGACGAGTACGGCGATGTGAATTGGGATGCGGTGGCTCAGGAAGCGAAAATTGCCGGAGCAGTATCTGCTCCAATAGCGGGATTGTTCAGGGGCGTGACAAATTTGCCCCGCATCCGCTTCGGCGGCTCTCCAGCAGAAGAAGTCGCCCATCAGTCTGCTGGCGCGAGCGCAGTGAGTCCTTCTGCGATCACGTTAGAAGAATCCGTATCCAAATCTCGCTTTGAAGTCCCAGAGGTTCTGCGGGACTTTACGGAAATCGGCGGGTTCAAGGCAATAACAAAGCTGGACAGGCTCGCTGAGGTCTCGCCGTCTATCAAGAAGCTGCGTGATATGCTTGAGTACACCGAGTTCTCAAAGACCCCAATCGGCCCTAGTTATTACGAAGGCGTGTCTCTTGCGACTGGAAAATACCTGTCCCGCCTTCAGGAGCAGATGGATTCTCTCACCGGGGGCTGGTTTCGCAAGTCCATATCGAAAGATGTCAACGACGATCTGTTGCTCGCATTGCGTGGCGGCGAGGCGAAGGCTGGCGTGTCGGTTGCTGCGAAGAACATTCGTGGGCTGCTAGATGATTTCTATGACTACCTGAAATCAAAAGGCCTTGAGCCTGGGTACATAAAAGGATATTTCCCGCGCAAGTACCTCGCCAACGAATTGCAAAAAAGCGACAAGATGCAGGGAGATTTTGTCGGCGTTCTTACAAAGCATGGCATTCCTATTGAGGATGCCGATGAAATCATCCGCCGCATTATTATTGATGACGGCGTCTACATACAGTCGCCGCGCAAGTCAAACCGCGCCATTGATAGCGACGGCTATTTTCATAGTCGTGTTGGGCAGTCTGGAACGTCGAAGAACGCAAACATTGAGTCTGCGCGGAAACTGGCAAGAATCCCCGACGAGGAACTCGCGCCATTTCTTGACAACAATGTGTATGACGTTCTCAAAAAATACATCAGTGCTGGTGTGAACAGGGCTGAGTTTGCCAGCAGGTTCGGGGCTGGAGAAGGGGTTGCAAACAACCTCATCCGAAAGGGCATTCAGGAGGCCATAGATTCTGGCGTGCAGCCCAAGCGCAGTGAGATTAAGCGGGCGTATGATCTTCTTGATGCAATACAGCACAGATACAACCCTATACAGTCTAGGGCAGTCCGTGAGGCGCAGAGGGCGCTGGGGGCTTACCAGCTTCTACGAACCCTCTCTCTCGCTACTATATCTAGCCTTGCGGAACCGATGATTATTCTTGCAAGGGGCCGATGGGACTCTGCCCTGAAGGCTCTCCCGGCTGTTATATCACACGCATCCCGATCTGCTGTCAGAAGCGTGTTTAAGAAATTCCCCAAGTCAGAAGCAACTCGCGCCGCCGAACAGGTAGGGCTTGCACTTGACATGGGTATAACGGAAAGGATGCTCGCGTCGTTTGGCGGTGAAATGACCCGCGTTACTGAAGCATTCTTTAAGGCGACTTTGTTGCATCAGTGGACAAAACTGAATCGTGTAGCAGGGTTCCACACTGGCCGCATGATGATAGCAGACAACTTGCGCGATCTCATGAGAGGTGCTAGTGGCGCCAAGCAGAAGAAGCTGCTTTGGCAACTGACCGAACTCGGGATTGATGCTGAAGATGGCATACAATGGTTGAGGCAGGGGGCGCCTGATAACCATCCGTTCACCGAGTCGTTAAATGCTGGTGCCCTGCGGTTCACAAACGAAGTCGTGATGTCACCCCGCGCAACGGTGCGCCCTATGTGGCACTCAGACCCGCGTTTTCATCTGATATCTCAGTTAAAGGGTTTTCAGACGGTTTTTGGCAACACCGTTATGAAGCGATTCCTGCATGAAGTTTTTGAGAAGGGCGTGAAAGAAGGCGGCGCAAATGCTGTCAAGTACGCGACTGTAGGGACGATGATGATAATGGTTGCGGCGCTTGGCAATGACCTGCGCGAGTACATCAAATACGGCCCTGGCGGCAACCCAAAATTCAAAGATGAACCGGCTTTCAAGCGCATCATGCGGGCTGTAGACAGGGCTGGATTCACCGGCGCATTCCAGATAGCCATTGATGCGTTTTATGCTCACCGATTCGGGAACAGTGGTATTTCGCAGATTGCTGGCCCCGCACTTTCTCAGCTTGACCAACTGGCGCTTGAGGCAGTACCAAAGGCTCTTGGGCTTGGTGGCGAGAAGGCCAGTACCGCCACGCTCAAGACTGAGTTAACTAATGCTATCCCGATCATAAACGCCAACAAGGCAACCCGAGATTGGGTACGGGATGAGGTCATTTCGCCAGCAGTCGATGCCGCACTAGAAGATTAGGCGCATCGCATAAAACAAACACTAACCCGCTTCGGCGGGTTTTTTATTGCCCGCGCTTAGAGGAATAGCATGGCATTTCCAGTATTAGGACAACCCTTACCACAGTTCGTAGATTCCAACGGCGACCCGCTTAATGGCGGCACGCTTGAAATCCGCGACCCCATATCTAATGCCAACAAGTCAACCTACCCGACTGCGGCAGATGCAGATGCGGCAACGAACGCAAACTCCGCCGACATATCGCTGAACATTCGCGGCGAGCCTGAGCAGCAGATATGGGGCGTTGACGATGAGGAATACAAGGTAACGCTGAAGGATTCCTCTGGCGTAACAATATGGACTGCGACCGACATTGCATGGGATTTGCCTGTTGTCTATTCCAGCAGCATGAGAATAAGGCGCACATCTGCTGAGACTTCGGCTGGCGTTGCAGAATATGCCGCTGGTAACGCTGTTGGCGACATCGTAAACCCTGAGTATGAGCCAGGTGATATACGTCGGTACGGGGCAGACACGGGCGCGGCGGATAACACGGCAGCGATACAGGCTGCCGTTAACCAGTGTTCGCATGGCGGCCCGAACGTGTATGTGCCGGTCGGCAAGTTTGTCCACACAAGTCCGATTTATTACTACTACGACGCCACGAACAACACCGGGTTCATACCTTACGTCAACGGATCAACCGATTATTTGCAGGGTCATATCTCTGTTTATGGCGAAAGGGCCGTAACCCGCAACGCATGGTCGAATGGGGTAACAAATAGCGGCAGCGAACTGCATTTTGACCCTGCCAGCAGCACCGGAGACGGACACAAGGTTGGCAACGATACTCTTTCTCGTCACCGTCACTACCAGTTTCACAACATAACTATTTCCGGCGAGACATCCGGTTCACTAATCAAGTTTAAAGGGTCATCGCAAAAGACAGGCATTTGGAATTCGACTATTTTCCAGGCTGGCACGGGTTCCGGCGTAAAGGCAGACGATTGCTGGGAGTTCCACATACACGAAACAATCGTTGAGTCAACTAACGTTTCAAACGCGGGGTGGGGTGTAAAAATCTGGCAGTCCACAAATGGTGCGGGTAACTACGTGCTGATGAACTCTAACTTTAAAGGGTTCCAGTACGGCGCGGAAATAGGCGAGTACGACTATGCGTCCGGTACGTTTTATACCGTGCAGAATGTATTGCTTTATTGCGTTGAGTTAGGCGGCACAAGCGGCATATCAGCTTTAACCGATGTGGGCCTGCGCCTGGGCGAACACATCGAAACCATAATCTGCGATGGATTGTATATCGAGAACTGTACCGACGCTTGTATACGTGCGGCAGGTCAGCAGCAAAACATCATCCTTCGCGGAGGCACCTATGGCTTAAATATGTGTACTGACAACGCGATTGTTTTGGGCGTGACCGGCGCGGGCGATCCGGCTGCTGCGCATCGACAAGAATGCGTTCTTATAGAGGGCGTAAAGTTTTCACAGCTGCAAAGCAACCTGGCTTGCATCGAGCGTAATGTCGGTGCGAATACTGGCTCTCTTATAGTGCGTAATTGCAATGCTGGCCCGAAGTCATCGACAGGAACGAAGTTTCTGGAAATCAACGGTGACGGGGCGGGCGTTTCTCTCGAAGGCAATGACCTTTACGACGCCACCTACACATATCCGAGCGAGTGGACGGCGACAACCGGCGTTATTGATTACTACCGTTCCGGCAATTTGAACGACGGGACACTGGGTGACACCGCGCTCTTCGGCGTATGGGTAAACAAGTCGCTGTCGAACACATCTGGCGGCGACCTGGATATGGCGTACCCGTTGCATAAGATTAACTCATCCGGCGGCGGTTTTACGCTAGAGGTGCAGGACGGTTTTTATGACGGGCATGAAATAACGTTCGTCTGCAACAACTACGGCAGCAACGTAGACATTGACTTCAACACCGACTCAACAAAAGACACTGGGTTCGGCGCTACCGGTCAGCGCATCAATTCCGTCGACGACTTTTTAAAGGTTAAGTGGGACGGCGCGAAGTGGCGCATCGTCGCTAATAACGGCACGGTCGGTTACTAGGATGGCCGCGAGTCAACAAGACAATCGGTTAACTCGCCTCGAAGAATCGGTATCCAACCTCACAGCCGACGTTGCTGGGCTGACTGTTGACTTCGCCACCGACAGCACCGCGCACAGTTCGATTGGCACCACTGGCCGGACTTTTGACGATGCGGGAGACTGGCTTCGCGCAATGTGGATAGGCGGTTCATGGCGGCTGATTGACCACAGCGGCACGACCGCATATGCGTAATGAAGCGAATCGACAGCATAACTGATTCTATGGACAAGCTGCGTGCGCTGACCATCCAGCTAGAGCGCACCGAACGGTTCTTTGAGGCGTTTCTGAATCAATGCCCCTTCGTTACGTGGTGCAAGGATTATTCTGACGGCATCGGGCGCATGGTTTTCATATCCGACCTGTATTCGGAGATTTTCAAAGTCCACCCGCATGAATACGTCGGCTTCACTGATTACGCCGTTTGGCCGCATGACGTTGCCGAGATTTTCAGAGTGCAGGACTTGGAAGTAATAGAAAGCGGTGAGGCTGTTTGGAGTGCGGAACCAACGCCCCTCGCCGGTAAGGAGCAGTGGAAGCACTGCATGACGTTGAAGTTCCCAATAAAAACACCAAGCGGCGACGTTATCGGCGTGGGTGGTATAGCGTGGCCGTATCGTGCAGAAACATGACACAACGACAGATAACGGGGACTGGCCTTCATGGCGTCGGCTGGTTCTCGCGGAATTGGAATCACTCAGGGCGGAAGTGAAGGACTTGCAGCGCAAGTCGAACATCACAGCGACGGAACTGGCGCTGATGAAGCTGAAGATTGCTGTTTTTGTGGCGCTCGCCACGCTGATAGTCAGCCCATTCATCGGTTGGATTGCGCGGAAACTCGGCTTGTGATTTTCCACGACCTGATTGAATCCGTAAAGCAGCCTGAGGCCCTCAGGTCGAAGGCATATCAAGCCCCGTTGGCGTTTGGACGGTTGGCTACGACTCTTGGCTCATTCGTAAGTTGGGGCCTTGCCCCTCAAAACTAGGAACATTCAATGGCAAACCATCAATACACCCTTTCCGCTGACGGACAGACTGGCGCGTTTAAGCCAGCCTCAAGCTGCGGCGCAAAGGATTGCTTTCTACACATCGACGGTTCGTTCGGCGGCGGCACGCTCGTTCTGCAAGCGGCCCCTTACGGAACCACGGACTACGTGAACGTCGAAAGCGCTTCGTGGACTTCTGAGATTGGCACATCGCTGATTGCCCACCCTGACGTTCAGTACCGCTTCAGCCTTTCGGGCGCGACCAGCCCATCAATCGCGATTACGGTTTCCTACTGATGGCAACAAAGTATTTCGGGCCTAACGGCGACAACGGTAACACTGGCGATCTTGGCGATGAGTGGCTGACATTCGATTATGCCCTAGCGAACACATCAACTGGCGACACCCTTGTTGCGCTAGATGGAACCAACGTTCACGCTTCTGATGACTTCGAGATCACAGATGGCCGAACGCTTGTGGGTGATAGCTACCGAGGCGCGACGTTCCAGCGTAACGGCTCAGGCGCAAACGTATTCCGTCTGACAACCGCCCTCACCGCAGCAGACACACCAGTTCGCATCGAAGGCGTTGTGATTGATGGGACTGGTACAACCGGCCAATCAGTGAACATTCAGAACCCATCTTCGGGTTCGGTTGATTTCCAGTTATACAGTTCCTCTTTTACAAACATCGCGAACTACGCGATCAACCTCGGAGCCACTGGCGGGCGGCTTGACGTTAGCGGCTGCTATTTTTCCGGCCCTGTTGGCGCTTATGCCATTGTCACATCGACAAGCGCAACAACGACATCCGCTCAGACAATCAACCTCTCCAACTGCCTTCTTGATATTGACCTATCGGGAGCCAATGACGGGTTCTTTAAGACAACGAAGGTATCGGCTGGCGCCAACGCACTTTCGGTCAACCTGACTGGAATCAAGGGAGAAATAAACGCATCCGGCACGGGACTGACCTTTGTTATAACAGACATTGCGGGGGCCACAAACCCGGTAATCTCCGGCTGCGACCTGACCGTGAACTACGATGACGATGTTGACGATCAATATTGCCTCCTTGTTCGTGGTCGAGATGCAAGCACTACCACTGCTGGGGCAGTGTTCTCCAACAACATCCTGCGGTTCTATTCCCCGCAGGGCTACGGACTCATGCTCGGCTACCCGCTCGCAGACGGCTATACGACGGGCGGGGTCATTTCCGGCAATACCGTAATCGGGAAGTATTACAGCGACAAGACCCCGCATAACATCTTATTGGGGGAGAACTCAACAGGATCGGCATACGGCAATATTACCCGCGATGGGTTTGTTGGCATATTGTGTTCTCGCACAACGACCGCCGATGTTCGTGGCAACCTGGCAATCGACTGTTATGGGCCTAGTTACTACATAAAGGGGTGCGATGACGCGACGCTGGATGGCAACATTGCAGTTGTATCGACGAGGTATGTTCAGCGCAACGTAGCTATCCTCTCTGTCAGGGTTCAGGATGCAGTCAACAACGTAGCGGCGACCATCAAGAACAACGTGGTCATCGTTCAGGGTGATGAGGTCGGGACTGACTTCCATGCCCTTGCTGAAATCGGCTCCGCATCTGATGCGGCCACGTTCAGCAACAACACCTACATTCTGCCCGATACCGTTGATGTCGAGAACACCGACCTGTTCGGTTATCAGTCAACCACTCCAAACAACACGCTGGCTGAGTGGAACACGAACACCAGTGCTAACGACAGGATTATTCTGCTGCCGCAAGCGCAGATTGATTCCCTAGTGAATCAGTATAAAGAAATTGCTGACAATGCAATGGGCGCTTTGGCATATGCGTCTGGTGTAATCCGTTCCCCAATCGGGCAAAGCACATTTCGGTGATTTCCCACGACCTGATTGAATCCGTAAAGCAGCATGAAGGCTTCCGGTCGAAGGCATATCAGGACACGGAAGGCGTGTGGACGATTGGATACGGCACGAACCTGCAAGTGCTGTCCGACTTCCCCGAGCACTATGCAGAGTTCTTCCTGAAGCGCGACCTTATCAACTGCGCTTATGCGTTGTCACAGAAAGCGTGCTGGCGAGAACTGGGCAGGGTTCGTCAGGATGTCTTGATCGAAATGGCGTACAACCTTGGCATAGCGGGACTGAACAAGTTTCGGAAAATGTGGGCTGCGATTGATGTTGCGGACTACGCAACAGCGGCAGAGGAAATGCTGGATTCAAAGTGGGCCAAGCAGGTCGGGGTTCGTGCGATAAGACTTTCACGGAGGATGCGTACAGGTGTTAGCTAATCTCGCGGTCGGCGTTATCGGCCAGGTCATAGGGTTGTTCGGTGAGCGCGGCAAGGCGCAGCAGGAAGCGTTAAAAGCGCGTGTTGAGGCCATGCAGCGGTCGGGCACAGACGAGATAATCACCGCCGTCTGGTTCTCTCCCGCCGTTGTGGCGTGGTTCTCGCCTGAGCGGGCCGAGGCGTGGATTGAGCGCATTTTCAATACCTCACCGGAATACACGGCGCTGCTGATTGGCATTACCGCTGCGGTGTTCGGATTGGGCAAGATAAACGGGCGCGTTAAGCAGTGAGAAAGCTGCCCAAGTCGATCAGGATTTTGGGCAATACCATCACGGTCGAGCACGTGGACAACCTTTCCACGATTGGTGACAGGTTTGGTGACTGGTGCCCCAAGACGAACACCATACGGGTTCAATCATTGGGTAAGGGCGTGCCGAATGATGTCGTGTTCGCCACCTACTACCATGAAGTCGTCCACGCGGCGCTTGACCTGACGGGTCATGGCGACCTGTCCGGCGATGAGGCCTTTGTTGAAAGGTTGGGTCAAGCCCTGTTTCACGCCGAAAAAAGCCGAAAATTCTGCTAGAATATGCGCCAAGTTGCCGATTTAACAGGCAAATACTACCGCGACAATGAACCTCATTCCATAAGGGTGAGGAAGCCGATGCAGAGGGAATTGCATGGTTGACTACGCGGGGCTGCTCCCATACAGCAGATCGGACAGGCAGAAGGAAATACTGGAAGCCTGCATTGAGTCAGGAAGCCAGGCGAAAGCCGCGAGGCGTTTGGGCATCGACCGCAAGGGCGTGGATCGCGCCGTTAAGCGGGTGACTAAATACGCCGCGTCGCAGGGCTATTCGCCCAAGCATGACATGACGCGCCCCGCTCCTGATGGGTTTTTCGTCAAGGGTACGTCCACCTATTACAACGAGGACGGCAAGCCAACCGGCCAGTGGGTTAAGACCCAGCAGGACGCCAGCGCCGTTGCAGCAATGCAGCGCGAATTCATAGAGGCTTTAGCTGAGGACATCAAGGGACTGGCCAAGCCAGTTCCCATCCCACGGCTGAAGTTCTCGGACATGATGAGCATGTATGTGATTGGTGATGCTCATTTCGGGATGAGGTCGTGGAAGGCTGAGACAATGGAGGCCGACTTCGATCTTGCTATTGCTGAGAGAGAACTGAAGGCAGCGATATCCTATCTTGTGCAAGCATCTCCACCAAGCGAACAGGCATTGCTCGTCGATGTTGGCGACTTCATGCACGTTGACAACCAGCGACAGCAGACCCCAAACGGCGGGAACCTGCTTGATGTAGACACGCGCTACCAAAAACTTATCCGGATCGTTGTTATGACGTTCCGATACGGCATAGAGCAGTTGCTCAGAAAGCACAAGCGTGTGCGGGTTTTCGTAACTCCGGGGAATCACAATATTGATTCTGCCGGATGGATTGCTCTGGCTCTAAGCATGTTCTACGAAAACGAGCCGAGGGTCGAGATAGAAACCTCGCCATCTAAGTTCTTCTATTACAAGTGGAACAATAGCCTGTTCGGGATCACGCACGGGGACAGGATGAAGCTGGCGGAATTGCCTTCCATCATGGCTGCTGATCGTCCAAAGGAGTGGGGCGAGACAGAGCACCGTTATTGGATAACGGGTCACGTTCACCACACGGAAAAGAAGGAGCATCGCGGGTGCTTTGTTGAGACATTTAACACGCTAGCTCCTAATGACGCATGGCACACGGCTTCCGGTTATAGGTCGCTCAGGCAGATGACAAGGATTGACTACCACGCCAGATTTGGCGAGTTTTCTCGCCAGCCCGTGAAGATGGGGATGATTGATGTTTGAGCCAATCTCCAGAGACGATGCGAGGGCTGCCGGGCTAAGGTTCTACTGGAATAAGCCGTGCGTAAATAACCACGATTCGCTCAGGTATGTATCGAATGGGGCGTGCGTGCTTTGCTCTCGTGAGCGCGGCGCGAAGTGGGCAAAGAGTAATCCCGGCAAGGTTAAGGCCATAAAGAAGCGATGCAGACAAAACAATAAAGAATCTGAACTGGAATATCGTAAAAGTTATTACGAGCGCCACAAGGACGACCCCTTACGAAAAGCAGCCAAAGCCGAATATGACCGGAAGTACCGGAAAAAGAATGCCGAGAAGCTGCAAGCGATGAAGGCTTCTTGGAGAGAGAGGAACGCGGATCTTGTGCGCTCTATTCGGCGTAACTACAAGGCAAAGCGGAGGGCGGCAGAGGCATCAGGGGTATCGTCGTCTGATCTGGCCGCGTGGATTGATTCGCAGGATAAGGTATGCGCGTGGTGTAAGCGCGATTGCGGCAACAATTACCATGTTGACCACATTGAGCCGCTTGCGCGCGGCGGGGCGCATGAATTGCACAACATGACGATTGCCTGCCCAACTTGCAACATGCGAAAGAACGCACGCGATCCGGCAGAGTTTGCTGCCGAATTGCACCGCGTCGGTGTAGAGCAATTGTGACGCAATACACGGCGGAACAGAAACTAGCCCGCTGCCGCAACGGCTTAGAGGTCGCTATTGCAGAGCGCGACCACTATCAATCGTGTTACTACGAACTGCGCGAGAAGTATCTTGCGCTATACATCAAAGCCCTGAACATGAATTGGAGGGGCAACTATGGACGAGAACTACGGCCTAAAGGCTGAGAACGAGAGCCTGAAAAAACAGATTCACGAACTGCACTTGACCGTTGAGCGGTTGAGTGCTGAAGGCGTTGCCCTAAAGCACGCCTTGCAGGTGGCGCGCGGGCAGATTTCATTGCTATGCCGCGACAGAAACTACGAAGTTGGAGAGGATGCCGCGTAAATGGCAACAAACACCACAAATATGCTGGGCCTGTACTAATGGGAAAATCAGTTAGCGAGGGCAAGCGCAAGTGGACGGCGTACACTCAGGAAGAAAAGATGCACGCCATCGCAGAGTTCTACAACGACGGCACATATGCGCGCACTGCGAGGAAAACTGGCATACCCAAAAAGACGCTTGAAGGATGGGTAAAGTCCCCAGAAGGCCAGCAGTGGCTTGTGATGATTCGGGAGAATGCGGAGGAAGAATTTCGCAACCAGGCGGCTGGCATCATCCAGAAAGGGCTTGCCCAAATCAATGACCGTATTGATAACGGCAACACCAAGACGGCGCTATATCGTGGCGAGGTCAAGGAGTGGAAGGAGCCGCTGACCGCCAAAGAATTGACGGTGACAACCGGCATCCTCGTTGACAAGCTGAGAGTGTCGCTGAACCTGCCGACCCGCATTGCGCGCTCTGAAGGCAATCAGGATATGTTGCTTGACCAGTTTGAGAAGGTTACTGAGAAGTTGCTAGAGAAGCGCGCCAACTCGGCCATTCCCGGCGATAAGGTAAATTAAGGCGCACTGCTATCTCCTAGTTATGCAACGAAGCGCAGGCTCGCCCGTCATGCCAACAACCCTCTCGCTGGATTCCACAAGGCGAGCAATATCTGGCGCCGAGTAGTGGTCAGTGATTCGGCTGCTCTTGTGTCCGAGCAAGTCCTGCCGATCTGAAAATTCAACACCTGCCGACCGCAGCCGCATACCGAAAGTGTGCTTTAGGTCGTGCCTGCGGATGTGCTCAAGGCCAAGTTCTTTCCTCGCCTTGTCCCACGCCATCCGAAACGCATTGGGCGTGATAGGGAATACCCGTTCTCTGTCACGCCCTTTTTGCGTTTCTGCGACCGACCATGCAATAGAATTGCACGCAACCACGCGGGATTGACCGTTCTTGTGGAACTCGCCCGGAACCATGAAAGCCTGATGTCCTCGCAATTCCCAATCCCAACGCAATTGTAATCCCTCCTGACAGCGCAGGCCCGTATTGACCAGAAACAGCATATATCGGGCGTATTTCGCTGGCAGGGCGCGCTCAAATGCCTTCTGCTCGTCCCAAGTCAGTTGGACGGGCTTGCGTGGCCTTGTGGGGAGCATTTCGATGAGTGGCACAGCATCGACGAAGGGGCGGTTGTTTTCGTGCCTCCACACCCTTCCCGCCCGCGTCAGCACCTGCCGCACTGAGGCAAGTTCTCTGTTGACAGTCTGACTGTTTACCTCTGACTGCCGCTTGGCGATGTAATCGGCCAGTGTCCCCATGTGGACATCCCTGATGTCAAGGTGCCCTATATACGGCATCACCCTGTTCAGGCATTCAATATCCCGCTTGATAGACTTCTTGGCCTGTTTCTCGCCAATGTACCGGATGGCGGCGGCAGAAAACGTGACCTTTGGGCACTCACCAAGCATTTTGGTGCGGTAGACCTCATCCACCCGCTGGCTCAGGACGCGCTCTGCCTGCTCTCTATAGGAAGTGTGACAACTCCCAGAAATCTGGACTCCGCACACGGTTTTCTTCATGTGCCATATATTGCCACGCCTAACGAGGCCAGGTGTTCTCGTTGTCACCGCGCCACCCTCTCGTCCAGGTCACTCACAGCCCGCCTCCTTGAGTGCTTCCCGCAGCCGCTCAATCTCGCGGTCGCGCTGATTGATTGCCTCTGCGACTACATCAGCCTGATGCCCGTACAGAATCAGCTTTATTTCTATCCCACCTTTGCCATTACGGTTGCAGAGCGTAAGGCATGAATAATCCTCGCCATGCGCACTTGTGTCGTATCCGGCGAATATCTTTTCGTCACTCACCCCCGGCCTCCTTGAGCGCTTCCCTTAGCCGCTTGACTTCTGCGTAGAGTTCGTCGCGTTCGTCATAAACCTCTGCAATTTCTTCGTGCGGGTAATGTGGGTGCGATGTTGCTGGCAGATTTTGCAGCCGTTCAATCTCTGCGCGCTGCTGGCGGTAGGCGCGGAGCAGGGTGTTAATCGCATTGTTGGCGTTGTCGCCCACCGTGCCGCCCCAATAGCGGCCGCCGTGTATCTCGCTTTGAATCTCCGCAACCTCCGCATCGCTCACAGGCTCCATGTAAGGACGCAGGGCTTCGATGAGTTCGGCGCGATGGTAGTGCCTCAAGCAATCTATGCAGTTACATTCTCCCCTATGCATCCCCCTGCTATGCTTTTCATCGTGCTGATGATGCGCCTCAATCTCTTTGAATCTCTCAGGCGTCATTGGTGTCATTGTTCTGCTCCCGTTCCAGTTCCGCGACCCGCGCCCGCAGCTTGTCTGTTAGTTCACTCATTCGATTCCTCCGCTATGCGCTTTCTTCGGTTAGTTTCATTCGATTGTCTCCAGGATTGCCCGCCCGATCAGTTCGGGGATTTGCGGTACTACGCTGTTACCCAACGCTCTCAGCTTGTGGGTTCGGTCAGGTACTCCGGTGGCAACCCTTCCAATTCGGGGTTCTGGTAGCCATCCAGATCGAGCCAGTCGAGTGGAAAGCCCATCAGCCAGCAGACCCAGGCCGGGTTCAATTGTCCGGTTACCGTTTCTGTGCCTTTGCCGTTTATCACTGCGTTCGGCAGTGCGTCCATGGCCCTGCTTTTCCCGTCCTTCCGAGTCAGAGCCGTCGTTGTATAACCGCCCTTGTGATCGCGGCTGGTCGGGGTTGGAAACATTTTCTGCGGATTGAACACAGCTGCTGTTGGGTTGTTTTGTCGGTTCTCCCGCCATCGCTTTGTCGCTTTGTTTGAGTCTTGACACGTAGGTGTCGGCCACATCGCCCGTTTTACAACTTGCACCCGCAGGCTGTCTCTTGTGCCAGCGTGATCGGTGGCCATCTCCCATTCGGTCGGTGCTCCATGCTTCGCCTCCTGACTGCGCGGCGTAGGCCACACACCACCACCTGTCCCTCCGGTGAGGCGCACCAACGGCTGAAGCTGGTATGCAATGCCACTCAACCCGTCCATAAACCCCGATCTCGGCCAAGTCTCCGAGAACAACGTCCAACCCTCGACCAAGCAACGCTGCGACGTTCTCCAGGATGAGGTAGCGTGGTCGTATCTCGCCAGCCAATCTGGCGACCTCTGACCATAGGCCGGAGCGTTCCCCGCGTATTCCTGCGCCCTTGCCTGCGGTGCTGATGTCCTGGCAGGGGAATCCGGCAGTGATAACGTCAACTGTGATTCCGTCTTCTCGGAGTCGTTCATAGGTCAATTCCCTCACATCCCTGTACACCGGAACATCCGGCCAATGCTTGTTCAGCACCCGCACGGGGTAATCCTCAATCTCGCAGAAAGCAACGGTTTCAAACCCGCCTGTGCGCTCAAGCCCGAGACTGAACCCGCCTATTCCGCTGAACAGGTCAAGTACCCGCAACTTACTCACAACTCGCCACCCCGTTCCTATCCCACACCGGCCTTTCACCTGGCCGACAACAAATACTCGGATACACCGCGTCCTTCGTCGGGTGGTCGTATGACCAGCAATACGCCTGCACGCCCTCGCACGTACCAAAAATGGTACGCATACCAAATATGGTATGCCCGCCGATCACGGCGCAGAGGGCGAGGGTGGCGGGTAGGTGGTTCATCAGAAGGGAATCGGGTCGCCGCCGTCGAACGGGTCGCCAGCAGAAGAGCCAGACGCGGGGGGCTGACTGTAGCCACGCGACTCTGCGGGGGTCAGGCTGATGGATACAATCGGATAGCTGCCCAACTTGTCCGCCATAATGTCAACCATACTGTCTATGCGGTGGGCAAAACCTTCATCGTCCTTCGGGCCGTTAATCCACGCCGACAGCCAGTATTCCTGGCCGTTGATGTTGACTGGCTTGCCGCCTTTCAAGATCGGCTGCGTCGGCTTTTCACGCTTGTCGTTCTTCCAGAGTGCAAGGCGAATATCGTTGCTGTGATCGGGCATTACTTAATCCTCTCGGTTTTGACTTCGGGCATCACCGGCTTTTTCCGGCGCTTGGGTTGGGAGTCCGTTCTCAGGCACTCCATGAAATCTTGTAGCAGCGGCAGCATCGCCTCGATGTATTCATCGTTACGCGGAACCATCCACACGCGGGACTCGTCGGGCGTCCACTGGCCGAAAACCACGGTATCCAGACCTGCTATAAACATCTGCCCCTGCACTTGCGGCAGGTAGTGTGCGGGCACAACTTCTGTCACCTTCTGCGGGCACTTCACTTCCAGCCCTGTCGAGCCAAGAAGTCCGTCCGGCGTTGTGCCGAACACATCGCGCTCTATGTGCTTTTGGTTGCTGCCCGTGTGGGTAAACAGCAACCCTGTCGCCGCCTCAACTGCCGCAACTGCGCGGTGCTCGTTGTCGATGCCCCATTGCATATTGTCGTTGATGGGGTCGCGCTGCTCCCGCCCCGTGAGAACCCGCCACAACTTCTGGCGGGATTGCCACGGACTAATCCCCATCGCGGCGGCGAAGTTGCTGCTGGTTAGCTTCACGATGCTTCCGGCTGGCAGAGTTTCTTCAGACCTTGAATAACCTCGGGCTTGATTGCCTCGCGGATTTCCGGCGCGGTGTTCTTCCACGCTTCCGCAAACTCGTCATAACCGACCTTCGCCGCCTCAGTCAGGGCCGCCTCCGCTTTCGATGTATCCACGACCTTCGGCGCTTTGGTGATGCTGTTGCCATCATCATCCTCCTGCCCAAGTCCACACACAGCGGCAATGCCGTAACGGCGCAGGTAGGTGAGGGTGGAGCCGTGTTCGTGCGCGGGATTCCTGGCGTTGGGGTTACGCGGCAGCGAATCCGTCGAGCCGATGTACTCGCCTGACGAGTGCGTGAGCAGTGTGGTCAGGCTGATGTGCCCGCTGTGGCCTTCCGGCAACTGCATCACCGCAATATCGTGTTTATTGAGCGCGGCGGTCACTGCATCAAGGCAAGATGTCAGATCGGCGTATTTGGACTTGAAGGCCGGATTGTTTGAGTCCTTGACGGCCTTGCCCATTTCCTGCTGCGCCTTCGCCAGTGCGGCGGCGACCTTCCCAATGGTCGGGGAGTAAAAGATGGTCATTCTGAATCCTCCAAGTTATCCCACATGGCGCGGTCAGCTTCCTCGCGCTCCTGCATTTCTTCCTGCGTCCGTTCCCACAACTCGGCGAACTTCTCAGCCTGGAACAGCGCGTTTAGTTCATCGTCGGCGTGCGTCATGCGGTTACCTCCTGCTTTTCTTCCTCGGTTTCTTCGTAGCCGTCGATGCGGAGCAGTCTTGCCTCGGTGCATATCGGAGCCATTGCGTCAAGACCAGAATCAACGTAAGTTCCGATTTTTATTTCCGGCGAAACCTCCCAAATTGGAGAGCCGTTGGCGCTACAGGCTATTTCGATTTCACCAAGAATCTCTATCT
>Ga0208547_1000922_pt1 | contig 16658 bp, 17 predicted proteins | sample DEB08_DNA_5_FD_185501 | JGI IMG/M metagenome (GOLD analysis project Ga0208547, IMG submission 185501) | Aqueous microbial communities from the Delaware River and Bay under freshwater to marine salinity gradient to study organic matter... | ecosystem: Environmental > Aquatic > Marine > Coastal ...
AAATTTTACCGTGGTGGTTGTTGCTATAAGTTTTGCTTTTTTTATCGCAGGTTTTGTATTTTTTAAGAATGTTACTGGGCGTTTAACACATGAAAAACAGCGCGAAAAACCAATTGGCCATAGATTGGTGCTTTTTTCGCTTTTGTTAGGAATAGCTTTTTATGTAGGAGTTGAAGCAGGTATCGGCGGTTGGGTACCTACTTACTTAATTGAAAAAGGAATGACACCAACTATGGGTGCTTGGGGAGTGGCTTTATTTTTTTCCATGCTCACTTTGGGACGAGTTTTCTCACACAATATAACTAAATACATCTCGCCGGCATGGCTCTCAGCCTATGCGCAATTAACTGCGGTAATCGCCTTGCTGATGATTTGGTACACCCCTTGGACCTTTTTTAGTATCGCGTTACTAGGTTTAGTTTGTGCTCCAGTCTTCCCATCAGTTTTAGTTTGGGCAGTGAGAATTACTCCTGGCGACCCAAGAACTGCAGGCTTCTTTTTGCTTGCGGCAATAATCGGTGGCACATTTTCACCAACTTTGATGGGGTACTTGATGCGTTACTTTGGCACCGACAGCCTTCCATTGATCTTGATACCACCAGCATTAATTGGTGGATTAATTTTTCTTTGGGCAATTCGCCAAAATGTTAAAGAACATATTGACGCTGATTAGCCAATTCTGGGCCGGAGCACTACTGCAGCAAAATAAGCCAGCGCAAAAGCGATTCCAACAAAGCCATAAATCCAACGCCCAAGATTTGCTGGGCCTGGAGCGATAAAAGTAACTACAGCTAGACCTAAAGAAACCAAAATCATTAAACTGGCAAAACTTCTTATGGTGTGGTTAGAGGCTGTTGCTCGCAGAATAAACATGGCATAAGAAAGTGGGATAAGGACTACACCGATCATTCGTAATGCCCAGATGGCACTTTCACCACTGATATTTATAAATTCACCAAATTGTTCAGGAAACGCAATTAATGCAACTCCAGATACTAAAAATACACTTGCACCTACCAGCACAATTTGTCGAATTCTGTATTCTCCAGCGAAACTCATAGCAAAAGGTTACGGCAAAAGTGCTTTATTGGCGAGCAGTTTCAGCCAGTGTTACACCTATCAAAACTATTGCGCCACCGATTAACTGAATTGTTGAGAGTATTTCACCTAAAAGAATAAAGGCCACTAGTGAGGCAATTACTGGCTCAAGTAATCCGAGAATTGCCGCTTTCTTGGCATCAATGTATTTCATTGCAGTAAAGACAAGCCAGAACGGTGCAACCGCACCCATCACAGCCACCCAAATGAGCAAACTATAAATCGGAAGCTCAATACCAACTTGTGAAATCTCGATGGTGTTAGCAAATAGCTCCCAACTCCAAAGCCAAAATGGTGAAAAAATTAACCAAAAACCAGCACCCACACCCATTGCAAGTGTTGTTAAAGCAATAGAGCCTCTTTGTCTAACTAAAACTTCGCCGCCTAAAAAGTAAATTGAAACTGCAATTGCTGCTCCGAAAGCAAAAGAAAAACCTAAAATGTCAACATCAAAACCAGACCAAATATCGGTAATTAAACTTAATCCAAATAAGGCAAGAACAATAGAAAGCCAAACTCGAGGGCTGATAAATTGCTTTCGCCAAAAACGCAAATATAGCGCGACGATTATTGGTGAAAGATATTCGATTATTATTGCAAGCCCTACTTCAATTCTTTCTAAAGCTGCAAAATATAAAAATTGAGTCATAGTTAATCCCAGAACTCCGAACCCAATAAATTTAGGAATTTCCTGGCGAGAGACTTTTAAATAAGGGCGGGCTCGAAAGAAAGCAATAGGCAAAAGCACTAAAAAGGCACCGGTAATACGGATTGCTGTGAGTTCTGGTGCACCTAAAGCGGCTTGCATAACTAGTTTTGCAACAGAAGCATTAAAAGCAAAAAGGCTTACACCGAGGATTAAAAGTAAATAACCCAAGAGTGGGTGGACGCTATTTTGCTGTTGTTGAGCCATCTAGGAGGCTCAATCTATCAATCTGGTTAGCCAAATCTTCCTGTGACATAGTCACGGGTTCTGGAATCTTTAGGATTTGAAAAGATTTTATTGGTGGTGTCATATTCGATTAACTGCCCGGTACGGCTACCAATCTCATCATTGCTTACCACCGAATAGAAAGCTGTTAGGTCAGCTACTCGGCCAGCTTGTTGCATGTTGTGAGTAACAATAACAATTGTGTAATCTTTTTTGAGTTCCATCATCAGGTCTTCAATTTTGAAGGTTGAAACTGGGTCTAGCGCAGAGCAAGGTTCGTCCATCAAAATTACTTCGGGTTTAACTGCAATTGCCCGGGCGATACAAAGTCTTTGCTGTTGACCACCACTCATTCCATAAGCGTTGTCATTAAGTCGGTCTTTGACATCATCCCAAAGTGCCGCATCACGTAAAGCCTTTTCTACTATTTCATCCATATTGCCGCTCATGCCAAGAGTTTTTGGCCCGAAGGCAACGTTTTCATATATCGACTTTGGGAAGGGATTTGGTTTTTGAAAGACCATTCCAATAATTTTTCTAACCTGAACTGGATCAACTTCAGGGCCATACATCTCTTCACCGTGATATTTAATCGATCCCTCAACGCGAGCAGATGGAATTAAATCATTCATACGATTTAAACAGCGCAAAATTGTTGTTTTGCCGCAACCCGACGGGCCAATAAAGGCTGTAATTTGATTTTTAAAGATTTCCAAACTTACATCGCTAACTGCTAAAGAATTACCGTAGTAGACGTTTACGTTGCTTAGTTCGAAGACTGTCTCTCTACCGGCAAAATCTTCCATGCTAACTCCTGAAGTGTCTGCTACTACGATACTGGTTGTCTTATTTCCCGCTGAAGAAGAACTTTTGACTCCAGTAAATTCTTTTGTATCTGACATTTTTCTCCTTAGTTACCAATCTTTTTCGTACTTCGCTCGCAGCCAAACCGCCACAGAGTTGATGACTGCAAGGAGTAAAAGCATCACCAAGACACCAGCTGCAGCTAAAACATGAAATTCTTCTTGTGGGCGACCTGCATAGTTGTAAATCATTACTGGTAGGGCAGAGTAGCCACCTTCAAAAAATTTTGGATCAAAAGTTACGAAAGTAACGGCACCAACTAGTAACAGAGGAGCAGCTTCACCAATTGCTCTGGCAACTGCCAAAATAACGCCAGTGAGAATTCCTGGAAATGCTGCGGGTAACACCTGTCGCCTAACCGATTGCCAAAGAGTTGCACCAATGGCCAACGAGCCTTCTAATATCGAAGAAGGAACCGCTCGGATGGCTTCGCGCGAAGCCAAAATTACCGTTGGTAAAACCAACAGGGCAACTGTTAACGAGCCCGCAGCAACCACAAAGCCCATACTTAAAGGCCCTCGGACAATAAAAGCTAGTCCAAGGATTCCAAACACAATTGAAGGAACACCTGCTAGATTTTGAATGTTTAATTCAAAAAATCGGTTGTACCATTTTGTTTTATCAGCAAATAATTCTAAATAAATCGCAGAAGCAACACCCAAAGGAACAATAATAAGTATCACACCGCTTATTAAATAAGTAGTGCCAATTATTGCTGGGCGATAACCAGCAGTTAATGGAGAAATACTCGAAGGATTGTTAAGGATTAAGTTTGCGTCAAGCCTCGGGTACCCTTCGATTAATGCCCAGAGCAAAATTCCTGAAATACTCACCATAGCTATTGATAAAGCTGAGATTAATAATCCGAAAAAAGCTAGATTTTTCATTTTTAGCGTTATAGAAGATTTTCCAAAGATGCTGTCAGTTACAACCTTCGCACCAAGTGAAGCGGCTTGACTGCGCTTAGGTAGCGGGGAATTTAGAGTAGCCATTTATTCGTAAACCTCTCTAAATCTTTTCACCAGGCGAATCGCCACAATATTCATAGCTAAAGTCATGAAAAATAAAAGCGCTCCCACAGCAAAAATCGTATTGTAATCTAAAGTGCCAGTAGCAATATCGCCAGTAGCACGATTGCCAATGAAGGCGGTCATCGTTTGAATACCTTTTGTTGGATCAAAACTCAAGTTGGGGTTACCGGCGCCAGATACCAACAGAACAACCATAGTTTCGCCAACTGCACGAGAAGCGCCCAAAACAATTGCCGCAATAATTCCTGATACTGCAGCTGGCAAGACAACTTTTATTGAGACTTCAAATTTACTTGCACCTAGTGCGTAGGCACCTTCTCTTAAAGATCTTGGAACTGATCTCATTGCATCGTCTGACACAGATGAAACTAAGGGAATGATTAAAAAACCAACAGCGATACCGGCAACGCCAATAGAAAATGGCCCCGACCAAGGCAGGAAGGGAGTTACAGATTCAATGGCTGGCTTTAGCCAGAAGAAAGCAAATAGACCAGTAGCCACGGTGGGTATACCTTCTAGGACTTCAAGAATTGGTTTAACGATTTTACGAACTTTTTTTGAGGCGTATTCAGATAGGTAAATGGCTGAAAGTAATCCAAGCGGGATTGCCACAATAAGTGAGAAAAAAACCACCATCAAGGTGCCAACAACAATCGGCATCACTCCAAAACTTGGAGTGGCTAGCGAAGGGGCCCAAGTGGTCCCGGTAAAAAATTCCCGCAGAGTGACCTCTTCGGTTTGAAAAAATGAGATTGAAGGACCGAGCAAAGAGATAACTATTGATGTGGTTACGACAACTGAGACTGCCGCCGCCAACATAAGTACAAGCTTGATTGCTTTTTCGCCGTAACGAGGGCTATCGGCTCGTAGCCGTTGCGAGTAATCCCCACCACCACTACGAACCGTCGCCATAGATGAAGACATTAGTCGATCACTCTAACTAAGAGCCTCATCATTAATTTGTATTTGAATTTAGGAGAGTAAGCCATCGAATTTGGCTAGCTCTGACGCTAGTTGTTCATCAGTTAGTGGAATACCACCAGCAAATGATGCGATCTCGGCATGATTCTCTAGAAAGAATCTGTAGAAGGCAGCTACTTCAGCGCGAGCTAGTGATGTGTCACTGGCATACACGTATAAACCACGGCCAAGTGGTGAGTAATCTCCGCTAGCTACATTTTCTAGTTCAGGAGCTACACAGCCACTGCCACCATCGATTTGTAGTGCCTTTACTTTGTCTCTAGATTCGTTGTAGTAACTCCAGCCAACGTAACCCATAGCACCTAGTTCGCCTTGCACACCGATAATTAAGGCGTTGTCATCCTCACCAATGTCAGTGAAGTTGGTGGTTATAAGCCCATCTTCACCGTTTACTGCTTCGGTGAAATAACCAAAAGTTCCAGAGTCGGTACCGGGACCATACAGTTTCAAAGGTACATCTTTTACTTCACTATCTTCTAAACCAGGAACTTGACCCCAAGTGGTTAAAGCCGCACCCTCAGTCCAAATTGATGAAAGTTGCTCGACAGTTAAGCATTCGATTGGATTGTCGATATTTACTACAACAGATAATCCATCATTAGCGACCTGCAAGTTGTCAAAAGCAATTCCATTGCTTTCACAGTTAGCTGCTTCTTCATCTTTAATCAGACGAGAGGCGTTGCTGCCATCGGTTTCACCGTTGCAGAATTTCTCAAAGCCGCCACCGGTACCTGAAGTTGCTACGGCAACTTGAACACCTGGGTTTTCAGTCATAAATAATTCTGCAGCAACCTCGGCATAAGGTGCTACAGTGCTGGAGCCGTCAATTCGTATTACTCCAGAGAGTCCGTTAGAGCTTTCTTGAGTTTGCGATTCTCCATTGCCGCAAGCAGATAACAAGATTGCGCCTGCAGAAATTAATGCAAGTGCCGCAATTAGATTTTTTTTCAAAATCTCTCCCCTTAGTCGTTGATCTTGCACTCAAATAGTACGAAAGTCAGTTGTACAAAAGGTATTTACTAGGTTAACAAAAAGTGAATTAATCTTAAGAATTGATAATCTCAGCACTTGTGATGCTGATGTTGTTCTTGTTGAAAGTGCGGTGCATCACCAGCATGGCACCTGGGGCAAGTGCAGCATTTAAATCCACCGAATCCACCTGGGACTCTATAAAACTAGCAATCTCAGGCAAGGCCGGGCGATGCCCACAAATAACCTGCGGAGTTGGGTCAGAAAGCGCGTCCATCACTAATTTTAAAGCAGGAGAAGGATTAATCTCCCAGCTAAATTCGTTTAATGCTTGGTAAGCATGAACTGGTTGACTGATTTCTGCAGCAAACTGACTAATGGTGGCAACACATCTAGTTGCATCTGATGAAGTAATTTTTTCAATGCCGTAGGCGTGAAGAAGTTGATTAATTTGCTCTGTTTGATTGAACCCAATCTTTGTAAGTGGTCTTACGGTATCTGTGGGTGGTTTTTTTTGATATCGATCAGACCAATCTGCTCTTTTTTCAGCTTGGGCGTGACGCAGCAAAATTAAGGGGGTCGTTATTGGTTCTTCTAAAGCTTGAATCGCAAGTTCTTGATCGTCTGGGTAAGTTAACTTGTTTTTTAATTGCGATTTATTGCACCAAACTAATTCATCTACTTCTTCATTAACCGTAAAATTTTCTTCGCCTTTTAAAAGCGCCTTCCAATAAAAAACCTGCTTTAAATCTTCATCTTTATAGTAAAGCCGATCTGGTAAAGGTTGAAGCAGTTTACAATTTAAGCCGGTCTCTTCTTTTAATTCCCTTATTGCAGTTAACTGCGGTAGTTCGTCGCTCTCTATTTTTCCTTTTGGTAAAGACCAATCTTCACGGTAGGGGCGGTGAATTACTGCAACTTTTGTACCTAATTTTGAGGGTTTTACTAAAACTACACCAGCAGCAAAGATCTTAGGCTTTTCTTTAGCCATCTAGTTGGCTTCGCTTTTGAGATTTTTGAATTAAAACTTCATGAAGATCCCGCAAAGGCTCATTTTGATCATTAAATTTATGTAAATTCCATTGACCAGTTGGCTCTAGTTCCCAAGCTTTAATTTCTTTAGAGAGTCCTAAATCTAATAAATCACCAATAAATTTAACATGTTCTGGCTCGGTTAATTGCACTAAAGCTTCAACTCTTCGATCTAGATTTCGATGCATTAAATCAGCGCTTCCGATCCAAACTTCAGTGTCACCAGCATTTTTAAATTCAAAAATTCGTGAATGTTCTAAAAATCTACCGAGAATACTTCTTACGGTTATGTTTTCACTTAAATTTGGCACTTTAGGCATAAGGGCACACATGCCTCTTACCCATAATTCGATTTTGACTCCAGCTCGAGAAGCATGATATAGCGCATCAATAGTTGCTTCATCCACAATGGAATTACACTTAAAGCGAATTCCAGACTCAAGCCCAGATTTGTGATTTAGAATCTCGCGTTCGACTCGTTCAATCAAGCCTTTTCTAACGCTATGGGGAGCTACTAACAAACGGTCGTAATCTTCATTTGAGCTATAGCCAGAAAGTAAATTAAAGAGATATGCAACATCATCTGCGATTTGTGCGTCATCGGTGAGCAAACCAAGATCTTCATAGCCACGCGCGGTTTTTGGATTGTAGTTTCCTGTGCCTATGTGGCAATAGCGCTTAATACCTTCTGCTTCTTGTCTAATAATTAAAGATAATTTGGCGTGGGTCTTTAAGCCAACAAGACCATATACAACGTGAACGCCGGCTTCTTCTAATTTTCTTGCCCAACGAATATTGGCCTGCTCATCAAAGCGTGCTTTGATTTCGACTAATGCCAAAACCTGTTTACCATTTCGAGCAGCTTCAATTAGCGCATCAACTATTGGTGAATCACCTGAGGTGCGGTAGAGAGTTTGCTTAATTGCTAATACTTTAGGGTCTTCTGCCGCTTGCTCTAAAAATCTTTGTACTGTAGTTGAAAATGAATCATATGGATGATGAAGCAAAATATCTTTGGTTTTTATAGCCTCAATTACATTAGCTGCTGAAGCAGTTTCTACATCTTGATGCACCTGAATGCTCTTTGGAATAAATTTATTAAATTTGAGATCATCACGGTCTAAATCGTGAATATCTGCTAGCCCTCGCAAATCTAAGGGCCAAGCTAATCTAAAAATTTCGTTATCGTTGACTTCTAATTCATCTTTGAGTAACTCAAGAACTTTCTCGTCCATAGTATCTTCAATTTCTAAACGAACCGCTGGACCAAATTTTCTTCTAGAGAGTTCCCTTTCCATGGCGTCAAGTAGGTTTTCAGCGTCGTCCTCTTCGACTTCAACATCTTCATTTCTAGTTACCCGAAACGTGTGATGCTGGATTACTTCCATTCCTGGGAACAAAGCATCCAAGTTAGCGGCAATTACATCTTCGAGAGGAACAAAGCGCTGACCCCAAGTATTTATAAACCTAGGAAAAGACGGTGGGACTTTTACCCTGGCAAATAATTCATTATTTGTTTTAGGGTTTCTTAATAAAATTGCCAGATTTAAAGAGAGTCCAGAAATGTAAGGAAAGGGATGAGCTGGATCAACGGCTAGCGGAGTTAATACCGGAAAGATATTGGTGTTATAAAGCTCATTGAGCTTATTGATTTCATCTGTGCTTAGGTTCTCCCAGCGACAAACCTCAATCTCGTGGGTATTTAATTGTGGTAAAACCTCGCTGTTAAAAATTTGTGTATGTAAGTCTTGTAAATTTCTGGCTTCTAACAAGACTGCTTCATGAACCTCACGCGGGAGCATTCCACTTATCGAACGGACGGCGATCCCTGCGGCAATTCTGCGCTTTAAGCCAGCAACGCGAACCATAAAAAACTCATCTAAATTTCCAGAAAAAATTGCTAAGAATTTAGCTCGCTCTAAAAGTGGAACATCACTATCTTGAGCCAGTTCTAGAACTCGTTTGTTAAAGGCAAGCCAAGATAACTCGCGCTCTAAATAGCGGTCGGAGAGCAGTTCATTAGAAGGAGCTAATTGCATAACTACAGGATGTCAGATTTAGGTTAACGACTTGTAAAGAGTATCTGAACCTGAACGAACAAACCCTATCTCTTGGTAAATCTTCATAGCTTTTACATTTTTTGCATCAACATAAAGAATCGCCTCGCTAAGCCCTTTTTTACGCAGGTGCTGCAAGGCCCAAAGCATTAATTGTTTACCTAGGCCACGATTTTGAAACTCTGGCAAGACTGCCAAGACATAGATTTCACCTAAGGGTTGGTGTTCTGCTTCATCATGGGTATGAATTTTCGTCCAACAAAAAGCTACCGGTGAATCATCTTTTCGCAAGATTAATAAGCCTTCAGGGTCAAACCAGTGCTCATTAAGGCGTAATTGAAGATCTTGTTTGTTCCAGGCTGCTTGGTCAGGTAATTCTGAAAATGCATCTTTATTGATTTGAAGAATTGTTTTATTATCTTCATCACCTTGATAAGTACTTACTTTAAATTTATTCGCAAAATTAAAATCTGAAATTATATTTAGTAAAGAAAATTTAAGCTGAATTATTTCTCGAATCTGCTCATAATTTAGATTTCTTGTAAATTGTTTTGCCGCAGGAACGTTCCCATGCGCCCATAGTCTAACTGGCTTTGTTTTGGACAATTCTTCTATTTTTTTTAAAATTAATTTTGCTATTCCTTGATTTCGAAAATTTGGGTTCACAACAATTTCAGCAGCTGGGCCTTCCACTAAGTCCGTTTGATCTAAGTGGCCGTAGCCAACCACTACACCTGCTTTTGTAGCCAAGATATGACTAATTGGCTTATCGCCACCATGTTTTAAATGTAGTTCAGCATGTTCATTTAGTGGGTTTACCGAATCTACTTGAGTTGCATATTTAACTATATTAAAAACTTGTTCTTGCTGATCATGGGTGAGTGAATCAACAGTGGAAACTTCCACTGAAGAACTCATGCTTTTACCTGATTGCTAGCTTTCGTCTCTTGTTCATTTTTATTTTGAACAAACCGGTAACCAACATTGCGAATTGTTCCAATAAGATTTTCATACTCAGACCCTAACTTGGCACGCAATCTTCTTACATGCACATCAACAGTTCTGGTACCACCAAAGTAATCAAATCCCCAAACTTCTTGCAAGAGTTGAGCTCTACTAAATACCCGACCTGGATGTTGGGCTAAAAATCGAAGTAGTTCAAATTCTTTAAATGTTAAGTCAACTACCTCGCCACGTAACTTAACGGTGTAAGAGGCTTCATCAATAGAAAGATCTCCACGTTGAATTTCTTCAATTTCGGATTCCTCATCGCCTTTGAGTTTTCCAATCACCAGACGAATTCGGGTATCGACCTCTGCAGGTCCCGCGCTATCTAATAACACATCGTCAATACCCCAGTCGTGATTTAAAGCAATCAATCCACCTTCAGTAGTTATTAGAATTAATCCACAACTTAAACCTGTTGAATTTAACAATTTGCATAGTGATTTAGCTGCCGGCAAGTCTTTTCTTGCATCAATTAAAACCACATCACAAGAAGGCGCTTCAATCAAAGCAGTCGGATTAGCCGGAAGGATTTTCACTGAGTGATTTAATAGCGCTAAAGCCGGGAGAATATCGCTTGAGGCGCCCGGGGCATTAGTGATGAGGATTAGGCTAGACATGCTCACCCCTAACGGTTAAAAGATAAGAATATCTCATCTAAAAAGCCCGTTAAGTAAAGGTTAAGTAAAGTTAGCAAAATGAGAGATTTTGCCGAACAAAAATTTCTACCTTCAGAATTACCTGCTGAAATTCTCAAACTTTCGTGGTTGCTGGGTAATTGGGAGGGTAGTGGTCAAATTTCCTTTCCAGGAGAAGCAGATATTAATTTTGTTCAGCAAGTTAGATTTGAAAACGATGGGTCAGAAATTATTAAATTTTCTAGTGTTATCTGGAATTTAAATTCTGATCTACAAGCTGGTGAGAAATTTTTAAGTGAAGTTGGTTTTTGGAAGCTTAACGCTGAAGAGAATGTAGAAGTAGCGCTTTCGCAATCCTTGCAAGTTAGTGAAATCTGGACTGGAGTTGTAGAAGTTTTGCAAATTATCGATGCAAAAATTACTTCAGCAAGGGCCAGGATAGTAACCGATCTATCAGCAGCAGCACCTTCAAGCGAAGGCATTCTTAAAGGCGATCGGTTATATGCGTTAATGAATGGTGAATTACTTTGGACGTACGACAAGAGCACTAAAGAAGTACCCATGAGAAATTATCTTTGGGCTCGACTTAGCCCCATTGGGTATGCTGACTATCTAGAGAGTCAAAAGACGCAAAAACCGATTAGAAGTTATGAATTACCAAGACCACCTGGCCAGGGATCATGAACCAAAAAATTGAAGCTTGGGATCGCAGGCTGCGTGCAGCAGGTTTTCGAATTACTCCGCAGCGTCAGTTGGTGCTCGAAGCAGTAACAACCTTGCGGCACTCAACTCCTGAAGACATACTGTTAGAAGTCCAACAAACCGCAAGTGGCGTGAACTTATCAACTGTCTATCGAACCTTAGAAGTGCTAGAACAAGTTGGTTTAGTTACCCATGCACATATAGATCATGGTTCACCTACTTATCACGTTGTTGAAGATGCTCCGCACATTCATTTAGTTTGTTCTCGTTGCCAAGCAGTGGAGTCGATCGATAGTCAAGAATTTCAAAAATTTAGTTCAAAAATCCAAAGTCAAAAAGGTTTTGTTATAAATATTGCACATGTGGCTTTGCATGGTTTATGTAAGAATTGTGCTGACGGCAAACCGTTATTAATAGATCATGAATTTGACATATAAAAGTCCAAGTTTGAGCCTTCCTGGAGCAATTGGCCCAGATGAAAATTCTTTAGATCAAGGTGTGCCTTGGCATTATGGAGATCCGCTACGTGAGCAAAAGTTGCTAAGTGAAAAACAAGCCGCAGTGGATTTATCTCACTTAGCAGTTTTAGAAGTCACTGGTGAAGATAGACACAATTTTTTACACTCTTTAACTTCGGCAGATTTTTTAAAAACTAAGCCGAAAGACTCACTTCTTACTTTGATTCTTTCCCCGCATGGTCATATCGAGCATCTGCTTAAAGTAATTATTGATGAGAGTCAAATATGGCTGATTGTTGAGGATTTTGCTAAAGATCAGATTTTAAAGTATTTAACTTCTATGATTTTTATGTCGCGCGTTGAAATTACAGATCGCACTCAAGACTATGCAGTGATTCATGACTCAATTCACAAAGTTGGCAAATACCCAACATGGCTCACGCCAGTAAATTTTGCTAATCAGCCGATAATTAATGCTGGGTTTAGCGCCGGGGGAGACCCAAATAAATATATAAAAACACGCCCTGGAATTTTTGAAGGAAGAAATTTTTTGATACCAAGAAATCAATTGAATGATTTTTTAAATTCCCAAGAGCACCTGGCAGGTACTTGGGCACTAGAGGCGCTACGAATTGCCGCAGGTGTAGTCAGAGAAGGATTTGATTTTGATCATAAGACTTTGCCTCATGAGGTCGGCTTGATAGGTAATGCAGTTCATCTAGAAAAAGGCTGTTACCGCGGCCAAGAAACTGTGGCGCGAGTTCATAATCTTGGTAAACCTCCAAGAAAATTAGTTTTAATTCATCTAGATGGCTTAGCAGAGCGCTTGCCTACCCATGGCAGCGAAGTTAAGTTGAATGGCGAAACGGTCGGTGTTTCATATTCAACTACACGTCATTTCGAACTTGGGCCTTTAGCTCTAGCCATGGTAAAAAGCAAAACTCCTGATGCGGTTGCAGTAGAAATTGACTCAATCGCTGGTAGTTTGCAAGAGATAGTTACAGTAGAAAAATAAATAAGGAGCAGTTTTGGGAATCCCAGCAACGATTGCATCATTCAATATTATTTTGGGTTACGTTTTTGCGGGAATTAAAATCTGGGCGCTAGTTGATGCAGCTTCTAACTCAAAAGCAGCTTTCGAATTTGTTGGCAGAATGAACAAAACTTTTTGGTTGGTTTTCTTAGGCTTGGCAGTATTGATTCAATTCGCCTCAGTTTCAACTGGCTGGTCTAGCACCGGGTTATTGAATTTAGTGGGCTTAATTTTGGCGCTAGTTTATTTGGTAGACATGCGACCCAAATTAAAGGACTTAAAGAAATAACTATTTCTTTCCTTGATTAGCAACTTTTTCTATTGCCGCTTTGGCAGCTTCAGGATCTAAATAAGTTCCACCTGGATTAATTGGCTTAAAGTCTTTATCTAATTGGTAATGCAACGGGATGCCTGTTGGGATATTTAGGCCAGCAATATCTGCATCAGAAATTTGATCTAAGTGTTTAATTAGAGCTCTAAGTGAATTGCCGTGCGCCACAATCAAAACTTGCTTACCTTGAAGTAGTTGCGGTACAACATTGTCGTACCAATAAGGAATCATTCTTACAATTACATCTTTTAAACATTCAGTTAAAGGAATTGCTTCTGGCGGTAAATCTTTATAGCGAAGGTCTTGATTTTGTGCGAATTGATTATTTGGATCAATTTCAGGAGGAGGAACATCGAAAGATCTTCTCCAGAGCATAAATTGCTCTTCGCCGTATTTTTCTAAAGTTTCAGTTTTATTTAAACCTTGCAAGGCACCGTAATGGCGCTCATTTAATCGCCAGCTCCGTTGCACTGGCAACCACATTAAATCTGCTTTATCTAGAGCTAATTGGGCGGTTCTAATTGCTCGCTTTAATACTGAGGTGTGCAAGACATCAGGTTTTAATCCAGACTCTTTAATTAATTCACCAGCACGTTCTGCTTCTTTCACACCTTGGGCTGTTAGGTCAACATCCACCCAACCAGTAAATAGATTTTTTTCGTTCCATTCACTCTCACCGTGACGCACTAAAATTAATTCATAACTTTTAGTCATTTAAAAATCAACCGTCCTAAACTGCACTTATTCTAACTGGTGAAGGATTTTGTTTTTCTAAGGTAGTTTGATAAATATCTAATAACTGCTCGACTGATCGATCCCAACTAAATGCTTTTGCTTTATTTAGGGCGCCTTGTGACAAGTTACTTAATTGCCTTGGGCTTTCAATTAATTTGACTAACTCCTTAGCCCAAGTCAGGGGATTATGATCCTCAACCAAGATTCCACTTTGCTCATGGTCAACAACTGTCTTTAAGCCACCAACTTTTGCGGCAACTACTGGCACTCCAGCTGCCTGAGCTTCTATGGCAACTAAACCAAAAGATTCAGAGTAAGAAGGCACAACCACTAAATTTGATGCTTGATAAACCTTGGCTAAATTTTGCCGACTCATAGGAGTTAAAAATTTAGTTATTTTTTCTAGCTTTAATGACTTAGCTAAATCAATTAGCTGAGTTGGTTTGTCAAAGCCACTGCCGGACAAACCACCACAGATGACAATCTGCAGTTTGGATGCTAACTCAGGCTTTACTTTTAACATTTCACTTACCGCTAAAAGTAATAAGTCGGGTGCTTTTAGTGGCTGGACTCTTCCTACGAAAGTTAAAACAAAAGCGTCAGGGTTTAAGCCAAGCGCGCTTCTTGCTTCAACTTGATCTGCTGGATGAAAAGTATCTAAGTCAACACCTGGGTTTACTACTGAAACTTGATTTGGGTTTGCTCCATAGAGATTTATTAATTCTGAAGCTTCTTGCTGGGTATTAGCAACTAGTTTTTGTGCAGCTTTAACTACTTGCTGTTCACCAATTTCTCTTTCTTTAGGTTCTGGTGCATCACCAGCAGCTAAACTTAAGTTTTTTACTCGCGCCATAGTGTGCATGGTGTGAACCAAGGGAACGTTCCAGCGTTCAGAAGCAACCCAACCAACTTGTCCACTTAACCAGTAGTGTGAATGAATTAAGTCGTACCAGCCTTCTGGCTTGAAAGCTTCTTCGCGCAAGACGCCAGCAGTTAAAGCACAAAGTTGTGCAGGGAGTGAATTTTTATTCAACCCTTCAAAAGGACCAGCCGTTATGTGCTTTACATTTACGCCCGGGAATAACTCAACTTGATGATCTGGAGTACTTGCGGTTCTTCTAGTAAAAATATCAACTTGCGTTCCACGTTTAGCTAAACGCTTTGCAGTTTCTACGACATAGACATTTAAGCCACCAGCATCTCCAGTGCCTGGTTGATCTAGAGGAGAAGTGTGCACAGAAAGAACTGCAACACGTTTTACTTTTGACTTTTTAACCATTAAAGAGAGAGTTTACCCTGAAATAACGAACTGCACCAAAAGACTTTATTTAGTGCATTATGGTTTCAATATAAGGCTCTCCGGTCACTACGTGAATTACTCTTCGAGCAATGCTCACAGCATGGTCGCCAAATCTTTCGTAATAGCGAGATAGCAAAGTTACATCGACTGCAGCTTCTACGCCATAATTCCATTCTGGTGATAGCACTACTCTGAATAATTCGCGGTGAATCTCATCTAATTTGTCATCACTTTCTTCTATTTCTTTAGCAACATTTAAATCTTGAGTTGAGAGCACTTTGCTGGTTTGATCCACAATTTTTTCAGCATAATGCCCCATTGAGCGAAAAGTATTAACTAATTCTTCGGGAATTGCTTTTGAGGGATAGCGCAATCTAGCCGATTTCGCAATGTGCACTGCAAGATCACCCATTCGCTCTAAAGAGGTGGCCATTTTTAGCGCACCCAATACGGTACGTAGATCTGATGCAACTGGATTTTGTAAAGCGGTTACTAAAATACATCTTTCTTCAAGCGCAGAAGTTAAATCATTAATTAGCACATCAGACTCAATTACTTTTTCAGCAATTTCTCGGTCTGCAAACAGCAAAGCTTCGGTGGCTTGAGTTACGGACTTAAGCACTAAAGACGTTATGTATTGAAGTTCATTGTTTATCGCTTTTAGCTCTTCTTCAAAACTGTTTCTCATGTCAGCCCTTCGCTATCAAGATAATACGCTTTCTTTGCAAAAAAATCTAAAACCATTAATAGAGAGTTCCCATTTTTGGTGAATATTCGGTTAACGAATAGTTAAGTGTCACTAAAAATCGTCATCTAAATGGGTTAGCAACTGAGTGAGCGCTTAGTCTTTGAGCATGGAAGCAATAGCTGGCCTAGCGCTGGGGATTCTATTGGGCGCATTTCTTGGGTATTGGTATTTAACCCGTGAGCGTTATGAAACGACTCCAGTTAGTCATACAGCAGTTCAACAAAGTGATTTAGATAAATTATTACAAGTTCTACCGGGTGTAGTAATTAAATTAGATGGTAATTATCAAGCAATCTTTTCGTCTGAATTAGCTCAAAATTTAGGCTTAGTTGTTGATACCCGCATCAAAGTTCCTCAACTAGCTGAGGCAATTAGAAATACTCGACTTGATCAACGCAGCCAAAACTTACAAATTACAATTTCGCAAAATCTAGGAAAAACTCAAACTACACTTGAAGTGAGCATCATTCCTTTGAATCAAACTGAAACACTGGTTTTTGGTCAAGATCTAAGCCTTTTGCGAAGAGTTGAAGCGGTGCGACGAGACTTTGTGGCAAACATAAGTCATGAATTAAAAACTCCTGTTGGTGCGCTTAGTTTGTTAGCAGAAGCAATCTCCTCTGCAGAAGATGATGTTGAAGCAATTAAAAAATTTGCTGGAAAAATTACTATAGAAACAGAACGTTTGGCGAATGTGATTCGAGATATTATTGATTTATCTCAAGTACAAGCTGATGAGCCATTA
>Ga0208547_1000926_pt1 | contig 16610 bp, 16 predicted proteins | sample DEB08_DNA_5_FD_185501 | JGI IMG/M metagenome (GOLD analysis project Ga0208547, IMG submission 185501) | Aqueous microbial communities from the Delaware River and Bay under freshwater to marine salinity gradient to study organic matter... | ecosystem: Environmental > Aquatic > Marine > Coastal ...
AAGGACAGTATTTGCGTAACTTTCTGATGGGACTTCAATTGAAGTATAAATCTTCTTTGAGCCATCCAAAATAATTGCAGATGAAACCAGAACAGCCAAAACGGAAGGAAGTACTTAAAAGCTTCCTGGAAAAATTCGATATAGCCACTTTAAATCCCATGCAAACGGAGGCAAGAAAAGCCATTTATGCAGGGAACGACGTGGCGGTGTTGTCGCCCACTGGAAGTGGAAAAACGTTGGCCTTTTTATTGCCCATTATTGAGCGATTAGATCCAAATATATCCGAAGTTCAAGCGCTTGTTTTGGTGCCGTCACGTGAGCTTGCCATGCAGATAGAACAAGTCGCCAGAAAATTGGGTTCAGGCTTTAAAATTAATGCGGTCTACGGCGGCCGTTCGGGCGCATTGGATAAAGCCGACCTAAAGCACCGTCCTGCGCTGTTGATTGGAACACCCGGACGTATAGCAGACCGTTTTCGCAGGGACGACATGGATCTTGACCGTATTAAAACGCTGGTTTTAGACGAATTTGACAAGTCGTTAGAAGTAGGCTTTGAGCGCGAAATGTCAGAGATTGTTCGAAGCTTAGGAGCCGTGCAACAGCGCGTATTGACTTCGGCCACGGACGCGGTTGCGATTCCAAAGTTTTTAGGATTGCACGATCCCATAACTATTGATTATTTGAACCAGCACCGTCCTCAATTGACCGTGAAGACGATGGCCGCTCCTGCAGGAAAACAACTGGACACCCTTCGATCAACCGTTGATGCGTTGAGCGGACAACCGGGCATCATTTTTTGCAATTTCAAAGAGTCGCTGCACGAAGTCAGCGATTTCCTTTTTGATCATGCGATTGAGCACGAATGTTTTTATGGCGGATTGGAACAAATAGATCGTGAGCGGGCTTTGGTGAAGTTTCGTAACGGTACGTGCCAGTTGCTTTTGGCAACCGATCTGGCGGCTCGTGGATTGGACATTCCAGAGATTAAGTTTATCATCCACTTCGAGCTCCCGTACCATTCTAACGAATTTACCCACAGGAACGGACGTACTGCACGCATGAATGCCGAAGGCGCAGCTTATGTGCTCCACACTGAGGGCAAGCGCTTGCCCGATTTTATTAAATCTTCCCAACCTGAACCCCAGTCTTTAGATCAACTTCACGCTGCCAAAATTCCTCCTGCCGACGCTTGGAGTACCCTCTACATAACAGCAGGTCGTCAGGACAAAGTCTCCAAAGGAGATATTGCCGGTATGTTCTTCAAAACGGGCGGTCTGAACAAGGATGAGTTGGGCATTATTGAGCTTCAGCAAAATTGTTCTTTTGTCGCAGTGAAACGCACCATCGCACACCGCATTATCGAACGCACAAATAACCAGCGCCTAAAGAAAAAGAAAGTTAGGGTTACGTTGGTGCGGTAATGGACCCAAGACTTAATCTATTAAGATAAATTTCCGGGCATACGTTTTTGTAGGCGTGGTAATACGCAAAAAATAGAGATCCCGCGCAAAGGTGGAAACGTCGAGGGCGGTGTTGAATTGACCCACGAAGTTGGTGTAGTTGCTTTCCCAAACGAGCTGACCGGCGGTATTGTAAATGGCTAGGGTCATGTTTTCCGGTTGACCCATTAAGAATTGGACCGTTAGGGCATCAACTGCTGGATTAGGGAACAGGTGAATGCCGTACTCGCCGTTATTGACGGACGCAACCTCAGATTGAATTTCGCACGAATCAAAACGAACCGTAAGTTGGTAATTCCCATCTAACGGGTTGTAAATAACACTGTCTGTGGAAACAAGAATCCCGTTATAAAACCATTCGTATGTTGGGTCAGTTACTGCAATGGATACCGCGGCCTTGAGCATTCGTTCTTCTTGTTGAATGGTCCCTTCTACAACATTTTTACACGAATCAAAATGAGCAACGAGTGTTGTATTCGCCGCAAGAACAACGTTGATGGAATCTTGCAGTGCATTGTTGTAGTCGGTGGCATTAGAATACCAATGCGAGAAGATGAAGCCAAAGCTAGGAATGGCCTGTGCGGTTATGGGGCAGCCGCCGTGGTAAATACCGTCCCATGGCAATTCTGGCGTGATGCTATTCAATTGTATATGCCCGGAATTTAGGGGGTAAGCCGCAAGATCTACCGCTCTTTGACCCTGTAAGGACAAGCTTTGGTTCAAGTGTTGACGGGCAGTGGCAATACGAGCACTGTTGTAGGATTTAATTCCGTTAACAGCGTTGAGCCAATATGAATAGGAATTGGGGCCCATCTGGCTACTCCAGTTTGCCACGTGATCCGGTATGGCAGGAGCCAATTCTGATTTAAGTTCGTCAGTAACAGCATTGAAACGGTCGACTTGGAAGGTCGTGTTTATGAGGTCGTCGTAGCGGTTCGCGAATCGGCAACGGAAATCCGCATTATCTAAGATGTGATCGAAGATTTGAGAATGTTGGTTGGGGTAACTCGGGTTGCGTGCTTTGTCGATATAGTTTTGATAGATGTTCCCACCGTAGAGCCCGAATGCAAAGTCAGTATCGTACATCATGTAGCGCCAAGTGGCACCGAGCGTATCTTGTCGCCAAAGTTTAATGTTATTGAGTTCCCAATCGATACCCATCCAATCCCGGTTTTGGATGTAGGTTTCAAAGACGAAGTAGTCGATGTAATTCTCCAAATCAAAACGAGCGCTCAGAACCTCTACGAAGTTGGGTGCAGATGTGCTCGTGCTGGTAATGATTTGGTGCGATTCTACGAAGTGGCTGGCCTCACCAACGAGGGCACCTTCTCTATTTAATAATTGGACCGCATCTTTATCGACGCCATGATTACTTTCTACATAGTGCTCGTCAAACTTCTCACGAATACCATAGAGACCCCAATATGCGCCGTTTAGATAAACGATGCATGCTTGATACCCCATTCGATCAATGCTTGTGCCTTCGGATAATCTGCTCATTACGGCATCTTGAATGCGATCAAATAAGCTGTGCTGTCCACCGTTCCTTAGGTTGAAGTTGTTATAGCTGGTGATTTGAGGCTTTCGCTCAATAAGCGGGTATTCAATATCCCCCGTATACTTTGATTTTGCATCAATCCTAAACGATTTTTGAGGTTCAGCTCGCGACCAACCGCCATGAATTTCGAGGTCAAATACGGCTTCGAATTGTTTGGTTTGGGTGCCGTCGAAGAATTCCATTCTGGATTTCTTTGACCAGGGCTGCCAGAAATTGGATCCAAAGTAGGGATAGTTAGTGCTTGCGTTGGGTCCCATGACGTAAATACCATTGTCCCAATCCCAAAGATGATTTTCTGTGGTGATAATGGAAACCACTGGAAGTCCGTGATTGTCTTCATCAATGATATAGGTGCGGTCAACAACTGCGCTGGGTAGCTCCTGACCAACATCACTAAAGGTTCGCACGCTCAGTACGCTTGTATTGTAAATAACAATGGGCCCGTTAACCTCTGTGTCGTTTCTATCAGGTACATCCCCATTTGTGGTGTAGTACGAGGTTGCATTGTTAGGTGTAGTAACGGCGACTTGCTGTGCAGCAGAATACCAGCCGGACGCTAAATCTAAAACAGGCGTTTCCGTAATTCCGGAATAACAAGTGTTTTGACTGTTGGATTCGTTTGGAGACGGGGCATTGAAATAACACCAATTTCCCGTTCCGTCGGGTAACCGGCCCCTGCTGATGGAGCGCGTGATATCATAAGGAATGTATACGCTGTCAACTATGATTTCATTGGAATCACTGATGCAGATGGTCTCCCCGTGCGATAGTTTAAAATCTGCATGCGGCAAAACCAGTGGTGTTTGAATCCAGGTAGGGAGGCTTTGGTAATTTATATTCATCGATGCAATGCCTGCTGACAGAAAAAAGTTGCTGCTCATGTCAGAGGAGTTTGCGCTTGCGTTGTGCACACGGACGGCCAGTACATTGGTACCCGATTGCAGTAAATTTTGAACCTCATCGGTATCAAATAATTGGCTTTCAGGTATGCCCCCGTCATACATCACGGCCTCCTTATCGTAGGTTGTGAATTCATTGTAGGAAGGCGACGAATTGGCAAAATTATCTGAACGCATGATTTCAACTCCGTTCAGATATGCGATGAATCCGTCGTCGTAATCTGCATGAAACAAAAGGTGCGTAATATCCAAGACATCAACGATTTGAAATTCTTTGCGCATCAGGATGGACGGCGTAGCTGCAATGGTAGTATTGTCGTCATTATCGCCATAGCCTATGCCTCCTTGACCGGAATTCCAGTTTTGGTCATTATAACCTGATTGGTTCCAGTCATTATAGTTCGGTGGAGGACTCGATCCCGTCCAATACTTCCAAATATTTTCAGCTACAACTAGTGCCTCCCAATGACTCGGGAATGCACCGTTTTCCTTTCCAGAGGCACATATGGTAATGAGCTCTTGGCTTCCTAAATAGGTATTTGGGAATTGCCATTTATCCAAGTTGTCTGGGTTGTCGCTAAGAAAGTAATCGGCTAAGAATACCGAATCTGTAGCGTAGTTGAATATCTCAATCCAATCCACATCTTCACCAGTCTCGTCTGTAAAACCACGCTTGCTGTTGAATTCATTTACAGCTAATTGGGCATGCGCCGAAACAGCAAATAAGACCATGCCCCAAAGGACCAGTTGTTTTGTGGAGTTTATCAACGAAAATGAAGTTTTGTGCACAGTCGTAAGTTAAGGTGATTTGATGTATTCCGGCGTTGTTTGTGAAAGTGCTCGTAAAGCGTTACCTTTTACATACTAAAACGGGCCTTATGAAACGACTATTTCCCTTAATCATACTCCTTACACTGCTGTTTACGGGTTGTAAAAAGCCCGTTACAAATTACACAATGGAAGGTAAATGGACCTATCCAGGAAATAACCTAAATACAATGTATATCTATGAAAATGGCATAAGATATACATACTATTGTATAGGCTCTGACTGTGACTCACTTTACAATACCTTCCAAGCAGGCGACACAAACTCCATCCCAGGAACGAATAATTACACATTTGTTAATGATACACTCAGGGTTGATCTGAACTTTGGAAATGAATTGGTTACGCCAATCACTTTTGAATGTGATGGCGGTAAGGCTAACTTCACAACACCAGGTTATAGTTTGGTTAGATTAAACTCTGGCTGCAATTAAACATACAAGCGCTTCACAAAATTAATCTGAGCCTCTTCTTCGGAAGGGGCTTTTTAGTTTCCAAACAGCAATTTGATGAAAGTATCATTCACTTTTTTAAGAGGATTAAAAGTAAAAGAGCTAATTCTTAATAACTTGACAGAGTTATAAAGTCGTCATGAAACAGTAATTTATTAGGGATTCTATAAACTTTTTATAAACCGATACCTCTGATGAAGCTTATTGCGCTTATATTTTTTATCACCACGCACTTCTCGTTAAATGCCCAAGTAATCAATGTGGTTGAGCACGAATGGGAAGCAGATATAAAAGTCTTTTTTACGAGTCTGGAATGGAATGCAGATGTCGTAGTGTTGCCTACAAAATCTTTACATCATGCGCGAAACATTGAAGGACACTGGTATATTCAAAACCGTCAAGATGGACGAGATATTGACTGCATAAATATTTATTTGGTCAAAAAAGCTGCTCTTTCAGATTTAAAAGTCTTTTTGACAGATGATGAAAGTAGAATAAACACCGAAAATATGTACAACGAAAAATTTGGGAGGAGAAACGCCCGAAATTTAGAAGCAGCGGGCCAATAAATAAGGTGTTTATCCTTTGGAGACTTTAATACCGACTTCTCACAAGTAAGTTTAAGTGGGTCTAAAGTGAAGTCTAAAAGGAATCGTGTCCTGCCAGTTCCATCGGTTGTAAGAGTTGAGGTATCAAAGAGGTTTACAGGAAATAGAAAAGACAATGTATTCACCCTTAAAGAAGCCCCATACAATAGGGACTACTTCAAGACTTTGTGGTCAAGGTATAAGAAACAGAGTCATCTCTTGGAAAGAGACCAAACCCTTTACTCATTCCGCCATACTGGAGCTATCCAAGTCTTTGAGAAAACAGGCTCTCTCCAGAAACTACAGCAAGTGATGGGACATAGCGATATGAAAGTATCGCTTACTTACCTGAGGGGATTAGAAGTGAAGGAGCTGGATATTGAGGACTTGCCAGAGTTGTAAATTCAATTACCTTTAAATTTCACAAAACTAAATTATGAAAAAACTATTTATCACTTGCATGGCCTTTGCGTTTTGCACGGCAGCTTCGGCTCAAGACAACTTTTCCTTTTGGAAAAAAGACAGGGCATACGCTAAGAATTCATTTAGTATTAATACCGGTGGTCCTAGTCAATCGGTTGGGTTTCAATTTGATCATCAGCTTTCAAAGAAAACCACAGTTTCTGTTCACTATGGTGAATCCGTCCCAATTGATAACAGTGTTGATATAAACGGTGTTACCTACACGGGTACTTTTGGGGATGCAAGTAGCTGGTCAGGAGTAAACATTAGTTATCGTCCTATAGAGACATTGCAGGCATTTAGAGTTGTTGCCGGTATTGGAGTTCAGTCTTTAAATGGGCGTTTTGATGACCCTGATGGAAATAGCTATCATTGGCATGACGGCGGAGTATTCACTTTCACCGGTTTCGGTTATGGACTTCGTCCTGTCAAAGGCGTTCGTCTAGGAGTTGATATTGGTCTTATTAAAGGCGGAGGGGGCGTAGTGTATACAAATGGGCTAACCATGGACGCTAACTCAAGAGCACTTGATTTTCAGATAGCAAACTCAGGTGGTTGGTACCCTAACCTTCAGTTGACCGCTGGATGGGGGTTTTAAATAACTGCTGAATAAAACTTTTACATTTTCATTCACTGGGAATAAATAAAAACAAACGACTTTAGATTACAGAGCCTCTTCTTCGGAAGGGGCTTTTTTATGGATGAAACACCGACTATGTAATCAGTTTAACCCTAAGGCTGTCGTTCATATCTCCAAGTATTGTGAGTAACTATTAGTTGCTAACAAACAGGCTCTTTAAGCTCTCTACAGCTGGTAACAGGTAAGAGCAATGAAAGTATCCCTTACTTACTTGAGAGGATTAGAAGTGAAGCAGTTGGATGTGGAGGATTTGCCGTAGTTCTGGATTAATACATTAAATGAATTTTCTCCTTATTCCGCCAACCCGCTCTTGACTCGTATGCAACAAAGTAGATTTTTAAGTCGGCTTGTGATTCGTATTTGACAAAATAGATACTCTTTTCTGCTTGTGATTGGTAATCCACGAAAAACCAATTCCCTTCATTCCCCTTAGCACGAGACGAATAGTCCTCTTTAAAGACCAGTAGGTCGGCTTGGGACTCATACTCTACAACATAGACCTTAACATCGGCCTGTGATTCATACTTAACGGAGTAAACAGTTTGGGCATTGAGCCCTAATCCTAAAAAGAATAGAAAAGTCGCTAAGAGATGTCGCTTATTCATTTGGTCCGATTTGAAACCTAATATAAGAATAGTAGGATGTAGTTGGATAATTATCTCCAACTCTTAGCCTATATTTGCGCCTCGTTGGGGATGTAGCTCAGTTGGCTAGAGCGCTTGACTGGCAGTCAAGAGGTCGTGGGTTCGAATCCCATCTTCTCCACAGCACAAAAGGCGATCGCATAGCGGTCGCCTTTTTTATTTTAAGACGAACCGTGCATCAATTTTTATTGTTGAATAAAGTATGATGAAGAAAATACTACTATTTGCAGGGTTGCTGCTTTCCCAAAGCATATTTGGCCAAGTGACCAATTTCCAAAAGGAATTCAATTCAATAAATGAAAACCTGATGCTGAGCCTAGGTTCCTACGCTGTCGTAAACTTTGCTATCAGCGGTGCAGCATATTTTTCGAGTGAGGATGAATATTCCAAGCGGTTCCACGAAATGAATGTAATGTGGAATACCGTGAATATTGGACTGGCAATTCCGGGATACATCAAAGCGCGCCGAGGCGGAGGTCCTGTGACCATGGCTGAGCTGGTTAAGGCGCAGAAGAAGACGGAAACCATTTTCTTGGTCAATGATGTATTGGATATAGGCTATATCGCAGCTGGAATTTGGATGCGCGAAGTGGCCCCGAACCAATTGGACCAAGAAGATCTTTTTAATGGCTACGGCAATAGCCTCATTCTTCAGGGGTCATTTTTACTTGTTTTTGATGCAGTTGCCTACTATATACACCACAGCCATGGAAAGGAACTTCCGGCGCTCGAAAAAGTTTCTTTAAGCACCTCAGGTGAAGGTGTAGGTCTTCGTATTGCGCTCGATTAGAAATATTAAGGCCAGCCCTTGAGGCTGGCCTTAATGCTTAACATAGGTTCTGGAGGGTATTAAAATTGGTATACTGCGGCAATTAGGATGGACGCTAGTTGATCCGTGGTCATCGCATTGAACTGCGGTGCGGAACTTTGATCTAATCTGCATTCAAGAATTAGTCGAAGCTCGTCGGTTTCATAAGCGCCGGTGAGAGTGAAATCAAGTGTTGTGGTGCCGGCACCATAGGCAGGACCCCCCGCGTCGAGTTCGTGAAAGATTTCCGAACGAAGCCCAACTGCAAATTGGTCTTTAATCGTCTTTGAGGGGTACAATGCTACCCCGTAGAAACCGCCAGTTGATGGTGTTTCGTTGTACGAAGCATTGATTCCAAGTCCTGTGGTTTTACCTAATTCATAACTACCCGTTAAATCAATTTGAAAAGTGGGTGATGCATCGATACTTTGCTTTCCGTAGAGAAGATTTAAGTAGGTATCCCCATAGCCATATTGGAGTCCATAGGTATACAAGTCTACATCATTCATCTCTGTAAAATCGGTGGGATTCATGATAGCCAACATGACCGATTGTTTTTCGCTTAGCGAGTAATCGGCTTTAAGTCCCGTATGGGAAAATGGTCCATACGAGAAAAGATAGGAGGTGGAATAGTGAAAATTATCTACTGGAGAGATGACCTCATAGCCCAGGAAGGTATTAAAGTTTCCTAGGGTTAAAGTGAGCTTTTCGGAGGCATGCCAATACGCATATAATTGGTTGACAATATTGCCGGTCGCGCTGTAATAAGGTGAGGCAAATACGGCGTCAGTGCCGCGAGGACCGAAAACTAAATCTGCTACGAATCCACCTTTGTCGGTGTTTTTCTCTGCCTTGATATTCACCATACCCAAAGCAAATCCGTTTAAGTTTGCAAAACTTGAAGCAGGGGCATCAAATTTCCCTGCATTGAGGTTGGTTCTAAAATAGGTGTCAACGGATCCTGAAAAGGCAATACTTTCTTCTGCTTCTTGAGCGCTGGTTGAAATTACAGCACCTATTAGTGCTGCGAACAGCCAAATTTTTTCGACTTTTGTTTTAACGATTTTCATTTGAGGGAAATTGTTTTTAGAGCCCGGAGTGTTACAGCACTTCGGGCTCGCTTTTATAAATAGATTGGATAATTAGTGTTGATTCATACGGAAGTCTGCATAAGCGGACATGCCTCCATGTTCTGCCTGGTCTAGACCGTCCAATTCTTCTTCGCGATCTACACGAAGTCCCCAGATTTTTTCAATCAAGGTTAAGAGCAACCAGCTGGATGAGATGCAGAACGCAGCGACGATGCCAACACCAGTGAGTTGAATTAAGAATTGGTCCGTACCAGCTGAACTGCCAAAGAGGCCTACGGCGAGCGTACCCCACATACCAGTTCCTAGGTGCACAGCAACAGCACCAACCGGATCGTCGAGCTTTAATTTATCGAGTAACGAAACAGCGAGAACGACGATGACTCCACCTATCGCTCCGATGAGAATTGCATCTGTGATTCCCATTAAATCGGCCCCTGCGGTAATACTGACTAAACCACCTAAAATTCCGTTCATGAACATGGTGAGGTCAAAGTTTTTATAGACGACGTGAACGAAGCCAGCCGCCGCTAGACCGCCAGCTGCCGCGGCAATAGAGGTCGTGGTAAGCACTAAAGAAGTCAGTCCCGGATCTGCACTAAGCACGGACCCTCCGTTAAACCCAAACCAACCTAGCCATAGAATAAGTACTCCGGCTGCCGCGAAAGGCAAGTTGTGACCAGGTATGGCGCGGGTTTTTCCGTCGTTATCAAATTTGCCAATACGCGCACCTAATTTTATGATGTACAACAGAGCAGCCCAACCTCCTACCGAATGAACAAGCGTTGAGCCTGCGAAGTCATAGAATCCCCATTCGTCAAGAAAACCGCCTCCCCATTTCCAAGAACCTACTACAGGATAAACGAGGCTTATGAGCAGAATGGAGAACACAAAGAATGAACCTAATTTCGCACGCTCTGCAACAGCGCCAGAAACTATCGTCGCTGCCGTAGCAGCGAACATGCCTTGAAATAAGAAATCGGTCCAATAGGTATATCCTTCATTGTATGCAAGATCCAGGCCTTCCGAGCCGATCGGGCTTTCAAGACCAAACAGCCCTACGAAGTAATTAGGTAAAACCCCGTTCCAGAAGGATGCGGGGTACATTAGATTGAATCCGATAAGCGCATAAAGCACTAGTCCTGCACTTATGATAAAGAAGTTTTTAAATAGAATGTTGATGGTGTTCTTTTGGCGTGTTAGGCCTATTTCTAAAAAACTGAACCCAAGATGCATGAAAAACACAAGTGCTGTACAAAGCATCATCCAAAGGTTGTTTATAGTGAGAGTGAGTGTCGTTTCCATTTTTTAATAGGTATGAATGTGATTATTTCAGTGTAAGGCCTCCGCTTTCTCCGGTACGGATGCGGTACGCATCTTCAACGGGTGTGACAAAGATTTTGCCGTCTCCAACTTCACCGGTTTTTGCCGCTTCCAGAATGGCATTTACGGTCTTGTCTACAAAGTCATTGTTTACAACGATACTGAGGTAGCGTCTTTGAATGTCTGTAGAGCTGTAAGCAACACCTCTGTATAGATGTTCCTTTTTTTCGTGACCTACACCAGTCACATCCCAGTAACTAAAGAAGTACACATTCACATCATGAAGTGCCTGACGGACCTCATGAAATCTCGATTTCCTAATAATTGCGTCTATTTTTTTCATTTTGAGGGTTGTTTTGAGCAAAACTATGAATAAAAATCAATAACCCCCCTAAAAAATTAGGGCTAACTCAATTAAAAGTACAACATACAGAAACTTACCCCCTTAAAAAGAGGGGGTTAATATAGACGTATAGGTGTTTTTTAGTAAACACCCCCCCCTGATTACAAAAGGTCTGGTTGATCTTGGGAGGGTAGTGCAAAAAAAACCCGATCCAGTAGATGGATCGGGTTCGACTTAACTTTATTGGTTTGTTCTACAAAAGCAGTTAAAGAGTGCCTAGGTTTTTTGGTTCAGACAAAAGTGCGATTTTAAGAAGCGTTCGTTTCGTATATTTGTGTTTAAACGTATGTGTAACATGTATATAAAATTTAGTTCTCGACGGATTTATGGACTTCTTTTATTCCTCATAATACTCTGTAATTCAGTGTATTCGCAAGGATATATTTCTTGGAAATTGTCAGATAAAATTGGGGTGCAACGTATTTCAGTGGAGACAGGTGAAAACATTGTGTTTTATGACAATCACATAGATACGCTACCTAAATATACGCTGAACTATGACGCTCAAAACTATGAAATAACACTCAAGGGCCATCTGTTCAAAACCAGTTCTGGATTAAAAGCGGTTTTTCCAGGTACCGGGAAGGTATTTCTTGTTGATACAGCCGCCGGTATCATTGAGCGCATTGATGAGACCTACTATTCTGGCTACAACTTTGATAGTTACCAATTCATTAGAAACGATACCATCTATTCATTTGGGGGTTACGGTTTCTGGATCCAGAATAATTTGCTCACTTATTATTCGGATGTACGGAAAGAATGGAGTTTGTTTGGTAAAGCGCCATTTGCGTTAGAGTCCCCTGACTTGCAAGGACCCCAAGCACAGATTTCATTTTATGATCGTCTTAATGACATTCTGTATGTGGTCTATCAAAACGAGGTATATAGTTATAGCTTCATGAACCGGAGTTGGAAGGATCTAGGACAATCCAGTTTCGGTTTCAATAATCAAAGAGGTTACATGGTTCATGAGGTATCAGATTCAACGTGCTTATTAATGTCATCGCTTAAGACCTATTGGTGGTATCCTGGCGGCAACAGTATCGCAGATATTACTTTGGAAAACGGAGGGAATTTAACGAACAGGCTAAATGTTTTGGGACTCGCTTGTGGGTATTCAGAGAAAAACAAACTAACGGTTCCAAAGCATTCTGACAAACTGAAGCTTGGCTATTATTTCGAATCGTTAAAACCCAGAACACCGCCTATTGAATCGATAAAACCAGCCTACATAAGAAGAGTAAATGATTATCAAAACTTACTTTTTGTTTCGTTTGGTTTATTTACGCTTTTCGGCATTCTTTTAACGGCTTACTTGCGTAAGGGCTATTTAAACAAACGTGCTGCGATATTTGATAGCCTGCAGTGGGAAGTGTTGGAACGAAGCGTAGCTGGGCCTATAACTACGGATGATTTTAATGATTTATTAGGAGTTAACGAAGCTTCATGGGAAGTCCAAAGAAGAAAGCGTAGCGAATTTATTAAGGAACTCAACGCTACTTCGAAAAAACAGCTGGGTGCAGAAGTTTTACTTCGGGAAAAATCGGAGCTGGATAAGCGCCAAATACTGTATGTCCTGAACCCGCGCCTGGAGAACGATTTGGCACGATTGCTGTAATTGAAAAAAGAAATAACAATCTATGAAGGCTAAATTTCTTTTAGTGATCGCTTTAAGTGTTTCAGGCTTAAGCAGTACTGCCCAAAGTCGCTGGGGATTGCGTACGGGATTGAATTTTGATATGGCTGGAATAGGTCTGGATGAAGCACTTTCTACCACGCAATCTATTTTCGTTGGTGCGGCATCTGACGACGGGTATCATATAGGATTGTTCGGCCGTCAGTTCGTTGGTGAACAATTTTATCTAGGCGCGAGTGCACTGTATGTAAAAAACTCAAAGTTTCTCTCCGGTACCAATGGAACGACCTTGATGTATGAGAGTTTTGATCACAATCTCCTTCAGTTCGAATCCAGTACAGGATTGCGCGTATTTAAATTTGCCCGTGTTGAAGCAGGCGTGCACTACCAGCAGCATTTGTCTGATAATGCGTTTACAGCAACATTTTCCCCATCATCGGCAGGCTATAATATTGGCTTAGGAGTGGACCTATGGAAATTAGGGGTTGATTTAGTGTATTACAGCAGTTTTGAAAATCACATAGGTGATTGGAATGGTATTCCACTGAGTTACAACCGCTCGCAGTTGCTACTTAGCCTATCTGCGAAATTATAATGGAGAAGATAAAAGCGTTTGGCATAGATTTTGATTCTCATATGTTCGCATCCCAATTGAGTGTAAGCGAGTAATTCATTAAGATGCGACATGGTTTTGTTCAGCGAGCCACTCCGTACCCCGGTGTGGCTCGTTTTTTTTTACACCACTTCGAAATACGCGGTGCCCAATCCGTCAACCGCTACTTCTACTTTTTTTGCATCACCAATAAAGTGAGCTGCTGTGGAGGCGCCGGCCAAAACAACCATTCCTTTTTTCAAAGGCAAGCCGTGCTGTAGCGCAAGTCGGGTTGCTGCGGCAAGTGCTTCAAAAGGGTTATCAAGAATGGCGTCGCTTGTTCCTTCGGCAACAGTAGAACCATCAAAAGTTTGTACCATATCTAATCCGTTAAGTCCAAGCGGCACTTCGCACCAAGGACCTAAAGCAAAGCCGCAAGAACTGCAATTGTCGGCCACTACATCTTCAAGAGAAAATTTAAAATTTTCATACCGTGAATCAATGATTTCGATGGCTGAAGCAACGCCGTCCACTACGTGAGAAACTTCATCAACGCTTAATGGGGAGTTGATGTCTTGTGAAAGACGGAAGGCGATTTCAGGTTCCGCGCGCGGGTGGATACATTGAGAGCGAACTAAAGGCGTTTCGCTAGTGATGCGCATATCTTGTGTTAATTGGCCAATAATCATATCGTCTACGCCCATTTGCTTCATTTTCGCTAATGAAGTGAATCCCATTTTTACACCGATAATGGTATGACCCTCATTGACGCGCTCTTGAATAAGCGCATGTTGTATGGTGTAAGCGTCTTTGAGGGTATAGGTATTTTGCGTTGAAAATTGGTCGCGGGGTTGTTGTGTTCGCGCACTTTGGTGAAGGGCTTTTGCCCACTGTTTATGTGGAATCATAATTTGATGCAAATATTTTTAGGTTCAGTAAAGAATCGCAGTGCTTCAAAACCACCTTCGCGGCCTACACCGCTTTGCTTAACGCCACCAAAGGGTGTACGAAGATCGCGTAGTAACCAGCAATTGACCCAAATGATACCGGCGTGAAGACGAGCCGCCATGCGGTGGGCGACTTGAAGATTAGTGGTCCAAACGGTAGCCGCCAAGCCGTAGGAAGTGCTGTTGCCAAGGGCAAGTGCCTCCTCTTCTGTATCAAAAGGCGTAAGGGTAACCACGGGTCCAAAGATTTCTTCCTGGTTGGTGCGGCAAGAGGCATCAAGGTTTTCAAAAACTGTCGGCTCAATGAAGTAGCCATTTTTACATCGACCGTCCAATTTGACTGGGCTTCCTCCCGTGAGAAGCGTTCCGCCTTCCTCAATAGCCACGGCAATGTGCGAAAGAACTTTTTCGAAATGTGCTTTACTCACAACGGCACCGGTTCTCGTACTTTCTACAAGCGGATCTCCTACGGTCAGTCCTTTGACACGCGCAACAAACGCCTCCTTGAATTGGTTATAAATACTGCGCTGTACATAAATGCGCGAGCCGCAAAGACAGATTTGACCTTGATTAGCAAATGCAGCGCGAACGCTGGTTTTAACGGCTTCTTCGAAATCACAATCTTCGAAAATAATGTTGGCATTTTTACCGCCCAACTCAAGGCTTAACTTTTTAAACATTGGTGCGGCAACGGCACTAATGGCCTTTCCGGTTTGCGTGCCTCCAGTAAAGGAAATGATAGGGATATCTTGATGGGCAACAATGGCTGCGCCAACTTCTGCACCCAATCCATGAACGATGTTCAAAACGCCCGCAGGGAACTCAATGTCTTCAAGTATTTTACAGAGCAAATAGGCAGTGGCGGGAGTGACTTCTGAAGGTTTAGCGACAACAGTATTGCCCGCGGCCAAGGCAGGAGCAATTTTCCAAGTAAACAAATAAAGCGGCAAATTCCAGGGCGAAATACATCCAGCAACGCCGACGGGTTGTCGCAGGGTGTAGTTGAAACCATTGGCACCCATATCGTGGGTTTCATAGGCATCGTGGAGGATAGCAGTAGCGTAAAATTTAAAATTGTCCCGGGCGCGTGGAATATCCACTGCCGTTGCGAGTGAAAGAGGCTTCCCGTTATCAATAGATTCCGCGAGGGCCAATTCTGGCAAGCGTCGTTCAATCTCATCCGCAACCTTCAACATCCACGCACTTCGCTCCGCTGCAGGCAGTGCGCTCCACTCAGGAAAAGCCGCCCGTGCCGCTTCGGTTGCCAATTTTACGTCGCTTTCGCCCGATTTGGGAATGCGGCCGTAGGCTTCGCCAGTGGCGGGGTTGGTATTGGTAAGGTATTGTTTGTGAAGGGGTTCAAGGAACTTTCCTCCGATGTAATTCTGTAAATCCATAGCTGTGATCTGTCCGTACGAATATAAGGAAGGGCGAGGCAGGATGAAATCGGTTTTGAATTTCATAAATTGAGGTCCCAAAGCAAATTCAAATGGCAGTACCAAAACCCTTCAATTTTCAGCAGTGGCTGGATGAAAATAGAGACCTTCTTAAGCCCCCGGTGGCGAATAAGAATTTGACTCCAGAATCGGACGACTACATCGTTATGGTGGTCGCAGGTCCGAACGCGCGAAAAGATTACCATTACAATGAAACGGAAGAGTTTTTCTACCAATTAGAAGGAAACATCACCGTAAAAGTACAAGTGGACGGTGAAGCACACGAGCTGCATTTAGGTCCTGGCGATATGATGACCGTCCCGGCGAAAATCCCACACAGTCCTATTCGTCATGAAGGCAGCATTGGGTTGGTGGTTGAGCGAATTCGCGAAGGCAGAGGATTCACAGACGGTTTGCTGTGGTTTTGCGACGAATGCAATGGCAAATTGCACGAAACCTATTTTGAATTGAAAGACGTTGAAAAGGATTTTATTCCTCATTTCCGCGAATATTACGGTAATGAATCGAATCGTACGTGCAAGAATTGTGGGCACGTTATGGAGAGTGATCCTAGATTCGTTTAGTTATGTGTCAGATTACCTCCAGAAATTTCACGGTAGACATTCATACGCACATTTTACCCGAACACATTCCGAATTTCCGTGAGAAGTTCGGTTACGGCGGCTTTATAACCCTTGATCACCACAAGAGCTGCAGCGCTCGAATGATGAAAGATGGCGAGTTTTTTCGCGAGGTTGAGGACAATTGTTGGAGCCCTGAAGCGCGCATGAAGGAATGCGGTCACCATCATGTCGATGTTCAGGTGTTGTCCACGGTCCCGGTA
>Ga0208547_1000930_pt1 | contig 16564 bp, 7 predicted proteins | sample DEB08_DNA_5_FD_185501 | JGI IMG/M metagenome (GOLD analysis project Ga0208547, IMG submission 185501) | Aqueous microbial communities from the Delaware River and Bay under freshwater to marine salinity gradient to study organic matter... | ecosystem: Environmental > Aquatic > Marine > Coastal ...
GTGAGGAGTCCGGCGGACCAGACAAGGACAAGGAATTTGATGAATCCGTCTTTTTTGTGATCTTGTTCCATGTTTGTTTAAAGATTGGTTTAAATAACATCACAAGGTATTTGAACAAAGACGTTGCAGTTAAGGTGGCTGCTACAGAAATAAAAGCTGTAGTTGCTGCAGTAGTCATAATAGTAGTTGAAGGCATTGGCACTTCAATATCCGTAAACGGAATCTCTACTATCTGAGCTTCAGGTGGAAGTTTAGGGATAGGTGGGGTTGTGATTTGTGGAGGTGTAGGTTTTACCTCTTTTGTCTCTTCAGTTGGCGGTTCTTCGGTTGTATTGATACCTTCAATCCCTGGTGGCGGTCTAAGTACGCTAGGAGGCACCACAAGCGGTTTATATGATGGTAATTCCCCCTTTGGCACTTCAAAAATCGGTACAGGTAGCTTAATTGCTTCAGGTAGATCTAAAGAAGGAAGAACTGGAGGCCCTTCCCACTCCATTATTTATTAGGGAAGAGACCGTTACGAATAAACTCAACTGCTTTATCATCTACATCATTATCAGTAGATTCAGCAAGTTTAGTCAACAAGTCAATAATAAGACGCTTAACTTGATTTGATTGAATAAAAGAAAAGAGAATTGGACGGATAAGAGTAATCATGATCAGCTCCAGGGCAAACCAGCTGCCTTAGTAGGGGTACGTTGTTCGTCAATTTGTGTCTGAAGAGCTGCTTCAATTTCAGCAACCTTTTCATCACCACCGAGTTTTTCTTTGACCCAACCCACGACCACATCAGACGTAAGTTCAGCAAACGGGATAACAGTATCGCCTTCAGCAGGTGCTTCAAGACCAATAGAACCATAAGCACCGCTAGAATAAGTATCATCAGCGGCATTCACGGTGTAATGTGCAGTAAACACGATACCATCAGCAGTGTTACGCTCAAGGTTAGCAATGTTCCAGGTGAAAGTAGTAGACATGATTTTGATTAATAAAGTGTTTTAATAAATGAAAAAAGAAGCCCACCGGGTTGGTAGGCTCAAAAATAAAGTAGTGAGTAGGACTACGCGCCCTCAAGGGCTGCAACACGAGCACGAAGCTGCTGAATCTCAGCAATCAAAAGCGGCACTAGCACTTGATGATCCATCTGCTGGTAAATCGGGTTGCCATCGTCATCAACCGCATCTTTTTCGCCCGTGACACAATACGGGGCAACGACCTCCGCCTCATGTGCTACAAGCATTGGACGTTCAACGGTAGCGCCGTTCATCACACCTCGATAAACCTTTAGGGCATCAATGGTTTGACCAGGATTCTCAACATCGCCTAACAGTGTTTTTGAGCGGTAATCAGACGTTGTGTTGTAAGCGATGACGCCACCGCCTCTGTTATAAGTAATGGACCCTCGGTTAGACGACGTATCTGTATAGAAATCAACAAGCTTATTGTCACCAACTGAAAAGTTGCTGTGAAATGTTGCAACGGGATATGTCCAGTTTCCAGTATCCTGGCGGACACCAAATGCATAGCTATTGGATCCAACTACTCCAAGCTGGTAACCAGGATCGGTAGTTGTTCCAATGAGAACACGCCCAACTTGGTTAATCCTCATCCGCTCCGTCGGGCTGCTAGCTCCGTCGGCGGTGGTGGCGAATACGAGACGGCCTGGATAGTCACTTGCGCCTGTAGATCCGTCGGTTTCAGCAGAAATTGATGCAAACTCTGCGGCTGCAGTATCACCAAAGAATATCCGACCAATTCCAATACCCGCGCTAAGCGAAGTAGCCGGTGAGCCGTAGCTAACAGACAGAAAACTTGCGGTATTGTTTGAGCTATTTCCAAACGCACCTAATTTTGTGTATTGAGTATTTGAACCAGTAGGCGCAGTAGACGTGCCAACTAACAGCCTGCCGGAGCTGTCGCACCTAAACTTCTCGCTTGAATCGATATTAAAACGAATTGCGCTATCTGCAAATGTATTGCCTTCATCCGCCTTCAGGATGATGTCGCCATCGCTATTTGCAATGTCAAAGTATGTGCTGTTATCTGCATCTGTTACGCGAATTGTCGGGAAACCAGCTGAACTCAAATGCAAGAGCTGGTCGGGACTCGCCGTGCCAATCCCTACGTTGCCTGAGGAATCAATAGTAAGGCGAGGCGAATTGCCTGTCTGCAGGGTAACAGTTGATGCCCCAAAACTCGCCATTGTGTTCTGAGAGTCATCTAAAAGATTTAAGGTATTACCACTTCCCGTTTGAATGTAGAGATTGCTATCCGTGTTTCTGGAAAAGATTCTGGCTGTTCCAGCAGACGGAAGTGCAACTGCCCCTAGAGAAATAGCGCCTGCAACATCTAAAGCACTGCTAGGCGTACTAGTCCCCAGACCTAGTTTCCCGTCCGATGTGATGCGGAGGCGTTCGGTAGAGCTAGCGCCGTTTCTAAAAACGATATTTGAAGATGTATCCGTATAAATATCCCCATATTGCGTTCCATCAGTAGCGTGTTGCCATCGGATTGCTTTGTTTCCGACAAGCAAAAGTTCATTCGAAGAAACTGCGCCTGCAGATACATTGACCCCAACATTCCCACTGCTATCAACAAACAACCGCCCACTGCCACTAGTCGAGATGGCTACTTCATTTGCGCCGGGTGAATAAATTCCAGTATTTGGATCACCATTAAACGAAATACTAGGAGCTATAGCTGTTCCTAGATCTAATTCAACACTAGAAAAATCACCAGTCTGGTCATCAACAACATCAAGTTTACCTGTAAATGGATTAAATTTAATTGCCATCAGTTCCTCACTACAGTAGAAACATTACCACCATCATAAGTAACAGTAAGGACAGCTACGGTTGAACCACTAGCTCCACCTATTTTATAAGTAATTGTCTGATCCCCAGTATTTGGTGCAGCAGTTGGGGAAATTGAAATGTAATCATGTTGCGGGATATAAAGACCCGCGATGTCTTGTACTAGCATAATTGTAAATTAGTAAGAAAATAGTGGATAAATAAGCTACAACCCTGCAGCATCAAGTCGGCTTTGAAGTTGATCAATTTTTTCCATTGCTTCTTGTAGAGCCTTTACAGCTTTAACAAGAAGAACTGAAGTTTTAACACCTTTAATTGTAGTGTCACCAGTATTAATTTCTTCAACAAGACCAGGCGCCACTTGTTCGACTTCTTGTGCAATAAAGCCAATTTGAGTGTTGGTTTGATAACCGGTAGATTCTTTAAAATTAAAGTTTCGTACCTGAAGATTTCTAATATCAGACCATTGAGAGTTGGCATCTACAATGTTTTCTTTTAGCGAGACATCAGAAATAACGCTATAAACGTTATTGGTGTTGTAGAGGTTTCCGTTGCTAAAAATGTAACACGAATTAGTCCCGCTATTGATACTAGTTGAGCTATGTCGCCCAACAAAGACTGCATAAGTTGTCCCAGCAGACGCTTCAGTGGCGGAGAACAGAACAGACTCTTTTCCAGTCATCGCATGAGCACCCAAATTATCAATTCGATAACGAGGTGTAGGAGTTGTTTCTTGTGTTTGAGTTACTGAAAACACTAAATCTCCAGATATACTATTTATCGTTGGATCATCAACACTAGAAACAATAGATGCACCAGTTCTAAAAACACTACCGTCATAACCATTAAACAGTAATGTACCCATTACATCACCATCGACGTTAGCGGTACTAGAGTTGGTTGAGAAAGTGACATTATTATTGTATACTACACCAGAGTTAAATGTTTGAGACCCAGTAAAGGTTTGAGAAACATCTAACTTAGCTGTATCAGCATCATAAGCTTGGACAGTAGTACCAATGTCAGAACTATTCAAGATAGTGGCATCATAAGCTTGAACAGTAGTACCAATATCAGAACTATTTAAAATAGTAGCATCGTATGCCTGTACAGTAGTATTAATGTCAGAACTATTCAAGATAGTGGCATCGTATGCCTGTACAGTGCTGCCAATATCACTTGTAGTCAGTGTATTAGTATCCACATAATTATCCACATAATTCTTAGTGGCAGCATCCTGAGCACTTGTTGGATCAGCAAGATTAACGATCTTATTATTAAGTGCATCCAACTGACCACCCAATTCAGGTGTAGTGTCAGTTACAACGTCAAATGCATAAGACCCAGCACTAAACTCAACAAAACCAGTACGTTGATCAACTTGGAAAAAATCACCAATCTTAAACTTACCGTTTTGATCAGTAATAGCAGTCCAAACCTTACCACCATTAGACTCTACAATCTGTTTAGTGTCATCAGGTACTCCACCATTTTCAGGTAATGCACGGTAATCAGTACCACTACCGACATACTCCATCGTATGACCACTACTTGCGATCATAGAACGGAGGTAGAAATTTACAACAAGGTTATCGGCAACATTACCATCAAGACCAAGATTCTCACTTCGTTTGCTTGGATTAGGACGACCAATCGTTACAGTCCAACCATCTCCACCTTCACTATCCGTATTGGGTGTAGCGGATAACACAGGATAAGTAATGCCATTGACGGTAACAAGCATATTGCCCTGAGGACGTGCCTCAGAACCATGCCAACTTGCATCAGCAACAGGTTCGTTAATATTAAAAGTAATGTCCCCATCAGCTGCAGCACCATCCACATTGGACGTGAAGATAGCTGTAGTGGACTTACCATCTGCCACCAAGGCTTCATCACCAAAGTCTGTTGTAGAGGCTGCTAGGTTAGCCTGACCACCATTCAGACATTTGATGTGATACTTATTGAAGAAAGCATAGCTACTGGTACATTGAGCATAACCGTTATTGGTAACAAGAATACCAGGACCATTAAGACCAACATGGGTGTAACTATCGCACACCATTGACCGCAACGGACTAGCACCATTAACAACAGAACCATCAACCAACAAACCACCACCAGTAGGAGATGAGGTAAGATCACCTGCAGCTCCTCCAGCAGGAGTAATAGCATTTAAATTACTGTTATCAATCTGACTATCAGAGAAGTTAGTGCAATTTTGGATATACGGTGATTTATAAATCGTAGCATCAGGATAGAACGAAACATTCCAACCTTGATAAACAGGAAGATCAGCGTCAACTGAATTACCCAAACTTCCACTAGCCTTAACACCTGTAAATGTCAAGTTCTGAAGGTAAGAACCACTATTGACACGGAACAAAGAATTCTTTTCAGTTTCAACAGTGGGATGGACAATACAGCTACGTAATGATTGACCAATAATAGAGACGTTTGCCTTTTGAATATCAATTGGAGCAACCTCTTGATAGACCCCAGGAGCAACTACAACAACACTACCATCACCATAGGTAGCATCAGCGTTGATTTGTTCAACAGCTGCTTTAATGGTCCTCTTCGGACGGCTAATACGGTGTCCATCATTAGCATCACTACCACTTGAAGCATCTACATAAACAACCTTGGGTTGGTTAATGAAGGCACCACCAGAAGCCACAGCAAGCCAATTAGTACCATCATAAACAGAAAGTGTAAGATCACTGTCATTTTGCAACCAGGTCTTACCAGTTTGATACCCACTACTAGCAGGTACACCAGCTTGAACAAGGGTATTAAACCGTTGACTAGATGCAGAAGTAGTAGCAATCAATCCATCAGAATCAGTCCAGGTTTCATTTGACTTAATGGTTTCAGTACCTGTGTCCCAAGTATTGTTAGCGATCTCTTGGACAGCGTAGTTGTTCTGAGTGAAGTTATTATTCAAGTCTTCTGCTTTAACAGCAGATCCTGGAAAAAATGTAGCACTAAGAGTATCAATGTCCGTATCACGATAAATACGGATCTCTACACCATTAGCAGGAGCAGTATTGAATTGAACAGTGGTGGCATTGGCAAGTGTGTATGCAGTTGTAGAAGCCCCATTAAGAGTGATCTTAATGTCAGACTCAGCGATATATTCAAATGTAAAAGAAAAGAGGACGGTAGACCCGTCCCCTGTATAAGTATTTTGTGTAATTGCCATTTTTAATAAGAGAATTGCTTCATGTAATCAAGGAAGCGTTGTGCACCTTCTTGATCACCTTGGCGTAGATAATTACCGACAGTTTCTTGAACATAATTCTTTTGAGCAAGACCATCTTGATGAGGTGATGAACCTATTGCCATTCTTATAGCACCACGGAGTTCACGGTCTAATTGAGTATGTAGGTTTTCAAAAGAACTAAGATCAGGATCAAGTCCATTAGCAACAGCTTCTTGGTAACGTTTACGGAAAGCTTTAGCATCTTTAGTTTTCATTACCCGCTGAATAGCAGCTTTAAACAGACCATCACGACCCATAATATTAGTAATTTCAGAACGTTCTTCAGGAGTTAAAGGTACACCATTACCATCAGTTGCAAGAGTAGGACGTGCATCATACTCAATATCCATTAGGAATTGTTTTTCTGGACTGATCTTACCGTTAACTTTCCAAGGCATGTACGTGTTCCAGATGCGTGCAAAGATATTATCAGGTACACCTACCTCACCACCATCAATCCAATCGTATTTGGCTGGTAGTGTTGACTTAAGACCAGGCATCCTGTTACGAACCAAATCAATCACATTCATCTCAACTTCCTTTAGACCAGGGTCCATTAGACGTGAGATCTCTGCAAGTTGACTAGATCCAGGTACAGCAGCACTAGTCAAGAAACTAGACGACCACTTAGCAAGAGCATTAGGGTTACCATTAAGAATATCCATTAGTGGCTCAAGACCTGCAAGTGCCATCTTATCTGTAATAGCAGCACTAAGTACAAAACCCATCTTATGTAGGTTTTCCCCAAGTTCATTTGGTGTCAAAGCACCAGCACTTGATGCACCAGCTGCAGCAGATAAACCAAAATCTAAACCATTATCCATGATGTCAACAGTAGTAGACAACCAAGTAGTAATAGGTCCAAGGTTATCGTAACTTACCCACTCACCACCAGGAAGACGGATAGAACGTGGTTTCCAATCAGCATTACGTCTTAGTGCTTGTTTTTGTTTATCATAAAGACCGTTACCAGTAATGCTGTCATTAAGGAACAACGAAACCGCACCAGTCACTGCTAAAGCACCAAAAGCTTTACGACCTTTCAAGTCAGCACGAATCTCATTATATTTAGCACGTGCAGTAATTGGATCAACTTCAATACCACGTGATGCGAGTAAAGTTTCAACCTCTTCAAAAGGCATGTCGTCAAACTCACGTCTAAACGCACTAAAGTCTTTAACAAAAAGACCAAGTGGATTATAAGAAGCAGCAAGTTTTAGTTCGTTGATAGGTGTTTTGGTGAACAGAAGGAATGGCTTGAAAATAGGTGCATAATTAATCAAATTAGACAACGCATTACTAGCTGCGTTATCCAAGTTCAATGAGATTTCACCACTAGTTGCTTTAACTGCTGAATCAGTAATAATACCATCAGCATCAAACATCTTATCATATACCTTACGGTACAATTCATCACCTACCTTTGCATCAAATGGTAACTTACCACCTTTAGTTAGGTCATCAAATACCCTAGCCTTTGCTTCAGACATAGCGACCATAGACTGGGTAAACCCGTCCATAGCTTGCATAGCACGGTTACCAAAACGTAACCAAGGATGATTAGCAAGGTCATTCATGTTATTAGCAACTTCTGCCATAAACTGAGGACCATATTCACCTTGAGCTGCTTTAGCATCAGCAAATGCATTAATAAGTTCAAGTTGTCGTGAAGCTACCCCATACTCTTCCCGTGCTTCAATAATATTAGGATCCATACCAGAACGCTTGAACACTTGTTTCATGTATTCAAACGATTCTTGTAGTGATTCAGCAACACTACTATATTGATACCATCCACGTCGAACAGTCTTTAGGTCTCCATTAAGCAGACCACCTGCCATCACACGTAGTGGTTTTTCAATAAGTTGTACTGTGTTAGAAAGTCCAGCACGAATTGGTGTACCAAAAGCACTCAATGTACCGTTATAAACATTGGAGTAGAAACCCTTAAGGATTACAGAAGGGATCTCTGGTTGACCATCAATAAAAGCTTTACTAAGAGTAGCTGTTGATTGCTTGAGGTAATTGTTAAGTTTGGTAATAGTAGAGATATTACCATCAGTCATCTCATACGCCAGCATTAGCGGACGTAACATCTCAGGTTCTGTCTCACTAATTTGTCGTAGGTTATCAATAGTAAACCTCGCTTCTTCTTTTACTTTAGCCAATGCAGCAGCAGTTTGATCTGCTTCACCACGAATAGCCTGTTCAATACGTTTAGCTTCTTTAACGTCCAATGCCTCACCAGTAGTGAGTTTATTGAACAAGTTCATCATCTTATTAGACTTATTTTTGGTGTAAGAAGCCATGTTCTTTTGAACCATTAAGAACTCCATCCTATCAAGGATTTGTTCTGTTGCACGTTCAATAGCTGGTGTACCTTCAGTAAGACGCATACCCTGAGCCATGTCAGAGATTTGTCCACCAAATGAAGTACCTACATAAGCTTGTGCTTTCATGTAATCCATGTTAGCAAAGTCATCCATGTACTTCTTCAAAGCACCAACAACACCTTTATAAGCATCATCAGATAGAACTGTAAGACCAATGGGTTTAACATCAGACAAGTCAGGAAGTTGTGTACGTAGTGCTTGTACATCCATTTCATAAAATGTAGCAGCAAGACGCTCACCTGCATCTTTAATGTCAGCACTACTTAGATCAAGTCCAGAAGCAGAACGATAACCATAATCATCTGCTGCAGTCAATACATCAGCAAGACCTTTTTGTACAGTCAATTGATTGTCAACATTCTCCAAGCTAAACTTAAGAGCACCTTCAGATACAGCATTACCAAGACGACCATAAATAGTATCTGAGTTACTGGCGATGCGTGCTGCATCAATAGAAGCACCAACAATACCAAGATCATCTACAGAACGTACACCCATCTCCTGATAACCATAAAGATCATGGTAACCAAAGATAGGTTCAGAAATATCAACATTACGTTGAATTGTAGTCAACCCACTTTCTGCTGCCAAATCATCAAACCCTTTACGAGTAGCCTCATCCATGTTATCCCATGCGTCGGAATAAAGGACTCTAGCTTCTTCAGGCGATATAGTTGTAGCACGGGCTGACATTGAATCAATGTAATAGTCCCTACCACTTACAGGTACTTCAGTTTCTACAACACGTTTAGATAGGTTATAGTTACCAATCTCATCCAAAGAATCAGAACGTGCAGCGGCTGCTGCTTCTACAACATCATCTACATCACCTTCAGGTTCAACATTACGACTGAAGTATTGACCTGCCTTTTCAGTTTCAGGGATTGCCGCACCCTTGGCAAAACCACCCCGACCACGGAATAGTTTATTAAGACCAAGTAGCATATCTGTACCAAGTCCTAGATACGCACCTTCAAGTACATTCTTTGCACGTTTAACTTCAGGGCTGTCTCCATCTAGTGTAGCTAGGTTTTCTGGCAACCAACCAAAGTAACGTGGATAAGTTTTACGAAGTGCACCAGCAAGGTTATCATCCTCTTGGTTAAATTCAACTGTGTAGTCAACAGCTGCGCCAGCACCTGAACTGAATGCTACAGTACCAATGCGTCGTACAAGAGGATCATTCAAAAACTTACCAACCCTGGTTGTTGTACCTAGTTGACCTGCTGCACCTGTAAGCGCAGAGGTACCACCAGCACCTAGTGCTACAGTCGGGATAACAACAGACATGATCTCCCGAGAGCTTTGTGCTACTTCGTTTTCAAACTTAGGTACTTTTGGTAGGTCAACACCAGGAAGAAGATTAAGAGCATCAAGCACAAAATCTGACACACCGGCAAGACCCATCATGTCAAATTCAGCGCCTTCACGACGCATCTTCTCTAAATCAATGTCACCTGTTTCAGTCCTGTATGGACCTGTTTGTGGTTGTTCAGGAGGTGCCTGCTGACCTCCAGCCGTAGCTGTTGGTTGAGACACCTGTGGGGTTGCAGGCTCTTGGGTTTGTTCTGGCTCCAGATAAGTTTGCAGTTCGGCTTGTTCAGCCTCAAGTAATGCAAGTTCTTCTGGTGTTAGATCGGGCGTACCCTCCAAAAGCTGCTCATCATAATCGTTCATTAGTAATTAACCTAATTTACTGGTTTAAAAATCTATTATATTGAGCAAAAGATTGTTCTGCTGTTGTGTTAGTTTGTCCATAGTGACGTGTTAGTCCCGCCCAAATACGACCAGCTTTACGTATTTGATCTACGCTCATGTTTTCAAAATTAACACCACCTTGCCTAGCAAGATCTAAGATCATACGGTCTTGTGTTTCAGGACTAAAAACAGTATCCCAACTGTAACCACCACGTTCGACCAAGCCTCTTAATGTTTCAGGCATTAGCTGTAAAGCACCTGAAGCTGATGAATTGTATTGATCTTTTTTGAATGGAATTTTACCGCCGCCAAGACGTTCAGGAATAGCATCAGTTCCACCGAGTTTAATTGCGTCATACAATTCACCAAGTGTAAATTGAGTTAGCTGTGGTACAACTGCTCCACCATATACTGTATTATAACCATTAGCCCCAAAAGTACCTTCAGCAGACCTTACTGTTTGGATAAAAGCAGCTTCATTTTTTGAAATTGATCTCCCAAAACTACTACTACGGGTAGGAGCTGTAGCACCACTACCATCTCTCATTGTATTAGCCCGATTAGTCCTTTCTGGAACTCCACGGTGTGTATTACGAATGCGTTTACCTTTGTTTGATTCTGCAGCTAGTTCTTCCATTCTATCCCATAATGGGGCTTTTAGAATGTCTAAATTATTAGCTTTATTAAGTGTTTTTGCAAGCTCATAAGGAGACATATTAAGCTTGTTAGCTATATTATTAAACAAAGCACTTGTAGGTATACCGTTATTTAAATTCCCTAAATTACCATAAACAACAGAAGCTCCCATAGCAGTAGACAATTCTTTAAAATCTCTGCGGGTTGTTGGTGTGGTTTTAATAACATCAATAGCGGCATTTAGAGCTGCGGCATCTACTTTAGCTTTAGCTCTATCAGAAGCTAACTCATTCATAATAACAGTATAATTACCTCTCGCATCAAATGCTCCATCGGCTGCTTGAATTTTTTGGGTAGTTTCCATCTCCATAGCAAATGCTTTAGGGTAACCAAACGTGGCAGCATTTTTTAAATACGATTGAACCCTTCGTGATGCCATGATAGCAACAGTACCGCTAGCTGCAGCACTACCAAGTGCTTGGATTTCAGGGGCTGCTTTTACTTGATCACGAATAGCTTTTATATGCTCTTTAATAATAGGGTTGTTATCTCTTTCCTTAATTTTAGCTTCCCATTTATTACGAACTTCTGCAGTAAGACCGGTATAATTGTTAAGTTCGTCTATTGTAGGCAGAATACCTGAGCGATTATACCTGTCTTCAAATCGTTGATCTGCATAATTTGAAGTTTGAATATCAGCTAAATAGAGTTTGAATTTAGCAATAGCGTTTGGGTTAGCTCCTTCAAGAAGCAAAGCCTCTTCTTGAGCACGAAAATTTTCTTCTTGGATACGACCAGTTGAATCAAGCTCTTCATTGAGCACCTTATAAGCTGCGTCTACTTTTTCTGCTTTTTCAAGCTCTACTCTTTCTCTATAATTTGCGTTGTTTGCTTTTATTTGTGCTTTAACGGTTGCCATAAAGGATGCCATTTCCTTTGTCCCACCGAACCGCTCAAGAAGACTTTGGTCCTGATCAAATTTATTAGTAACAAGATCTAAAGCTTTGTCTGGGGGTATAACGCTTGTCTTAACAGAATTTTCAACCCACTCTAAAGTTTCTATTCTACTACGAGCACTAGGATTAGTAGTAATTTCACGGTGGATGCCAGCCATTTTATCTGTTTTGTAGACATTTGCTAAAGTTTTAAAACGCGCATCTTTAAGTTTTATTGCCTGTTCTTTAGAGTTTGCTGTATGATAACCTCTAAGAATAGTCCTAGTGTTAGAACGTATTTCTTTGTAAATACCAGAACTTTCTAGAACTTCAGGGCGAGCACCAGCAAACTTTGCTTCAATAAACTCTGCGTTTAAACTTTTAGCTTTTGCATTAATTTGCTCAATTGACGGTTGCTCTTCTTTACCTTCAAAAGATTCAAAGAAATCTCTCAAACCTTGGTCTATGTAAGCAGCGTGCGAAAGCGCAGAGTTTTGGTAAAGAGCAGTTACATTGAACCATTGGTTAGAACCACTCTTTTCAAAAGCTTTGTAAAGAGCATTAATTTGAGCATCACTAGCACCGTCTTCTATTTTACGTTGAATAAATTCAATCTGGTTAAACTGTGATCTAGTTAATTTTTGGTTAATACCACGAATTGATTGTAGATCTTCAAAGTCTAGACCTGCATCTAAAGCAATTTGATGTAGTGCAGCACGCTCGTTTTTCTTTAAAGTTTCGTCAATTTGTGCATAAGTTTGAAAAGCTGTCTTTGAAAACTCTGCGAGGTCTTTAAACCCTTTGAGTTTTTGCTGTGCTTTTATTGCTTCACCTTGAATTTGATTTTGATAATTTAACCTTTCTTGTTCATGATGAACTTTTTTGCTTTTAATTTGTGCTTCAAAATTTTCGTCACGTTGTGCCTGCTCTTCACTAAATTTAAGCTTCAGAGCTGAAAGGTAAATTTCGTCGTTTTTTTCTTTAAAGTTTTGTGCTGCCTGCCTTCCTCTTAGTTGTCTGGCAGTTTCTTTTTCTATTTGTTGTGATTGATCGGGGGCAGTGATTTGGAAATCTGAAAAGCTCCCCTTTGGTGCAAAACTTTTATATTGTGCCATAAAGAAGAGTTAATTAATTGTTCAATAGAGGATTATAGCTGCTAGGAAAATTCATAGCTTGGCTAAAAGTAAAACCAGGGTTCAATGCGTTTGGATTAATATTAACACTATTTAATAGAGAATTAGAGCTGCTACCCAAGCTGCTACCCAAATTCATAGCTTCGCTAAAATTAGCACCAGGTCCTGTCATATTAAATGGGTTTACATTACCACCACTATTTCCTCCAATAACATTACCCTTTCCTGGGATAATCTTTGAAAGACCGGGAACTCCTGTTAGAGCACCAAGACCGCCAGCCAGACCTTTACCCCAATGGAAAGTACCACCGGCTCCAGCCCCTAAACCACCTGAAAGGACTCCACCAGCAAGCGTTACTACATCTGTAGCGATTTTGCCCCAATCAGTGTAAGCAGCTAGTCCTTTAGGAAGTGCATCTGGCATTTCACGATCTGGTGGTTCAAAGACAGGTTGATACTCAAGCACTGGTAGTTCTCTAACGGGAGGAATTTCAGGAGTTTCTTCTGGTTTAAGCGGTTGAATGTTATTAAGATCAGCTTGCTTACGCTGCAAAGCAATACGATCACGTACAAGCTTATCATTAGCCATAAGGTTATCACGACTAATATCCATCTTAGCTTGATCTAAATCAAGTTGATAGTTTAATTTTGATAATTCAAGATCAGCACTAGCTTCTGTAGTAAGCAGTTGGTTGACAATATCACGTTGATTAAAGAACATGTCAGCTGCAACTTTACGTTGCTGTTGTACTAACTGCTTAGACATCTGTGCCTTGGCTGCACCAAGTTCAGCTTTAATACCTTGTTGTGCTTTACCAACTGATACACCAGCACCACCACGTGCAGCTAGTTGACCACCTGCTTTAAGTGCTTCAATGTTTGCTTGACGTTTACCAAATGCTGTTTGAGTTTTAGCAACATCTAAAGCTTGATAAGAAGTTTCTTTAAGCCTACCCAATTGAATATCAGCACCAGCTTTAGCACCAGCTTTCTTTAAATTGAGACCAGCAGATGCTGCACTAAAATTAAGGAAAGTCTGTGCTTTATCAAACTCCATGCCAACAAGAGTTTCCTGCATGTAGCGTGACTGTTGCCTCATAGCTTGATCAAAGGCTATTTCATTAAAACCCTTTTGATCAGTATAGCGTTGCATTTGTGTATCATACACACGCATCGCTTGCTCAAATTCATAATCACGCTGCTCTACAGCAAAATTACGTTGGTCGTAAAGCTGCTGGTTTTGATAGTTACGAATAGTTGTGTCGTTTCTTTTTTTAAACTCAAGACTTTCTTTGGCGTAAGCAGTTTGAAGCTGCTGAATACCGTTAAACTCCCTTACGGCTTTTTGATTAGCTCTATCTTGAGCTTGTCTGGTTTTTCTTTCAGCCTCTCTTTTAGTTCCATCGCCAATACCAAGAAATGACATACTCAGACCCTCCTATAGAAACGAGGTGTATATTGTCCTTCCCACATCATCGCATTAACTGCAACTGGGAACGGTGAATTGTTAAACATTCTTACTCTAAAGTTTTCAGTACGTTGATGAATAGGAAGAATAAATACATTCTCTGTATCTAGCGGTACATCATTGGCTAGATAGGTGTTAGCTTCAATAGTGGGTTGGATGCTAAACCACTCTTTAATGTAGAATTTAATTTCCGCATTATTAGCAGGAGCAGTGTCAAACACAATAGTTGTGTCGTTAGTGAAACTAAAATCAGTGTTTGCAATACCATTAACACTTACTTTAACGTCAGACCTATCTACATAATCAAGGTCACGTTTGTTAAACGTATAGGTAGTGGTAGAACCATCACCAGTAAACTTAAGTTCATAAGGTAACCTACCTGTTTGCTGTAGTTTAAAGCTCATCATACCGGACAAACCGACAGAGAACTTCATACGTGCAATAGTAAGGTTAGCAGTAAAGTCTGCTTCAACCCTTTGTGGGCGGAAATAAGTACGTGGTAGTTCAACATCAAAGTTATACTTAAACCCAACGACAACATCAGAAGCTACGCTAGTCAGGTCTTTATTAGTAATGCTGAAGTAATCGCCTGTACCATCTGTACCACGTTCAGGGGTTACAGTAAAACCAGATTCAACAAATGAACCTGTTTGTGTAGTACCTTTAATAACAATGATAGGTGTCAATGACGACACATCATTATAAGGTAAATAGCACTTAGTTGTCTTTGTAGCAGAATCATACGTAACGCTAGAAGCAGTTGCATACAAGTCTACACATGGGTTAACACGTTGACCTTGGTTATTAACAATAATAGCTTCTTCTGGTGACTGACTTAAAGCTGCTTTACTGATGGTAAACTGGTTACCTTGTTTGGTAACAGCATACATGTCATCAGTATTAGTAGCTAAGAACTGTACAGTACCTGGCATCAACCAACTAACCCAAGACTCCATCAAGTTCTTCTCTCCATCATTATAATAACGGAATAAGAACACTTCATTTGAGTCTTGACCACTCAACGCAATCAACGAATTTTGTGGACTAGTAATCATATCCTCAACATCAGGACTGATCCACTCTTTAACCACACGACTGATGTCTAGTACCTGAGGGTTCTCTTGTTGACCCCTAGTTACCATGCCAAATACACGTGAATACCCAGGTGTTTTGCTAACAAAATTAATGTTAGTACCGACGTCAACAGGGTCAATGTTTTTATCTACCTCATAGTTAGAGATAGTTCTGATGGTAGTTAGTGATGGTGTTAACACACCAGTATCAGAGAACATGATAAACTGCTGATCTGCAGAGAACAGGATTACACCTTGTGCTGTAGGAATCACAGCATGAAGTGCAGTAGGTCTCGTAGAAGAGCAACTAATATCAATAGGATCACTATCAATAGAAGTTTGAGCAGTCTTAACGTAGAAATTATAAAAATCCCCAGACCTGCTCATAATTACATTATCTTTAGATAAAAATCCAAGACGATTGTTATGGAAGAAACCAGCAGTAATTTTGTTATCTACAAACTTAGGTTGTGGGTTGGTAGTATCATCACCAACCAATCGATCTTCGTAATCAATTTGACGGAAGACAAAGGTATTCAAGGCTGTATTAACAAGCTCATGAGGCATTGTAGAGTTAGTGAAACCAGTAGACACAGAAGGATCAACTGTTTCTTCCCAATAACCTTCACCGCTCACACCATCGTGTGCTACAAATTTAACCCAATAATCGTCTTCAGCAGCGCCAGTGTTGACGATTTTTAAAATACGACCTTGAAGTGATTTATCTGGAAGATCAGAAACATCAGCTACTTCATCCTCAAGAGAGACTAAATATGTGTTAGTAATACCACCTTCCGCCTGTACCTCCATATCAGAAGTACATTCTAGCTCTAAAGAGTTACTTAAACGTGTAATTGTAAGACCAGGAGTACCACTTAGATCACTTTCCAAATCAGTAAGCACTGAGTTAACATCATCAGAAGAGCTGGTATTATAAGTAGCAGAATATGTTGTACCCCCAATCACAACATCAATAGAGTAAGTTTCAGCATCACCATACTGCTTAAGCACAACACTAGCTTTACGGTTTGGTGTGTAAGAAGGTGCAGCTGTTACTGTAACTGTTGTGTTAGTGTTAATAATAATAGAAGTGTCTTGTACTGTGATAATTTTGTAATTATCTTTAGTACCATTTAAGTAACCAGTTCCA
>Ga0208547_1000932_pt1 | contig 16554 bp, 24 predicted proteins | sample DEB08_DNA_5_FD_185501 | JGI IMG/M metagenome (GOLD analysis project Ga0208547, IMG submission 185501) | Aqueous microbial communities from the Delaware River and Bay under freshwater to marine salinity gradient to study organic matter... | ecosystem: Environmental > Aquatic > Marine > Coastal ...
AGCAACTATATGAATGGGCTGACAATGAAGATAGCGATAGGTAAAGTCGGAAAGTCAATTCTCTTTGACTCAAACAAATGGGGTGCAATCGGCGGAGACAATGAAGCACCCATCTTTTACGAAAATCTGTTTCACAACAACCCTGACGTAGATTTCTATCTCGTTGGGGTATCTGACTTTACACGGTTGGATCGTAAGGAACAGGAACGTATCAATAAGCATGGTAATGTTCACGACGTATGGGAACATTTTAATGAATGGCGTAAAGGATACGATAATGATGAACGCGGTGAACGTATTTTTTATATGCAGGATTGGATGAAGAACGCTGCACCTAAGTTTGATGCAGGTCTTTTCTTTATGGGTCCGACCGCAACATCAAACGTATGGGGTAAGGCACGCAAGGTAACCGAACCTGATAAACTTGCTTCTCCTCTTATGATGCAATGTAAGTATGCAGGTCCTGTGGTTGATTTCATTAACGAAACCGGAATGCCATACGCAATTATTCTAAACGATCCACGATTCTTTCCGGCACAAATGAGGGATCTATTCCACAGACCAAAGGTTATCCTAAGTCAGTACAACGAAGTAATTAATCATCGTGCGTGGAAAGCATACACTGATATGGAGATGACGCATGTTAAGATCCCTGCTGAATACAAAGCAATGGAAACAATCTTCCTTATTGGAAAGGAAAGAGGCAAAGCTATTGTTGATACTCCATCTACTCTGGATTCATTCTTTACTGATGCGGTAGAACGTAAGGAGGGTGAGAAGGACATTAACTTTATGATCGTATGTAACGAGGGTAGACCATCACGGTATAACGATCTTAAGAAGTACATCCTTGATCACGTAGAGGAAGTGGATATCTATGGTAAGTGGGACGAGCGCACGATTGGTGATGATGTAAGATTCAAAGGTCCTAAGAAGTTTAACGATCTACAAGAAATGCTTCCACGAGTTAAGTACACGTTCTGTATTCCAATTAAGAAGGGTTGGGTAACCGCTAAGTTCTGGGAAATGGCTCACTATGGTATCATTCCTTTCCTACATCCAACATATGATGAACAAGACAATCTTAAGTGTCCTGAGTTTTTACGAGTAAAGGATTCGGCTGACTTGTTCAAAAAGATTCAGTTCCTTGAGGACAATCCTGATGCATACGAAACATTAAAAGGCAACATCGAAAGTATGCTCAAGGATGAATACTACGATGGGTCGTATCTCAACGATCTTGCCATAAAAACGCTGAAGGAGATTACAGCATATGAATGATATTACGTATGGTTCGATCGTACCACTTATTGGTGGAGAGAACCTTGGAATTATGAAATCACTTAAGGGTCAATTACCAGAGTGGGTGTTATCATATACCGACTTTGCTAAGAACGACGCTCACTTTATTAACTACTTAAAAGAAAAGGACTGGAAAGGTGAATACGTTTTTCTCAATGAAGAAGGCAACGAAGGGTATAAAGCTAAAACCGTTGATGTTGTTAATACTGTTTGCCCTTGTGCTGGACTTAGTTCTCTCTCCGTTTCATCTTCTGCAGACTCTGCAGTAAACGAATGGATGTATACGACTTCAGAGTACGTACTTGGTCAAGTTCAGCCAAAGGTGTTCTGGGGTGAGAACGCACCTCGGCTTTATACAAAGGCTGGTGAAAAGGTTGCCAATCGCCTGTATGAAATCGGTAAGCAGTATGGTTACTCACTTAACTTGTATTACACAGAGTCTAGGTTGCACGGTTTGGCTCAAAAGCGACCACGTACGTTTTACTTTTTTACGAAGGGTACCGACAGCGCACCTCTGTTTAGATACATACGTCGACCACTTGAAAACATTGAGGATATTCTTAAGGCCGATCTTTCGCCTGACGATCCTATGAATGTTTTGATCAACTCAGATAACCCTATGGATAATCCTTGGGTTGCTTACTGTGTTCATAAGTCAGGCTCAAAGACTCTTGCTGAGTATTACGAAAAGATCGAAAAGACAACTAACTGTATCGTATCGTCTGATAACATTTCCAATAGTCTAAATGAAGTTGCCGATTGGATGGAACAACAAGGGTTCGATCAAAAGTTTGCTGACCGTGCTCGAGCAATGCAAGATAAGGTTAACGAAGGTAAAGGCTATTGGGCACACGGTGTCACGATGCCTAAAGGAGAGATTCCGTCATTGATCGGTGCTATGCCTCATTCGTTAATCAATCCGTTCAAGGAACAATTCTTAACTCTTCGTGATGCACTTCGTATCATGAAGATGCCTGATGATTTCAATATGATTGGCGACAATCCACAATCACCAGGAAACGCGAATGCTATCTGTCAGAACGTCCCCGTGACTACTGCTTCTGATATGATGGACTTCGTCGTCGAATACTTAAAGGGTATGACCGACACAGTATCAAGCGATTATGTTAGGCAAAATAATGCTAGCATGAAACATGAACTCGTCAACGAGGATCTTGTTGAACTTGACCAATTCTTTGTATAAAATGGTTTACAAAGTGACCATTATATGGTATAATGGTAGTTATATTAAACACAATAGGAGACACTATGTCTGTAATGGATAAACTTAGAAAGAACTCAAAAATCAAGGAGACTGCTATTCTCTCTGACTCAAAGTTCTTTTCTGAAAAAGATCAAACACCAACCGAGGTTCCAATGGTTAACGTTGCCTTGTCAGGGAATCCTGATGGCGGCCTTGCTTCTGGACTAACCGTCTTGGCTGGTCCATCTAAACACTTTAAGACTTCGTTCGCATTGCTTATGGCTGGAGCGTATCTTAAAAAGTATCCTGATGCTGTCATGTTGTTCTATGATTCTGAGTTTGGCTCACCGCAGTCCTACTTTGAAACATTTGGAATTGACACCTCACGGGTACTACACACGCCAATCACTGATGTTGAGAAACTCAAGTTTGATGTGGTTGGACAACTCGACCAACTATCACGAGGCGATCGCGTGATCGTTGTTATTGATTCGGTCGGTAACCTTGCGTCTAAGAAAGAACTAGAAGACGCAATCAATGAAAAGTCAGTTGCTGATATGTCTCGAGCAAAAGCACTTAAGGGTCTGTTCCGTATGGTTACACCATACCTTGCTATGAAGAACATTCCTATGCTTGCGGTCAACCATACTTATCAAGAGATTGGTTTATTTCCTAAGGCTATCGTTTCTGGTGGTACGGGTATTTACTACTCAGCTGATAACATCTGGATTCTTGGCCGTCGTCAGAACAAGACAGGCACTGAGGTTACAGGATATGACTTTGTAATTAACGTGGAGAAATCACGATATGTTAAAGAAAAGTCAAAGATTCCTATTTCGGTTTCTTGGGATGGTGGCATCGAGCGCTATAGCGGTCTTATGGACGTTGCTCTTGCTGGTGGGTATATTGCTAAGCCTTCTAATGGTTGGTATGCACATGTTGATCGCAACGATGGAACTTTTGAAGGAAAAAAATACCGAATGGCAGAATCCATGACTCAAGAGTTCTGGGATCCTATCTTTAAGAATACTGACTTCAAGGAGTTCTTGATTAAGTCTTATACGATTGGCCATAAATCAATGTTTGATAGTATTGCACTGGAGATGGATGATGCAGCATCTGATTGATGAAATCTCAAAACTTCATTATAAGTATATCACAAGTGACGATGATCCCGACGCAACGGTTTGCGTCGGTCTGACTCAACCACCTTACGAGGGTGTTATCGTTCAGTATGGTAACATGGATATATCCGAAGATGAAGATAACGATGAGGCTCGACTAAGCTTTACGTATAAGGTGGTCGAATCTCCTATTGAGGAAGGTTTACTCGATGATGCATTCAACGATTACTTAGGAGCGATCCTACATCATATCGTTGAGGATGCTGTAAAAAGAGCTAGCGAAAGCGGAGAAAAAATAATTGGAACAAAAGATTCAAACAACGATACTGCGGAATCTGATCAATAACGATGAGTTTACTCGTAAGGTAATTCCGTTCATTCGGAAAGAATACTTCGAGTCGGATCATCGTTTAATATTTGATCAGGTTATTTCTTTCGTTGACAAGTACAACAAACTACCAACACCGGAAGCTTTGGAGATTGAGCTTTCGTCCTTGGATGTAAATGATGCATTACTTGTTGACGCATCAACAGTGCTTAATGGTATCCGTGCAACCAAGGACAACGCGGTGGATACTGATTGGCTTGTTGATGAAACTGAACGCTGGTGTCAGGATCGTGCGATACATCTTGCGATCATGGAATCTATAAATATAATTGAAGGCAAGCATAATTCACTAAAGAAGGACGCACTACCAAAACTCTTATCAGACGCACTTGGTGTAACATTTGACTCAAGCGTAGGTCACGATTACATCAACGATGCAGAAAAGCGATTTGATTTCTATCATACTATAGAGGATCGCATCCCATTTGATCTAGAGTACTTCAACTCCATCACCAAAGGTGGATTACCTCGTAAAACATTAAACATCGCACTCGCTGGCACAGGCGTAGGTAAATCCTTATTCATGTGTCATGTTGCAGCAAACGCTTTGACCCAAGGAAAGAACGTATTGTACATTACTTTGGAGATGGCTGAGGAACGTATCGCAGAACGTATTGATGCTAACTTAATGAACTTGCCTATCGATCAACTAGAAACCTTGCCTAAGGAAATGTTTGATAATAAGATCTCTAAGATCGCTCAAAAGAACATCGGCAAACTAATCATAAAGGAGTATCCGACTGGTGCTGCTCACACGGGACACTTTAGAGCCCTACTGAATGAACTGAAGCTGAAGAAAAACTTCATGCCTGATATGATCTTTATTGATTATTTGAATATTTGTAGTAGTAGTCGGATGAAAGGCCTTGGCGGATCAATCAATACCTACTCACTCATTAAGTCAATCGCAGAAGAAATCAGAGGACTCGCTGTTGAGTTCAATGTTCCAATTATCTCAGCGACTCAGACAACTCGAAGCGGATTTGGAAACAGCGATGTCGGTCTCGAAGACACGTCTGAATCATTTGGATTACCTGCTACAGCTGACTTCATGTTTGCACTCGTCTCAACCGAAGAACTCGAAAAGCTTGGACAGATAATGGTCAAGCAGTTAAAGAATCGTTACAATGATCCCACGGCAAACAAACGATTTGTCATTGGGGTCGATAGATCTCGTATGAAATTATATGATGTAGAAGAAGATGCCCAAACACTGATTGACGATGGCCCTGCCTTTGATAAGTCAACGAGTGGTGAGAGGGTCAACAGTGAGAAGAGAAACTTTAATGATTTTAAGGTATGATGAAAGCTATCCTATAACCGAAGGCGCAGGACAGCGGGCAATCGCTGATATGATTGAGAACATCTTTGTCGATGATATCGTTGATCAAGGCGGGGTTAAACCAAAGTCAGTTAGAACCATTGAGGATGTATCACTCAATAATGTTCTTATAGATATTAAAACAAGAGATGTTAATCGTAGCTTCTCTATGCCTAATCTTATTTCGATTGATAGGCTAAGAAAGAACAAAGATAGGACTATAAGGTATGTCTTTGTTGATTATGAGGTTAAGGATAACGAGGCAAGGATCGTTAAAGTTACCACAAAGGACATTCATGAGATTCCTTGGGATTGTCTGGCGATCCAAAACCTTGGATTGGGCCAACTGCAGTTAGCAAAAGATATTGGCTCTGCGGTATATAACGGATCGAAAGTAGAATGGTTTGATCAGCTTAAAGCTGAATCATACTCGTTTTATGAAAGGCAAATCGCTAAGTTTGAAAAAAAGAAGAAGGAATTGTTATGAGTGAAGAGCAACCTAAAAAATGGCAATGCAATGTCATAACGGACTCTGATGGCGAATACATGGTAGAGTTCAATGACGAAATTATGGAGCACCTTGGAATCAAGGATGGTGATACAATTGAGTGGATTGATAATAAGGACGGAACATGGTCGATACAAAAGAAGTAGTAAGGCACACGTTTAAGAATCGCTACGGTGACACTATGTCTATCGTAGAAATAGATAAATCAACCCTTTTATGGAGAGGATCCCATAACTACGAAAGGATCTCATGTAACGAGGCTGGGACGATCACAATGGTCGATCCGTCAGGAGGGCCATATATTTGTGAAGGGCAAGACATAGGTTTGGACTATCCCCCTTGGAAAGGCCGAATCGTTGACCACTTTCAGCATCATGAAGAAGGATACTTAATCTTATGCAGGTAAGACTTATTGGTTATACTCAACCCGTAGCAGAAGCGATCATCGGAATAGATGATGTTCAGGATTTGATCGCTTATTGCGCAAGAGTCTCTAACCCAGATAATCAGCTGAATCAAAAAACAGCGAAAAAGCTGTTAGACTATTTGGCTAAACACAAACATTGGTCTCCCTTTGAGATGGCATCAGCAACGATGGAGATCGAAACGACTCGTGATATCGCGCGTCAAATCCTGCGTCATCGTTCCTTTTCGTTTCAAGAGTTTAGTCAACGATATGCAGATCCTACCCAGGATCTTAGTTTTGTAAAACGAGAAGCAAGGCTACAGGATCCTAAGAACCGACAGAACTCGGTTGAGATTGAGAATGACCCATCATTGGTTGATAACGTAAAACATCAGGATCTTATCGCTGAGTGGAGTCGTCGTCAATCAGGTGTCATTAAGCAAGCTGAGGCTGCGTATCGTTGGGCTGTAGAGAATAACATCGCAAAGGAACAGGCTCGTGCGGTACTACCTGAAGGCCTAACAGTTTCTAGGATGTATATGAATGGAACCATACGGTCTTGGATCCACTTCATTGAACTGCGCTCAGGAAACGGAACACAAAAGGAGCACATGGAGGTCGCTAAGGCTTGCGCAAAAGCAATCGTAGAAATCTTCCCATTAGCCAATGAATACATTTCTTCTAAATAATACTAAGAATTACCACAAAGGCTGTGAAGTGGTTGCTGAGTATCTTATAAATAAATACGACGTATCTGATTGGAGATACACTCGAGATCAACTTGAGGATATCGACTTCAGTAAGTATGACCGCGTCGTCCTAAACGGCGAAGGTACACTTCATCACAATACTCGTTCAGCTCGAAGACTATTAACTGCTCTGAGGTTAGCTCAGTATGCAGGATGTGAAACGCATCTTGTCAATACTGTATGGCAAGAGATGCCGAACACTTGGGATGACGTACTCGCTAATTGTAAATCCGTTCAAGTAAGAGAGGTACTATCACAAAATGAAATGTCGTCTAAACATGGAAGACGTCCTACAATTGCTCCTGACTGCAGTTACCTGCATGGTGATGTGGATATCCGTGAGTTCGCTCATGTAGCAGTCTACGAAGGTCAATATATGAAGGCCAATCCATACGGGGTACAAGGCGGCTATCCTCGTATTGATATATTTAGTCAGTCATGGGAAGAGATCGTTAATCGTCTGCGAAACTGCGATCTACTTATCACTGGTCGACATCATGAAATGTATGCCGCCTGTGTCGCGGAATGCAGATTCCTGGCTACTCCTGGCAATACCTGGAAGAACGAGGGTCTGTTAAAATCAGCTGGGGTGGATATACCGTTTGACGTAGATGGAGCCCTCGAGGGCAAATACGACGATCAGTATAACCGTTTGTGGGATTATTTAAGGTCATTTAGAACTAAATAATCTAAAAAAAATTCATTTTTTTAGCCAATAAAATCAATAGGTTACGGAGGATCACCTCTAAGCCATTGATTTTATTGGCTTTTTTTTATGAAAAAAAATGAAAAAATATGCATTTTTCTATTTACATCCACTAAAACATAGTGTATAATGGTACTATCAAATGGAAGGAAACTATGTTATGATTAAGATTTACCAAATTCAGCTAACAGACGAACAGATTGATCTCATCAATACTTGGGGCCACAATTCTGTTCCTGCTCAGAAAGCTAAGCTCGATGCTTCTATCCTTGGCAAGTTCAAGGCTGAGAACTTCAAGTTTTACACTGAGGCATATCATGTCTACAGCGACGATCTTGAGGAAGCCTTCGAGGCGACCAATCTTTGGAACAAGCAAGAGATCGTGGACGTAATCGGAGATCGTGGTTACAGTTCATCAACTGGCGATATCTTTGAGAAGAACGGTGAGTTCTTCCTTTGCGCCAACTTTGGATTCAATCAAGTGGAGGTAGCATAATGTACGTAGTATCAACTCAGCACGTCGAGAACTATGGCGCTCATTGTGAGGACGGTAAGTTCTCTTCTGGTAACTCTTATTGGAAGTTCAAGGGTGGACAGGACTACATCGTAAAGGATGTGGATCGTCCCGCCGATGCTATGGCTTTCGTCATGGCTGCTTTCTCTTTGAATGATATTTCGTTCAAGGAGTTTCCAACCGACGTTAAGACCTACGACGAATGGAATGCGGATCTTCCTGATGACCAGGAGTATCGTAAGTTCCTTCGTGAGCAGGTACTTGTTGTATCTCCTCTTACTGGCAACGATTTCAAAAAGGGGTGGCTCAATGTATAGGAATATTGGATACGGTCTCGCGGCCGCTTTACTTTTAGGTACCTTTGCCTACGCCCTTGACCAAGCACTGAAGATGCCTGATGTTCATTTCAGCTACTCAACTGGTGCTTGTGTTGAGGTTATTAATTACACTGACGAGCAGTTCTCTTGTGAGGACTATCCCGTTAAGTTCAACCACGTATGGGTGGAATAATGAAGTTAGCTTACTGTGATTACATCGCTGATCGTATCAGACATTTCTTAAACTGCGATCTCAAAGAGAATCGTCTTTACACCCTCATCAGTGAAGTTGGCAGGGTTGAGATGGATCTTCATCCAACTGAAGGCTATTTTCAGTCTACCAAAAAAGTCATTGAGGTAACTGACATAAATAGTAAAAGGTATAAGATTACCGTAGAGGAGATTTAATGTTTTTAGAGTATTGGATGATAGCAGTACTTGCAGCTATGTTTGCGGCAGGTATGTGGGACATGAATGTTAAAGGATTCAAGGAAGGAGTCGAGGCTGGTGCAGAAGGTGCTCTGGCCATGTTAGAGCGTGAAGGGTACATAGATATTACTGACGATGGTGAAATTTCTGCTAAAAAATGTGAAAAAAATGCATTTTAGCTATTTACATCTATGTGGAACTATGGTATAATAATACTATCAAATGGAAGGAGAATACATTATGTTTCAACAAGTCAATACTAAAGCTCGTAGTTCAAAGGACTATCTTGGGTCAATCTACACCGAGGATGCAGCCGGCATGCTGCAACTTCAGGATCTTCGTCGAATGATTAAGAACCTGAATACCGATCTTCGTAACTTCAAAGCCAAGGATAAAAAAGGTTATCCTATTCAATTCCGCGTTGAGATTCGTGGTCGTGAGGCAATCAAAAAAGGTTCTTGCAGTCACTGGTTACTTGGTAAAGCCGATAACCGCTCATACGATTTTGGCGGAAACGTTATCGGTGGTATCGCTAACGCTAAACGTCTTGATGTTTATCTTTATAGGAGATAATCATGGGAAGAGTTAAAGATTACTTCTGGGATGAAATCGAGGCTGAAAGAGAGAACGAATATCTTGAGCCAGATTTCGAATCATATTATGAAAATTTGGAGAAGCAAAATGCTACTACAGATCAAGGGCGGAACCAAGAAACAGCGAATGATGTCGGAGTCAGCCATAGTCCACGTGGTGGAGAAGTTCATGCCACGGATTCGGACTCTGGATGTAACACTTCGGATACGTAAATTCAATAAGTCTGGAGAAGACGGTGTCATAGGTTGGTGTACATGGGAGGATACTAATATTCGTCCTCGTGAGTTTTTGATCGAAGTAAGCTCTGAGCTATCCACGATCGAATTCATTAAGACCGTTATACATGAGATGATCCATGTAAAGCAGTACGCCACAGGACAGATGAAGGAGCGCTTCAAGCAAGGTCGTAAGACATACTGGAAAGACAAGGACTATACTGACAGCAGTTACTCCAAGTCTCCTTGGGAACGTGAAGCGTACCGCAAACAAGAGACGGTTTTCAAATCGTTTATGCAGGAGTGGTTAGAGATCAATTAATAAGATTCTGTTGAAGGAACGAGTTCCATTTGATCAACTTAAGGGCGGCGGGGTGTATACTTTGTCGCCTTTCTTTTTTTATAAATAGTAGTGTAACTTCGGAGGTAATATGGCATACGACTTTTTTCCAAAGAGCGAACGTGAGTTAGCTAATAAGATCAAAGGATTTCCTGCTGACAATCAGGTGGAGATCGTTAGGCTGTTTAACTTCTTAAAGAAAAAGTTTCGAGCACTTGATACACCGATCAATCTCGATATGAAAAAGCCGTCAAACGTCAACGTAAGTAGACAACTTGATGGTGATATTCGTATCGCGGACGTAAGCCGCGGAGCTCAGCTTAAGAAGGTTAAACTTAAATTTGGTAATGGCTCATCTGGAAACCGTGGAGCAAAGAACAGGGGTAACCTGTTTGAGGAACAGTTCGCGACTGGTCTTTTGGACTGGTGGGCAGGACGACCCGTTGACGGTAAAATGCTTAAAGCCATTGAGGATCTCGATAAGACCTATAACCTAAGCGACTCAAAGACCTTTGTTGTGAAAGTGGTTGGCGGTGAGAATACTAAACGACCATTACAGTTTGACTCTGGTATCTACCTTGCCAATCCAAAAGGTCAAGGTAACGATGTAGGACAATCGGTAACTGACATTACGCTTGAGACTGATAAGGGCCCAATCTTTCTCAGCTTGAAACTCGGTGGTACGACTACGTTCTTTAACGTTGGCGTTCGTACTATCCTAACTCCACAAGAAATTCAAAAAGGTCAAATCACTAACGAAAAAGGTCTGCAGTTGCTAAACCTATTTGGTATTGACCAAGAAAAGTTCTGTAAGATATTCACTGGTGATCTACCAGGAGGCGACATAGTTAAGAACGCGCCATACAATAAACCAGCAATGACTAAGCTGATGGAGTCAGGTATTGGATTTAACTATCATATCATTCATAAGTTTCCTGCTCGTATCCTAAGTAAGAAGATGGATAAAGCTGCTATGCAACGAGCAGCTAAGACTGGTGATCTTACGATCTTCTATGGTGGTAAAGGCGGCAACGGTAAACGGATCGACATGGAGTTCGCGTCCGCAACATACTCATTTAAGCTTAACATCAGAGACACGCAAGGTAAGGATGGATTCCCTACTCGTATGATGTGTGACTTTAAGTACGTATAGGAACAGACATGCAAACATTCAAAACATATATCGTTGAGGCGGCTAAGAACCTCCATATGACTCACCTTGAGGATCAAGTAATCTACGGTGGAGTGGATGGAGCAAGACAAGCTATCCTTGCACTGCGTTCCCTCCGAGATATGTTAGCCGGTGAAGCAAAACGTCCAGTTGATGTAACCGTCAAATGGGACGGAGCACCAGCCATCTTTGCCGGTGTTGATCCACGAGACGGTAAGTTTTTCGTGGCTAAGAAAGGTGTGTTCAATAAAAACCCTAAGGTCTATAAGACTGATGCTGATATTGATGCCGATACGTCTGGTGATCTATCAAACAAGTTAAAGACTTGTCTTAAGTATATGCCTTCTCTTGGTATCAAGGGTGTCGTTCAGGGCGACTTGATGTTTACGTCTGACGATATTGATACCGATACTATTGACGGTAAGAAGTACTACACGTTCCAACCAAACACTATTGTGTATGCCGTACCAACCGACTCGGACGGTGGCAAAGAAATCAAAAACGCTAAGATGGGTATCGTATTTCATACACGATACACAGGATCCGATTTTGAGTCAATGAAGGCATCGTTTGATGTTAAGGCTTCCGAGTTCAAAGCATCACGAGATGTTTGGTTCCAAGATGCAACTCTTAGGGATCTATCAGGTACTGCTACGCTAACTAAGAAGGATACTGATGAGGTAACCAAGGCGCTTTCCGAAGCGGGTAAGATATTCCGTAAGATCGCTGGATCGACTCTTCGTGAGATCGAAGGAAACGCTACCTTGGCTCAAACTATTGAGACTTACAACAATACGTTCGTTCGTAAACAAGAAGTCATCAAGGATACTAGAAAACACGTTGACGGATTGATCAAATATATATCTGATAAGTACCAAAAAGAAATCGATACCAAAAAGTCAGATAAGGGTAAGGCAACGTGGGAAGCTAAAAAGGCTGATATTCTTAAGTTCTTTTCTAGCTCAAACAAAGCCAATCTAAAACTACTCTTTGATTTACAAAAAGCAATCGTTTCTGCGAAACTGATTATTATAAATAAACTAAACAGGTTACAAAAGATCTCAACATTCGTTCGTACTCCAAACGGATTTAAGACAACAGGTGTTGAAGGATATGTTGCGATCGATAAACTAAGTGGTGGCGCAGTTAAGTTGGTGGACCGTATGGAGTTCTCCTACAATAACTTTAGCCCTGATATTATTAAAGGCTGGGACAAACCGTCTCGATCCTAATGGGAATTTGGAAAAATGAAAGACTTTAAGCAAGTTCAAAGAGAACTTACGGATCTCAATGCAGATGGACATCAAGACTCGACGGACGAGGCCTTGACCGCTCAGCAACGAATGAAGCTGAAGCAATCCATCCGTCGTAATAAGGCTAAGATCCGTCTTGGACGAGAAAAAGCAAAGCGTAAGACTGCCTCTCCAGAAGTACTACAGAAGCGAGCAAACAAACAGGCTCGTAACGCTATCCTTAAAAAGATTCTAAAGAACAAGGATAAAGGCGACCTTAGTTATTCCCAAAGATCATCCATCGAAAAGCAGCTCGATAAAAAGAAGTCTGCTATCAAGCGTATCGCTAAACAACTCCTTCCAAAAATTCGTAAAGCCGACCGCGCTAAATTGAGCGGTGGGAAGAAGGAGGATTAATGTCTTTTAAGAGTTTTGCTGAATACGTTACCGAAGAGACGAAAGAAATCGTCGTAGCTTGGGGTCGATATAATCCCCCAACGATTGGTCATGAGAAACTTATGACGGTCGTAAAGAAGGTTGCGGGTAGCGGTCAGTACAGAATATACGCATCTCAATCGCAGGATCCTAAAGAGAATCCAATCGATTATAAAACCAAAGTCAAGTATATGCGTAAGATGTTTCCAAAACATGCGCGCAGCATTATGCTTGAGCCAAAGATTCGTACTATGTTTGATCTGATGACCAAACTGTATGACGAAGGATTCAATAAAGTAACTCTGGTTGCTGGTTCCGACAGGGTTCCAGAATATGATGTTACACTAAACAAATATAACGGTGTAAAAGGCCGCCACGGTTTCTATAACTTTGAGGGTGGAGTCAACATTGTGTCAGCAGGACAACGTGATCCTGATGCAAAAGGCGCAGCAGGTATGTCTGCATCTAAGCTAAGAGCTGCCGCCGAAAATAACGATTTCAAAACATTCAGTAAGGGTATGCCTGCTGGGTTCAAGGAAACCCAACAGCTATTCAACGATGTTCGTAAAGGTATGGGTCTTAAGGAATCATATGACTTTAGATCACACCTACAGTTACAGTCAGTATCGGAGGAAAGGGAAGCCTACGTTGCTGGAGATCTATACAAGGAAGGTGATCTTATTGTCGTAAAGGAAGACGACGAGGTAGGCGAGATCATAATGCTTGGATCTAACTACGTATTGGTCGAAATGGCTAGTGGTAAAAAAGTACGTAAATGGTTGACCGACATTGAGTTGGTTGAGAAACTAAAGCCACAAGATCCAGACGCCGATGAAGTTCCTGGGTCACAACCCAAAGGATACTACAAGGGTGTTGATAAGGATAAAAAAATCGCACGGGCAAAGCACTTCCAACGATATGCTAAGAGTGACGATGATAACCCTGCTTCTTATAAGCCTGCTCCAGGAGATGCCGAGGCCGAGACCAAGCCATCCAAATTTACTAAAAAGTTCAAAAGAATGTATGGTGAGCAGGACGCAATTGACAAGGCCAAGGAACGTATTGATAGAGAAAAAGAAGTTGATAAAATTAAGCATGACCGTATGATGGATCGTGCAAGGCTCAAAGATACCAAGGCAAAGAATCAAGAGGAAGACGTTAAGTCGTTTAGTTCATTTGCTGGTATCATAACCGAGGATACTACTGCAGCACTTAAGAAGAAAGCTGATAAGTCAGGTATGCCTTTGGCTATCTTAAGAAAAGTTTATAACCGAGGCGTAGCCGCTTGGAGAACTGGGCATCGTCCTGGTACTACTCCTGCACAATGGGGTATGGCTCGCGTCAATTCATTCGTAACTAAATCGTCAGGAACATGGGGCAAGGCTGATTCCGACCTTGCTGCTAAAGTAAGGGGAAACTAATGGACTTCTTTAAGTTAAGAGAAAACGCTGGTGAGTTTGGCACAGACAAACTCAAAAAGAAATACGAGGATGAGACTCCTGGTCAAAACGAAAAGTATCGTCCGCCTACTAAGGCAGAGATCGATGCTGATAAGAAGAAGGACCAAAAGGGTAAACCTCGTCCTAGCATTACGGCTAAGTCAGTCAACCGTAAAGTATACGGTAAGATGATGGGTGGTCTCAAAGAAGGCATCAATCAAAAAGCCTTTGCAGCTGGCGCTAAAGGAATGAAGGCATATGCCCAAAAGAGTGGCGGAATCGATAAAGCAGACTTTATGAAGGTAGCTAAATCGCTTGAAACCATCTCTCGTATCAATATCCTACAAGCAGGACAAGAGTTGTCTCGCTTGAATCGTATGGTTGATGGTATGGATACTGATGTTCGTGAGCGTATCTACGTTGAGCTTAAGAAGGTTGGTCTTGTAGAATCAATCATTGAAAAGGCCGATGACGATACTGTGCGAATGATTAAAGCTAATCCAAAAATGAAAGATAAGATTCTTCGTGGTCTTAATCCTAAGGCTCGTAAAGAAATTGAAAAAGCTCTTAACGAAGAGCTCAAGGTATCCGATGGTGCCGCAAAATGGATTGCTGATTTCCAAGCATCCGATGCCCCACAGTTCCAAGGTAAGTCTGACGACGAAAAGAAAAAGATGGCTATTGCTGCATTCATGGCCGCAAAGGCTAAAGAAGGTGGTGACAAGAAAGAGCCACAAAACGAATCCCTTGATGAGGCAAAGTTTTCCCCTAAAGATATTAAGATGGCGATTGGTATTGCATCTGATAAAAGATATGCTGGTGGTAATATGTCTGGTGCCGTTAAGGCAATGGATAAAATGAAACCCGGCATTTCAGATCATCCCCAAGTTAGAGCAGTACTTAAACGCCAAAACGAAGATCTAGCAGAGGCAGCCCCTAAGATCAAAGGTCCGTCCATGAAGGGTGGAAAGATCATGGGAGTGCCAGGAAAACAAATAGGGCAAAAACTTGACATTGAGCCACAAGTTAATGGCATGAAGTTAATGTTCAGAGTAACCACCAGTGACGGTTCGCTTAAGACTGTTGATGCCGCTGGTTTGGCTAAGATGCTAAGATAGGATATATTAAGATGAAATCATTTTCTGAGTTATGGGATCTTAAGGAAGACGACGATAAGGATCCTAACGAATACGATCAAGAAGGAGAGATGGCTAAGACCCAACTCCAAACGATCATGCGTAACGCTCAGGATCTGATGAATCTATTAGAAGACGACGATAATCTACCAGAGTGGGTACAGAATAAAATCACAAAGGCAAGCGATTATCTTGACACCGCAACGGACTACATGAAGTCCAACGAAGGGTCAGAAACTTGGGAAGCAGGTTATAAGAGAAGAGTCGTTAAGACTACGAAACCTGAGCACAAGGAGAAGGGTTACAACTGGAGGATCAAAGGTAAGGATCGTCCAGAGATATCTATTAAGCTTTATAAAGATAAGCCATCGCAGCAAGAATTTAATAAACAAATGAAGCGCGTGGCAGGTCACGAGTTTGGAGGCTAAGGTGAAATCATTCAACAATTATAATGAAGAAGTAATTGATCAACGCTGTGAGGAGTGTGATCTTTACGAGAATCTTGAGATCACTGAGGCCGAATACCAGGGTAAGAAAGTAAAATTAAATGATCCATTTAGAACGTCGGGTGGTCCAAAAAAGTTTGCAGTATACACTAAGAACGATAGTGGTAATGTTGTTATTGTACGCTTTGGCGACCCTAACATGGAGATCAAAAGAGACGACCCAGCGCGTCGAAGGAATTTCCGTGCCAGACATAACTGTGACAATCCTGGACCAAAATGGAAGGCCCGTTACTGGAGTTGCTACCAGTGGCGAGGTGGAGCAAAAGTAGATAACTAAGGGGATTAACTACTATGGCAACTAAACGCGAGCAAGAACTGCTCACAAAACTATCAGACAAATTTGATGTACACATGGAGCAAACCGCCCATGATCAAAAAAGAATGATAGTGATGGAAGAGAAGCTAGATAAACTAGCCGACGCTGTTGTTTCTATAGCTAGGGCTGAAGAAAAGATTTCTGTTCTTATCGAGGATACACGTGATATTAAAACATCCGTTGATGAGAACACTAAAAAGAT
>Ga0208547_1000952_pt1 | contig 16338 bp, 14 predicted proteins | sample DEB08_DNA_5_FD_185501 | JGI IMG/M metagenome (GOLD analysis project Ga0208547, IMG submission 185501) | Aqueous microbial communities from the Delaware River and Bay under freshwater to marine salinity gradient to study organic matter... | ecosystem: Environmental > Aquatic > Marine > Coastal ...
AAAAATAAGCACTAACAAACCAACCCGGAATAAAGAAGACGGCAGCGAGCTTAGTATTCGCAAATTTTATATTCCAGCGCATCACAATGATTAAACAAATTAACACAAAGACGATACCCCAATAAATCGTTACAAGGACTTTAAAACTCGCTTGATGTAAAAACCCTGCCAAAAAACCAGCAGTTAAGCCCATTGGTAAGGCTAAGAGACTCTTAAATAATTTACTCATTAAAGCTCTTTTCGATAATTCCATTTAAATCTTTTACTGGCGGGTCAACGCGACGAAAGTATTCCACGCCAAAAGCCTCTGGGCCTAGTGCAGTCATAAGTTTAAAAAAATCACCATTCAAATCTACTTGCGTGCGATGTTGCTTTAAAGCAGAAAGTTTTTGCTCTAAAAAATCTTTTCCATCAATTTCTGTGGTGATTATCTGATCGGGCTGTAAAAAATTTATTTCATCTAAACTCTCTACCCCAAAAAATTTAGAATCTTCACTCATGGCAATCTGCGCAAAACCTTTTTCCGCTAAAGAGAGAGGGATTGCCGTCCAATAAGTTTGTGAAATTTTGTGTGCCGGGCCTAATTCAGGTTTAAAACTTTCTACTTGCGCAAGATCTTTGGCGTAATGAGCAACCCGGTGGGCTTGAATGTGATCAGGGTGCCCGTAGCCGCCAAATTCATCATAAGTAATCAATATGTGTGGTTTTACTTCTCGAATTACTGCCACTAAATCGCTAGCCGCAGAAAGCAAGTCAGCGTTCATGAAACTCTTTGGGTGGGAATTTGCTTCGGTTCCTACCATTCCTGAATCTCTATAATTTCCAGCGCCGCCTAAAAATCGATGATCGGTTACTTTGAGTTCTTGCATCGCGAGCGCTAGCTCTTTTTGACGATGCTCTCCTAGTTTGTCTTCATTTGCACTAGAAAGATGAGCAAGCTCTGGCACTAAAATTTCGCCTTCTTCACCGCTGGTGCAGGTTACTAAGGTAACTCTGGCGCCTGCGGCTACATATTTAGCCATCGTGGCCCCGGTAGAAATCGTTTCGTCATCCGGGTGGGCGTGCACAAAAAGTAAACTCAAGTGGCTCATGCGTCGACTTTACGCGAAGGGTGAAGAATACTCACTATGTACCAAAACGCGGATTTTATTTCTGCATATGCACTTACCCAAAGATTTTCTAGCGGAAGACCCCGTAATTTCACTATAGATAATAAACAAACCACACTTTATTTTTTACGCGCCATTAATCAAGATACCCCCACATTAGGGCTCTTTAAATTCTCAACTGCAAGCGAAAGAGCAGAACTCTTAATTAATCCTCTGGATTTATTAGACCCTGCGGGATCAAAAATTCCAGCAGCTGAGCAGGCCCGACGAGAAAGAATGCGCGAATCTGGAGTCGGGATTACCAGTTATCAATTAGATGAAAAATCTGAGCAAATAATTTTTGCTCTTAATGGAAAATTATTTGACTATCAAATTGAAAATGAGGCCTTAACTGAAATTCATTTGTCAGAAGCAGTTGTTGACCCAAAAATTTCACCAGATAGCAAATATGTGGCAGCAGTGTCAAGTGATGGATTTAAATTGATTGAATTAGCAACGCAAAGTGTCAAAACTTTAATTGAGGCTTCAGCTGAGGCAGTTACCTTCGGTTTAGCTAACTTTATTGCCGCAGAAGAGTTCTCCAGAATTAGTGGATTTTGGTGGTCACCAGATAGCAAAAATTTACTCGTTGAGAAAGTTGAGTCGACTCAAGTAACCGAAATTCAATTGGCTGATCCAACTGATCCAAGGTTAGAAATACGAAAGCATCGCTACCCTTTTGCCGGTAGCAAAAATCCGACTTCATCACTAATTTTAATTAACATTGAGGGGGAAGCTAAGGATTTATCTCAGCTATCTTGCAACTTTGAATACTTAGTAAACGCCGGTTTTAAAAATGAATCTCAAATTTTTGTGACTGCTTTAAATCGAGAGCAAAATCATTTAGAAGTAAAGCTCTACGACCTCGACACTCTAGATGAGACAGTTTTTTTTACCCAAAAGGAAGATCCTTGGGTAGAAGTGTTTCAACCGCTACCTAAATTTTTTGATGATCATTTCGTTTATCTAACCGGGGAAGAGCTGCAGACAATCAACCTCAATGGGCAACAAATTCCTGGCCAAAATTTTGAAGTAAGAACGGTTTTAAGTGCTACGGAGAGCAAAATTAGTGCACTTGTTTCCACCTCGCCTATTAATCAAGCACTGGTTGAGCTATCTGCAAAAGGCGAGCTGAGCTGGATTACCCCTTCAGATTCTTATGTAAGTGCTATCAAGAAAGAAGCGGCCTTAGTTTTAGTGAAACATGATTTACAAAAATGGCAACCAGAATATGAATTTAGACTAAATGAGAAATCTTTTAAGCTTGATAATCTCTCCCCCGCGCCGAGCTTTAAGCCAAATATTGCAATTGAGTATTTAAAAGAAACTGATCTTTACGCGGCAGTAATTGCCCCAAGTAATTACCAAAATGAAAAATTGCCAGTAGTAATGAGCCCTTACTCAGGGCCTCATGCGCAAAGAGTACTAAACAGCGCTACCGGCTATTTAACTGAACAATTTTTAGCTAATCAAGGATTCCTAGTTGTGGTTATAGATTCTCGAGGCACCCCAGGGCGCGGAAAGGAATTTGCTCAAAGCATTAGTAGCAATTGGTCTAAAAAAGTATTAAGAGATCAAATTGAAGGTTTAGAGGAATTAGCAACTTTAAATAAATGGAATTTTGATTTAACTAAAGTTGGAATCAAAGGTTGGTCTTTTGGCGGTTACTTGGCTGCCTTAGCGGTTTTAGTGCGATCTGATTTTTTCAAAGCAGCAATTGCTGGCGCACCAGTTACAGATTGGCGTTGGTATGACACAGCTTATTCAGAGCGCTACCTGGGGCAGCCTGATGAAAACGGTGAACGCTACGAAGAAAACTCCCTGATAAATAAAGTTGACGGCTTAACGAGTCCACTTTTATTAATTCATGGCTTAGCTGATGACAATGTGTTGGCGATGCATTCACTGCAACTTTCTGCAGCGTTATTTGCCAAAGGTAAGGGGCATAATTTTTTGAGTCTTTCTGGAGTTTCTCATATGACACAAGGGGCTAGCACTTTAGAAAGCCTGCTGAAATTAGAAGTTGACTTTTTTGTGCAACACCTAAAAAGTTAGCCTTGCTTAGCTCTACTCTTTGCTCGAGCTCGCTCGCCAGCATTCAGAATAACTTTTCTTAAACGCACATTATCTGGAGTAACTTCGACGCATTCGTCTTCTCTTAAAAACTCCAAAGCTTGCTCTAAAGAAAGCGCTCTTGGCGGCACTAACGCCACGGTGTCATCAGAGCCAGAAGCTCTCATGTTCGTCAGTTTCTTTTCTTTAGTGATGTTTACATCCATGTCTTCGTTTCTGGCATTTTCACCAATGATCATGCCTTCGTAAACTTCAACACCAGGCCCAATAAATAGTGCTCCGCGTTCTTGAATGCTGAAGGCGGCATAAGCAGTTGCGCTTCCGGCTCGATCTGCAACCAATGAACCATTAGCGCGAGTTCTAACCTCACCATGCCACGGTTCATACTTTTCAAATACATGGTGCATTAAGCCAGTACCACGAGTTTCTGTTAAAAATTCGGTACGAAATCCGATTAACCCGCGTGCCGGAACTAAATATTCCATCCTGACCCAACCGGACCCATGGTTTGTCATTTGCTCCATGCGGCCTTTTCTTAAGCCTAAAAGTTGAGTCACTACTCCCACATAATCTTCTGGCACATCGATAGTTAAGCGTTCGACCGGCTCATGAAGTTTTCCGTCAATAGTTTTAGTTACCACCTGGGGTTTACCAACGGTCAACTCAAAGCCTTCGCGACGCATCATTTCAACTAAAACTGCTAACTGCAATTCACCGCGACCTTGCACCTCCCAGGTGTCAGGTCGTTCGGTATCAAGCACTCTTAAAGATACGTTGCCAATTAATTCTTGGTCTAAGCGATTTTTCACCAAACGAGCAGTTACTTTTGATCCACTACGGCCAGAAAGTGGTGAATTATTAGTACCAATAAACATAGAGATACTCGGCTCATCAACTTTGATAACTGGCAAAGCAATTGGATTTTCTGGATCAGCCAAAGTTTCGCCGATGGTGATGTCTTCAATACCGGCTACCGCAATAAGGTCTCCAGGGCCAGCTGATTCAACTGGGACTCTCTCTAGTGCTTGAGTAATTAGCAATTCGCTAATTTTTACTTTTTCAATTTCGCCATTGGTTTTAATCCAAGCAGCAGTTTGACCTTTTTTAATCTCACCGTTTCTTACTCGACATAAAGCTAAACGGCCTAAATAAGCAGAGGCATCTAGGTTTGTTACATGGGCTTGCAGTGGGGCACCCTCTTCAAAGGTTGGAGCCGGCACAGTCTTCAAAATAGTTTCAAACAACTCACGAAGGTCTTCCACTTGCGGTGCGGTACCGTCTTGAGGCTTAGTTAATGACGCCTTGCCATCGCGAGCCGCTGCATAAACAATTGGAAAATCCAGCACATTGGGCATCGAGTCATCAGCTAAATCCAAAAACAAGTCATAAGTTTCATTAACCACTTCATCAATTCGCGAATCTGAGCGATCCGTTTTATTGATCACCAAAATCACTGGCAATCTTTTTTGCAAAGCCTTTCTTAAAACAAATCTTGTTTGCGGCAAAGGGCCTTCTGAGGCATCTACTAAAAGCACTACGCCATCGACCATTTCTAAACCACGCTCGACTTCCCCACCAAAATCTGCGTGACCAGGAGTGTCAACAATATTTATGGTTACTCCATTTGGCGCAAGCTCCGGATGCTTATAGAGCACCGCAGTATTTTTTGCCAAAATTGTGATTCCCTTTTCGCGCTCTAAGTCCATGGAATCCATTACTCGTTCGTTTACGTCTTGATTGGAACGAAAAGCACCTGACTGCCAAAGCATCGAATCCACTAGAGTGGTTTTACCGTGATCTACGTGCGCGATAATTGCAAGATTTCTAATGTCATCCCTTGTTTTTAAATTACTCATACGTTGAACCTAAATTCCACTACGTCTCCATCTTGCATTACGTAATCCTTACCTTCCATCCGAACTTTTCCTTTTGCTTTGGCCTCTGTCATGGATCCAGCCTCAACCAAATCTTGATAAGAAACAATTTCAGCTTTAATAAAACCTTTTTCAAAGTCGGTATGAATCACTCCGGCGGCCTTCGGGGCGGTATCACCATTATGAATAGTCCAAGCGCGAGCTTCTTTAGGACCAGCCGTTAAGTAAGTTTGCAACCCTAAGGTTTCAAAAGCGACTTTGGCTAAACGACTTAAACCTGATTCGCTTTGACCCACGCTTGCTAAAAGTTCTAACGCTTCTTCCTGAGATAATTCAACTAACTCTGATTCCAATTTGGCATTTAAAAATATGGCTTCAGCGGGAGCCACCAAATCTCGCAACGGTTTTTGAAAATCATCATTGCCGAGCCCACCTTCATCAACGTTAAAAACATAAAGAAAGGGTTTAGCGGTTAGTAAAAATAGTTCTTTCAAAAGCTCCAGATCTAACCCAGCAGCAAAGATTGTTTTTCCTTGATTGAGTTCTTCTTGGGCTTTTTTAGCCTCTGCTAAGACTTGAGATTTAGCCTTGTCATTGCGCGCTTCTTTTTCTAAACGAGGAATCGCTTTATCTAAGCTTTGCAAATCAGCCAAAATAAGTTCAGTATTAATTGTTTCGATATCTTCTTTTGGATCAATTCGGCCGTCTACATGCACTACATCTGGATCTTCAAACACTCTAATTACTTGGCAGATTGCATCAGTTTCTCGGATATTTGCTAAAAATTTATTACCCAGCCCAGCTCCCTCACTGGCACCTTTAACGATTCCCGCTATATCAACAAAAGAGACAGTCGCTGGCAAAATTTCAGCGGAATTGAAAAGCTCAGCTAATTTTTTAAGTCTTAAATCAGGTACGCCAACAACCCCAACGTTAGGTTCTATGGTTGCGAAAGGGTAATTCGCGGCCAGCACGTTATTTCGCGTTAGAGCGTTAAAAAGTGTGGATTTTCCAACGTTGGGCAACCCGACGATTCCTACTGCCAGTGCCATATAGCCATAGCCTAGTGGCGGGTCAAATCTTGATTTGTCACCCTCATGATGGATGCTAGAAGAGTGAATATGGGCAGTTTGTTACTAGGGCTAGTAATTGGTGTGGCAATTAGTGCGCCAATTGTTTGGTTGCTCGCGAGAGCTCGTGCGATACATCTAGCAGGTCAAGTTACTACCCTGCAAGAGAGAAATACCAATCTGGAGCAAAAGCTCAGTCAAAATCAAGCACTCGATCAAGTGATTAAGCCGGTACAAAGCGCTTTAGAAGAATTGAAATTTAAATCAGAAGATGCAGATCGCAGGCGCATTGAAGCAGAAACCATGCTAAAGCGAGAAATGATTCATATTAAAGAACGCAATGAATCTCTTGAATCGGCCACTAAACAAATAGCTGCGGCATTAGCTAAGGGTCAATCTCGCGGACAATACGGAGAAATGCAACTTGAGCAATTACTGCAACATGCCGGGTTGCTAGAGGGCACTCATTATCGACGTCAAGAATCAAGAGCTTTTGATGATCGAACACAAAGACCAGACGTCACAATTCTTTTAGCAGGCGGCGGTGAAGTTTTAGTTGATGCCAAGTTTCCGTGGGATGCTTTTTTTGAAGCGATGGGTTGCGAAGAGCCACTGGAGCGTGAGAGCCTATTAGATAAGCACGCAAAAGATCTCGGCAAAAGAATTAATGAGCTAGCTTCAAAGCAATATCAATCCAATAGCGACAAGTCTCCAAATTTTGTGGTTTTGTTTTTACCTTTTGAGTCATTGCTCTCGACAGCGCTGGATATGGATGGATTATTACTGGAAAAAGCATTTGGAAAAAATGTAATTCCCGCCACGCCTACCACCATGCTGGGGCTGCTTAGAACTATTTCATTTGGTTGGGATCAAAACAATTTAAGTGCTAACGCTGAAGAGATAAGAGCGATGGGCGCGGAAATGCTAAAACGCCTTGGTACCTTGGTTGAACATATTGAAAAATTAGGCGATGGCTTAAACAAAGCAGTAGGTGGATACAACAGTTTTGTATCGAGCTTTGATCGTCAAGCAGTCACCCAAGCAAAAAGGCTAGCAGAAAAAGGCGTACCGGCAGCAAAACCACTAATCGCACCAGATGAAATCACAACGTCAGTCGCACAAGTGAGATTGCAGATTGAAGATGAAAAAATCGAAAATCAAGATGAGTCCTGACCGCATTTTTTGGTTAGTTCGCTAAGTTATCTCTCGTGGCAGAAAAAGAAACTCGAGTCCTTTCCAGCACTCTCTATCGTGCAGTAGGCGCAGAGACCGCTGGAATTCAAGAGGAGATAATTCCAGCGCTAGCTCGTCGCCGTGAGCCTGCTGATCAAGACAAATTCATTGGTTCAGTTGAGCTTGCTGAAAAAGTCGAAAGTTTCTTTCGTGGTGCTACTGCTCCACAAGAAGTAATCAATTTAAACAATAGTGAGGGCTTTTCTTTGCCGCTTGATAGCAAATTAGTTGGCGCAATTTTTAGTGTCTTAATGTTGGTAGCAACGCTAATTGATGTTTTTCTTGGTCAAGGTATTGGCGCGCTTTCTGGAGCTGTTTATGGAATTTTGCTCATCACCTTTGTTTATTTAGTAAGTCAAGATAAGGCTTGGGATCCAGTTTTAATGGGGCCGGCTATTTACTTTGTTGCAATATTAATTGCTGGCCAATTCACTCTCTCTGGAGTTGGTTCATTTTTGATGCAACAAAGCACCATGCTGCTTCCCACCCTGGCTTTTAACGCAACTTGGGTAATCGGGGCAACGGTCGTTGCTTCAGCTTTAACTTATTTACGGATTAACGGTCAAAAATCTAGCGCTGCTTCGCAGCCTTCAGATCTTTACGAAGCTCCGGAGGAAGCGCAAAGGTAACACTTTCGCTGGTGGTGTGAACTTCTTCAACCTCACCAAATCCTCGATTATTCAACCACACTAAAACTTCTTCAACTAAAACTTCTGGAACCGATGCTCCGCTGGTTAGGCCAACGGTTTGTGCACCCTCAAACCAATTTTCCTCTAGTTCTTTTACTCCATCAACGCGAAATGATTTTTTTGCACCTGCTTCTAAGCCCACTTCTACCAAGCGAACTGAATTTGAACTATTGCTTGAACCCACGGTGATTAAAACATCACAACGAGGGGCGATAGCCTTAACAGCTGCTTGACGATTTTGTGTGGCATAGCAAATGTCATCACTCGGCGGGTCGATCAATTCTGGCAATTTTTGCTTTAATGCATAAACAGTATCCAACGTTTCATCTACCGAAAGTGTAGTTTGCGAAAGCCAAGCAATCTTTTTGTTTGGATCAATCTCTAATTTCTCTACTTCTTCAGGGCTTTCTACCAAAATCATGTTATCTGGCGCTTCGCCCATGGTGCCTTCTACTTCTTCATGACCTTCATGGCCAATTAAAACAATTTGGTAATCATCTTTAGCAAAACGCTTTGCCTCATTATGAACCTTTGTTACTAATGGGCAGGTTGCATCAATTGTTTTTAAGTTACGCTCTGCTGCTTGTTGGTGCACCAATGGGGAAACTCCATGGGCGCTGAATACCACAATCGACCCCTCGGGGACTTCAGAAATTTCTTCAACAAAAATTACGCCTTTTTCTTCTAGCGTTTCTACAACGTGTTTGTTATGAACTATTTGCTTTCGAACATAAATTGGCGCCCCATGCACTTGTAGAGCTTTTTCGACCGTAACCACGGCACGATCTACACCAGCACAATAGCCACGTGGCGCAGCTAGTAGCACTTTTTTATTCGACATATCCTCATATCGTAGGCAACAACTGAATTTTGCACATCTTGACCTACGCTTATCTCATGTACCCAGGTTATTCACCAGAAAATCCCATGCAGGTCCGCGATGCTGCTCGTTCTTTAGCTGACTTAATTAATCCGCTTCCAGCAATTTGGATTGAGGGCGAAATCACCCAAGCAAAAATTAGACCCAACAGTGACTGGGTTTTCATGGACCTACGAGATGTCTCGCAAGAGTCAACTTTAAATGTGATGCTAAGTAAGAATGCGCTAAAAATTGCCAAAATTACTCCAGAAAGTGGCATGCGGGTAGTCATTCATGGCAAACCTGAATTCTGGGCTAATCGCGGAAGTTTAATTATTCGCGCAAAAGCAATTCAGACTCTTGGGTTGGGTGAGTTAATGATTCGACTCGAAGAGCTAAAGCAAAAATTAGCTAACGAGGGCTTATTCGCGGCAAGTCGTAAAAGAGCCCTTCCTTTTCTGCCACAAAAAATTGGTTTGATTTGCGGACGCGCAAGTGCGGCAATGCATGATGTAATCGAAAATGCTCAGCGACGCTGGCCAATTATCGAATTTGCTACCTTAGAAGTTGCCGTGCAAGGTGCAAAAGCCGCTGGTGAAATTATTCAGGCATTAAAAAAGTTAAATTCTAGAGACGACATTGAAGTTATCGTGATTACTAGAGGTGGTGGCTCATTTGAGGACCTACTCCCCTTTTCTGACGAAGCTTTAATTCGCGCAGTAGCCGCGTCAAAAATCCCTACGGTTAGTGCCATTGGCCATGAAGAAGACGCTCCACTATTGGACTTAGTAGCAGACGTTCGAGCTTCAACACCCACCGATGCGGCTCGAAAAGTAGTGCCTGACTTTGATCATGAATTTGAATTGCTTGACAACACACTATTTAATTTAAGAAGAATCGTAGCTAATGCAATTGAAAGGGAGCAAATTCTTTTAGAAAGAATGCTTGAAGCTTCAGGGTTAGATTCAATATCAGATTTTTTACAACCATATCAAGATCAACTTGATGATGATTTATTTCAGTTGCGGGATCAAGCAAATAGTAAAGTGCAAAAAGAAGTTCTTTGGTTAGGTCCCACCAAGGCACAACTAAAAGCTCTTTCGCCGGTAGCAACCTTGGAGCGAGGATTTGCCATTGTGCAGTTAGCAAATAAAAAACTTTTGAAACAAGCTAGCGATGTTAAAAGTGGTGACAATTTGAGAATCCGCCTAGCAAAAGACAGTATCAAGGCAAAGGTGGAATAGGATCTAAAAATGCCTAAAGAAAAAAAGGAATTAAGTTACGAGCAAGCACGAGCTCGCCTCACTGAAATTACTGAAAAACTATCTGCAGGAAACTTAGGTCTAGAGGACACCCTTAAATTATGGGAAGAGGGCGAAAAGCTAGCTGAGATTTGTCAAAAAATCTTAGACCAAGCCCAGGCTCGATTAGAAGAAATTCAAGCTGAATATGAAGAAGAAGACGAATAGATTTAAGAGATTAGTTTTAAATTCTCAATTAATCTAAGTTGCTCTTCAAAACTTGCAGTCCCATAAATTAGTAGATTTACTCCCTCAACTTGGTAGTAAATACCGCTTTCGTCTTTCGCTTGATCGGTCCAAAGCGTCATAGTTTTTCCGTCAATTATTTGAATTTCACTACTTGTTATTTCATAACCAGAAGCACTCAACATTCTTTCTGGTTTGGAAGCGCTGACTTTTACGCCAACAAATTCTTCATCTGCAGTGACCAATCCAAATCTCCACATGGGTTGATTTTGTATTTGTTCCAGTCTTCCGCTGGTGGCAAGCCATCCATCTGGCAGGTTTTCTGGTGCGTAAATTGGCAAATCCGTTCTTTGGCTAGTAGCTCGAGATACCGCATTTAGATCAATAGCTCTTATTTCAACTTCATTTACTTTTCTTGTTTGACCAACAAATCCAGCCAGCAAAACTACAAATAGCCCTACCAATGCCATCGAAATTGTGATATCAAAAACTGTCTTTTTGTAGCTGGGCTTCTTGTAACTCATCTCATATATCTTTGCGTATCTTTAAATTTTGCGCATACCCATACAATAGAGATATTGAAAGGACGCAAAAATGGTGGATTTTAAATATACCGACCTTTTACCAACAGGTGAAGATGAGCGTGAATATCGATTAATCACCACTGAAGGCGTCGAAGTGAAAGACTTGGGTGGCACTAAATTCTTAAAAATCAGCCCTAAAGTTTTAGAAGAATTAACCTTTGCAGCAATTAAAGATACGCAACATCTCTTGCGCACCGATCACTTAGCGTCATTGCGCAGAATTTTAGATGACCCTGAAGCTAGCCCCAATGATCGCTTTGTGGCTTTAGACCTATTAAAAAATGCCAATATCTCAGCTGGTGGCGTTTTGCCAATGTGCCAAGACACCGGAACCATGGTGGTAAGCGCAAAAAGAGGGTCCCACATATTGACTGACGGTCAAGATGAAGCAGTAATTGCTAAGGGTATTTTTAATGTTTATCAAGATTTAAATTTACGCTACAGCCAATTAGCTCCATTAAATATGTGGCAAGAAAAAAACACCGGAACTAACTTGCCTGCACAAATTGAAATTTACGCCGATACCAAGCCGGGTCATGAGCTTGAGTACAAATTGCTCTATATGGCAAAAGGTGGAGGCAGTGCAAACAAATCTTTAATGTTCCAAGAAACTAAGGCAATCTTAAATCCAGAAAAAATGCGAGCATTTTTAGAAGAAAAATTGCGCAGCCTAGGTACTGCTGCCTGCCCTCCGTATCACTTAGCGATCGTTATTGGTGGACCCACTGCTGAGTTTGCGTTGAAAACAGCCAAATTAGCTTCCGCGAGAGAGTTAGATAATTTGCCATTGATTGGCTCTGAGTTAGGTCATGGCTTTCGAGATATTGAAATGGAAGCTGAAGTTTTAAAAATTACTGAACAATTTGGTATTGGTGCGCAATTCGGTGGCAAATATTTTTGTCACGATGTGCGAGTAATTCGCTTGCCAAGACATGGCGCCTCACTGCCAGTAGCTATTGCAGTCTCTTGCTCTGCCGATAGACAAGTGCTAGCAAAAATAACCCCAGAGGGTGCCTACTTAGAAAAACTTGAGTCAGATCCAGCAAAGTTTTTGCCAGAAGTGACTACCGAAAAACTTGATGATGACGTAGCCGTGATTGATCTAAATCAGCCAATGAGTGAAGTTAGAAATCAATTAAGTCAGCTCCCAGTTAAGAGCCGAGTCTCATTAAATGGGCCAATGATTGTTGCTAGAGACTTGGCCCACGCGAGAGTTGCTGAAATGCTGGCTAAGGGCGAGCCGATGCCGCAGTACTTCAAAGACTTTGCGGTTTATTACGCCGGCCCAGCAAAAACACCTCAGGGTTACGCGTCTGGTTCTTTTGGCCCAACTACTGCCGGTCGCATGGATTCTTATGTGGATCAATTTCAAAAGTTGGGCGGTTCTTTAGTAATGCTGGCCAAAGGTAATCGCTCAAAGCAAGTCACCAAAGCCTGCGAAGCTAATGGTGGTTTCTATTTAGGCTCAATTGGTGGCCCAGCTGCCCGTTTAGCCCAAGACTGCATTACCAAAGTTGAAGTCTTGGACTTTGAAGATTTAGGTATGGAGGCAGTTTGGAAGATCGAGGTTAAAGATTTTCCTGCTTTTATCGTGGTTGATGATAAAGGACATGATTTTTTTGAAGACACCATGCGACCGATTGCCAACAAGATTCCAGTTGGCCCAGATGCTGGCTAAGAAGGAATATCTTCTAGCAGTTCGGTAACCAACGAAGCAATTGGTGATCTTTCAGATCGAGTTAAAGTTACATGGGCAAATAGCGGGTGGCCTTTGAGTTTTTCTACTACTGCAGCAACTCCATCATGGCGCCCGACTCGTAAATTATCTCTTTGGGCCACGTCATGAGTTAAAACTACTTTTGAGCCTTTACCAAGTCGCGAGAGTACCGTGAGTAGTACATTTCGCTCCAAGCTCTGAGCTTCGTCAACAATCACAAAGGCATCATGCAAGGACCTACCGCGAATATGTGTCAGCGGCAAAACTTCAATCAGACCGCGGGTAAGCACTTCATCAATTACTTCTGGCGCAGCAACCGCACCAAGTGTGTCAAAAACTGCTTGCGCCCAAGGGCTCATTTTTTCATTTTCACTACCAGGGAGATAACCCAAATCTTGCCCACCAACCGCATAAAGTGGGCGAAAAACCATAACTTTTCTTTGTTCGCCTCTTTCTAAAACTTGTTCTAAGCCAGCACAAATCGCCAAGGCACTTTTACCTGTTCCAGCCCTGCCACCCAGTGAAACAATTCCAATTTCTGGATCTAAGAGAAAATCAAGCGCGAGCCTTTGCTCCGCACTTCTTCCATGGATACCAAATGCCTCAATATCTCCGCGTACTAACTGAATCTTTTTATCGGCAGTAATTCTTCCTAAGCCGCTGCCTTTGCTTGACATTAAAATAAGCCCGGTATTACAAGGTAATTCTTTTGCCATTTCATGCTCAAGTGAATGGTTGGAATATAGCTCGTCTAATTCATCACTCGCTAAATCTAATTCGCTAATTCCAGTCCAGCCTGAGATTGCTACAAATTCTGCTAAGTATTCTTCAGCTTCTAGTCCTAATGCTGAGGCCTTAACTCGCATGGGCAAATCTTTACTAACTACTACGACTTCAGCCCCGGCATCAGCTAATTGTTTTGCGGTAGCCAAGATTCGTCCGTCATTATCTAGCGGACCAAATGCTGCTGGCAAATTACTTTGATCAATTTGCGAAAGATCTACTCGAAGGGTTCCACCTAAATCACCTAAAGGTATGGCTTTATCCAGCCCGCCTTTTTCTACTCGCAAATCATCAAGCAGGCGAAGTGCCTCACGAGCATAAAAACCTAATTCTGGATGAGTGCGCTTTGCTTCTAATTCGGCAATGACGACTAAAGGTAAAACCACGTCATGTTCATCAAAACGTAAAGGCGCTTTTGGATCTGAGAGAAGAACGCTGGTATCGAGCACAAAAGTTTTTTTGTTTACTCTGTGTGGGGTCAAGCCCACCCCCTTGCGCCAATTAACTTGTGCCTCTTAAGGCTAACTGTTCACATTAATAACAGCTGGGCAACACGCCGGCTGCGGGTTAGGCGCCGAACCTGCGATTTCTAGCGCCAAAGTCTCTTAGGGCGCGAAGAAAATCTACTTTTCTAAAATCTGGCCAATAAGCTTCACAAAAATAAAATTCAGCGTGGGCACTTTGCCAAAGTAAAAAACCGCTAAGTCGCTGCTCACCTGAAGTTCTAATTACTAGATCTGGATCTGGTTGACCTTTTGTATATAGGTTCTGCGAGATGTGATCGATATCTATGGTTTTAGATAATTCTTCTAAAGTGGTGCCAAGCTGTGCATGATCAGCTAAAACTGCTCTTATCGCATCAACAACTTCACGTCTTCCGCCATAACCGACTGCAATATTTACCGTCATTGTTGAGATGTCTCTTGTATTTTCAGCTACTTGCTTTAAGGCATTAGCAGTTGCTGCAGGTAGTAAATCTAGTGCACCTACTGGCAAAATTCTCCATTTATTGGTAGCGCCAAGATTAGTAACCGTGTTTTCAATTAAATCAAAAAGATAAGTGAGTTCTTTGCTGTCTCTAGAAAGATTTTCAGTGCTTAAAAGCCAAAGAGTTACATGTTTTACATTTGATTCTTCACACCAATCTAAGAATTGCTCAATACGACTAGCCCCAACCGTGTGACCATCAATTGAGCTACTTCCTTGCTCTTTTGCCCAGCGACGGTTTCCATCTAAAATCACACCAACATGCTTGGGTCTTGGTAAATCAGCAATTTCCTTTAATAATCTACGTTCATAAAAAGGATAGGCTAGCTCTCTTAACTTCATAGCCCTCCTTTAAAGCAAACTTAGCAGAATGCCAGCGCCTAAAATCATAATCACAATTCCACCCATTGCCGTCATATTAGAAATTCGATCTGGCTTGGTTGCCAGCCAAGCTCTGGCAGCCCCAGCCGATAAGCCCCACGTGCTATCTGAGACGAAGGCGATTATCCAAAAGATTAAGCCCAAGATGAGCAGCTGAATCGGGACTGGAACATCGTCAGCTCCACGCTCTACAAACTGCGGTAATACTGCGGCAAAAAAAACAAGAGTTTTAGGATTTAACGCCCCAACAGTAAAACCCTCTTTTACGATTTGTAAATATCCTGCATAATTTTTTTTGGATAAAATTTCGGCAACTTTGTTATTGCGGTCGCGAATGGTTTTAAAGCCAAGATATATTAAATATGACCCACCTAAAATGGAAACCAAGATAAATGCTAATTGGGATCTTTGAATAATTGGACCGATCCCAATCGAGACCAAAATTACTGAAACAAAGGCGCCAAGGTTATTCCCGAGAACGCTTAGTACAGCTGCTCGCTTACCTAAAGAGATTCCTCTCGCCACAATAAACATTACGCTCGGGCCAGGAATCACGATGATGGCAAATGCGGTTAGTGCAAATTTGATTAGTAAATCAGCATCAGGCAAGTTTGGCCACTTTAACTATTAGGAGTTTTCTTCAAAGTGCTTTTTTGTCTTTTTAAGACTATTGAGCAAGAAATAAAAAATAATTAAAACAGTAACCCCTAGCAATGCGAAAGCTATTAGGGCGTATCGACCGGGAGAAGGCACCATTTCAACAACGTCTTCTAAATAAAGCACGCGCCCAACTTTACCTTAAGCCAGCGAGCAGATCGCTCTCTGGCAAAGTGGTATTGACTCTGGTTGCGGCTAATTGATAATCCTCAGATGGCCAAATTTTCTTTTCTTCATCACGCGGCATAGCGAACCAATCCCCTGTTGGGTCAACTTGCGAAGCATGCGCTTTTAGTGAGGCATCTCGCACTTCAAAATAATCTGCACATTCAATCTGAGTGGTAATTAAATGGCCGTCATCAACTTTTTCATCAAACCACTCCGCGTAAGGATTTGGGATTCCTAAGCGAGCAAACGCCGCAGCAAAAACAGCCAATTTTTTGGTATGAAAAGTTTGCTGATAGTAAAGTTTTTGAATTGTCCAAGGAAATCCTAATTCTGGCTTGTAGGTCAAGTTTCGAGAATTTTCCCAAGCGTACATGGAAATCTCATGGCATCTGATGTGGTCTGGGTGCGGATAGCCACCATTCTCGTCATATGTAATTAACACTTCTGGTTTAAATTCTCTAACAATTTTTATTAATTTGTCGCCCGGCTCTTCTATTGGCATATCAGCAAATGAACCTTTAGGTACTGGCCCGCTTTCTACCCAGCCAGAATCTTCAAAACCTAACCACTGGTGGCTCGCTCCTAAAATCTTGATTGATTCTTGCATTTCTAATCTTCTAAATTCTTT
>Ga0208547_1000955_pt1 | contig 16324 bp, 14 predicted proteins | sample DEB08_DNA_5_FD_185501 | JGI IMG/M metagenome (GOLD analysis project Ga0208547, IMG submission 185501) | Aqueous microbial communities from the Delaware River and Bay under freshwater to marine salinity gradient to study organic matter... | ecosystem: Environmental > Aquatic > Marine > Coastal ...
TTGGTAGGTAACAGCTTTACTTGGTACTTACGAAGTTGATAGCTTCTCACTTCATAACCCCAGGCGTAGGCCAAAGCTGCTGTGGAAAGGGTAAAGGCAGTTTTTAACAATGGTGCAATCACCTATTTATCGTTGCATGAGGTCGCCCTTGCATTGCCATGTGGCCTGGTAAGAGAGAATTGAGCCATGTCATTAAAAAGTCAATTACAGAGTGATTTATCGGTAGCCATCAAAGCTAAAGATCAAACCGTTAGCGGTACTTTGCGCCTTGCGCTATCGGCAATAACCACCGAAGAGGTAGCTGGAAAGCAAGCTCGCGAATTAAGCGATGCTGAAGTAGTGACTATTTTGGTAAAAGAATCCAAAAAGCGTAAAGAAGCTGCAGAAGCTTTCACTTCAGCAAATCGTCAAGAATTGGCAGATAAAGAATTAGCTGAATTAAAAGTTTTAGAAAAGTATTTACCTACCCCATTATCAGATGCTGAAGTTGATGAAATTATCAAAGCAGCTATTGCTGAAGCTGCCGAGCAGGGCAATACCGGCATGAAAGCAATGGGAGTCGTAATGAAAATAGTTCAACCAAAAACCACAGGCAGATACGATGGATCAAAAATTGCCGCGATGGTTAAAGAAGCTTTAGCTTAATCTAAAACTTCGCCTTCTACTTCTGGCTCTGCAACAGGTTCAATAGGTAGCCCAGTTTCAGGATCAATCACAACTTCTACTGGTTTATTAACCACCGGGCCAATACCTGGATCATTCTTTGCAAATTTTGGCTCGAGATTAAAAGATTTTGCTGGCACTCCATCTAACGCACCAAGCATTGCTTCGCGCCAAATTGGGCCGGGGATGGAAGAACCGAAAACTTGTTCATAGAAAGTGCCATTAATTTCTAAATTCTTAAGAGGGTAACGAAAGCCTCCGCGAGGGTCTCCTACCCAAACCGCTGCGGCTAGATCTGGAGTCATACCTACGAACCAAACTGCTGCTGAATCGTTAATAGTTCCGGTTTTTCCACCAGCAGGGCGACCTAAGGTCATTCGACCGCCAGTGCGGCCAGCAATTGGTCCATCAATCACGTTTATAAGCAACTGAGTTACATTGTCGGCGACATCAGGTGAAAGCACGGTGCGACAAGGACTTTGATTTGTTGCAATTACTTCACCTGTTCTAGATTCAATTTTTGTATAAATAATCGGTGGGCAATATGTTCCGCTATTTGCAAAAGCACCAACTGCTGAAGCCATCATTAATGGAGTTACTGGGGCGCTACCTAAGGTGAACGAAGGAACTCGTTCTAATTTTTCACCGTTGCCCCCACGCACTCCCAGTGCTTCCGCAATTTCGGCTGGTCGGCAAAGCCCGGTTAGTTCAGATAAGCCAACGAAGTAAGTGTTAACCGAAAAAGCGGTAGCTCGGTTCATGTCAAAGTAACCATCGCGAGTTGAGTTTCTAACGGTATAAGGCTCGAATTTAGGAGCCCCAACTTCGCAAGCTACAAAGTTTTCAAAGGTTTTTGGGCTGGTGGCATCTAACTTTGTTCCAGGCCCATAGCCCTGCTCAATCGCTGCGGCAGCGGTAAATATTTTGAAAGTAGAGCCGGCTTGCATTCCGCTTGTTCCACCAAGTGCTGCTTCTACGTTGTAGTTGTAAGTGGTGTTTCCGATTCCCTCAGTGCCCCAACGGCGGTTTTGGGCCATGGCACGAATTTCACCGCTAACTGGATCAACCATGCTGATTGCAGCTGCCTTCAAACTTGGATCTTCAATCGGAATATATTTTTCGACAGCTTCTTGAGCAGCTTTTTGAGCTTTTAAATCAAGAGTCGTGTAAATAGTTATGCCAGATTCGCGCAAGAATTTATCTCGCTCTTCTAAAGTGGCACCAAAAGTCACATCGTTTCTAATTCTTTGAACAACGTAATCACAGAAAAATGGAGCAACTGAAGCTGTGCAGCCGTTTCTAATTGGGGTTGGGTTTAAGTAAGTTCTTACAGATGTGTCTTTATATTTTTCTAGATCGCTTTCAGTGATATATCCAAGGGTAAACATCCGATCTAAAACTTGATTTCTTCGGCGGTCAGAGCCTTCAGGATTTCTTAGTGGGTCATGCGCAATTGGTTGCTGGACAACTCCTGCCAAAGTTGCAGCTTCTAGTGGATTTAGATTTTTAGAACTTTTTGAAAAATATCTCCTAGCGGCAGCTTCAACACCATGAGCGCCGGCACCAAAATAAGAAATATTTAAATAACCTTGCAGAATTTCATCTTTAGTATTGGTTCTTTCTACGGCTAATGCGTAACGCATCTCTCGCAACTTTCGTGCGTAGGAAGTCTCTCTAGCAGCAGCAGCTTCTTCCGGAGAATTAGCAGATAGAACTAAAACATTTTTTACATATTGCTGAGTAATGCTAGAACCACCTTGTACTACACCGCCAGCAATGGCGTTTGTAAAAAAAGCTCTGGCCGTACCACGAATGTCGATTCCTCGATGTTCATAGAATCTTGAATCTTCAATTGCTAGTACCGCGAGTTTCATCCACTCCGAAACGTCATTGATATTTACTTCAATTCGATTTTGTTCGTAAAGATCAGCAATTAAAGTTCCATCAGCAGCAAGTATGCGCGTGCTTTCAGGTAGCGGAGGTTGTTGCAAATTAATTGGCAAAGTATCTACAGCTAAAGAAGCTTGTTCCACAGTGCGGGTCGCTAAAGCTAAAGCAGGCAAAGTGGCAACTGCAAGCAAAAGTCCAGAAATTAGGCTAACTGCCAAAACTGGCACCAAAATGACAAGCGGGTTCGCCGGCAATTTTCTAATGATTTTGCGCTTTTTTCTCATCCGTCTCAAGAATAAAGAAAACACTCCAGGCAGACCATTTGGGGCGCGGGGATTTGAGGAAAATACCCTCCCACCTCTGGATTTATCTTGGCCTAGGGACTATTTTCTCTGTGTTAGATCAATCAGAAAGGTCTTTTGAATGCTCGGTGAAGTTTGGGCTGAAACAGCCGCTTGTCGACAGCTTAAGAATCCTGATGACATGTTCGTGCAAGGGGCTGCACAACACCGAGTTAAAAATCTTTGCAACCAATGTCAAGTTAGAAACGAATGCTTAGCCGAAGCTTTGGATAATCAAACTGAATTTGGTGTTTGGGGCGGAATGACTGAAAGAGAGCGCAGAGTTTTATTGCGACGTCGCTCTGATATTTCATCTTGGAAAGAATTACTTAAATTTTCTAGAGCTAAATTTGATGAAGTAACAAGTGCTCGCAGAAGTCGAGTGAGATAGAGTTTTATTTATGACTAAATGGGAATACATCACAGTACCGGTATTGGTTCATGCAACCAAACAAATTTTAGATAACTGGGGCTCAGAGGGCTGGGAGCTAGTGCAGATCATTCCAGGAATGAATCCAGAAAATTTAGTTGCATATTTTAAGCGACCAATCGAGGGTTAATGAGCAAGATAGAAGAAAAATTAAATTCTTTAGGAATTCAATTACCAGAGCCAGCAAAACCACTTGCTGCTTATATTCCAGCAAAGCAAACAGGAAATTTAGTTTTTACTGCCGGGCAATTACCACTCGTTGAAGGTAACTTAGTTGCGACTGGTTTATTAGGTAGAGATATTGATGTCGAGGAAGCTAAAGCCGCCGCACAAATTTGCGTAGTAAATGCGCTTTCAGCTGTTAAGGGTGTAATTGGAGATTTAGACAAAATTAAGCAAGTAGTTCGTGTTGTTGGTTATGTGGCTAGCGCGCAAGAATTTACACAACAACCAGCCGTGATTAATGGTGCAAGCGAATTACTACTTGAAGTTTTTGGCGATGCAGGTCGTCATGCACGAAGCGCAGTTGGTGTTGCAGTACTTCCATTAAATGCCGCAGTTGAAGTCGAACTAACTGTCGAGATTTAAATTAACCAGCGCGGCGGCTAAGTCGCTCTGTCTCAACCAAAAGCACTGCTCTTGGTTCAAGTTTTACCCAACCTCTTTGAGCAAACTCTGCTAATGCTTTATTCACAGTTTCGCGAGAAGCACCGACTAATTGGGCGAGCTCTTCTTGAGTCATATCGTGAGCGACATAAAGACCATCGTCTCGGCGACTTCCAAACTTTTCACTTAATTCAAGAAGCGCTTTGGCAACTCGACCAGGAACATCTGAAAAGACTAAGTCCGCTAGAGCTTCATTGGTCCTTCTTAAGCGCTGGGCTAGTGATTTAAGGAGTTCTTGAGATACCCCAGGCCTTCCGCTTAACCAAGGGCCGAGGTCTTCATGGCCGAGTCCTAAAACTTTGGAATCAACAATTGCGGTGGCGGTTGCGGTACGTGGCCCGGGATCAAAAAGCGATAGTTCACCGAACATTTCTCCTGGCCCGAGTACTGCTAAAAGGCTTTCACGACCATCAGATGAAGCGGTGCCGAGTTTTATCTTTCCTTCAACAATTACGTAAAGATGCTCTCCTGGGTCTCCCTCCACAAAAAGTTCATCGCCACGAGAAATCTTTATCTCAACCATGGTTGCGCGAAGTGCACTGGCGGCTTCGTCATCTAATGCGACAAAGAGTGGAGCTTGCCGAAGGATATCTTCCATTTTTCACCTTTTTTAGCGTGTAACTTCGGCTAAGTTTATCAGCGAAGTAGTCTTGTTTCTATGCCGGTAAAAAGTTCTAAGCGAAATCTTGGTAAAAAACCGATTAATTTTAAGAGTGAGACTTTCCAAGACAAACAAAAACGGGCGATGGAGATTTATCGACGGCTAAAAAAACTTTACCCAAATGCTCACTGTGAACTTAATTTTAAAAATCCGCTTCAGCTCTTAGTAGCAACCATTTTGGCAGCACAATGTACCGACAAGCGAGTTAATAAAGTGACGCCAGCTTTGTTTAAAAAGTATAAAAATGCCGAGCAATTCGCTTCAGCTAATCGGGAAGAGCTAGAAGAGTTGATTCAGTCGACTGGCTTTTATCGAAATAAAGCTACAAGTATTTTGAATATGTCTCAAAAAGTTTGTCATGAATACGGTGGGCAGATCCCTGACGAATTGGATGAGTTAGTTAAGTTGCCTGGGGTTGGCAGAAAAACCGCAAATGTACTTTTGGGTGAAGCTTTTGGTAAGCCTGGAATAACAGTAGATACTCATTTTGGAAGATTAAGTAGAAGATTTGGTTGGACCAAACAGACAGATCCGGTAAAAGTTGAATTTGAAATTGCGGAGTTAATAAAGCCAAAATATTGGACGGAGCTTTCGCAATTGATTATTTGGCACGGAAGAAGACGCTGTCATGCCAGAAAACCCGCTTGTGGCGCTTGTTCGCTGGCAGAATTGTGCCCATCATTTGGTGAAGGACCTACTGACAAGATAACTGCAGAAAAACTAGTGAAACCGGATTCTGATTTTCAATGAGCATATTTGATATCGGCGTAATTGCCGCAGGAATTTTATTTGGGTGGAGTGGATTTCGAAGAGGTTTAATTAGAACCGTTTTTGGAGTTATCGGATTAGTAGTTGGCGCTAGCTTTACGATTACGTTTTTACCGAGAATTTTAGAATATTTTGAAATTACAGAATTACCTTTTAGACCGTATTCCGGTTTATCAATTGTGATATTTGGTGCGAGCTTAGGTGCATTTATTTTTGGAAAAGTTGCAGGCTTACTTCGAGGTGCATTATTTATATTTCCCTTTTTAAAGTTTTTTGATGCATTAGCTGGATTATTAGTCGCCTTAGCTGCAGTGATGGTGGCAACTTGGACTTTAGCGAGCGCTATTTTGGATGTTAGAAGTGAAGTACTTGCCCGTCAGGTTGAGCAATCAATGATCTATCAAATTCTTGATGAAAATATGCCTGAGCAATTAAAAAGATTTCCTGAATTTTTACAAGGTGCAATTAATGCCTCGCCACTGCCAGGAGTTTTCTCTAATTTGATGCAAGCGGTAGATACCGCAGCTCCAGAAGTAACCCCGATTCCAACGCCTGACTTAGTGCTTACGGCAACTAAATCAGTAGTAAAGATTGAGGGAATAGCTGAAAGCTGTAACGCGGCAATGACTGGAACTGGCTTTTTGGTCGGGCCAGAGCGAGTCGTAACTAACGCGCACGTGGTCGCAGGGGTTGACGAGCCATATGTTTCATTTGACCAAGGTGAAAGTTCCTACCAAGGTCGAGTAGTTGCAATTGATCGTGAGATTGATGCAGCGGTGTTGTATGTGCCAGGTTTAATGGGAAAACCCTTATCTTTTATTGGGCCAGTTGAAATAAATGATTCAAGCTTTAGTGCTGGGTTTCCGGGGGGAAGAGGTTTGACTGTGAGTAATGCAGTAATTGCAGCAAATTTTTCTGCCAGCGGAAAAGATATTGATAATCAGGGTGAAGTAATTCGAGAAGTCATTGTTTTTGGTGGGAAGGTACGTTCTGGCAACTCTGGTGGGCCGTTATTGAGCACTGATGGGCAAGTTTATGGAGTAATTTTTGCTGCTGATGCAGTTCATGAAAACACGGGTTACGCACTTGCTCCAAGTGAAGTTGCACCAATGATCAGCCAAGCTGCAACAAAAGTTGATTCAGTAGATAGTGGCGGATGCGCAGCAGTTGATTAACTTAAGTCTTTAAATTTCTCGACAGTTGGTGGTAGTTCATCATTTTCTGAACTTACGAATTCTTGCTCTGGTCGTTTGATATTTTCTCTTAAGTATTCTCTAGTTTCGCGGGCTAATCTGCTCGCTTCTTTTGTGCCCTTCATTTTTTTGAAAGATTTCGTTCCGATTACCGCAAGAATTAACGCTAACACCACCATAAATACAGCAACTAGTAAAAATGCTGCCCAAGTTGGCAATCCCAGGGCAGCCAAGCCAAATGCGGCAGCAATCAGCAAGAACAGTAATGCAACATTAATCAATAAAAACGCCACAATAAACAAAGCGCTTCCAGCAGTAAATTTCTTAAATGAATCTACCAAACCTTCTTTTGCCAGCTGGATTTCTTTTTGAATAATCGTGGCAAGATCGTCAATAGATTGCAGAATTAATTGACGAATTGATTTTTCTTCGTTAGCCAAATTAATCCTTAATCTTCGCTTCCGCTGGTCATTCCTTGACTGATTAAATTCATGACAGTTGGGTCAGCCAAAGTTGTGACATCACCTAGTGTGCGATTTTCAGCAACATCACGTAGCAATCTTCTCATGATTTTTCCAGAGCGAGTTTTTGGTACTTCCGCAACAATCAAGATCTTCTTTGGCTTAGCGATTGCTCCAATTTCTTTTGCTACGTGATCACGTAATTCCTTGACGGTATCGGGGCCTTCGGTTGCGCCTTGACGCAAAATTACGAAAGCAACGATGGCTTGACCGGTCATCTCATCTGAGGCTCCAACAACTGCAGCTTCTGCCACCATGGGGTGTGAAACCAAAGCACTTTCTACTTCAGTAGTTGAGATGCGGTGTCCAGAAACATTCATCACGTCATCTACGCGACCTAAGACCCAAATGGCTCCGTCGTTGTCTAACTTTGCCCCATCACCGGCAAAGTAAACACCGGAATATTGAGACCAATAAGTTTCTTTGTATCTCTCATCATCGCCCCAAACCCCGCGCAGCATGCTGGGCCAAGGTTCGCGCAAAGTTAAGTAACCACCCTTGCCATTACCTAAGACTTCACCTTTGTCGTTAACAATTCCGGCAGAAATTCCAGGTAGCGGCTTCATGGCTGAACCTGGCTTTGCTTCGGTGATTCCAGGTAGCGGCGAAATCATGATTGCGCCGGTTTCGGTTTGCCACCAAGTATCAACGATAGGGGTTTTGTTTGACCCAATAACTTCGCGATACCAAATCCAAGCTTCTGGGTTAATTGGTTCACCAACTGAACCGAGCAATCGCAAACTTGATAAATCATGTTTGGCAGGTAAATCGTCGCCCCACTTCATGAAAGTTCTAATTGCTGTTGGAGCGGTATAAAGAATTGAAACTTTGTATTTTTCAACTAGCTCCCACCAACGTGCTTTATGTGGAGTGTCTGGGGTTCCTTCATAAATTAATTGCGAAGCGCGATTTGCTAAGGGTCCGTAAACCACATAAGAGTGACCGGTAATCCAGCCCACGTCCGCGGTGCACCAATAAATATCAGAGTCGGGTTTTAGATCGAAAACATTAAAGTGGGTGTAGGCAGCTTGAGTTAGGTAACCGCCAGAGGTATGCAAAATTCCTTTTGGTTTTCCAGTAGTTCCAGAAGTGTAAAGAATAAATAGTGGTGTTTCACTATCAAAAAATTCTGGAGTATGCGAGGTTGATTGCTTATCAACTAAGTCATGCCACCAAATATCTTTTTCACCGAACTCAACTTCGTTTCCGCAACGCTTAACAACTAAGACATTTTCTACCGTTGGTGATTTTTGAACGGCTTCATCTACTGCTGGCTTGAGCGCAAAAGCGCTACCGCGGCGATATCCGCCATCAGCAGTAATTACTAATTTGGCACTAGCGTCTTCGATACGACTGCGTAATGCTTCAGCGCTAAAACCGCCGAACACTACGGAGTGAATTGCGCCGATTCGAGCGCAAGCCAACATGGCAATAGTTGCTTCTGGGATCATTGGCAAATAAATTGCAACTCGATCACCTTTTTTAATTCCTAATTCGATCAAGGCATTCGCCGCTTTAGAAACTTCATCTTTTAATTGTGAATAGGTAATTGTGCGAGTATCTCCCGGCTCACCTTCAAAATAAATAGCGATCTGATCCCCATGGCCTGATTCCACATGGCGATCTACACAGTTATAAGAAACATTTAGTTCTCCACCAACAAACCATTTAGCAAAAGGAGCGTTTGACCAATCTAGAGTTTGATTCCACTTTTTGTGCCAAGTAAGACGCTCAGCTTGCATCTCCCAGAACTTGAGGCGATCTTTTTGCGCTAATTCATATAGTTCAGGTTGCGCGTTAGCTTGGGCGGCAAAATCACTACTTGGTGGGTAGAGGCGACTTTCGGTCATTAAGTTTTCGAGTGATTCGCTATTCATCGCTGCTCCTCATCTGGGTTTAAAACCCAATTCCATCAGGTGGCCACCAGCCTAAGCAACCGTTATCCACTGGGAGGACTGTGCGTCGGCCGGTTGGGTTAGAAACTCTCGATCTTGGGGTTGAGGGTGAAATTTCGCTTCCTGTGAATCCAATCCAGCAACAATGGCTATTTTTTGTGGGAAATCCTCAAGAATCTATAAAAATTTCATCGCGCGCCGGATGGGCTAGTTAAGTTCTTTATGGGGCGGGTGTTACTTTAAAGTCCGAGTCAGGTTGGACCGGGCGGTTGTCAGGCCACCTTGCTGTCTAGACTCCATCAGAAACGAACCCTAAGGGAGACAAACCGTGTCCGAAGTTTTGATTGCCGCTGGCGCCGCTGACGTCGCACTGACGGCTGAAGGTCGCAATACTGTTTTATTGGTAGCTGCGATTTCCATTGCTGCTTTGATTGTTGCAGCAGTCTTTGTTCGCCAAGTGTTATCGGCTGGTCAAGGAACCGCAAAAATGCAAGAGATTGCCGCCGCTGTTCAAGAAGGCGCCTCGGCTTATCTTGCTCGACAATTTAAAACACTTGGTGTTTTCGTTGTAATCGTATTTTTCTTACTGTTTATATTGCCCGCAAACTCTCAAGCTGAGCGAATTGGTCGATCAGTCTTCTTTTTAATTGGTGCACTATTTAGTGCTTTCACTGGTTATCTAGGAATGTGGTTAGCCGTTAGAGGAAACGTACGCGTAGCCGCTGCCGCAAAAGATGGCGATGAACAAGCTGCAACACAGATTGCCTTCCGTACAGGTGGCGTTGCTGGTATGACCACAGTTGGCTTAGGTTTGCTTGGCGCGGCAATTGTAGTTTTAGTTCACTCAGGTGAAGCTCCAAGAGTTCTTGAAGGATTTGGTTTTGGTGCCGCTTTGCTTGCCATGTTCATGCGTGTTGGTGGCGGTATTTTCACTAAGGCAGCTGACGTTGGTGCTGACCTAGTTGGAAAAGTTGAACAAGGAATTCCAGAGGATGATCCTCGTAACGCAGCAACCATCGCAGACAACGTTGGTGACAATGTTGGTGACTGTGCTGGTATGGCTGCAGACTTGTTTGAGTCTTATGCAGTTACTTTGGTAGCTGCTTTAATTTTGGGTAAAGCCGCCCTTGGTTCGTTGGGCTTGGTCTTCCCATTAGTTATTCCAGCAATTGGTGTATTGACCGCAATCATCGGTATCTTTGCCGTCAGCCCGCGCAAGAGCGATAAGAACGCAATGAATGCAATTAACCGAGGCTTCTTTATTTCTGCCGCGGCAAGTGCAGTTCTAGTGTCGCTAGTTTCGTTCTATGTCCTACCCAGCACTTTTTCTCAATTAGCTGATGCGGCTTATGTTGCTGAACGACTTGGCCTATCAAGCGCCGAAATGGATGCGATCAATCCAAGATTTATTGCAATTGGAGCGGTGCTAATCGGTATCGTGCTTGCTGCCTTAATTCAACTTTTGACGGGTTACTTCACTGAAACCAATCGCACCCCAGTTGACACTATTGCTGATTCTTCACAAACCGGCCCGGCCACAGTTATCTTGGCTGGTATTTCAATTGGTTTGGAATCTGCGGTTTACTCAGCTCTCTTAATTGGTGCTGCCGTATTTGGTGCTTACTTACTTGGCTCAGGTTCAATCGTGCTTTCGCTATTTGCAATTGCTCTAGCTGGAACTGGCTTGTTGACCACAGTCGGTGTAATTGTTTCGATGGATACCTTCGGCCCAGTTTCTGACAACGCTCAAGGTATTGCTGAAATGAGCGGTGACGTTCATGGTCAAGGTGCCACAGTGCTAACTAGCTTGGATGCAGTTGGAAATACCACCAAAGCAATCACAAAAGGTATTGCCATTGCAACTGCCGTATTAGCGGCAACTGCATTGTTTGGTGCTTATCGCGATGCCATTACCGAAGCTGCTGCTAGCGCAGGTTTGGTTGCAAACGACGCACTACTTGATTTACAAAACCTTGGTCAATATCTTGGATTCCTAGATGTATCAAATCCACGTAACTTGGTTGGTTTAATCATCGGTGCATCTGTGGTGTTCTTCTTTAGCGGACTTGCAATTAGTGCTGTCGGTCGTGCAGCTGGAGCTGTGGTTTTTGAAGTTCGTCGTCAATTCCGTGATAACCCAGGAATCATGACTGGTGAAACCAAGCCTGAATACTCACGAGTAGTTGACATCGTGACTCGCGATTCGCTACGTGAACTTGCAACTCCAGGATTGCTCGCAGTGTTTGCTCCGATTGCAGTCGGCTTTGGTTTAGGCGTGGGAGCACTTGGAGCCTTCTTAGCTGGTGCAATTGGCGCTGGCGTTTTGATGGCAGTCTTCTTATCAAACTCTGGTGGCGCTTGGGATAACGCAAAGAAATTTGTTGAAGATGGTCACTTTGGTGGCAAAGGCTCAGAAGCCCACTCGGCAACAGTTATCGGTGACACAGTTGGCGATCCTTTTAAAGACACCGCGGGTCCCGCGATTAACCCACTTTTGAAAGTTATGAACTTGGTGGCACTGCTAGTAGCGCCAGCGGTAGTTCAACTATCAATTGGCGATGGCGCAAACGACACAGTTCGTTATCTACTCGCGCTAGTTAGCGTGGCAGTAATTGTGCTAGCGGTATGGAACTCAAAGCGCAAGAGCACTTCAATCACTGCTAACGCTGGGTAACTAAGGAGTCTTAAAAAAACATGGCCGTCTCTACAGGTCAAAAACTGGTTATTGTTGAATCGCCAGCCAAGGCTAAAACAATCCAGAAGTACCTGGGAGACGGCTTTATTGTTGAAGCCAGCGTGGGTCACATCAGAGACCTTCCTCAAAGAGCTGCTGAAATCCCGGCCGAAGTTAAAAAGCAAAAGTGGGCTTCATTAGGTGTCGACATTGAAAATGACTTCAACCCTTTATATGTAGTTGATTCTGCAAAAAAACCTCGGGTAAGTGATTTAAAAAAAGAATTAGCAAATGCGGATGAGCTTTATTTAGCGACAGACGAAGACCGTGAAGGGGAAGCCATCGCTTGGCACCTGATGGAGGTTTTAAGGCCAAAAGTTCCAGTTAAGCGAATGGTCTTTAATGAAATTACTAAAGAAGCAATTCAAAAAGCCGCCTCAACCACAAGAGACATAAATCAAAATTTAGTAGATGCTCAAGAAGCGAGAAGAATTGTTGATCGACTTTTCGGTTATCAAGTTTCACCAGTCTTATGGAAGAAAGTTGCTCGCGGCCTTTCTGCTGGAAGAGTTCAATCAGTTGCTATTCGTTTAGTTGTTGAACGCGAGAGAGAACGCATTGCCTTTAAAGCAGCAAGCTATTGGGACATTGATGCGGTTTTTGATCCACAAAGTTTTGCCGCACGCTTAGCAAGTGTTGACGGAAAGAAAGTTGCCCAAGGTGGCGATTTTGATGATTCTGGAAAATTAACAAAAGCTGATTTAATTTTATTGAGTGAAAATGATGTTAATTCATTAGTTGAAAATTTGGCGGGCCAAAAATACAAAGTGCGTGATGTAACTTCACGGCCCTACACTCGCTCACCGCAACCGCCATTTATGACTTCAACCATGCAAAGAGAAGCAAGTAACCGCATTGGCTGGAATGCTCAGCGCACTATGAGAGTTGCCCAGGGTTTATATGAACGTGGCTACATCACTTATATGCGTACTGACTCAACAACCTTGTCGGAGACTGCGCTAAATGCCGCCAGAAATCAAGCGCGAGAACTTTTTGGCGATGACCATGTTTCACCACAGCCTCGTCGCTATGAGCGCAAAGTAAAAAATGCTCAAGAAGCGCACGAAGCAGTACGCCCAGCAGGAGATGTCTTCAGAACTCCGGCAGAAGTCGCTGGTGAAATTCGAGGCGATGAATTTACTTTGTATGAAATGATTTGGCGTCGCACCGTGGCATCACAAATGACTGACGCTAGAGGCACTACCAGCACGGTAAAAATTGTGGCAACCAGCAAAGACGGTAAAGAAGTTGAGTTTTCTGCAAGCGGCACAGTAATTGAATTTGCTGGTTTTAAAGCTGCTTACGAATCTGGCGAAACTGAAGATGCAGATAATGAAGAAGAAGAGCGACGTTTGCCCCAGTTAAAAACAGGTGATGAAGTAAATCCGGTTTCGCTAACGCCATCAGGACACACAACTTCACCGCCGGCTCGTTACACCGAAGCTTCATTGGTTAAAGAGTTGGAAAGCCGCGGAATTGGGCGCCCCTCCACTTATGCTTCAATTTTGGGAACAATTGTTGATCGTGGCTATGTAATAAGAAAAGGCCGAGCGCTGGTTCCTTCTTGGACGGCCTTTGCTGTAGTTCGTTTATTAGAAGATCACTTCAAAGATTTAGTTGATTACGGATTTACTGCTCGCATGGAAGAAGAACTAGATTTAGTTGCGAATGGACAGTTACCAAGAAGTCGTGCTTTACAAGATTTTTACTATGGAACAAAAGACGATGATGAGTTTCCCGGTTTAGAAAAACTTGTTGACCAACTAGGCGACATTGATGCAAAAGAAAATTCTTCATTTCCAATCGGAGATACCGGAATAGTTCTTAGAGTTGGAAAATATGGCCCTTATTTACAACGTGGTGAAGACGAAAGAGCTTCGGTACCGCCAGACTTAGCTCCAGATGAATTAACTCCAGAAAAAGCTGAAGCAATTTTGATTGCTCCATCTAGCGATAGAGAATTAGGTGTGCATCCTGATACCGGCTTAACGATTATGGTTAAGACTGGTCGTTATGGACCTTACGTAACAGAAGTTTTGCCAGAAGATACAAAAGAAAAACCAAAAACTGCTTCACTCTTTAAATCGATGGCACCCGAGTCGATTACCTTTGACGAAGCTTTGAAACTCATGTCATTGCCAAGAATCATCGGTAAAGATCCAAATGATGGCCAAGTAATCCAAGTTCAAAATGGCCGTTATGGCCCATACATGTCTAAAGAAAAAGACACTCGATCTCTAGAGACGGAAGAAGAAATTTTTTCCATAACTTTGGATGAAGCTTTAGCAAAATTTGCAGAACCAAAACGTCGCCGAGGTGCTGTTGCCAAGCCACCATTACGTGATTTTGGTGAAGACCCAAATACTGGTCGCAAGATGGTTTTGAAAGAAGGAAGATTCGGCCCATATGTAACCGATGGCGAAATTAACGCTGGACTTCGCCCGGGTGACGTAATTGAAGAGATGACTCCAGATCGTGCGAGCGAGCTTTTGTTTGAGAGGCGAGCCCGAGGCCCAGTAGAAAAGAAAACCCGCAAAAAAGCAGTTGCTAAGAAAACCGCCAAACCAGCCAAGAAAAAGAAGACTGGTGAATCGACCAAACAACCGGTTGAGGCATCCTCTTAAGTATGAGTTTTAGCCAACTTGAGATTCCTACCCCTGAAAAACTTCCTGGCCTATTTATAGTTTTTGAAGGCGGGGACGGTGCTGGTAAAACCACTCAAATCGAAAAATTAGCAGAATTTTTAAGGTCAAAAAGTAAAGAAGTTTTGGTAACACGCGAGCCTGGCGGCACTGTCATGGGCAAATCAATTCGTGACTGGCTTTTAGAGCAAACTGAAGTTGAAGTAGATCCAAAAAGTGAAGCGTTGCTATTTGCGGCAGATCGCGCGCATCACATGCAAACGCTCATTCGCCCAGCTTTAGCAGCCAACAAAATTGTTATTGGTGATCGACACATTGACTCATCGGTTGCTTATCAGGGAGTTGCTAGAAATTTAGGAATAGAAAATATAAAAAATATTTCACTTTGGGCAGTTGACGGTATTTTGCCAAATTTAATAATTGTTTTAGATATTGATGTTGAAGTTGGGCAATCACGTCTCAATAGAAAAGATCGCCTTGATCGAGAATCAAAAGAATTTCACGAAAAAGTGAATAAAGCATATTTGGAATTAGCAGCAATGAATCCTGAAAAATACTTAGTCATTGATGCTCAATTGCCAATTGATGAGATAGCTGGGCAGATTCAAAATCGAGTCGAAAAGTTAATTTAAATGTGGCAAGAATTAATTGGACAAGATCTAGCTATTAGAAGCCTGCAGCAAGCAGCAAAAGATTCATTACTAAATGCAAATGGGAAAACTACGGCTGGATTTTCACAAAGTTGGTTGATCACTGGCCCACCGGGGAGCGGCAGGAGCACAGCAGCAAAACTTTTTGCTGCAGCACTTCAATGCGAAAAATCTGGCTGCGGGGAATGCGCAACTTGTAAGTCGGTATTAAATGGCAGTCATCCTGATGTAAAAACCATTCTGCCTTCAGGACTTACTTACGGTGTTGATGAAGTGAAAGATTTAATGCAAGGTTCTGCATTGATTCCAGCTATAGGGCAATGGAATATTTTTATTTTGGAAGATGCCGATCGATTAACTACCGTGGCCGCTAACGCACTTTTAAAATCAATAGAAGAGCCCGCGCGAAATACCATGTGGATTTTGTTAGCGCCAAGTAGTCAAGATGTAATTTCGACGATTCGCTCTCGTTGTCGCATGGTTAATTTGAGAATGCCACCCTTTGATGAAATAGCTGAGCTACTAAAGACGCGTGATGGCGTAGATCCGGCAATGGCAAAGTTTTCGGCGGCTGCTGCGCTAGGACATGTGGGTAGAGCAAAACTATTAGCGCTGGATGAAAATTTAAGAGAAATTAGGCGAAAAATTTTACAATTGCCTTTTGAGTTATCAGATTTACCAAGCTGCTTTAAGGCGGCAGCAGAATTATTTGAAATTACTAGCAATGAAGCTGAGCGAGAAACTGAAAATTTAGACAAAATTGAACAAGAGCAACTTTTAGAAAGTTATGGTTCGGGTGCGGTTGGATTAAGTAAAACCAAGATTCAAAGAATGTCCTCTTCAGCAATGAAGGAATTAGCAAAAGATCAAAAAGCTAGAAACAAAAGAATCTCAAGAGATAGATTAGATCTCGCTTTGGTAGAGATCGCGGCTTTTTATCGAGATGTTTTGGCAGTGCAAGCTGGAGCAGGCTTAGAACTTTTTCATGAAGAGCATCGTGGGTCAATTGAAAAAATGGCTGCAAGCTCCGCTCTTGATTCGACCATTAAAAGACTTGAAGCAGTTGAAGAAGCAAGAAACCTCTTGCCTAGTGAAGCCTCACCACTTTTGGTTTTAGAGGCAATGATGATTCAATTAGCTAGAGCCTAGAATCAAATAAATATGAAAAAGATTTTTTTCTTAATAGTGTTTTCACTGTTGCTAGCAGCTTGCTCCACTCAGGAGCCAACTACCCCAGAAGCAATTACCGTTACCCCGACTGCCAGTGCAC
>Ga0208547_1000958_pt1 | contig 16298 bp, 16 predicted proteins | sample DEB08_DNA_5_FD_185501 | JGI IMG/M metagenome (GOLD analysis project Ga0208547, IMG submission 185501) | Aqueous microbial communities from the Delaware River and Bay under freshwater to marine salinity gradient to study organic matter... | ecosystem: Environmental > Aquatic > Marine > Coastal ...
CGCGGTCGGCCTCGCGATCTACGACGTGGCCGCGCCGCGACTCATCGTCGAGGAGGCCGGAGGGATGTTCACCGACCACACCGGAGCGCCATCGCACGCGGGTCCGACGGCGGTGTCGTCGAATGGCACCCTGCACCGCGAGGTGCTCAACGTGATTAGCGGCTGAGCCGCTTCGTCACTCGGCTGCTTGAGCGAGGGCTTCGGCGAGAGCCGGGTGCACGAGCAGGCTCTCGACGATGTCGGTCACCGTCAGGTTGGCGGTGACGGCAAGCGCGATCACCGAGATCAACTCGGCGGCGTGTTGGCCGACGATCGATCCTCCAAGAACCACTCCGGTGGCCGGGTCGGAGATGATCTTCACGAAGCCCCGCGGGTCGTTGTTGATAAGCGCTTTCGGTGTGGTCGCGAAAGGCACCTTGGTGACGCGGATCTTTCGACCGAGGGCGAAGGCCTCGGCTTCGGCGAGGCCGACGTCGGCAATCTCGGGCTCGGTGAAGATGGCCGAGGCCGCTTTGTCGTAGTCGAGGTGGCGGTGCTCGACGGTGTGCAGCCCCATGACGTGTTCAGCGACCTTGCGGCCCTGCACCGAGGCGACCGATGAAAGCGGCAGCTTTCCGCTGACGTCACCGGCGGCGTAGATGTGCGACTGGTTGGTGACGCAGTGGTGGTTGATGGGGATATATCCCCCACCGTCCACTTCGACGCCAGCGGCGGCGAGGTCGAGGCCGTCGGTGTTGGGCACCGAGCCGATCGCGAAGACGGCGTGGGTGGAGCGCACCTGGCGACCGTCGTCGCAGCGCACCACGACACCGTCGTCGCTCCGTTCGATCTCGGTGGCGCGGGCGCCCTTCAGTAGCCGGACGCCGCGCGACAAGAAGTTGTCCTCCAAGATGGCGGCGGCCTCGGGGTCTTTGCCCGGAAGCACCTGCTGGCGGCTGACCACGAGGGACACGTCGGCGCCGAAGGACGCAAACATGTGGACGAACTCCACGCCGGTGACACCCGAGCCGATGACGGTGACGCTCTCGGGGAACACGCGGGGCGGGTAGCAGTCGCGGGTCGTCAGAATGCGATCGCCGTCGGGCTGGCACCAGTCGGGGATGCGCGGACGCGTTCCGGTGGCGACGAGAGCGGAATCGAAACTGATGACGCGCTCACCCTCGGCGGTGGCGACCGATACCGAGTGCGGCGAGGTGAACCGAGCGGTGCCGAGCACGATCTCGACGCCCTGGCTGGTGAGCAGCTCGGTGGTGTCGTCGCGCATGTGGTCTTTGATGCCCGAGATCCGCCGGTTGAGGGATTCGATGTCAACGGTTGGGGTGGTCTCGGCCAGACCCATGCCGCCGATCCGATGGGAGAAGCTGATCGCGCCGCCTGTGGCGATCATCGTCTTGGAGGGGATGCAATCCCAAAGGTGCGCCGCGCCGCCGACGACGTCGCGTTCGATCATCACAACCTCGGCCCCGAGCCGAGCCGCGTAGGTGGCGGCCTGGTTGCCGGCGGGTCCGCCGCCGATGATCACGAAGCGATGTGGCACGCCCGCAGGCTACCGAAGGGCCCAGATGGTCGCATCGGGAAGGTGGAGCATCTCGGCCTCGGTGCCCGGGAGTGAGGCCTCCGACACCTCTCCACCGCCGTCACCACCCGGATCGAGGTCAACGACGTCGTCGGTCGGTTCGGATGGCGGTGGAGCGGTGACGATGTTCGGGCAGTAGAGCGAGGGGTACTCGAGTTGATCGCGCGGCTCCCCCACCCATTCGAAGTGCATGCCATCGGGCCGGGTGAACGTGCCGCCCCATGCGAACCCGTGACGCCGAAAGGTGCGAACCACATCGCAGTCGAGCACCGGCCGGCAGCCCTGGCAGTTGTCAGCGGTGTTGACGTCGAGGGCCATTCCCCAGGTGTGTCGGGACAGGATGCCGATGTCGCCGGCGATCCGGTTGAAGCGAGCCTGGAAGCAGCCGCCGTAGCGGTTCGAGTTCGTCACGTTGACCGCGGCGGCGCGTCCACTCGCGGCGATCTCGGCGAGCGCCGCGCGCAACGCGTCGTTGATGCCGTTGTGGCAGCGGGCTCGGATGCGGATCGACTCGTTGAGCAGAAGTCGTTCACCGGGAAGGTTCGCCGCGACCCATCCGTCGTCGATGCCGACGGTGCCATCGCCTCGCACCACATAGGCGGGGATGCCGAGTTGTTGCTTGACGCGCGCGGTCGAGAGCGTCGAGTCGGGATCAGGGGCGTCCCATGACCGACGAACCTTGGTCTCTGGACGGCTGCCGAGCGATCCAGTGAGGTAGCCGGCCTGGAAGGCGCCGCGGTCGACGTTCCAGCCGATGACGTAAGTGTCGCGGCTCATGCCGAGGCGGCCGGCAGCGTCGAGGTCGACGAGGATCTCCGTTCCGCGGACGACCGAGTCGGGGACGACCGATGAGACAGCGAGCGACACGACCGAGCCGTTGAACGCGATCAATTCGACGACGTCTCCGGCGACGATCCCGTGGAGCCCAGCCGAGGTCTCCCCCATCACCATCCGCCCGGCGTCGAGACCGGAGGACACGCCCGGGCCCATGAGCGCGATGACAGCGTGCTCGGGGAGAGCGCTCACCGACATCGGGTAGCGCAAACCGGACGGTGCGTTCAGCACCGGCACGCCGCCGCGGGTCACTCGGACCATGCCAAGCATCGCTGACCGGCCGAGGCCGACCTCACCCCCGGTGGAGCGCACCAGTGCCGAGGCGGCGAGCACGACCTCGGTATCGATCGCGCCGACGTCGTTCACCGTGATGACCGAGGCGGGCGTGCCGGTGAACACTGGACTCGCGCCAACCGAGGCGGTCGCTGGTCCGTCGATACGCGAGATGCTCCCGGCCGACACCACCCACCCTCCGGCAGCGAGCGCGGCGAGAGCTGCGAGAGCGAGTCGTCCGGCGCGCACCCGGTAACTCTATGAGCCGTGCCCCGTTGTCGCCGGCCGGTACGTTGGAGGCTTCGTGAACGAGCAGGAGCCCACCCCAAACGACGGCGATTCCGTCGACGCAACCGTCGACTCTCCGAGCGGGAGCGGACTGGCCGCCGAACGCGAGCGTCGCCTCGGTCGGGTGGCTGAGATTCGGGCCTCGGGGGCCGAGCCGTACCCCTACCGATTCGATCGCTCCCACGACATCGCCTTGGTCCGGGCAGGCTGGGGTCACCTCGAGGCGGGTAGTGAGACCGACGACCGGGTAAGCGTCGCGGGTCGGGTCATGTTGCTTCGCGATTCCGGGAAGTTGATTTTCGCGACCCTTCGCGATCGTTCGGGCGACATCCAGTTGTTCGTGTCTCGTGCGGTGATCGGCGACGACGGTTTCGCTGAGGTGAAAGAACTCGATCTCGGTGACTGGGTGGGGGTCGAGGGCACGGTCATGACCACCCGCAAAGGTGAGTTGTCGGTGAAGGTCGATTCGTCGACGCTGCTCTCAAAAGCGGTGCGTCCGCTGCCCGACAAGTGGCACGGCCTGTCGGACACCGATACCCGGTTCCGTCAGCGCTACGCCGATCTCATCGTCAACGAGGAAGCTCGTCGTCATTTTGAGGTCCGCCACGAGGTGATCTCGTCGTTCCGGCGCACCCTCGCCGCCGAGGGGTTCATCGAGGTGGAGACTCCGGTGCTGCACACCGAGGCCGGCGGCGCGCACGCCCGGCCGTTCGTGACCCATCACAACACCCTCGACATGGAGCTCTACCTGCGGATCGCGCTCGAGCTCCACCTGAAGCGCCTCATCGTCGGAGGCATGGAGCGCGTCTACGAGATCGGCCGCATCTTCCGCAACGAGGGCATCTCCACCCGTCACAACCCCGAGTTCACGATGATGGAGCTCTATCAGGCCTTCGCCGACTGGACCGATGTCATGGCGATCACCGAGCGACTCATCACCACGGCCGCCGCTGACGCCACCGGTTCAACGGTGCTCACCATCGCCGGTCAGAGCATCGATCTCTCCGAGCCCTGGCCGCGGCTGTCGATGACGGGGGCGGTCTCCGACGCCGTGGGTCGCGTGGTTCATCCGTCGCAACCGATCGCCGAACTCGCGTCGATCGCGGCCGCGTCGGGGGTGTCGGTCGCCCCGAACTGGGGTGCGGGGAAGATCATCGAGGAACTCTTCGAGCATCACTGCGAGTCGTCGATCGTTCGGCCGACGTTCGTCACCGGTCACCCGGTTGAGATCTCGCCGCTCGCCCGCGTCGATCGGAACGACCCGTATCTGACGGAGCGGTTCGAGTTGTTCGTCGACGGCCGGGAACTCGCCAACGGCTACTCGGAGTTGAACGATCCGATCGAGCAGCGGGCGCGATTCGAGGCGGAGCAGGCCGCGAAAGAAGCCGGTGACGCCGAGCGCGGAACCGTCGATGAGGACTATCTGCGCGCCCTCGAATACGGCATGCCCCCGACCGGTGGCCTCGGTATCGGCATGGACCGGGTGGCGATGTTGCTGTCGGGGGTTGACTCGATCCGCGAGGTGATCCTCTTCCCGACCCTTCGACCGGAGGTGCACGACCGATGAGCGAGCAGATCGACACCACTCCGACCACCCGCATGGCCTGGGGTGCCGGCTTCACGACGACCGCCGAGGACGGCACCGTGCTCGACGCCTGGTTCGGCTGGCTGGGATGGGGCGAGGAGGGTGAGGACGGTCTCGCCGGTGTCCGCGAGCGCCACGACGCGATGCGCAACGTGACGGTGGCGCCGGTGCGCATCACCGTCGACGTCGACGCTCCCCCAGCGAGCGTGGCCGACGCCTATCTGCGACTTCACCTGTTGTCTCACCGTCTCGCCGCGCCTCGGTCGATCAACCTCGACGGGCTCTTCGGCGCGCTGACCAACGTGGCCTGGACGAGTCTTGGCCCGGTCGCGATTGCCGATCTCGACGCGGTCCGTCTGCGCGCCCGGGCCGAGGGTGTGCACGTCACCGTTCACGGCGTCGACAAGTTCCCACGCATGACCGACTACGTGGTGCCGTCGGGGGTGCGCATCGCCGACGCCAGTCGGGTGCGTCTCGGCGCCCATCTCGCCGAGGGCACCACGGTCATGCACGAGGGCTTCTGCAACTTCAACGCCGGCACGCTCGGCGCGTCGATGGTGGAGGGGCGTATCTCGGCTGGGGTCGTGGTCGGAGACGGCAGCGATGTGGGCGGCGGCGCGTCGATCATGGGCACCCTGTCGGGTGGCGGCACCGAGCAGATCACCGTTGGCGAGCGATGCCTCCTCGGGGCGAACTCGGGAATCGGTATCAGCCTCGGCGATGACTGCGTGGTGGAGGCGGGCCTTTACGTCACCGGCTCAACCCCGGTGACCACCCCCGACGACGAGGTCGTGAAGGCCCGCGAGCTCTCCGGGCGGCCGGGGCTCATGTTCATCCGCGATGGCCGCACCGGACGGGTCATGGTGCGCCCCCGAAACGGCTCGTGGGGTGCGCTGAACGAGGCCCTCCACACCAATGACTGACTGAGACACACGATGACCGAGCATCATCCGCGTCGACGTCTCGGCTGGTTGCTCGCCGCGCTTGGCATGCTCTTCGTCTCGACCGACGCGTTCTTCGTTCGGTTGTCGGAGGTGGACGCGTGGACGATCGGCTTCCTCATGGCCTGCGGCTCGGTCGTGTCGCTCGGAGCGGTCGCGTTCGCTCGACGCGATTCAGTTCGCGCGGGCACTCCCCTCGTCTCGCCGATGATGCTCGTGATCGGCGGTCTGAACGCGCTGACTCAGATGCTGTTCATCACCGCGGTCACCCGCAGCGAGGTGGCGAACGTCGTGGTGATCGTCGCCGCCGCTCCATTGTTCGCCGCGCTCATCGCCTGGGTGGCGCTGCGTGAGCGAACCGAGCCGCGGGTCGCCGCCGCCATCGCGCTCACCACCGTCGGGATCGGCTCGGTGATGGCGGGGTCGCTCGGCACGCCGACCCTCGACGGCGACCTCATCGCGGTGCTCGCCATCCTCGCGTTCGCGGCGACGATCGTGATTTGGCGCCGCCATCCTGGACTCGATCGACCGAGGACCCTGGTGGTCGGCTCGGTGATCATGGCGGCGGCCGCGTCGCTCTTCGCTGACTGGTCGGCAATCGACGCCCGGGCGCTTCTCGCTGGAGCGGGGATGGGTCTGATCTTCAACCCGACCGGTCGCATGCTCTACTCCTCGGCGCCGCGCTTCGCGCCGGCCGCGGAGGTGGCGGTGTTTGCCCCGGTGGAGACGGTCGCGGCGACGGTGTGGGTGTGGGTCGCCTTCGGTGAGCAGCCGACGGCCACCACGGTGCTCGGCGGGGTGATCGTGATCTCGTCGGTGCTGCTCGCGACCGTTCGCCGCTGAACTATCCGATCGGCGCGACTCGGTCGACGAACTCCACGACGGCGCTGTTGAACGCGTCGTTCCGGTCGCCGGCGACCATGTGACCGGCACCAGCGACGTCGGCCACCTCGGCGTGGGGAACGAGTTCGAGCAGTTCGCGCACGCTCTCATCGCTGACGATGTCGCTCATTCGGCCGCGAACGAGCAGCGTCGGCACGTCGAGACGCCGCGCCGCATCGCGGAGTCGGTCGTGGGCGAAGGATCCTGCCTGACCGTCCACTCCGCTGCGGTTCGTGATCCAGCGGGGGTCCCAGTGCCAATACCAACGCCCGTCTCCGCGCTCCCGAAGGTTCTTTCGCAAACCGTTCACGTCGCGTGGTCGCGGCCGGTTCGGGTTGAAGGCGGCGACCGCGTCAGCGGCCTCGTCGAGAGTGTCGAAGCCGCGCATGCCAGCGCGCATGAACTCTTGGATCTTGATGCGCCCCTCGGTCTCGATACGCGGCGCGACATCCACGAGCACGACCGCGCGCGCGATCGGCGAGTCACCCGCGGCCGACTCGCCGACCGCGACGATGGAGGCGAGTCCTCCGAGGGAGGCGCCGACGAGCACCGGGGTCTCAGGCAACGCGGCCACGATCGCGCGAACATCGGCGGCGAAGTCGTCGAGCATGTACGAGCCCGATGGTGACCAGTCGCTGTCGCCATGACCGCGCAGGTCGAACGACATGGCGTGTCGGCCTGCGGCGGCGAACACGCGTCCTGCGCCACCCCAGGCGTGGCGGGTCTGACCCCCACCGTGGAGTAGAACGACGGGTGGGCCGCCCGGGTCACCGTAATGGTCGACAGCCAGCGAGAGCCCCGCTCCGTGCATGCGCGAGGTGGAGGTCTCCGGGGGTTCGACGGGCGCGTCGTTCGGTGTGTCAGGGGGGTTCACCACGGTCCGATGGTGGCAGGTAGCGTCCGCGATCGTGCCATCGGCCGACAGCCTCCTCGGGTTCGCGATCGCCTCCATCGTCTTGTTGATGATCCCCGGGCCGGCGGTGGTGTTCGTGGTGAGCCGAAGCGTCTCCGACGGCCGCTCCGTCGCGCTCGCCGCGGTCGCCGGGCTCGAGCTCGGCAACCTCATGCACGCCCTTGCCGCGACGGCGGGACTGTCGGCGATTATCGCCACCTCAGCGACGGCGTTCAACGTTGTGAAGTGGGCGGGCGCGATCTACCTCATCGGGGTGGGTGTCGTGACACTGGTCCGTCGACCCGATCGGTTGACGATGGGTGACTCGCGACTCAGTCATGGGCGAGCGTTCGGCCAAGGGGTCGTCGTAAACGTGCTCAATCCGAAGGTGGCGCTGTTCTTCCTCTCGTATCTCCCCCAGTTCGTTGACCCGAGTCGTGGTGCCGCCTGGAGCCAGGTGCTCACCCTCGGCATCGTGTTCGTGCTGCTCGGTGTGCTGAGCGACTCGACCTGGGCGATCGCGACATCGACGCTGCGAGACCTCCTCTTGCGCGGCCGGGCACTCGGCGTGGTTAGGCGTTGGGTGTCGGGGTCGGTGTTCGTGGCGCTCGGAGTGTTGGCCGCCCGCGCCCATCGGGCCGTGTGAGCAGCGCGAACCCGATCACCACGACCAGCGCTCCCAGCCAGCCGAACGCAGATGGCCGTTCGTCGAGCACGATCGCGGCGATGACGGTGGCCGCGACCGGTTCGATGACGGTGATCGACACCGCGGTCGACGGGGCGAGGCGACGCAGGCCGACGCCATACAGGAAGTAGGCGAGGCCGACGGTGAGCACCCCGAGATGGGCGATCATGAGAAGCCCCGCGGGGTCGCCAAGCCCATCGGATGACGCGATGAGCAGTCCGGGCGAGAGGATGAGCGCTCCAACACTGAACTGCCAGGCGAGCGCCCGAGTTGATCCAACACCGGCGTCGATCGCTCGGCGGGTGGCGACGGCGTAGAGCGCGTAGCCAGCACCCGCGCCGAGACCGGCGACAACGCCCCAGCCGTCGAGCACAACTCCCGCCGAGTCGTCCCCGGCACCGAGGATGGCGACACCGGCGACCATCGCCGAGGTGGCGAGCCACCAACCACCCGGTGGCCGACTTCCGCGGGTGAGGGCTTCCCCGGCCACCGTGAACACCGGCCCGCTGCCGAGGGCGATCAGGGTGCCGAGAGCAACCCCGCAGCGGTCGGTGGCGATGAAGAAACCGGGCTGGTAGGCGGCGACTCCAACGGATCCGAGCAGGAGGACTCGCATCGAGGCCCGATCGGCGGGGGTCGGTCGCGGAACACCGCGCGCCACCACCCACAGGGCGAGTGCGCCGAGCACGATCCGCCAGGTTCCGACCGCCCAAGCATCAGCCTCGGCCGGCCCGAGCGAACGGGCCGTGCCGGTGGTGGCGAAGAGCACGGCGGCCGCGGTGACCGCAGCGACGGCGGTGGCGTGACGAGATGCCGGTGCTGACACTCGCGCATCGTGGCACGCGGTGACGACGGTGACGGGCGATGCGATGATGGGGTGATGGTGAACCCGAGGGACGATCTCGCCTCAACGGCGATGGCCGACGTCATCCGCTCGCGGCGCACATCGATGGTGTGTGATCGCGAACGCGAGGTGCCCGCCGAGGTGATCGATCGGCTGTGCGAGTTGGCGACCTGGGCGCCGAACCACAAACGCACCTGGCCGTGGCGGTTCGCGGCGTTCTCCGGCGAGGGCCGGATGCGCCTCGGCGAGGCGTGCCGGCTCGACCTGACGGAAGCCGGTTCGACCGATGAGGGGAAACTCACCAAGGTCGCCACGAAATACGGGCGTACCCCGTCAGTGCTGGTGATCGGTTGTGCTCCTGACGACCATCCGACGTTCCATGACGAGAACCGCGACGCGGTGGCCGCCGGCATCCAGAACCTGCTGCTCGCCGCGACCGCCGAGGGCCTCGCCTCCTACTGGTCGACAGCGCCGTTGCTTGAGGGCCGCCACACGCTCGAGTTGTGCGGCTTCGAGGCGGGCGTGCGCGTCATCGGCATCGTCTACCTCGGTTGGGCCGAATCGGCTCCGGCCCCGGTGGAGCGACCTCCGGTCGAGGTGCGCCACATCACTCGATGACGAGTCGCTCCTCGGAAATCTCGCCGTCGACGATCCGATAGGAGCGGATCTCGGGTGCCTCGCGCTTCAACGACACGATGACGTAGTGCCAGCCAGGGTCGGGTGCGTCGCGCACGTCGGTGGCACTCGGATAGGGCTCCGTGTGGGTGTGGCTGTGAACCACGCCGATGATCTCGAGGTCGGCGTCGTCGGCCGCGCGCTCGGCTCGCAGGTGATCAGCCGGATCAACGGTGTAGAGCTTGGCGGAGGCGGCGAGGTTGCGACAGGGGTGGAAGTTCGGCGCGCTCGCCTCGCCATCGACGTCGGTGCCGGCGAGGAGGCCACAAGCCTCGAGTGGGTACTCGCGCACGGCGAGGTCGACGATCTCGTCGAAGGCCTGTCGACTCATGCGGAGCACGTTGGCACCATATCCAAAGGGGTCTTCGGGGCGTCGGTAGCCTGACACGACCATGTCCCCACCCGGAACGAAGCTCATCGCGAGCAACCGGAGGGCCCGTCACGACTACTCCATCGTCGACACGATCGAGGCGGGCCTCCAACTGCTCGGCAGCGAGGTGAAAAGCCTGCGCGAAGCGCAGGTGCAACTCGCCGATGGTTACGCACGCCTGCGCGACGGTGAGATGTGGCTGGAGAGCGTGCATATCGCGCCGTATTCCTTCGCAATCGGTTACGGGGCGCATGAACCGGAGCGTTCACGCAAACTGCTCCTGCACCGCGCTGAGATCAAACGGCTCGCCGACCGGATCGATCGTGAGCGGGTGTCGGTGGTTCCGCTGTCGATGTATTTCCGCGACGGCCGGGTGAAGGTGGAGCTCGGTATCGGCAAGGGTCGAACGAAAGGCGATAAGCGTCAGGCGATCGCCGCGCGCGACGCGGCTCGTGATGTCGAACGCGAGATGGGTCGACGTAACAAGTACGGCTGAGTCAGCGCGGGTCGCGCCACATGCCCCACATGTGTGGGCCGTGCGCATCGGGTCGCTCCCCCGCGACCGTGAGGTCCCATTCGGTGCACACCTCGAAACCGTGCCGTCGGTAGTAGGCGACGTTGGCTTCTGATTCGGTTTCGAGATAGCAGCCGAGGCCATGTGCGTCGGCTTCGGCAATGGCGGGGGCCATCAGGGCGGCCCCGACACCTCGTCGTTGCCAGTCGGGATGAGTGGCGAGCATGGCGAGATACCAGTGCGGTTCCGGCGGGGTGTTCGCCGTGAATGCGGCGTCGATCGCCCCGTAGCGCTCCAAGCGCCAAAGCGGCGCAGCCTCGGTCGCGCCGTCATCGGATTCGTCGACGATGGCTTCGGGGCGTCCGGGCGCGATCCAATTGGCGTACCCGACACCGTCGGGAGTGCACCACAGCGTGCCGCGAGCGAGGCCGCGCACGAGGATCCACTCGAACATGCCGCGACCGTTCGCGGTGTAGTCATCGTCGTCGGGGAAGCACCAGCGAACGACCGGGTCGTCGGCGAACGCCCGCCAGCCGGAGGTGGTCATCGCGGCGAGGTCACCACTCGCTGCCAAGCCGGCGATGTGGGCTCGACGTTGATGTGCGGGCATTGCTCGAACCTACCGGTCGGGTTCGACGCGCCGCCGATCACCAGAGGTCACACCCGGGCTGTAGGGTGTCGTTCAGACATAGACATACGTCCTTACGGGGCTGACCGGTTTCGACGTCAGTATCGCTTGGGCGGGAATGCGACCCGAGTTGCTCAGACTCGCTAAACGGGGCAACCACAAGAATTGCCGATGAGCAGTTCGCTCTCGCCGCCTGATCCGTCAGGTGAGTGAAGAGTCATCGTGAGCAGAGATGCCGCACGGGGCCGATCCACCGCAGCCCGGCAACAGAAGCGGAGGATGACGGCGAGAAAGACCGCTGACGTTCGGAAAGACGAATGACACCCGGAAAAGACTGGGCGTTGACCGCAAGGTCAGTCGACCCGCCGATGGGCCAGCGTCAGGCCCGAAGCCGGGAATGGTCGTAGCGGGTCCGTTCACGGGCTGATGGACGGGGGTTCGATTCCCCCCAGCTCCACCAGGGTTGTCGGTTCTCGAACCTGCGTCTGCAGGTTCGGGTTAGACACCGACGTTCATCAACGGGTTCACGGCCCGCAGCCGATCCCCGACGTCGTGCGACCACCGATGCGTCGAGATTGGCGTCCGATTACTCGGAGTCGTCGGCGAGTTTGAAACCCACGCTGCGCACGACCTTGATCACGTCCGGACCACCGTTGTCGCGAATCTTTCTGCGCAATCGCGAGGCATGGTTGTCGACGACACTCTCAGAAACCCCTCCCCTGAGCGAAGCGATTGCGTTCATGACTTGACCGCGCGAGAACACACGTCGCGGATTGGCCATCAACAACTGCAAAAACTGATACTCGGTGTTCGTCAGCGACACGACAGTGTCACGGATCTTGAACGTGTGCTGGGCAAGGTTCATTTCCAAGTCTCCCCACACGAGAATGTTCGCACGCGGCGAACGTTGTGATTCGCCGCGCTTCAACTGTTGCGTGACACGCGAAACCAGAATTCTCGGCAACACCGGCTTCGTGATGTAGTCGTCGGCACCAGCAGACATCACCATCTCCTCGTCGACCGCCTCGTCACGTTGCGTCATCATGATGATCGGAACCGTGGAGTTCGCTCGTATGCCTCTGCACACTCTCAAGCTCTCGAGGGGCGCGTGTCCAAGATGAATGAGCACGAGGCTGTAGTCGCGAAGGCCAATCAACTCCTCCGCTTCTCCCACCGACGGCGTGTCATAAACGACGAGACCCATCACCTCAAGCTGCAAACGAATGTCAAGTCGATCTTGCGGATCGTCCTCCACGAGCAGCACGTTCGGCAGTGTTTCGGACATCACGCGACCTCACTCGAGAGCTCGTTGGAGGAAATCGGTAGACGATTGAGAAACGGTCGGTAGGACCTCTTCATACGGTACTCCTATGCCCAAATTCCACGCATCCCGCATAGATACGAGCACAGTGCCGATGGGACGACATCGTTCACAGCCGACCATACCGGAAGAGCGCTCCTGGACGGTCAACAATCAGCCGCGACGAAAGAAGGCGGCCAACGTCGGACACATCGGGAGGGATCATGGATGAGTCCGAAGCTCAACGTGACCTGCTTGCCGCCGTCGCCGGTCTCGAGCCAAGGGACCGCCGCACTCGACGTGCTGTCACCGCGATTACGACACTCGGTGTCGCTGCTTTGGTGATCTTGTTGTGCCGGGGCTGCGGAGGATCTAACAGCGATGCACAAGAGCCGGAGACTGTTGCGTTCGCGGAAGCAGGCACCGCAGACGGCGCAGACGGTCCACTCGGACCGCAAGGCGCAGACGACGCAACCGGACCGCAAGGCGCAACCGGCGCAACCGGACCGCAAGGCGCGACCGGAACAGACGGCGCAGACGGTCCACTCGGACCGCAAGGCGCAACCGGAACAGACGGCGCAACCGGCGCAACCGGAACAGACGGCGCAACCGGCGCAACCGGCGCAACCGGCGCAGGCGGCGCAACCGGACCGCAAGGCGCAGACGGCGCAACCGGACCGCAAGGCGCAACCGGACCGCAAGGCGCAACCGGACCGCAAGGCGCGACCGGAACAGACGGCGCAACCGGCGCAACCGGCGCAACCGGCGCAACCGGCGCAACCGGCGCAACCGGCGCAGACGGAACAGACGGAACAGGCGGCGCAACCGGCGCAACCGGCGCAGACGGCGCAGACGGAACAGACGGCGCAGACGGCGCAACCGGACCGCGAGGCGCAGACGGCACAGACGGCGCAACCGGCGCAGACGGCGCAGACGGAACAGACGGAACAGGCGGCGCAACCGGCGCAACCGGCGCAACCGGCGCAACCGGCGCAGACGGAACAGACGGCGCAGACGGCGCAACCGGACCGCGAGGCGCAGACGGCGCAGACGGCGCAGACGGCGCAACCGACGGCCTGCGCATCGGGGGGAGCTGCACGTACGATGGCTCCAACGGGATTGAAGAGACGGGAACAGTTCAATGGCGCTCCAACGGAAGCTTCGGAGAACTGACCTGCGTGCCCATTAGTGCGCCGTAGCCAATGGGTGGCGCCCCTCGCTGCAATCGCCTCAGACTCGTCGCGCCCTTGACACCTCAAGAGAATTGCTCACTGTGCAGTCACGGCCATCTGAGTCGACGAATCTCAGGTTCGGCGACGCCAGGCCGAGAAACTACTCACCGGGCGATCCGCTGGAGCCACGAGCCACAGGAACGGATGCGCTTCCACCGGGCGCACCCGCTCACTGATCCTTCGAAAGCCCGGCACCGGAGCCTCGGTCACCGCCAACCGACGCCCGCTCAGCACCTCAACCGGCGAACCGCGGTAGACCTCGACGGCCCGGTTGGCGCCGAGTTCAGCGAGCGTCTCAACAAGAAACACGAGACGCTTCGCCGAGAGTCGAAGGCGAGCCAGCAGCGGCTCATCGAACACGAACACGACGGGTAGTTCCGGATGCGCGTCGAGCGCCGGATCGGCCGAGCCAAGAGACTCCGCGGTCAACCACACCGCGTCCGGCTCCTCACCCGAGCGCGACACCGCTGACAGCACCCGAGGTGCTCGCGCCCGTGTGTCGGCGACCAGCGCCCACTCGGGCTCGTCCGGCCAGTTGGCGATCGGGCAGTCACGTCGGTGCTCACACCCCCGACACAACTCGGGAGCCCGACGCTCCACCTGCGAGCGGCTGAATCCGTAGTGGTTCGACGAGCCAACACCGGCCGTCCACTGCCACCCCATCCGGTTCGCCGCACGCGACCCGTCAAGGAGATGGCGAAAGAAATAGTTCTCACCATCAAGCCAGGCACCACCGCGACGCACCGACCACTCACTCGACAGCCACATCCGGGTCTGGTTCACCAGCCAGCCATCACGCTCGAGTTCTCTCAAGTTGGCGTCCACACACGCCATCGACCGATCCCATCCGACGCCACCGTCGACACAAGACTGCTCGCGACGAACACCGACCTCCGTGGTGCGACCATGGGCGAGATACCAGTGACGGGCGTACTCCTGCCACATCAACTCGTCGCGGAACTTCTCGACGTCCTTACCCGGCCCACCCGCGACATGAGCCCACACCCGCCTAAGGGTCAACAAACCATGACGGATATACGGCGACAGCGCCGAGGCTCCCCGGCCCGACACCGGCAGCACCTCGTTACGACGCGATGCGTACCCGGTGACATCGAACGAGGCAAGAGCGGCATCCGCCGCCGTCTGACCGCCCCGAAAACGCTCGGAACCAGTAACCGCTGCCCCATCGGTCAGATCGACGAGATACTCCGCCACAAAATGCTCCGCGGCCTCGCGGCCCGGTTGTGGCAACGGGATCCCCGCGACGGTCACGACGGCAGTGTCACAGACGATCCTCACCTCGGCGCACCCGTGCTTGACACGGTTGGGCGAGCAGGTGTGGACTCTCGGCATCTCGCACGGGCGCGGAGACCCGGCGGCCGAGACACATGGGGGGAGATGTGACCGGTATCGACTGGACCGATGACGCGGCCTGGGAACCGACCAGGCGGCCCGTCACCACGGCGATGTGCCTCCCTCCCGCGCTCTACGCCGACCCCGACGCCTTCGCGATCGAACGAGACCGAGTATTCGGCCGAGCCTGGGTGTGCGTCGGCACCGCCGCCGAAGTCGCTGGACCCGGACGGCTTCTCGTGCGCGAGATCGCCGGACGCTCCATCCTCATTACCCGGGACGTCGACGGCGGACTTCACGGCATGATCAACGCCTGCCGACACCGCGGTACCGAACTCGCCGAAGCCGACTGCGCCGTCGCCGGCACCATCCGCTGCCCCTACCACCGTTGGACCTACGCCCTCGACGGACGGCTCCGCTCCACCCCACTGTTCGACGAGGTCCCCCGCACCGACGAACCGGGCGACCTCGACTTGGTGCCGGTGCGCGTCACCACCTGGGGACCGCTCCTACTCGCCTGCCTCGACCCCGACACCCCGCCATTCGAGACGTGGATCGGCGACCTCGACGCACGAATGGCCGGCTACCGGCTCGACACCTGGACGCCGTGTCACGAGCAGACCCTCGACATCCACGCCAACTGGAAACTCGTCAGCGAGAACTTCCAGGAGTACTACCACCTCGGTTGGGTGCATCCGGAACTTGCCAAGGTGTCGCGCGTCGCCGACCACTACCGCTACCAGGGGCCCGGCATGTACTGCGGGCAGACCACGACCCCGGTGTCAGGGGATGAGCGCGACGACTGGCTCCGCCTCCCCGCCGCCGACGGTCTCGACGCTTCGGACGCGGTCAGCGGGCGATTCATCGCCCTCTTCCCGAACGTCATCCTCTCTGTGCTGCCGAACCACATCTGGCTCATGCGCCTCGACCCGATCGCGTCCGGCCTCACCCGAGAGACCTGCACGATGCTCACTCCCGAGCCGGTCGAACCCGACGCCCACATCGACACCCGCGACTTCTGGCTCTCGGTCAACGCCGAGGACATCGACATCGTCGAACGAGCCCAGCGGGGCCTCACCCGCGGCGCGGTTCCCCCCGGCCCGCTCAGTCCGCGCTTCGAGGAACCCCTCAACCGGTTCCATCGCATGCTCGCCGACTGCATGACCCTCGACTCGCTCGCGGATATTCCGATTCCGGCCGGCGATGACCCGAGCGACCCGGGCGCGCGTTGGGGAGCAGCGGAGAACCCGACGCCACCGACGATCGACCTCGCCCGCTGAGCGGGTCAGAACATCAGACACCGATCTGGGAGACTCCCCGCATGACGAACAGCCGGTACGACGCCGTCATCATCGGAGCTGGGGTGATCGGCACCGCTGTCACGCATGAACTCTCCCGCCGTGGATGGCGCACCCTCACCGTCGAC
>Ga0208547_1000964_pt1 | contig 16242 bp, 25 predicted proteins | sample DEB08_DNA_5_FD_185501 | JGI IMG/M metagenome (GOLD analysis project Ga0208547, IMG submission 185501) | Aqueous microbial communities from the Delaware River and Bay under freshwater to marine salinity gradient to study organic matter... | ecosystem: Environmental > Aquatic > Marine > Coastal ...
GGCGGACATAACCAAGGTTAAAGATGTACTTGGTTGGGAACCAACACAGAGTTCCATTGACAACGTGGTATCAACTGCTGTACAATGGTATAACAACACACACAAGAAGGAAATACAATGAGTGAGGACATTTTAAAGGACAGTTGGATGCCAGACGAGGCAGTCAGCAAGAGGATCAGGGACAGGGTCAAGAAAGCAGGCAAGAGATTCCATGCCAACGATAACATCGCTGACTACATAGAAGACGGCGAGATAGAAGAATTACAAGCAGAGGTACAAGAGAAACTGCAGGGTGTGTTGGATAGCCTGGTCATAGACACCGAGAATGATCACAACACGCAGGAGACCGCGAAGCGTGTGGCGAAGATGTACATCAGAGAAACTTTTGGAGGCAGGTTCAAACCAATGCCTAGGGTGACGAGTTTCCCAAACATGGGTTACAAGAGCATGTACACGTCTGGGCCGATCAGCATAAGATCTACATGTGCGCACCACTTCCAGAACATAGTGGGCAAGGCTTGGATTGGCATAATACCCAACGGAGAAGTAATTGGATTGTCCAAGTTCAACAGGATAGTGCACCACATTGTTGAGAGACCACAGATACAGGAAGAGATGACCACACAGATAGCGGAAGAATTAAAAAAGTACGCCAAGACGGAAAACATCGCAGTTGTAGTAAAGGCAGAACATCACTGCATGACACACAGGGGCGTTCGTGAACACGAATCAGACATGACCACAGCGATCATGTTAGGTGCGTTCAAAGACGATCCAGCAACTAGGGACGAATTCTACAAGATCTGTATGAGCATGAAGGGCCATGGGTAAGAAGAAATTAACTTCAGACGGAATATACTATATAGATGACTGGAGCATGGGTGCGACAAATGTTGGATCAGTGATAGATACTGCCACTGTGGACTTTGGTGACATTGGAGATCTACAGATGGATTTTGATTATGACAAGGATCTCAGGGCCAAATATCCTGCTCTCAAGGATGCTTGGGACCACTACAACAACGTGAAGAAGATGTGTGAGGCAAAGGAGCAAGAAGATGAGAATTAAAGAGGACCTTAAACTAAATTTTGACGATGTGCTCATGGAACCCAAACGTTCCACACTTAGTTCTAGACGTGATGTCGACATGACGAGAAAATTCACATTCCGTAATGCGGGCAAGGTAATGAACTTCACACCAATATTCGCAAGTAACATGGACGGAGTGGGCACGTTCTCCATGGCCAAGGTGCTACAGGAACACAAGATGATGACCGTGATTACCAAAAGCACTACCATTGAGGAATGGAGACAGGCTGTGGGATCGGGACTTAGACTACAAAGCGTTTCCGTGTGCACGGGCACGAACAAGATCTGGGATCCTGAAGCGGAAGACTATGCGAGGATGCAGGACGTGTTGAGGAGTTTCCCAGACGTAAAAATGATCACTATAGATGTTGCCAACGCATACCACCAGAACTTCGTGGACTTCATCAAGATGGTCAGGGATGAATACCCAGACAAGGTCATAGTGGCGGGCAACGTGGTCACACCAGAGATGGTGGAAGAACTGATCATAAACGGTGCTGACATGGTCAAGATAGGCATAGGACCAGGTTCAGTGTGTACCACGAGGACTATGACGGGTATAGGTGTACCACAGTTCTCGGCTATTGTGGAATGTGCTGACGCGGCCAACGGTGTGGATGGACACATAATGGCGGACGGCGGATGTGTATGGCCAGGAGACATAGCCAAGGCGTTCGGTGGTGGAGCACACGCTGTCATGATAGGCGGAATGCTGGCAGGACATGATGAGTCAGAACAACCAGTTGTGGACGGCAAGGTAGAATTCTATGGCATGAGCTCAGATCGTGCCCGTGAGAAACACGGAAAACGAAAAGACGGATACAGGGGCAATGAAGGTAGATGGATCAGCCTACCCCACAGGGGACCTGTGAATCCAACCGTGGAGGACATACTGGGAGGAGTGAGATCTGCGGCCACATACATAGGTGCCAGAAGATTGAAGGACATGCCCAAGTGCGCCACTTTCGTCAGGGTCAACAACAACATCAACAGGGTATATGAGCGTTACACCAAATAGAGTAGACGAGATAGAAGACAAGATCGAGGCACTGGAGGAGAGTCTCAGTTCGGTACGCAAGGTCACACCTATACATGATAGCACTTGGTATGTGAAATGGATCTCCGTTGCGTTCGTTTGCTGTGCGGTGCTGTGTAGGTCAGTTGAAGAGATACCCAAGATATTTGACGTTTCATTCTCCATAGTGGGCACGGCAGGATGGCTATGGGTGGGATTCAAATGGCATGACAGGGCATTGATAATTCTCAACACCATATTACTGGCCATGCTAGTGTCTGGCGCATTCAGATATTACCTCACACACTTTGGATGGATACAATGACGGAAGAAGTAAACCAGAGCTATTTCACCACAGGACAGATGCGTAACGCACTGATACAGATCGAAGATCAGATGGTGCATTCCAACTGGATGCCAAGCGTGATACTGGGCATAAACAGGGGAGGGTGCATTCCTGGTGTGTATCTCTCACACAGGCTGAACGTGCCACACGAAGCACTTGATGTGAGACTGCGAGACCACACAGCCAAACCCAATCTTTCCGTATTGGAAAAGGCGTTCGCTTTCCAGAAGAAGATCCTGATCATAGACGACATCAACGATTCAGGAGCAACGTTCCAGTACATACTGGACAACTTCGGCAAGCGAGAGGACAGAATAAGATTCGCGGCCCTGATCAACAACAAACCGTCTCCGGTCAAGATGGACTACCACGGTTACCAGATCAACAAGGACGAAGCATCCGCTTGGATAGTTTTCCCATGGGAAGAATGGGACAAATAACCCAAAGGTTGTGTTGACCTTACCAACCAAAATCTGCTAAAATTTTGATACATTAAACAAACCTTAAGGAGGATTAATGTTTAAATCACTACTGGCAGGTGTTGACAAGACACTTGTAAGAAATCTAGTAATTCTACACACGCTGGTGATCGCTGTGTCGAACTACCTAGTCACGATCAGATTTGATCTGTTCCCAGGAGCGGACCTTCCATTGTTCGGATCGTTCCCACTTGCGGCGGCGGCATTCACATTTCCGATCGTGGTGGTCGCAACTGACCTGACGGTCAGGTTGGTCGGCAAGGAAGCGGGAAGGGCCGTTGTAGCAATGGCGATCATTCCGGCTATCGTGGCATCAGTACTGGTACTGTTGGCACTGGGTGATCCGCACGCATACAGGGTTGGATTCGCATCAGGTACGGCATACGCAATCGGTACCATGCTTGACGTGTACGTTTTCCAAGCGATCAGAGAAAGATCTGACAATTGGTGGGCGGCACCGGCGTTATCAACCATCGCGGCAAACATAATCGACACGTACTCGTTCTTTTATGTGGCGTTCGCTGGTTCTCTCGACGCAGAGGGCAACCTGAGTTGGATCGGAGCCAACTGGCACGTGGTTGCACAAAACAACACACTGACCAAAATTGTAGTTGGTCTAATAGTATTCTTACCAGCATATGGTATACTATTGAACAGACTGCAGGTAATTGGCAAGAAGAAAAAATAGATCATCTGGGGGAGTTTTTTTGCTCCCCCTTGACAACTCGTCTAAATAATAGCATGGCAATTTGCTACATAGATAAAACCAAGCACAAGATAGAACTTGCCGAAACTCCTATGGTGGAAAATTGGCTCAAAGTTTATTCTGGAAAAAGTTTCAAAATAAACAAGGAGTTTGATTTTACAACCTGCAGAAAGATAGAGGAAATTTTAAAAACCAATCATAATCTTTTCAAAAAATTTAAACTTGATTTTAATTATCTGTCACTGCATGACTTGTGCAGGATTGAGACGCTTTCTAGGATCCATGTTCAAATAGTTGAATTGCAAAAAACACACAAAAAAGGCACAGATCTTTTGAACAAAAATACAGACGGCCTATGGGACTTACTTCACGACCTATTACACGCCCAAGAATCTCGTATAAGGAATGGAAATATAGAATTCAACCAAACAAAAAATGATGTGACTCACGATTCTAAGGCATTGACTGAGAATTGGTCTTGGGAATCAAAACTAAGTGGACAACAATATCATACAAGTGCTAGTTTTGACAGATGGCACATTAACATTCCCACTGCTGAACTAGGTAGGCATCCCTATGAATGTTTTTTGTACAGTCCAGATACATGGCAACGTGAAGGTAGTATTCTAGGCCAAATTGCAGTTCGCATACAAGTTCAACTAACACGCACACACGGACAACCAGAGCGTGGGTATCACGAATGGTGCTCACAACAAAATATACCAGTTATTGGTAATAATTTTCCTTTGGCAAACTTTTTAGATGACTTTACTTCTGATATCCTCGGTGCTTCGGAGATTACTATCGAAGCATGACGAATCCATTTATTGATAAACTTACCAAGCACAGGCCAAACGCAGATTGGATAACAAAAAAAAGTGGCATAAGTCACTTGCCGTTAGACATCAATGTGCCTGTGGATAAGATTCTAAAGGAATGGTCAAGTATTGAGAACCTCGCTGTACCACACAGAGATACAGATGATACCCATGGATATTCACACACGGGATGGAAAAGTCTCACTATATATGGAGTCTCATCAACAGTTACAACTCAAAGTGACAAACCGCACTCATGGACAGATATAGCAGACCGCTGTATACAAACAAAAAACTGGTTTATCGACACATTTAATGAAATTAATTTCAGAGGAAGAATTAGGTTTATGTTGTTAGAACCGGGAGGACACATTATGCCTCACAAGGACAGAGAATCTAGTAAATTAAGCGAAGTAAATATTGCCATTTCGAATCCAAAAGGCTGTGAATTCTACTTCGAAAACAAAGGCATTGTCGACTTTGATCGAAATCCTGTAAACATGTTGGACCTAAGTAACAAACACTGGGTGGTCAATAACAGCAAAGAACCAAGACTGCACATGATATATCACGGACATGTGCCTTCTAACATTATAGAAAGGTCTTATGAGAACCTGTATTATTCAAAAAAATAATGCACCCGACTCTCTGATCAGGTTTACAGAAGTCGGGTGTCTGTTTAACTACGAAAACAAGTGGCTCGATTATTTCCAAGACATAGTCATAACCGATGATGCCGACAGCATACCAGGACCTGCTTGGCGAATAAATGCTGGTCAATTTATCACAACCAGTACAAGAAGAAAATTTAAACATCTAAACAATATAGATCTAAGGGATGACGAAACGCCTATCTATTTCGATCCACAGCACTGGAGTACTACAAATGAAATGAAACAGTACCGTGGCATGAAACAAGAAAACATTTTCCGTAATCACATGGTCATGGTTTTAAAAAGCAAGAAACGGATGATATATTTTTCAAACAACGAGCACTTACCTGCTTTAAACAATGTAAAGGACATATGGGTTCCTGCTTCCGGAGACATGGCAGGAAGAATACAACACCTATTCCCTGATGCAAACATAACGATATACGATATCAATCCAGCACAATTAGAATACAGCAAATGGTTAAACTCCCGCAAAAGTTACCCATCAGAAGACGAAGTGAACGAGTTTGCCAAGTCACTTGGTAAAATAAGTGTGGCAGAAAGATTTTTATCAGGTATACAAAACTGGACACCGGCCCGAGCAGAGTACATGAATCTAGATATAATCGAAACACAGTTGACCTGTCCAACAATTATCAGTAATATTTTGAAATATATGCCGGTATACCACAAACACGGCTTTGAAAAAATCAAGAAATGGAAAGAAAAAAATTTACATTTGACTTTATGACCTAAATAGCAGTAAAATAACTTTATGACAATAAAAGCGGGAAAGATATGGGGGGAGACGGAACTGATACTGGCCAACAACGCACTGGAGTTCCACAGGATCGACTACAAGAAGGGCGGTGTGTGTAGCAAACACAAGCACGAGTGGAAGTGGAACGGGTTCTACTGCATGACTGGACAACTCAAGATCCGAGTGTGGCAGAAGGACTATGACCTTGTGGACGAAACTATCCTGAATCCAGGAGATTTCACAGCGGTCAAGCCTGGATTATACCATAGTTTCGAGGGCATGGAAGACGGCGTGGCGTTCGAACTGTACTGGGCCAACTTCTCACACAACGACATAATAAGGGAGTCGGTTGGACATCTCAAAGACCTGGACGGCAAGATCGTTCGACTGGACAAGAACAAAAAGAAATAGTGGTACAATACACTTCACCCGATGGTAAATGGAAGATAATATTAGACAACGACACAGTGCGTTGGATAGATCTATCTAACAACTTGACAGAATCCGCAGGACAGTTTACAATAAGAGATCTAGTCGAGGCAACAAAAAACATAGCACCAGAGATATGGAAAAAATAAGATACTCAGAGATATTTTACAGTGTACAGGGTGAAGGAAGGTTCGTTGGTGTTCCATCTGTATTCTTCAGAACGTTTGGCTGTAACTTCCACTGCCACGGGTTTGGTCAGGGCAAGGACAGGAGCAAATGGATCAAGCCGGAGGAGATGCCATACGCCACACAGGACATCACAAACATCAAACACATATCAGAACTGCCAGTTGTGAACATAGGCTGTGACGCCAGCGCAAGTTGGAGTTCTAGGTACAAGGAACTGGTGGATTGGGATCCTGTTGACGAGATTGCCCGGAAGGTCACGGCATACACGCCAGAGAACAAGTGGACCTGTGCGAACGGACAGGACGTGCACTTCATAATCACGGGCGGTGAACCCATGATGTGGCAGAGACAGATCGAGGCACTCATAAGACAACCAGAATTCAATGACTTGAAGAACATCACCATAGAGACCAACTGCACACAGGCGTGGAAGGACAACTTTGACAAGTTCATGCACGGATTGACGGCTGGCGACTACACCAATGAACCTGTGCATGTCACATGGTCAACATCTCCAAAACTGAGTATATCAGGCGAGGCATGGGAGAAGGCCATAAGAGCGGACGTGGCGAGACAATACTCACAGATTCCGAACACTCATCTGTACTTCAAATTCGTGGTACAGGATGAACAGGATCTAAAGGAAGTGGATCTGGCCAGGGAGACATATGCCCGGGCAGGGGTCACAGGAGACATCTATCTCATGGCCGTGGGAGCCACACAGGAAGGGCAGGCCAAGACTGCGACACAGGTCGCTGACATGGCAATGAAGAATGGATACAAATACTCTCCCAGATTGCACGTGGACTTGTTCGGAAATAAATGGGGCACATAGAGTGCATCATAATTAACTTATACAATAGTGTTGTAACGCTCCAAGAGAAGTTCACAACATCAACCCCAAAATAGATACGATATGGAACTTGCCATACTAATGGCGGGTATTGTTTACGGCTTGATCATTGGCCTCATACCAGCCGCGGGAGCAACGACAGGACTGATCACACTATTTGGCATCATGCCCTACTTCGTGGGCGACCCCTACCTGGGCGTGATCTTCTGTGTGGCAGTTGTGGCCTCCTCAACAACCGGTGATTCATTCAGTGGTGTGCTCTTGGGCATACCTGGAGCCAACTCTGCGGCCGCCACCATGGTTGACGGATTCCCCATGGCCAAGCGTGGTGAGGCCACACGGGCGTTGAGTGCCGCCATAACCTCCAGCACTGCCAACGGATTGTTCTGGGGGTCACTGACATTCCTGTTCCTACCATACTACACCAAGATCGTGATGTACATGGGCATACCAGAACTATGGGCACTGGTGCTGTTAGCGTTCGTCACCGTGGGATTCCTGTCAACGAAGAAGTACGTGAGAAGTGTGCTGGCGATCGTGCTCGGCATCACGCTGGGCTTGGTAGGAGTGGATGCCAACAACGTGCCTCGCTTGACCATGGGATGGAGATACCTCGAGGACGGAATACAGATACTGCCATTCGTGGCGGGACTGTTCGCCATACCAGAGCTGTGGGACGGGTGGTTCAACAGGAAGAAGACAACCACCATACACACGGGCAAGGGCAGTTTACAGGATCTGTCGCAGGGCATCCGGGACACCGTGAGATGTTGGCGTGACAGCATACGAGGGGGTGCCATAGGTTCTTTCATAGGACTGCTACCTGGACTGGGTGGTGCGATGGCGGACTGGTTGGCCTACGGAGCCACCGTGGCCTCAAACCCCAAAGAGAAATTTGGTAATGGAAATGTAAAAGGAATCGTTGGAGCGGAGGGTGCCAACAACGCACAGAAGGCCTCATCATTCATACCCACGGTGCTGTTTGGCATACCTGGTGCGCCGTTCGCCGCGATCCTGATGGGACTGTTCCTGTACTTGGGCATTGATTTGGGATCACCCGACACATTCTACGATGAGCAACTGTTCGACAGCATGACATTCGCTTTCCTGACTGGCACTGTGTTGACCGCTGTCATCTGTTATGGTCTGGCCTACTTCGCTGGATGGGTCACACGTGTGCCTTACATCTACTACTTCCCCTTCATCCTGGCAGTGATCATCTGGGCCACCTTACAGTACACGGGAGGATGGGAGGACCTGGCCACACTGACGGCGTTCTCCGTACTGGGGGTGCTGTGCAAGAAATTCCAAGTCAGCAGGCCAGCACTGCTGATCGGATACCTGTTGAGTGACAGGATCTACAATCTCACTTACCAACTAACAACACTCCATACGATATCTGATCTGATCACAAGACCGATCTTTATTTCCATAATGATCTGTGTTATACTTTTATTGTATTGGGGCATAACAAAAAGGAGTAGAATAGACTATGCTTAAGAAAACGATAATGGCGTTGGTGTTGATGACAACCACTGCCTTGGCCGACTACAACTTGATCGTGCCACAGAAACCATCAGGTGGAACATCCGTGTGGGCACAGATAGTTGTGGCCGAATGGGAGAAACACCTAGGTGAAAAGATCAACCTCGTCTACAAACCAGGTGCCAGAGATCAACTGGGACCAAACGAGTTCCAGAACACGCTTAGGTTCGATGACCGGATAATACTGGTATCACACGGCGGCAATGGCATATCATACCTCATGGAACCAGTGGACTACAACTACCTGGACTGGGAATCCATAGGGCAGATGAACCTCAATATCATAGTGGGTGCCAAGAAGAACGCAGACGTGCTAAATGGACCAATACAGTTCCCAGCAGGTTCAGGCATGACCCCGGAGATAATGGCCATAGTGCTGTTGCTTTCAGGTCCCAATGGAGATCCCATAAAAACATTCAATGAAAAAATAATATGGGTGAAAGGAATGAGTGGATCGGAGAGAAGATTGGCATTCATCAGGGGTGATCTGAACGCTACCAGGGAGAACCCAGCCGCTTACAAGAAACACGTGATGCCAGTGATTGATAAAGGTGACGCATACACTTGGTTCCATCATGGACTATTAAATGTAGAAACGGGAGAGCATGACGAGGATCCTAACTTCATGGAACCAACATTTGAATCACTGTATGAATCTATACACGGTGTCACACCAAGTGGTGACTTCTATGACGCATACAAACTGGTCAAGAGCTGGAGGGACGCACTACAGAAGGCGTTCTGGGTCAACAAGGACAACCCAAACAGGGATCGACTCGTTGACGCTCTCAACAAGATGATAGCGGATCCGGAGTCACGTGCCGCCATCGAGAACAAGGTCGGCAAGTACGAATGGAGAACAGGTGAGGAAGGTGACGCCACAGTTAGGAAACTGAAGTCATTCATCACACCAAGCGCATTGAAAACACTATCTGATTTTGGAAAGAACCAGTTGGGTTACAATGCTGTATACAAGGAAGAGCTGACCAAGTGACGTACATCCTGTTCACTGGAGCACCTGGATCAAAGTGGAGCAGTGTGGTCAAGAACATCTACTGGAGTTCGGACATCGACCACACTGACTACTCAGAGGCTAGGACCTACTGGCACGATGCCGACACCCCCGGACGCAGACAGCTCATGCACACGGGAGCATACTGGGATCCGGGTATGGAGTTCGACAACGGTCCAGAACATTGGGACAGACCATTCTCAGGCACTGGCAAGAGGATCATCAAGTCACACACGTTCGCGCACCAACTGGAGGAACTGAAGACGCTAGGACATTCCATCGTGCTGGTGCGCAGGAGCAACATAGAATGTTATGACTGGTGGAAACTGTGTGGAGAGTTCACGATCACATATCCCAACTACCAACACTTCGAAGACCTGGACCGGATGTGGACGCACATACAGGATGAAAACCGAGACATCACACGGTTCATACAGCAGAACCTAGACAGGATAACCTGTCCCGTGGACAACTTCGACCTGTGCCGGGTGCTGGGAATAAAAGAACCAGGCCCTAGGGACAGCATACATACACATAACTACGCGAACAAGGATATCCGGGTATATGTCTACAAGTAATTGGGAAGAATCAAAAGCGAGGAGCGATTATCATTTTAATAAGTGGCACCGGGACTCAGACTGCGTCCAACACCTGGGCCGGTTCACGGGTGGGTGGCAGACCGAGATACAGTCAGTGATTGATGACGCCAGACCATTGAACTGGGCCAACCGCAGGGAAGGCACGGGCAGGGAGAACACCAACATTAACGTGGAAGCGGAAGAGAACGACCTCAAGAATGCAGGCGCTGATCCCAAGATGACCATATACAGGGGACTGGCTGACTTTTCAAAATGTCCCACTCTACAGAGGATGACTGATTACTTCGCACTGGAACCAGTGAAATCCAAACTGCACATACAGTTCACAGGTGAGGTATTGAACATGCACATAGACAAACTGTATGATTTAGATGCTGACCCAAACAATGTTGTTCGTATAATGGTCATGCTACAGGACTGGGAGCCCGGGCAGTTCATAATATATGGCAACGAGCAGTTCGACAGGTGGAAAGCAGGAGACATTCACACCTTCGACTGGCAGAACATACCACACGCGACGGCCAACGCCAGCAACCGACCTAGGCCAATGTTGGTAATTACAGGTGTAATGACTGACAGGACCAGGGAGATACTGGACACATCGATCAAGAAAAGAATATAGACAAAGGCACACTATCAGTATAAAATAGTAGACACATGAATAAAAAGATATTCGGACAACTGCTGGCACACAGCCAGAACGAGCTGGATCGTATCACGCAACCCTACATCCAGGAGACGTTTGGTGTCACTGTCAAGCGTTGTGACACACTGGAGGAATACACGCAGGCCATAGACGACGCCTGCTTACACAGATACTTCTCCAAGTACTGGCAGAACGACATGAAGAAATGGAAGTACTCGGGTGTCGCATTGATAGACGAAGTAAACAACCTCAAACCACGTGCAGTGTTGGATGTGGGCTGTGGTTATAACGAATTTAAGGGAAAGATCAACAACCTCATAGGAATAGATCCCTACAATGATCGCGCAGACATGCAGGTAAGCGCGATGGAGTACAAGACAGACAAACTGTTCGATGTGGTACTATGCCTTGGTTCGGTAAATTTTGGTAACAGGGAAAAGATCATCGCGGAGGTTAGTAGGTGTGTGAATTTACTTGCGGACGGTGGCACCATGTTCTTCAGGGTCAATCCAGGCATACAGCACGACCGACCCGAGTCCCAATGGATAGAGTTCTTCTCCTGGAATGTGCCATTCATCATAGAACTGGCGGAAATGTTCAATCTACAAGTGTTAGACATAAGGGATGATACCAACCAGAGAAAATACTTCGTTTATAAAAAGAAGTAGACAGACAATCAGAAATATGGTATAATATAAGCATGAAGGTTAAAAAAACAGCAAAGACAACTATCAAGAAGAAGAACAAGAAGGGTTCCAAGAAGAGCGAGGAACCAATGGTCAAGGTGCTCAATCTCAATGTTAATCCTGAGAACCCTAGGAACGGATTCTTTGAACTGGACTGGAACGATGAATTCGTGAACATGCTGAAGCAGTCAGGATACCAAGGAGAATCCGAGGAGGAGATCGTGGACAGGTGGTTCCAGACACTTTGTAGGACCATAGGCAACGAGCAGGGCATAGACGTCACTGGATCTGGCTACGTGCAGATCAACAGGAGGGACGATGGCAAGACTGAAGTCTCATGATTGGAGAGTACAACAACAAGACTTTTTTAAGAATCACCTTGTAAAAGAAGTCGAGTTTGTACAAGATCAACGAGTCTTTGATTTTTTTTCAAAGCAAGATATAATTTTAGGAATCGGTCACGTTGATTATTTTAAAAAAAAACTTAACATCATAAACAATAAAAAAAAATGCAATCATTGTTTAGTTGTAATTAATGAAAAAACCCTAGATTTAGATTTAATTAAAATATTGGAAAGTATTAAAAATTTTAAGAAAATCTGCATATCAATTAACAAATTTAAATTATATACTGAATCACACAGGAGTAATATAATTGAAGATTATGACGAAGCAATACTTGATCTAATTAAAAAAATTTTTGTAAAAAAAAAAATAAAACACTTTTTTGTTAAGAATTTAAAAGGATTTAATTTTAACTTTGCGAGTCCAACCACTCAATTTTTTATAAAATGAAAATAATAGAAAGTTATAATGATCTTAATGAATTAAGTATTGATGCAAAAAAAATAATTTATAGTAGAATACACGACAAAAATTTTACGAATAAATTAGAAAAAATCTTGCCGTTTGGTAAAAGTGTTTGGATAGATAGTGCAGGTATACCGGACAAAAACAGATATGTATTTGAAAATAGAAAATGGAAAGAGATTTTTGAATCAAAAGAAATAAAATACTATAAAGATTTTTTTTCTCCAACATTAATGCAGAGTATTAAAAAGTATATCAATCCAGATTTTATTGTTTTAAATAATTCCGAAGAGTTTAGATATTTAACTCCACATGAGTTAACTACGAAAATTGAAATCATATCTAATTATTATCAAACAAAAATTTTTTTAAGTATAAACACTGTATTTTTAGATTTTAATAAATTAAAATACCCAAATAGTTTGATTGTTGAAAATATTGTAATAAATTTTTTAAAATATACCATCCATAAAATAGATAATTTTAAATATATCTACGAGATAAATTAATGGTTTTAAATATAGCATTTCAAGGAGGTACACACGGACACTTTTTAAGATATTTTCTTGACAAATTTTCTACACTTACTCCTAACATTATTAGCAATCCTGTAACAAAGTTAGGCACTTATCACAGTGAAGTTAAATATTCAAATAAATTTGAAATATATCATCCAAATCAAAAAACTAAAGATCTAACATTACCCCACTGTGTAATTACTGTTTCACATGAAGATGTTTTGTTGTTACAACGAACTGTTTACATTAGACCGCAAGACATGGATCTTACATTAAATGATACCCATGTAAATTTCAAAAACGTACCAAAAAATTTTGATGACAGATCTATTGAGAAACTTTATGGAATCAAAATCAACGAAAATACAAAAGTGCCTAGATTTATATTAAGAGATTTTGTAAAATTAGGATTTTCAGATATTAAAAAGCATGGATATATCGTTGAAAACCAAAGAATTATGAAACAGGCATTTAAAAATGTTTTTTGGTTGCCGGTTGCTAGTTTTTGGGACTCAAAAAAATTTTTTTACCAAATGTCTAAATTGAATGAAAAGTTTAATTTACATTTACAACTTGGTCACGAAGCACAAGAAGTTCATAATAATTTTATTGAAAATATACCTCAACTAAAAACTTTCCATAGATGTACAGAAATTATTACAGCCATAAAGAACAATGAATCATTACCAATTAATGATCTAGATTTGGTGGAAGAAGCATACATCTATTCATGGATAGAAACTAACTATCATAATATTTTATCGCCTTTTACCAATACTTTCTTTAAAAACACAAAAGAAATTATAGAATATATTAAATGGTATCCACATTTCTATCATGGAATGAACCCTACACTACCTAGCTAGGTTGGCAGTTTTGATAAAGTTTGTTATAATATAGACATGACTCACATACTCGTAGACACGGCAAACACATTCTTCAGGGCCAGACACGTGATCAGGGGAGACACCTCCGAGAAAGTTGGCATGGCCATACACATCATGATGAACAGCATAAAGAAGGCCTGGCAGGACTTCGAGGGCACCCATGTGGTGTTCTGCCTGGAAGGTAGATCATGGCGCAAGGACCACTACGCACCCTACAAGAGAAACAGAAAAGAATTAGCAGATGCCATGACTGAAAAGGAGAAGGAAGAGAACGAGGTGTTCTGGGAGTGTTATGACGATTTCGTGGACTTCGTCAAGACCAAGACCAACTGTACGGTGCTACGCAACGAGAGGACGGAAGCGGACGATCTCATAGCACGTTGGATTGACAAGCACCCTGATGACAATCACGTCATAATCAGCACAGACAAAGATCTAAACCAACTGATAACACCACGTGTGAAGCAGTACAATGGTGTCAACGAGACCACGCTCACACACGAGGGATGGTTTGACGCCAAGGGCAATCCCGTGATAGACAAGAAATTGAAAGCGCCCAAGCCGGCACCAGACACGGAATGGATAGTGTTCGAGAAGGCCATGAGGGGTGATCCAAGCGACAACATATTCTCAGCGTACCCAGGTGTGCGTACCAAAGGCACCAAGAACAAGATCGGGCTACAGGAAGCGTTTGCTGATCGACACGAGAAGGGCTACACATGGAACAACCTGATGCTGAGCAAGTGGCTTGATCACGACGGCAACGAACACAGGGTTTTAGAGGATTACGAGAGGAACAGACTGCTGGTGGACCTACACGCACAGCCAGAGGCCATCATAGAGGAACTGGACCAGACAATAGCACAGGCCAAATCAGAGGCCAAGAACGTGGGCCAGGTCGGGATCAGATTCATGAGGTTCTGTGCCAAGTACGATTTAAATAGGATCAGTGAGCAGGCTCAACTTTACGTGGAGCCATTCAACGCGAGGTTAGTATCATGACGGTGAGAGCCAAGACCCTTGTCAAAGACAAGTTCTGGATAGTCGAGCAAAACGGCGAGAAGTTAGGCACCCTACAGAAGCAGGCGGACAACGGTTGGACTTTCCTCAGCAAGAAGGATCAGCGACAGGTGTTCCACACACAGGAGAGCCTGTTCACACGTTTTGGTTTCAACATATTCGACGAATCAGACATCAAAAAACCCGAAGAAGAGATACAGACAGACAATTTCGATGTGCATGGTTTCCCATGTAGCCAACATCCATACAATCCCATGTTTGATGTTCAGAAACAACTGCCGGTGTACACCAAAACACCAAAATCAAAGAGTCAATTTTGTGCTGGATACTACATCATATGTTTCGAAAAGGGATGGCGCAAGGCCTACTGTCCAAAAATGATCACACTGTCAAGATATGTGTACAAAGGCCCAATGAAAACCAAACTAGAAATGCAACAGGTACTGAACAATGCAGTCAAAGAATTCCAAGATTCAAACTAGGCCCATAGAAGACCTCATAGGCAGGATCAGAACACTGCGACAGAAAGGCGAAAGGCAGATCGTGATTCCCGCCAAGGAAGCAGACCAACTGGCAGACAGTCTTACCCAAGTAATGACCCGTATGGTCACCATACAGGAAGAAATCATTGAGGCACTAAAGACAGCAAAAGAGGCACAGACCATTAACATAGAGATGGATGGTGGCGAATTCGATAAGAAATAAACTCCAAAAAATCTGGTAAATATAGTTGTATAGTTTTACACCTATGAGCAGACCGAAGCCAACAGTGCTGTTGCAACACAGCAATAAGACCACCTACAAGATGGATGAAGTCCTGGCGGCGGAAGGCATCTGGGCGGTCTTTTACGATGGAAAACCCATCAACTTGAAGTCAAGCAGTCTGGTCTCAAACTACCCAGGTCCAAAATACAAGAAGGTGTCGTTCTCCAACCCCGGACACGCGGAGAACCTGGCCAAGAAACTGAACGCACAGCACAACACTGACAAGTTCGGCGTGTACCTGCTGAAGACCGGCGAAAAATTCAAACGATAAATCCACCCGTTAAATAGCAGTATGGATCGCAAGACCGCATACACACGCACCTTCATGGAACTGTTACAACAACCAATCCATGACGAGAGCATCAAGACCAACTACTACACCTGGTGGCAGAATGTGAGGGAGAGTTACCAGGCCA
>Ga0208547_1000971_pt1 | contig 16180 bp, 16 predicted proteins | sample DEB08_DNA_5_FD_185501 | JGI IMG/M metagenome (GOLD analysis project Ga0208547, IMG submission 185501) | Aqueous microbial communities from the Delaware River and Bay under freshwater to marine salinity gradient to study organic matter... | ecosystem: Environmental > Aquatic > Marine > Coastal ...
TACAGCTACTGCTACAGGAACGTCTCCAACGACTACAACCACAACAACGACCACAACTACGACAACAACAACAACGACTACTACAACTACCACGACTACAACCGCTGCCCCATTAACTAGCTTCTCAACTAATTCAACTGCAGAAACATCAAGTGCAGCAGCGTGTAGTGCCCCAACAGGTGGTACTAAATACCATAATGGATCAGGCACCTATCCAACAACTGGAGATACGGTATATGATACATCTAATGGTTCATCAACAACAGGCGCTGGATTCTATAAAGCTGGAGCGTTGTGGATTGAGCTTAATTCATCAGGTGTTGTTATTGACGAAGGAATTTGTTAAAATTAAATTAAATGAAATATATTTGTGCACAACCCGCCACTCAATACTTTGGGTGGCAGATTGATGTTATGTTGTATAGCTTTGTGTCAACAGGTGTTAATATGTCTGACGTACATATTGTTTGCGCTATTCAAAACGTTATTGATCCTTATTTTGATAAATTAAAAGAAAAATACCCAAATGTTATTTTTGCATTTTACGATGATACTAGAGTTGATAAAAATTATATATCCAGTATTAGACCTAATATTTTAAAACAGCATTTTACTTCTTTTCCAGAATTGCAAAATGAAGTAATTTTTTATCATGACTGCGATATAGCTTTTACAAAGCCTTTAGATTTACCCTGTTATGTTTATGAAGATGAAATTTCATATTTATCTGATACGGTTTCATATATTGGCTATGAATATATTTTATCAAAAGGAAAAGAATTTGTTGATAAAATGTGCGGAATAGTGGGTATTGACGAAGATATATTAATACAAAACCAAGAAGATTCTGGTGGCGCGCAATATATAATGAAAGGTATTGATAAATATTTTTGGTATGATGTTGAAAATGATTGCAACAGACTTTTTAAAGAAATATCAGAATTAAATGCTGCTAAAAAGCAAAATGACCCTAACTTTCATGAAATACAAATATGGTGTGCAGATATGTGGGGTGTTTTGTGGAATTTATGGAAGCGTAATAAACAAACAAAAGTTATTAAAGAATTAGATTTTTTATGGTCAATAACGCCCAAGAAAAATTGGCATAATCATTTTATTTATCATAATGCTGGTGTTACGGCTGAAATGAAAAATTTATTTTTTAAAGGTAGTTATATAAATTCATTGCCAGACTTAAATCTAAATATAGAAAATAATAATTGCTCATATAATTATTATAAACTAATCCAATCAGCATTATCATGAAAGAAAAATTAGGCATATTTTATTCGAATAATAATAATGCTAAAATATATCCAGCAATAAAAAAATCTTTAGAATCTATTGATAGTGCCGCTAACGGTATAGCTGATATAATTACTTGTGTTTGGAATCCAATACAGGGTAATCCATTTAAAGAGGTTATAGCTTGGACAAAAACAACTTCGCATTTAAACCAAATATTGCAAATACTTCAATGTTTATATACTGCTCGCGAAGAAAATGCATATAAATATGTTAGTTTTTTAGAACATGACGTATTATATGCAAGAGGATATTTTGATTATCCTTCATTTAAAAGAGGGCAAATATTAGTTAATATGAATTATGGTGGTATGATTTTAAACGGGTTTCAAAAAAGAAAACAGCAAGATGAACCATTCCATCAAATGACCATGCGGTTTGACGAAGCTATAAAACATTGCGAAGATATATTAGTAAATGCGCTAGTAACAAATGATGGTTTAATAGAACCAAAACATCATGAAAGAATAATTTGGGAATCAAGTCACGAAAGTATCCATATTAATCACGGGGCGCATTTTACTTCTCATTTTTCAATATATAAAAGTGATGACTTAGAAATAAATCATGAATATTGGGGAAATATATCTAAATATGCTAATCTTTTTTAGCATAAAATAACGTTTAACAACTTAATAAACATTGTAATAATAATAACATGGATAGTATAACTTTAACATTTCCTAAAGACATAAATGTATCGCTGCAAAAAAATGTAGGCGATATTGTTTATTTTTTAGATAAGGACGGTGTAAAAAGACGTATTGGTCCTTGTATTGATATATCTGGTAAAACTGTTACTTGCAATATTGAAGCTTGGCGCAGAAGACCAGAAGTAAACGATTATATATTTTTTGGTAAAGAAAGCGCAATAAACTCTTCAGGGTTAGCTGGATATTACGCAGAAATTGAAATGGAAATAGGTAGTACAGAAAAGAAAGAACTCTTTGCTGTAAATTCAGAAATATTTTTAAGTAGTAATTAATAAAAGGCATGGACGAAGAAGAAAACTATATTGGTTATGAAACGCAAGGTGCCAAAAACTTAAAAAACCTTTATGGAACATTTAATTCATCACAAAATATGGGAGATTTTAGTAACATGAGCCCTGAAATGCAAAAGCAAGTAGCCGGCGGAATAGCTGGTGGGGTTGCTGGTATATTAGGTGGCATTGTTGGTGGGCGAGCTAGAAGAAAAGAGCAAAGAGCGGCTAAAAAAGAATTAGCTCAGCGACAGCAAGCTTATGAAAGCTTTCAATTTCAAAACCCATATGCAAATATGCAAAATGCATATGAAGACGCTACTGTAAATCAACAGCAGGCTCAGTTTGAAGCTCAACAGCAGCAACAAGCTTTAGCTTCTACTATGTCTGGGCTACAACAAGCCGCTGGCGGTTCTGGAATTGCTGCTTTGGCTCAAGCCATGGCTCAACAACAATCAACTAATATACAAAGAGCCGGTGCATCAATTGGAATGCAAGAACAACAATTGCAAATGGCAAAAGCACAAGAAGCTGGAAGATTACAAACCCTAGAGGCACAGGGTGCGGCAGAAAAACAGGCTCAAGAGTTTGAAAGAACAGAAACATTATTTGGAATGGCCCAACAAAGAAAAGCCGCCGCTGATGAAGCTAGACGACAAGCTACTCAAAGTTTAGTTGGTGGAGTTGGCGAATTAGCTGGTGCAGCTGTTGGTGCTGGCTTATTTGAGAAAAAAGATTAATAAAATTATGGCAAATTTAGCATTAATAAGAGGAGCAGCAATGGCCGCCCCAAAATTCACAGATATTCGAGCTGCTGTAGAGCCTGGAATAAGAAGACTTGAACAAATTGCCGCAATTCGTCAAAGAGAAGAAGAAAAAAGAGAGCTTAATGATAAAAGGGAAGAAGCTTTAGATGCCCAAGCGTATAATCAACTTCCTGCTTTAATGACAGATGGGATTCCTGAGGCTTGGCAAGGTTATTATACCGAGCAGGCTATGCTTTTAAAAGACGAATCATATGCGCTTGCTCAAAATAGACGTAATATGAAGCCTATTGAATTCATTGATGCTCAAAGAAAATTAAGCACTAAAATAGGCAAAATGCAAGAGGCTGTTAATTGGATAAAAACATATGCGGCTGAAGAAAAAGCAGACGCTGATGCCGGCCTTGAAAGATCCGATTCTTATACAGAAGATGAGCGAGAACTCCATTTTAAAATATTAAACATGGACCCCAGTATAGTGCCTACTATGATGGACGACCAGCCAGCTATCCAATATACTACTGATGAAGGAGAAATTATTACAAAAAAACTTGGTGATATTGAAAGGCCACGACGCAAAGAATATATAAAAGATAATGAAATACAAAAAGACATTGTTTCTTTTTTAAATCAATTGGCATCTAAGGGCAAATTTCCAGGAGATCCCCAGTTTAATGATTTATTAGACGCAAAATTAGACTCTATAGAGCTAAATAAGCATGAAGCTAGGTCTTTAGCTGTTGATGTTTTTGGAATTGGTGGAAAAAGAGGGCAAGATGCCGCGCTAATTCCAGCTTTGCAGCCTGACATAATGAAGCAATTTGACGCTAATCAAGACGGTGAAATTGATAAAGACGAGTATCTTACATTTATAAATAGTATTCAAAGTGTTGATGAATTAAAAAATATTGTAAAAGAACAATATAAGCAAGTTGCAATTTCTAAAGGCAATGAATATAAAAAGACTTGGGAGGCTGAACAAGAAAAAATTAAGCAAGCACAAGCAGCTAAAGGCAGAGGATCAATGACTAAATGGGAATATGATATTATGAAAGCTAATCAAGAAAAACAAAATTTAGCTCAAGTTTTAAACCCATTAAAAGAAATGCTTGGCAAAGGCTTATTAACAGAGGACAAAATTAACATGCTAATTAACAACCAAGTCCCAGGTTTGCAAGTTTATCAAAATAAAGAACAAGATGAAAATGGCAATCTTATTGCTCCGCATATGTTTGGGGTAGAAGTTAATGGTAAATCAATTCCTTTTAATATAAATGAAGAGGGAGGCGAAACATTATTTAAAAATATATTAGATCTTTATGGTTATACAGTAGGTGAAAGATATGATTTATTTAATATGTATAAAGCGCAAGATCAAAAGACAACCGCTTCCACCGAAACTCCGACCAATGAAATAGTTGACGCTGGAGTAAAAGGACCTTCTTTATTTGGGCCGGATGATTTTCCGGATGAAGAGTTTGAAAAACTTTCAACAGAAAATAGGACATTAGTTGAAGCATTTGGCTATAATAGAACTGGAAGAGATAAAAAAATTATTACTGAAATACAAAAAAATTATTTTGATGAAAATGGCGTTCCAGATTTTTCAGAACGAAATGTAGCAAAAGTAAAATTTGATTTATTTGGAAGAGAGGAACGCAATAAAGAAAAGCAAGAAGAATTTTTTAAACAAACTGAACAATCGCAGTCTTTAGAACAATTAGAAAAAAATTTCAACGAGGTGCCTGACACAAGAGTTTCAAGAGATAAATTAAATAAAATTAGTTCAAAAGAAAAAATAGCTATTCGTAATTTTATACAAAAGCCCGTGGGTGAAATTACGGAAAAAGAATTAGCTGCTTATGAATACGGCAAAGCCGGGGGCGATGCAACTGCTTTATTAGCCACGTACAAAAATAAAGTAAATAAATTAAATAATTTAAATATATAATTCATGTTTGAATTTGAAGATGAAGTTTTTTCAAAAGAAGAGCTTGAAAAGTTCGCTATATCTAATGGCTTAACATTACAAGAGCTTTTAGATAAAAACAAAAACAAAATAATAGATATTTCGGCAAAGATGTCAGGAACAAATCAGGGTGCGATTGTTCCAAAGGAGCAAGCACCCAATATGGGGTCGTTCTTGGAAACGTCTTTTTTGGATTCACAAGAAAAAAACACCGCAATTGAAAGAACTTTTGGGAAAAATGCTTTAACTGATTTTTTTGGAGATATTTATAGAGCTGCAAACAAAGGCTTAGAGCAGGCTAGTTTAATTGATCCTAGTATAAATTTATATAAAGAAGGTACAGAAGCATCTGATGAAACTATTTTAAATTTTATAAAAGCAAATAAAGATGTAAATCAAAATATCATGCAATCAGATGAAATGCGTGATTTTAATAAAATATATGAAGAAGAAGGTGGTGGCTGGTGGGGTTTTGTTAAAGGCGCTGCTAATAATCCTAGCGTATTAACACAAGAATTAGTAAGCTCAATTGCAATGCAAATTGCTTCATTGCAATCAGATGAAGTAGCTACAGCTACTACAGTAGGTTTAGCGACCGGAGCTATTACCGCTGGGGCTGCATCAGGTGGGCTATTAGCGGTTCCAGGCGGTATCGCAGGTGCTATGGGTGGCGCTATGGCCGCATTAGAAACCGGATTAACATTTTCAGAATTATTAAGCGAAGAGCTAGGGGAAGATTTAACCGTAGAAAATGTGCGGGGATTTTTGCAAAATGAAGAAAAATTAGCAGATTTAAAAAATAAAGCACTTGGTAGGGGATTAACTATTGGAGCGGTTGAATTAGCAACAATGGGAATCGCACGTGGTGTAGGTGGTAAGATTGCAAAAGCTGGGTTTAAAGCTTCGGTACCTACGTCTGTAGCCGCAACTGGAGCAATTGAAATAGCCGGCGGAGCAACTGGTGAGATTGCCGGTAGATTTGTGGCGGGGCAAGAAATGGATGTGGCTGAAATAGGCTTTGAAGCTTTTGCTGGGCTTGGATCAGCGCCGGTCAGTATTTTAGGGCAATCTAAAAATATTGGCAAAGGCATAGCTAAAATAAAAATAAATAAAGAGCTTGCTAATACTGAATATAAAAATATTTCAGATTTATTTTTAAATGAAGAAAAAACTTCTGATACTGCTATTAATTTAACTAAAATTAAAAATGCAGACAATATTCTTGTTGAAGAAATAAATAATAAAATTAAAAATAAAACTTTAACAGAAGAACAAGGTGATATTATTAAAGAAAAATTTGGAATTATAGTTGGAGCTAATGAAAAGCTAAATGTTTTAGAATATAATGAATCTAATAAAAATGAAATAATAGATTTATTATTAGAGAAAAAAAATTTAGAAAATAAAATAAACCAAGTTAATGAAGCTGCTTTAACTAAGCCGTACTCTAATAGAGTTCAAGAAATAACTACAAGATTAAATGAAATAGCTGAAGTTAATACTGAAAAATCATTAAAAAAATCTGTTTCATTTGCTGAAAAAGCCGGGAAGGCTTTAGGTTTAAATACCGAGGTATTATCACAAAATGAAATATTTAAAAAATATGGAAAAGAAGCTTCAGAGTCTGATGGTTTTATTAAAAATGGAAAAATAATAATAAATAAAGACGTTGCCGCCTCTATTGAAATAGTAACAGTTGGTAGTCACGAGGTTTTACATGGTATTTTAAATGAAGCGCTAAAAGGTAAAGACGCTAATAAAATAGTAAATCAATTTAAAAAAATAATTGGTAAAGAACAATTAGCTAAAATTGAAGAAAGACTATTTGCTAAAAATGAAGATGGAACAAGGCTTTATAGCGATGAATATATTGCAGCAAATCCTGATGAATATTTTACATTATTTTCCGACGCAATAATAAAAAACCAAATTAAATATAACGAAAATATATTTACAAAACTTGGCGACCTTATAAGACCTATATTAAGAAAACTAGGTTTTAGTAAAATTAAATTTGATACTGGTAGAGATGTATATAATTTCTTAAAAGAATATAATACTTCTGTTAAAAAAGGTGAATTATCAAAAGATATTCTTAATTTAAATATAAAAGCTGACTCTGATATTAACGCTTATTCAAAAACACCTCAAGCTAATAAAATTCAAGAAATATATAATGAAAAAGGTAAAGATGGGGCATTTGATATTATACAAGCGTACAAACCCCTAACTGCAAAATTAACAAATAATTATAGAAATGTTCCTGGTTTTGATTTTGAATTACTTCAAAGCGAGATTGAAATTGGTAAACGTGGTTTATTAGATCTTATAAATACATACAACCCCGCTAAGGGCACTACGTTAAATACATATATACAAGGACAATTAAAAAACAGGTCCATTGAAGCGGCTAATCGCATATTAGACACGGAGTTTAAATTAGATGTTACTGAGGCTAAGGGTGTTACAGATATAGCTACAGAGGAGCAAACAGAAGCCACCGAAGAAGCTATTGTAGCCGATGAAATAAAAAGCTTAAGAAAAGAAATTGGTTTACCACAAGAGCTTATAACAACAGTCAAAGAAGCTGTAATAAAAACTTTTGGAACACGCCTGCCAAATCCTCAAGACCCTAAGTTTAGGTTAGAATTACAAAAAAGATTTAGAACCGAGCTTAAAAAACCTATGGCTAAATTTGTGGGCAAACAAGATGCTTATGAATCTTTTTTACGTGATAATTTTAAGGCTATATATGATAAAATGCCTTTGTCATTAATACTTAGAAGATTTAAAGAATTTGCTGAGCCAGTGCTTGATGAAAATGGCAAACAAAAAAGAGAGCGTACTGCCGAAGGTAAAAAAATATTTACAAAGAAAAAACTTACTACAGCGGAATTTGTAAAATACTTTTTAGGTTCAGATGTTGGGAGATCAACACAAGGCACAAGAAAAACAGCAATTGTTGAGGCTATAGCGGAAGAAATTGCTTTTGATGCCACAATGGAAGTAATTAATGCCCCTGATATTTCTTATAAATATGAGCAAATTGCAGAACTTGCCGGTGATATTTTACCTGATAATTTTTTAGCGCAAATTGCTAAACAAATAGATAGAAATGAGGATTTTAAATTTTCAAAAAAGGTATTAAATGATTCAGGAAAAAGCGGTCAAGAACTTAGTTCAATGTTGTTTGAAGGATTTATCGAAGTAGCGGGAAAATTAAATCCTGAAATTCTTGAAGTATTATTAGACGAGGCTTGGGCTAAAAGATTTCCGCGAATATTAGAAGAGTATATTGTTCCTGGTTATGAAAAAGCTTTAAAAAATAAAACATTAAAAGAACAAGCTGATATAACAAAATATTTAATAAATATTATTTCAAGGCCATTAAGAACATCATCTAGCCAATTAAAAAATTTAGATTATAATACAAATACTAGATTATTCAGAAGATTAGAAAAAATTGGGGGGCCTAAGCTTTTTGGTAAATTTGGGAGTGGTGCTTTAATACAATTAGAGCAAATAAAAACACAAAATGAAAAGGGGGAATGGTCAACTAAATCTTATATAAGAGATAAAGACGGTAACGCATTAGGATCTTCAATTTATAATACATCTACGCAAACTTTTCACAAAAATTTAATAATTGGAAAACTTTCAAGAGAAGAAGTTAATATTGTGTTTAATGAAAATAGAAATAAATTAAAAGAAATTATTTTTATTTTAGGTGAACAAAACCCAGGCCTTGCTCTTTCATTAATTAAATTAACACAAAAAGATCAAAGGGGATTATTAAGGTCTTCTGGCCAAATTGGAGTTATTGTTCAAAAATACAAAGGAGATACGGTATTTGAGCATCGCCCGCCTGTTCAATATTTATACGAACAAATTGCAGATTATTTAGAAAACCCGTCAAAAGAAAAAAAAGAAGCTTTAAACAAATTATTAGATACCGCACAAATTAATGTTGTACCAAAAGATTTTGCTAATATTGTAGATCAAGATTATAAAAGCACTCTTCCGGAAGATGGAAGTTTAAGCTATGATAGGGCTTTAAAAGAAACTAATTATGAATTTGACGGTACTTTGCAATATTCAAAATCATTAAATAAAGATTTTAATAAAATATTAGAGCAGTCAACAGGTGTAAAATGGACAGAAAACTATTCATCGTCAACTGCTAAAATGCTAGCAAGAGGCAAGGGCAAAGGAAATTTATTTATTCCATATTCTGCGGAAGATTTTGTAGGTTTGCTATACACTACTTTAGCAAAGGGTAAGATTGGCGATCAACAAATGGAATGGTATAATGAAAACCTTATTCGACCATTTTCACGCGGTATTCAAGCATATGAAACTGAAAAACAAAGGGCAATGCGCGAATGGGCTGTTCTTAAAAAGCGTGCTACTAAAGATGTTCCAGGGGGCTTAAAAAAGAAAAATGAATCTGGCTTTACAAATGAAGAGTCGCTCCGTATGTATATATGGCAAAAACAAGGAATAGAAATCCCTAATATTAAAAAGGGCGAAGTTAACAAAGCAATCAAAGCAGTCCGTAGCAATCAAAAGTTTAAAGAATTTGCAGATACTTTAATGTCTTTAAATCCAGAGGGTTATCCTGACCCATCTAATAATTGGATTGACGGTGATATTACTAGCGACCTTGTAGGGTATATTAATGGTGCTAAGCGTGCTGAGTTTTTAACTGAATGGAAAGAAAATGTTGATCAAATATTTTCTGAAAAGAATAAAACAAAGTTACGCGCCTTATATGGTGATCGCTATGTTGAAGCACTAGAAGATATGCTCTTCCGCATGGAGAAAGGCACTAATAGAAGTAGGGGCACAAATAAACAGACTAGAGCTTGGATGGATTGGGTTAATAATTCTGTTGGTACAATCATGTTCTTTAACGCGCGCTCTGCTGTGCTACAAACATTATCAACGGTAAACTTTATTAACTTTAGTGATAATAACCCACTAAATGCTGCTGCTGCTTTAGCAAACTTTGGGCAATATAGACAAGACTTTGTTGACTTATTTAATTCAGACTTTTTAAAACAAAGACGAACTGGTTTACAAATTGATGTTAATGCAGATGAAATTGCAAAAGCAACTAAAGGAAATGAAAAATCTCCTCGGGCAATATTAAGAGCTTTATTGCAACTTGGGTTTACACCAACACAAATTGCTGATTCATTTGCAATTGCAGCAGGGGGTGCTACTTTTTACCGTAACCGCATTAATAAGTATATTAAAGAAGGTTTAAGCAAAGCAGAAGCCGAAAAGAAAGCATTCACTGATTTTCAAGAAATTGCAGAAGAAACACAACAGTCTGCAAGACCTGACCGTATATCGATGGAGCAAGCAAGTAGTTTAGGGCGCGTTATATTAGCTTTTGCTAATACACCTATGCAATACGCTCGCCTGCAGAAAAAAGCTTTCTTAGATTTAATTAATAATCGCGGAGATTGGAAAACAAATATTAGTAAAATAATGTATTATGGCGTAATACAGAATGTTATATTCTCTGCGTTACAACAAGCGTTATTTGCGTTATTATTTGACGACGAAGATGAAGCCGAAGAAAAAGATAGATATTATAAAATAGGCAATGCTTCACTTGACACATTTTTAAGAGGGGTAGGCGTAGCTGGGGCTGGTGTTGCTACTGTAAAAAATATTATTCTTGAAATTATTGATCAAGCCAAAAGTAAACGGCCAGATTATACCCAAGCTGCCATTGCCGCAACATCTGTTTCTCCCCCAATTAATTCTAAATTAAGAAAACTATTATCTGCAGGTAGGGCATTTACTTATAAGCAATCAAGAGAAAAAATATTTACCGAAGGCTTTAGCTTAGAAAATCCCGCTTTATTAGCCGCCGGGCAAGTTTTATCTGCTGGGGCAAATATACCTGCTGACAGACTTATAATTAAAGCTGATCATTTATACACAGCTATACAACCAGAAACAGAATTATGGCAAGCAATTGCTTTATCGCTAGGGTGGTCTGAATGGGATTTAGGAATGATTGAAAAACAAACTAAAAAATCAAAACCATTTAACCCGCGAGATATAAAAAGAAATATAAATAGAGGTGTAAAAAGAAAAAAAATAAAAAGATAATTATGAAATATAATATAGTAACATCACCGCTTGGTAAAAAAGATGCTTGCTACCGCAAAGCTAAAGCTAAATACAGGGTATTCCCATCAGCTTATGCGTCGGGTTATATTGCTAAATGTAGAAAGAAAAAAGGTAATATAGGATAATGGGTGTACGTAAAACAGAGAAAAACGAAAAAATAGATCTTGGACAGCCCGCTGGTAAACCCAAAAGAGTTAGTCCTGTAACTATAAAATCTTCATGCAAATATTAATTATGGAATCTTTAAAAGTATACGGGATAAACATTGTGGCATTATTAACAACATCTATGACAATAAACGAAACATTACAATCAATCGTATTAAGTCTTACTATTATATACACAAGTGTTAACATTATAAACCAATTTAGGAATGGCAAAGATTGATATTAACGGTGATGGTAAAGCCGATTTCAGCATAAGCCCTATGCAGGTTATTACTATTGCAGCAATGTTTTCTTCAATAGTAGGATCTTATTATACGCTTAATGCTAGAATTGAAGCTGCTGAAGCTGATATTGTAAAACAAAAAGTAAATACCGAAAAGTATACTTGGCCCGCTCAAAGAAAATTAGAAGCAGATTTTCAAGAAATAAAACTTGAAATGCGTGATTTTATGAAAGACCTTGAATGGATCCAACGTGAAAATGAATCAAAAAAGAAAAGATAATATGGAAAATCCTTTTAAAAACAAAGAACTTAGAGGCTATATTGGAGCAGCAACCGTATTTATTTTAGTTATGGGGTTGCTATTATTTTTAGCATTTTTTGAAATACCAGAAACAAATAACGATATATTTAAGGTTATTGTGGGTATGCTTGTTGGCTCTTTATCTGTAGTTATATATACCTTTATAGGTAAAAACCCAGAAGAGGTAGAATCGCTTAAGGCTAAAAACGAATCATTAGAATCACAAGTTGCACAAATAGTTTTAGAAAAAGATAAGCTTGAAAAAATGCTTAGAGAATATCAATCAGAAGTTATTGATAAACTTGCAATTTCAGGGGAACATTTTCAATATAAGAAATAAAAAAGGGGCTTTGCGGCCCCTTCTTTATTTATCCATCACAAACTTAAACAATCTGGATCCATTGCTTTAGCGGCAATATCTCCTCTTAAAACGGATTCAGTTCGGGTATAATATAAAGTCTTTATACCTCTTTTCCATGCTTCTATATGTACTTGATTAATCCACCTTGGTGTAGCTTCACTGGGGAATGCTAAGTTAAGGCTTACTGATTGATCGATATAATCCTGTCTAATTCCAGCTTGACGTATTAATTCAAGTTGATTTATTTCTTTAAAGGTTTTAAATACATTCTTTACAGGCTCACCATCTGTTTGGGTAAGTCTTCCAGCTTCATCGTAAAACCATCCATCGAGTTCTTTAATTCCTTGAACGGATCCACCGTCTTCAAGAATTTTATCCCAAGTTTCTTTAGTGTCAATTCCAACTTTTCTTAATACTTTTCTAAGTTCTTTATTCTTTCTAATAAATGTACCTTTAGCTGATTGCTCAGTAAATACATTAGCAGCCCAAGGCTCAATACCGGGCGATACATTACCAGCTAATTTGCTGTTTGAGACAGTAGGTGCAATAGCACGGAGATGAGTATTGCGCATGCCAGTGCCAGCACACCATAAAGGTTCCCCATAAATTTCTGCCAACGCCCTTGAGGCTCTTTCGCTTTCGATTTTAATTTTTGAAAATATTTCACGTGTTTTAAATTGTGCTAATAGCCCTTCAAAAGCTATGCCGTTTTTTTGTAATAAACTATGCCAACCAAGAACACCTAACCCTAATGCTCTTCCTTTTACAGCGCTTCTTACGGAATTTTCAAAGCCTCGCATGTTTTTTGCTCTTTGAATAAACTCTTCAAGCACTCCATCTAAAAACCATATGGCATCATATACTAAATTAGTATCTTTCCACTCATCGTATTTTTCTAAATTTAATGAGGACAAACAACAAACAAAACTATGCGACTCATCCGTATGTAATACAATCTCACTGCATATATTTGTCATATGGACTTTGAGCCCGTTTGACTTATATGCAGCTGGGTTATTCTTGTTTGTATTTCCCTTAAAGAGTATATAAGGTTCTCCAGTTGCTTTACGCTTTTGGAGTAACTTGGACCATTTGCGTCTAGCATCTGAATCGCCGTTTTCAAGTCTTCGCATAAACTTGTCACCGACCACAGCGCACTGGTGGAGATTGAGTGACTGTCTGTTAACGTCTCCTTTAGGTTCGCGGATCTCCAACCACTCTTCAAAGTCGGGGTGATCAATATTGATGTTAACTGACGCAGCTCCGCGCCGGACAGCTCCTTGATTAGTGGCAAGTATAGTTGAATCGTAGATTTTGCAAAACGGGACCACTCCATCAGATGTTCCATTACCTGTAATTTTAGCTCCGGCAGGACGAATCATATTAATTCCGATACCGACTCCCCCACCGTGTTTAGCCAGTAACATCATTTCTAAATTCTTTTGGCCTATATCTTGAATGCTGTCAGCAACATCTATACCAAAACAACTAATAGGTAATCCTCTATCTGTGCCTGTATTAGATAATACTGGTGACGCTAAACAAAGCCAGCCTTTCCATATATAGTCAAAAAACTTTTCAGCAAGTTCTGGTTTGTATAAACGTCTTGCAACAGCATTGCTAACACGCATATAAGCATCTTTGGGCGATTCGCCTTGTAATAAGTAACCGCCCGCAATAGTTTTTTTGTATACTTCGGTGTCGCCCCAAACTGGATAGTCTTCACCTTTTTTCCAATCATTGTTCCAGCTTGTCATTATTCTCTTTGTTTTCTTTTAACTCCTTTGTTAATTCTTCTATTGCCTTTTCGTAATCTGGGAACTTCTTGATTAAACTCATCGTCCCAATAGAAAGATCCCGAAGATTGTGAAGTTCGAGATTTATTTGTTGTACTAGCGAACCAAGGGTCTCTATCCGGTTCCACATTTCTATAAGCTTGCTTTCTTTCATTATACATTATATAAATAAATTAAATAACCAATTGTTACATTTAAATTAACTGCAACTAAGTTCCATTGTTTGGCAACCCATACCTGTGGCATAGATAATATACCACCAATAACATAAGTAATACCACCAATTGTACCATAAGATAATAAATAAGGAGACATCATAATAAATGCTGTACCCATATATCCCAATCTATTTGCTAACCGTTCTTTAGCAGATAGTCTTCTATCATGTACTAAAGCTCTTAAAAATCTTTGTTTAAATCTGTATTCGCATTTTTTACAGGTGCGTTTGCCATACCTAAACTTGTTTGTAGATTTTTCTTTATGACATTTATTACACTTTCTCATTACCAAATGTCTTCAAAATCTTCACCCTCATTTGCCTTGGAATAATCAGTCGGGCGAATAGCAAAAAAGTCAGTATGAGTAAGCCCCCCGGTAAGATGATAGAACCAGTCAAGATTTGCTGCTGCTTCTTGGTCAAACGCAAAGTATTGCCCGAGGTCGAAGTAACCAAGTTCTTGTAATTTTTCATTGAGTCGCTTTCTAATGAATTGTTTGAGATCGTAGGATTTAAGATTTTCAATATCTCCTCGTTCGAACATTTTGTCAATATATTTTTCTTCTGCATCTAGCATTGCTTTAGCCGCACTAACAACATCATCTCTACAATCTTCTAATAAATTAGGCATTTCTTTACACATATGCCGGAATAATTGGCAGCCCATTTTAGAATGGAGCGATTCATCGCGAACACTCCATTTCATTTGTTGCCCTATTCCTTTGAGAAGATTACGTAATTGGAAGCTATAAAGAACAGCAAAAGCAGAATACAAACTAACTCCTTCTGCGAATGCACTAAATATTGCAAGGCTTTTTGCAATTCCAACGGGGTTATTTCCATCATAACTAACTAAATTATCAAAGCGCTCCATTGTTGCTTCATCTTGCAAAAACGCTTCAAAGTTTTCTAAACCTAATGTTTCATTTAAATAACTGTATGCTACAGCGTGAATAGTCTCTTGACTTCCAAACATCATTGCCATTTGTTGGATTTCATGTTTAGGAAACCATGATACAACTTTTTGCGTCCAATAATCAGATACCGCACACTCGGTTTGCGCAAATCCCAAAAGTATATTTCCAACCAAATTTTTTTCTTCTGGCGTAAGTTTTTCATTCCAGTCCTTAACGTCACCTGACATTGGTATCTCCGTGTGCAACCAAAAAGCTTGAGCTTGTTTAAGCCAGCCTTCAGTGTAATACTCAGGGTATTCAAAAGGCTTGTACGGTATTCTTTCATCAAATAATCCCATATTAATTATCTATTTCTAAGCAAATATCTATAAAAGGTAAATAAAATACGTGTTGTTTATAATCTATTTCCACGTAAGTTCTAACGCCAAAAAGTATTCCTGGATAAAATCCAATACTAAGTTCCCAGTTTCTCATTTTCCTTGACCTTTATATTTTTTTAAATAATTTTTTGAGCTTTTACTATTTGAGCTCTTAGTTTTAGCGTGCACCCCAGGGCGTTTTATTTTTGGCTTCTTCTTAAAAACCACAAAATTCATTTTTGCTTTAGCCATAGCATTTTCAATAGACCACTTGATCCATTTTTCAATTTGCCTTTCAGCATATTTTAATCGGGCTACTTTTTTTTCTTTTGTAATATGATCTCTACTACTCGGTCGCATTCTTTTTGATTTTGTGGTTTGAACAATACATATCCAGGAAATTGCTCTGTCATTAATTTTTTAAATAGCTTCCATCTAATTGGGAATGATTCATTGGGTCTTCCTTTACATTCTATTATAAAGTCTTCCCCTATAAAATCAGGTGTATACTTTATTGGTAATATTCTTTTACTACCTCTATTGGTAAAATCACCTTTGCTATTTGCTTGTCTTTCATAACTTTCGTTTTCAAAATGAAAACCATTAACTAAAACAAAAGTTTCTCCTTCATATTTTGATCTGATCTTAGCTTTTTTCAAAGCCATATAC
>Ga0208547_1000982_pt1 | contig 15979 bp, 13 predicted proteins | sample DEB08_DNA_5_FD_185501 | JGI IMG/M metagenome (GOLD analysis project Ga0208547, IMG submission 185501) | Aqueous microbial communities from the Delaware River and Bay under freshwater to marine salinity gradient to study organic matter... | ecosystem: Environmental > Aquatic > Marine > Coastal ...
GGATCAGTTGCATTAACTATAAACGATGGATATGGTAATGCTAATATTGCTTTTAATCATCAAAACGGTATTCCTGATGTAACTGGAAACTGTATAAGATTGGAAACCAATGTCGATTCAACTTCCATTCCATTTATTGATTTTGAATTGGGTTCTGGAACTGCGGGAGTGGTGACCTCATTAACGAGAATTGTTAGGATTAATGAAAATGGATTTGTTCCTGGATCAACATCAACATTTAATCTAGGTTCATCTAGTTTGTATTGGGATAACCTTTACGTCAACAATATTTATGGTGCAACTATAACTGGAACTATCACGAATCTTGCGGGTGGTGCAGCGGGAAGTATTCCATATCAATCTGCAGCAAATACAACAACTTTCTTAGCAGAGCCAAATATAACTGGTCGTGTTCTTACTTACAACAATACGACAAATGCTCCACAATGGAGTGACTTAACTACTCTATCAGGTGCTGGATATACTTTAGAAGCAGTAGACAGTGGAAATAATGTCATTCTAAGATTGAGTGATGGAAGCACTAATGACGATGTAACAATTACTGCTGGTTCTAATATTACTATTGATCCAGTAGCATCTGGTGGATTTACTATCTCTGCTGTTGCTGGTGCTGGATTAACAACAGACTCCACTATCTCAGATTTAATTAGTGTAAGTGGTGGAACTATTTCTGCCGATGATGCTGGTGCAGATAGAATATTCTTCTGGGATGATAGCGAGTCAAAAGCCACTCATCTGGGAGTAGGCACTGGATTACAGATTTCTGGAACTACATTAAGTGCAACTAGTGATGCTGGTAAGACTTATACACTAGATTCAGTAGATAGTGGTGATAATGTCATTCTAAGATTGAGTGATGGAAGCACTAATGACGATGTAACAATTACTGCTGGTTCTAATATTACTATTGATCCAGTAGCATCTGGTGGATTTACTATCTCTGCTGTTGCTGATGGTAGTGGTGGAATCTTATCGGATGTAGATGTTGTACAAGAGAACTATGAATGTACAAATCCAATAACAACTGCTACTAATGCTGGAATCACAACAATTACAATTGGTGAAGACAGTAATGCTTATGGTACTCGTTATGTGCAAGCGACAGAACCAACGGGTGTTTGTGACGGTGATATTTGGTATGATACTTCTGGTGCATCTGGTAGTTCAGATATTCCTTCAGGATCTGTAATGCTTTTTGTCCAAGCAAGTGCTCCAACTGGATGGACTAAATTAACAAGTCATAACAATAAAGCATTAAGAATAGTTTCTGGAACTGGTGGTGGATCTGGTGGTTCTACTGCTTTTACAACCGTATTTTCTTCCAGAACTACTACAGGTAGTGTTGATCCTCATACGCTTACGATTAGTCAAATGCCATCTCACTCGCACACTATGAGAAATACTGGATCGGATAACCTTAATGATGGTTCGTTTGTTAAAAACTTTAATTATATAACCAATACCGGAACGGGATCGGCCACAGGATCGACCGGGGGCAATGGATCTCACTCACACGGATTCACTGGAGGTACAATGGATTTTGCAGTTCAGTATGTTGATGCTATAATATGTCAGAAGAATTAATTTTTAACTATGAAACTTGAACAAGGAAAATACTGCCCTCTAATTAAAAAAGATTGTATAGGACTTCAGTGCTCTTGGTTTACTCAAATTAGAGGAGTAAATCCCAATACTGGAGAACCAGTTGATGAATGGGGATGTGCAATCACCTGGATGCCAATACTTTTAATTGAAAATTCTCAACAACAAAGACAGACTGGAGCAGCAGTAGAGTCCTTTAGAAATGAGGTTGTAAAAACAAGTGAAAAAAATCAACAACTTTATATTAATTCTATACAACAAAAAGTAATGCCAACTTTATTAAATAATCCAATAAATACATTACCAGATTCAAATCAATGAGAATATCAATTATACCCGAAGATAAAAAAATTTCAATTGATGGAGAAGTTATTTTAGATATTCAGCAAGATATATCTTGGATTGATTCAAATGTTCATGCCGTTCAATGGTATGATACTTGGGGAGAAGTAGAATTCAAAGATTATTCTTCAAATCAAAGAATAGAAGAACTTGGTATATATCAACAAGCAATCGTAGATTTTAACAATGAAAAACAAAGACTTGAAGATGAGAAAATTCTATTCGAAGAGGAAAAAGAAGCAGCAAGAGATTATTGGCAAGAACTTAGACTAATAAGAAATTCTAAACTTTTAAATTCTGATTGGACACAAATTCCTGATGCTCCATTGACAGAAGAACAAAAACTTGCTTGGAAAAATTATCGTCAACAACTGAGAGATCTTCCAGAAAACATTAGTGACCCTAAACCACTGGTTTTGGATGAAAATCACCCAGATTGGATTGCACTTCTTGCACTCATTAAATATTAAACCATAAATAAAAGAGGAATTTTTAAGTATTGAAGAACTTAAAGTACTTTTAGGAATTAGTTAGTAAATCTTATGGCAATAAAAATAAGAGATGGTGGTGCTTGGGTAGATGTTGGTGGTGGTGGTGGTGGTGGTGATGGAATCATACCTTCTGGCGGCATTATTATGTGGTCTGGTTCGATCGCATCTATTCCATCTGGATGGGCACTATGTGATGGTACAAGTGGAACTCCAGATTTAAGAGATAGATTTGTTGTTGGTGCTGGTAATGGATATGCAGTGGCAGCAACTGGTGGTAGTGCAGATGCTTCTGTTATTGATCACGAACACTTTGTTGCTTCTTCTTCAGGACTTACATCTGATGAAACTGAAAAGGATCCTTTAACAGATACTCTCTATGTAAGTAGATCTGGATTTGGTGGAAGCTCTACTAACGATGAGTACAGAGATTATATTCTTGAAACATCTGTTAATGAGGCAGATGTTGGTAGAACAAATTCTGTTGGTATTTCTCCAATAAATGCAAACCTCCCACCATATTATGCTCTTGCTTTCATTATGAAGACCTGACCAGTTTCCAGACTGGCACAGTTGACACCTGACCCCAGATGCCCTATAATATGTGGGTAATCAACGGAACACCCAATGGGCACCGCACAAGAATCTGTTCTCGGCATCGTTATTGACGTTTGCACTCGCTCCTTCCTTCTGCTCAGCGATGAAGGCAATGAAAAGATGGTAAACTGTGATACCGTCCAAGAGTTTATGAATGTCCTGGAAGTTGTGACTTCCAACCTTAATGAAGACCAGATTGAGTATGCTGACCTTGCTATTCAGGGAGAAGAGTATTGATGGAAGTATTTACGATTAAGGAATGGGAAGACAACTTTGATTCCCTCCTTGAGAGGGTAGAAAATGGAGAGCATATAGGTATTATGGGAGATGATGGTAAGGCAGCAGTTATGATACCAGCAGATGATGAACTTCTCCGAATATACACTGAGAATAATAACGAAGCTCAGTAAGTTTATCATCTGGGTTCTGTCGCCTATTGGTTAAGGCCGACACCTTATAAGTGTCTGAACGGAGTTCAATTCTCCGCAGAACCACCTTGCTGGTTTACCCATCTGGTGATAGGAGCGTCCTCATAAGACGACACAGGCGTGTTCGATCCACGCAACCAGCATTGACCATTAGCACTCTTTGAGTTATAATGGTCTCATCGTCGGTATGGTGGAATCGGTAGACACACCAGACTTAGAAAATTGAGCCTCATTTGGGAAACCTTATGAGTGACACTCCTCAAATTCGGGGAAACCTGTAAAATGGCAATCCCGAGCCAAGCATCGCAAGATGAAGGTGTAGAGACTAGACGGGGAGCACCTAAACTGAAAAGTATGGTGAAGGTATAGTCCAGACCACAAAACCGTAAGGGCAAGGAAACTTGTAGTGGTAAGAAAATCTGTTGGGCATTGTGCCCGTGGGAGTTCAAGTCTCCCTACCGACACTAAAATAAATAAGACAAAAAGCATCCGATATGTCTTATAAGATTGACACTGCATACTGTTGGTATTTGGACCACAGTATGATAGTGAAGATGTATTTTATCAATCAGGTTCCATTCACCTTTGATGAACTGCCTGATGGACACTTAGAAGATGAAGAATTAGTAGAACTCGCAAATAAAGAAACAGCATTTGAACCAGAAGACTTATACAGGAGTTCTTTCTATCTTATAGACGAGGAAGTGCATCCTTGTTTATTTCCTGTTGACTTAGAAAACCCAGAAGATATGCCAGATGATGAAGTCTATTACTATGACGAGGAGGATTTGATGGGTTAATAAATAAAACATAGAAATGTCCCAGGAATCATAATAAGATGCCATTAAATCGTCTTGATAATTTTATTAAGAATACAGAAGGTCGTATTTTATATGTAAGTCCATCAGACTTAGACTCAACAGATAGTATTCTTAACACTGGCAACTCACTTGCTCGCCCCTTTAAGACCATTCAGAGGGCACTGATTGAGGCAGCAAGATTCTCTTATGTCAAGGGAGATAGTAACGACGAGACTGAGAAGACTACCATTCTCCTGATGCCTGGTGAGCACATTGTTGATAATAGACCAGGATGGTCAATTTTTAATGATGGTGGAACTCCAAAGGTTATTCGTTCTGATGCATCTGCCGCAGAAATTGTTCCAGCAGATTTTTATCTCACACTGGAATCTAACTTTGACTTAACACAATCCGACAATCACCTTTATAGATTTAACAGTATTAATGGTGGTGTCATTGTTCCCAGAGGCGTATCAATCGTTGGTCTTGACTTAAGAAAGACCAAGGTTCGTCCTAAGTATGTTCCAAATCCAACGGACAGCACACCAAATTCGGCAATCTTTAGAATTACTGGCGCAGGTTATTTCTGGCAGTTTTCTCTCTTTGATGGAGATGAACTCGGAACAGTTTATACAAAGAATAATAACTTCAGTGTAACTAATCAGGCAGTTCCAACCTTCTCACACCACAAACTCACGGTATTTGAGTATGCCGATGGTGTAAATGAGGTTCAGAATTATAATATTACTGACCTTGGAATGTATTATGCGAAACTCTCTGTCGCATATGGGATTGGTTCTGGTAGAGATATTGATGATAAGTTCCCATCACTTCCAAAAGGATTTGAGCCACAAAGACCAGAATATGAGATTGTCGGTGCTTTTGCTCCAGATCCAATCAAAATTACAAGTATTGAGGCAGGTAGTGGCGGTGTAGTAACCAACAGAGTTACTGTAACCACAGAAACCCCACACGGTCTTTCGGCAGGAACACCAATTCGTATTAGTGGTGTAACACCTGTTGATGGAGATACAAACTACAATATCTCCACAAAAGTAAGTGAAGTAGATGCAAATAATGCAAATATCTTCTATTACAACTTACTTTATGCACCAGCAACGATGACGACTCCTGGTGTCATCTCTGGTAATGAATTTGTTACCATTGAGACTGACACCGTATCTGGTGCATCTCCTTATATCTTTAACATCTCCATGCGTTCTGTATGGGGTATGAATGGTATGCACGCCGATGGAAGCAAGGCAACTGGTTTCCGCTCAATGGTTGTTGCACAATTCACTGGTGTATCACTCCAAAAAGATGACCGTGCATTTGTAAAATATAGCGAATCTGCAAGAGATTATAGTGACAATATTGCCATTGTCCCAGAGACTGGTGGAGCACTTTCTGGCAATTCCTCATCTAAAGGAACCGTATATCACTTAGATCCCGATGCAATTTATAGAAGTGGATGGGAATCCACACACATCAAAGCTTCTAATGATGCATTTATTCAGATAGTTTCTGTTTTCGCAATTGGATATAACAAGCACTTTGAGTGTTTGAGTGGTGCTGATATGTCCATCACCAACTCCAACTCAAACTTTGGACAGATATCACTTGCTGCTGGTGGATTTAAGAAAGAGGCATTCACAAAGGATAATAAGGCATATATTACTCACATTATTCCACCAAGAGCAATCACTGGTTCGGAAGAAAATGTTGATTGGTTGACAATTGATTATGATGCATCAAATAGCACAACCAAGTTATATCTTAATGGATTTACCTCCGAAGATATTGTTCCCCCAATTCTGACCCAAGGATATAGAGTTGGTGCCAGAGTTTCCGATAAGTTATACTTGGAAGTTGGTGGAACAGAATACTCGGCAGATATTCTGATGTCCGATGGTGCCACCAGTTCCGTCAAAGAATATTCTGTCGGAGCACCATCAACTAATATCTTTACACTTTCATCAGGCACACATACACTTGCAACTGGTGAAAAAGTAATCATTATTAGTGATGATGGAGATTTACCAGAGAATCTGAGAACCAATACCGTTTATTATGCAATTGTTCCGAGTGGAAGCACGACAACATTTAAGTTGGCAGCATCAGAATCGGATGCAAACAATGATTCTCCAATTGCTGTCTATGGCGGAACAAACCTTAAAGTTCTGAGTAGAGTATCCGATAAGATTGCTGGTGACATTGGACATCCAGTTCAGTGGGATGGTTCTCAATGGTATATTACCACTGGAGCAACTGGAAATACAATCTATTCGGCAATTTCTTCTCTTACAGGAACGTCAGAAGCATCTTATATTAAGAGAATTGCCGATACAAGAAGCCTTGATGAAAAGATTTATAAGGTCAGAGTTGTAGTTCCAAAAGAACTTTCTGGTTCCAAGACACCTGAAGATGGATTTGTCATCCAAGAATCCAGTTCGACTGGATATCGTGGCACGGATAATACAGACTTTAATAAGACCACAATTACTGCGGCAGATGACTATGATTATAACAGAAATCCAAGATTCATTGCCACCTGTACTTTCAGCAGTCCAACGGCAACAGCAACAGTAAGAACCGAACTTCCTCACAATCTCACAACTGGTGACAGCATTATTGTTCGTAACGTAACTGATGCGAATAATACCGTAGGTGCTGCCACTAGTGGATATAACGGAACTCATACGGTTACTGTTGTTGATGATATGACGTTTAGTTACTCCATAACTAGCAATGTTCCTGGAGCAACATCATCAAACAATACTGGAATTAGAACTGATGTTTCTCCAAGATTTGAGAGAAATGACTTACAATCAAACTTCTACATCTATAGAAATGAAGTAATCCAAGATTATGTGGATGGTGAACGTGATGGAATTTTCCATCTTTATGTTGCAAATTCTGGTAATGCTGTCTCTAAAGAATTTACAGACCTGAAGTATGGTCAAAATATTGTCGATCTTTATCCGCAACTTGATAGAGATAATGTAAACGACAATCCAGCATCTGCAAAGTCTTATGCAAAAGTATCTCCTCTTGGTGAAGTTGTAACAAACGATCTCAAAAAGAGTATTACTAGAGAAACTGCAGATACATTACTCACAAAACTTGGTGTTGGTCTCGATATTTCCTCTATTTCCAATTCTGCTGGCGTAAGCACAATTACTTTTGCCAGAAGACACGGACTTCAGGGTATTGCATATGGTGAGGTTGGTACTTCTGGAGCATCCTATACACCTGGAGAGCACTTTAATGTAAGACTTCTGAATGGATCTGCAACGGGAACCTGGAATGGAGCAACGGCAAAAGTTACAGTAAACGGTGCTGGAAGTGTAACAGATGCATCAATACTTGCATCTGGTTCTGGATACAGTGCTGGAACACTGTATTTTAGTACCGCTGATATTGGTGGTAATGGTGCGGCAACATTTGATGTTACTGCCGCAGGTATTTCTGCCGCAATTGGTGATGTAGTTCAGTTTACCGGTGCTGGCACAACATCAGACACTTATCATCGCATTACTGCTGTTGGATCTGCCACTCAAATTTCGGTTGCCAAGACATCTGGTGACCCAGTAATTACTTCTAATCATTATGCTTATGTTGTAGGTAAGTCCATTGCATTTACTGCAAGTGGAAACACTATCACTGCAACAGGACACGGATTAGTTGCTGGAAATAAGATTAGAATCATTGACGGAAGTAATAATAATGTTGGGGACTTTATTGTTAATACAAGAGTTGATGTTAATACATTTACGGTTTCCAATCTTTCAGTTTCCTCTGGTTATATTCTCAGACATGCATTATCTGCGAATGCTGGAACATCAGATAGAGATGCAGAAAATCTTGGAAAGAGAGCATTTGCAATTTATGGTGGCGAAACACTGACTCTCGGTGCTGGAATTACTGCTACAACAACACAATTTGCGGTAAGTGTTCCTAACTCTGGTGTTGGAACAATGAGTAGATTCCCTCTTGGTTCCTATATTCAGATCGATGAAGAGATTATGAGAGTTGCGAATGATACTCTTCAGGGTGTCAGCAACAATGAACTGGTTGTCATTCGTGGTGCTCTGGCTACAAGACAAGTTGCTCACGATTCGGGGTCAACCATTCGAAAGGTAGAACCAAAGGCAATTGAGTTCCGCAGACCATCTTATTCCCGTGCTTCTGGTCATACATTTGAGTATCTTGGATATGGTCCTGGAAACTACTCAACAGGTCTTCCACAAGTTCAGGTCAAGTCTCTCCCCGAAAGAGAAGAGTTCTTGGTTCAGTCACAGGAAAGATCCGCTGGTATTGTTGTCTATACTGGTATGAACAACCGTGGTGATTTCTACATTGGAAACCAGAAGAAATCATCTGCTACTGGTGAGGAAACAACATTTGATACTCCAATTCCAACGGTTACTGGTGAAGATCCATCGAGATTGAGTGCCGTATTTGATGAAGTTACTGTTAAGGAGAGAATTGTTGTTGAGGGTGGTCCTTCTAATCAAGTATTATCGCAGTTTGATGGACCAGTTACATTTAATGGCGAAACTAGATTTACTAATATTAATAAGATTACCAATGAAACTGATTCTACAAGTCCCACATCTGGAGCACTTGTAGTTTCTGGTGGTGTTGGAATAGCAAAGACTCTCAGTGTTGGTGGAGACCTTAGTGCTGGTGGAGACCTTAGTGCTGGTGGAGACCTTAGTGTTTCTAATGTAAATCTTAGTGGAGATATGTTCCTCCTCGATGATAAGAAATTATCTTTTGGAAATAGTAATGATTTAGAAATTTTCCATGGTTTAGCTGGAAGTGGTGATCCTAATGGCGACAGCTATATTCGGGATGTTGGAAATGGAAATCTTTACATTGACTCTGTATCCGGAACTATCTTCCTTAGAACAGATGCAAGTCTTGCTAAGAGATCTATTACATGTAATGATACCGATGGCGTAAGACTTTTTTATAATGATGTAACCAGATTAACAACTACTGGAACTGGAGTTACAATTGGTGGAGAACTTCAGGTAACCGATGACATCACCGCATTCTGGACTTCTGACGAAAGACTGAAAGACAACATTACACCTATTGATGATCCTCTTGCCAAGGTTCTCTCAATCAGTGGTAATACATTTGATTGGAACGAAAAGTCTAACAAGTCTGGACACGATGTTGGTCTGATTGCACAAGAAATTGAGAAAGTATTGCCAGAGGCAGTTACAACAAGGGATAATGGATATCTTGCAGTTGACTATCATAAGGTCGTTCCACTTCTTGTAGAGGCAATTAAAGACCTTTCAGATAAGGTGGAAGCATTGGAGCAAAAACTATCTGATAAATAACTAAAAAGACTATAATGGCAAATATTCGTAAGTCATTTAATTTCAGAACTGGTCTTCAGGTTGATAATGACAATTTCGTCGTAAATGCAAATGGTCTTGTGGGAATCGGAACTTCCATCCCACAAAACTATTTGCTTAATGTTCATGGAGATACTAGAGTTACTGGATTGGTAACCACTGGCGAATTATATGCAGGTATTGGAACTGTCGGAGTTCTGAGTGCAACAAGTGCCGATGTTTCTGGTATTCTTACCGTAGGACAGTTAAAGGTAGGAAGTTCTGAACTAGTTGATAATTTAATTGGATATGCTCGCACAACATTTATTACCGATAATGCTGGGGTAGGATTACACACGACATCAAGAGTTGGTATCAATACAACAATAAGCCCTGGTGTATCTGATTCCAATTTTACTGTTTATGGTGATGCATCAATAAAGGATAACCTCACAGTTACTGAAGGTGATTTAATTTTAACGAGTGGAGATATTAACGCTTCTTCTGGAATTATAACGGCTTCTAGTTTTGATGGCGATCTAAACGCCACAGATTTAACATCTGGTACTGTTAATAATTCTAGACTTCCTGCAACAATATCAGTTACTAATGTAAATGCAACGACACTCACTGGATCTTTAACTGGAACAGCAACAACGGCATCATCATTAACTGGAAGTCCCAGTATTACTGTTACTGATATATCGGCATCTGACATATCGGCATCTGACATATCGGCATCTGACATATCAGCATCTAATATAACTTTAACAGGCATTGTAACAGCGTCTGATGTAAGTGTAACAGGCATTGTAACAGCGACCACGGAGTTAAATGTAGGGTCTGGTGGCACCGCACTAACAGCATTATCAACTGGAAGACTTGGTATCGGTACAGCACATCCAACATCAGAAATTCAGGTTAGAAAAGCATCTGGTTCTCTTGTAGAGGTTGTTTCTGATAGTGGAGAGGCAAGAATCAGTGTTGGACAATCTGTTGGTGCTGGTAATAGCTCTGCGGTATTAAGATTCGGAAACTCTGCTGGAGTATTAGATATCGTTAATAATGACGTTGGTGACATTAAGACTATTATTCACGGTGGTACTGGTATAGGAAGCACTGGCAACTTTAAGTGGGTTTATGGACAAACAAATGATGAATTGATGTCTTTAACATATGATGGGAATCTTGGAATTAATGATACAACTCCATCACAAAAATTATCTGTGGGTGGTGGTGCCACAATTACTGGAAATGTGCATATTGATTCAGATTTAACAGTTGATGGCACTATCACAGGCACAATTAATTATCCATCAGTGATTACGGAAACTAATCTTAATAACACTGGAGGAATTACCACACTCGCACAACTTAAAGTAACAGAAAGTATAGATTTTGATAGTATTCCATTCATTGGTATTCAAACTTATGTTGGTATTGGAACAACCTTACCATCCAGTTATGATTCAAGTCCTGTTGGTTTAACAGTTAAAAATACACTTAATGCAAATCAAATTGTGGTAGATGATTTAATATCAATGCCTACAGGTATTGTAACTGCCGCAACAGTAAGTGCAAACTTTAATAGTTCAAATAATAATGATCCTGCAATATCAATAACGGTTTTAACTTCACCCGACAGACTTGTATTCCAAGTTGTTGGTACATCTCTAACCGCCACTCTAAACTTATCTTAATATGTCTCTAACAGTAAGTAAAGTCGGACCATATTTTTCCTCTGGAAGTATATCTTTTAGTCAGTTGAGAAGTACTTTTAAACAGACTTCTTCTGGGTCTATAAGTTTTTCAGAATATAGAAGAGACACTAATACAGGATCTACTAACCCTATTGTTCCTGATGCTACGGAGAACTCAAGTATAGCAACATCATCAAACTTAAAAATATCACAATTCAGAAACTCTATCAAATATTATAATCTAAATCAAGGTTCTGGTGACATAGAAGAAAATTTAAATATTGCAAATTCTAGTTTGTGGAATGGTAATCTTGGTAAAAACATTGCCAAAACAATAACACTTGCAGGAAGAAATGGATCTACTAACGGTTCTCCAGCAGTAAGTTTAAATGCTTCCGCGATTTATAACGTTCTTTTAGTTATCACTGGAAATATTCTTGGAACTGGTGGTTCTCCTGGTGCTAAGGGAGATAAAAATCAAAGCAATGGTAGTGTAATTTCTAATGCTGGTAATGGAGGAAATGGTGGAACTGCACTTTACATTAATACAAATGGAACTGGAACAGTTACTGTAAGAACTTCTGACACTGCTAAGGTTTATGGAGGCGGAGGCGGCGGAGGCGGCGGCGGATGGGGTGGTAATGGTGCTGATGGTTCTTATACGACATATTTTAGTTATTATATTTCTATTGGCGGAGGTTCAGTTTCAAATGGAAGTTCCACATATTATGTGAGATGTCAACAAGCGTGTGCAAACGCTGGTGGTGAATGGGCAAATAATTGTTATAAGCACATCAGTCAAGGTGGACAAAACTGTGGAGGAAATCCAAGTTATTGGGGTGATGCAGTTTGTTATAGTGACGATTTTACTCGTGTTGCTAACACAACATCATGCAGAAAAACAGTAACTGGTTCCAACACAAATCCCTCATATGGAGGACATGGTGGAGATGGAACTGCTGGTGGTGCTGGTCGGGGTCGTTTCCAAGATAGAACTTTTGCCGAGAATGCACCAATTTTAGGACAACCTGATGGTAAAACTGCTAGAAGTCATTCTAGTGCTGGTAATGCAGGTAGAGGAGGTAAAGGTGGAAATGGTGGAGATTGGGGTGAACCAGGAGATAATAGTGGTGCAGAAAATGGATATCCTGGATACTATAGTAACGGCACTACCGTTTATCAAACTGGAGGTTCTAGGGGCAGTGCTGGAGCGGCAGGAGCAGCAGTTGCTGGTTCTGGATATGTTCTTACAGGTTCTTCTTCCGTATACAAGGGTCCTAGGTAATATACATAAATTAGTTGATTAAATTGTGATGGAAAATGATTATCCATCCTTGCCAGAACAAGGAAAAAATCTTGCTAAGTTTACTTTTGAGGTCTTAAAAAAAGCACTTGCAAATGGTGGTGCTTCATTATTGGTCTCCGAAAAAATACAAAGAGAAAGACTAGAAATATGTAAGCAATGTCCTAAGTATGATGATTTACAGCATCGTTGTAAAGAATGTGGATGTCCTCTAGGTGCAAAAGTTAAGTTTGCATTGGATTCCTGCCCACTAAGTAAATGGTCGGAGTCTGATGTTGATTGGGTTTCTGAGGAATATGAGCACATTATACAACATCTTGATGAAGAAACACCAAAAAATATGACTGAAGAACCTGTATTTCCAGAACCAGACAAGCACGATCTTAAAGTCGGTGATAGGTATGAATGGAACTTAAAGACTTGGATATGGAATGGTTCTGAATGGGTTCGCTTGACAGACTCATAAAATCCCTGTAGACTACCTTTGTCCCGGTTGAAGATGAGACTCTGAGTTCTTACCGAGACCAGTTATGGAACTGTCACAGAGCCCATCGGTAGAGGTCCCATTGTGCTATAATAGTCCCATACGCGATGAGGACTGTGATGCAACTCCGACCCCACCAGCAAGACGCTCTGGATTCTATGCTGGCATTTGACAAGGGTCAGGTTATCATCCCTACTGGGGGTGGTAAGACTCCCGTTATGTTCCACGATTTGATTGTCAACTGTCAGTATATCGACAATGGTATGACTACTGTTGTTGTTGCTCCTCGTATTCTTCTTGCTGAGCAACTCTGCTCTGAGTTCTTGGAGCACATTGATACTACTAACACTCACATTCTTCATGTTCACAGTGGTGAGACGCACCACTTCTCTACTACTAATCCTAGTAAGATCAATCTGTTCGTCAACACTGCACGGACTGCTGGTGAGAATGTAATTATCTTCACCACCTATCATTCTCTGCACCGTCTGCAACAGGCAGATGTTGAGGTCAATACCATTTACTTTGATGAAGCACACAACTCTGTTCAGCGTAACTTCTTCCCTGCTACGGAGCACTTCTCTGCTGTTGCTGACCGCTGCTATTTCTTTACGGCGACGCCAAAGCACTCTGTTACTATTTCCAAACCTGGAATGAACGACCCTGAGGTTTATGGTCAGGTAATCTGTAACGTTCCTGCTCCTAAGTTGGTAGAAGAAGGTTATATCCTGCCGCCTAAGGTTGTTGTGAAGCAACTGGATATGGTTCAGGACAAGCAGATGATTGCTGACCGTGATTCTCAGAATCTGCTTGACACCATTGATGAGAATGCACTGGATAAGATTCTTATCTGTGCTCGTTCTACCAAGCAGATTGTCAAACTTCTTGCAGAATCTGACTTCCGCAAAGAGTTGTCTGAGCGTGGTTATTCAGTGATGTATATTACTTCCAAGACTGGTGCCATTATTGATGGTCAGAAGGTCAACCGTGAGGTATTCTTTGACACTCTGAATGCCTGGGGTAAGGATTCTAACAAGAAGTTTGTTGTTCTTCACCACAGCATCCTGTCCGAGGGCATCAACGTCAGCGGACTGGAAGCAGTCCTGTTTATGCGTAATATGGACTACATCGGAATCTCCCAGTCCATTGGGCGTGTCATCCGTCTGGGTGGCACTCAGAAGACCTTTGGACTGGTCTGTGTGCCTGTCTATGATAAAGTGGGCATCAGCACCGCCAAGAGCGTTCAGGCGGTCGTAGACACCGTTTTCCAGCAGGGTCTGCCTGCTGTGTCTGTGATCCGTCGCTAAATATCATTCGGGCAGCAAAGTCGGGTAGGGGTATTTGACTTGCGTAAGACCCCATATAAATAGTTTTACCCCTACTAAAAGAATAATGACCTTGTGTATCTACACTTATAAGATTACTTTTGAAGAAGTTCCATATTACTATTATGGTGTTCGTAAACAAAAGAAAGAAAATGAAGAATATTTTGGAACACCTGTAACTCATAAATGGATGTGGGAATTTTACACACCAAAGAAACAGATATTAGAAATATTTGATTATAGTGATGAAGGTTGGATAAAGGCACAGGAAGTTGAAAAAAGATTAATTAATCCATTTTACAATAATGATCCATATTGCCTCAACGAAAATGTCGGTGGATTTGTGTCTTTAGAGGCATTAAGTAAATTGGGTAAAAAATTATATGAAACTAAAAGTGGGATGTTTAGCAGAACGAAAGAAAAATTGCGTGAAGATTGTAGTAAAGCAGGAAAAATAACGGGAAATAAACATTATAAAAATGGAACTGGTTTATTCTCTCTTACTGAAGAACAAAAACTTGAAAATTGCAAAAAAGGTGGAAAAATTCAGGGATTAAAAAGTAAAGAACTTGGAATTGGAATATTTTCATTAACAAAAGAAGAACAAAAAGAAATTGGTAGAAAATATGGAAAAATTGGTGGTGCTGTTGTATCTGAAAAATACTCAAGAAGTTTCACATTAGTTTCTCCAACTGGTGAAATTGTTACAGGAAAAAATTTACATAAGTTTTGTAGAGATAATAATCTAACAAGGGCAAATATACAAATGGTTATAAAAGGTCAAAGAAGTCAACATAAAGGGTGGAGGTCAGTATGAAAACTGGCACATTGCCTTCCCACACCCCTCTCACTCTGCTATAATACTTAAGTAATCAAAGGAACACCACCATGAAGTGCAAAGTCACTCTCTATGATGCTGGAACCGTTTTTGAAGAGGTTGTTATTGCCCGTGACTATCAGCAGGCAAAACAGAAAGCAATGGCACGCAATCCTGGTTCTACTCATGTAAGCACCACTGCTATATTTGATAATAATTCTAATAATTCATCTTCCAGTTCTTCTAGCAGTTCTAATAGTTTTTCTGGTGGAAGTTCTTCATCTGGTTCTGGTGAAGGAATGCTTGGTCTTGCTCTCATTATCGGAGCAATCTGGGCACTGATGACTTTTCTTCCCTGGGTTTTGATGGGACTTGGTGGTTGGTTTGGTGCTTGGGCTGGTAATAAAACTGGTAAGGTAAGTCTGGCAATCATTCTCTCTCTTCTTGCTGGTGGATTTGGTTACTATCAGGGTGATAAATTGCAGCAAGAATGGAATTCTGATACTACCACTGTGGAGCAAATCCAACAATGAATTTTCAGAAACCCTTTATTGACCGTCCTGGTGTCTTAGATGATACTGCTGGAGATCCGCAAGGTTATGTAACAAATGATGGCATGTGGGCTGCAGTGCCTATAATAGGTTGCAAAGCATTTGCCATCATTAACAATGGTTCTGTTGTCCATGAGGCACGGAACTATACATCAGCAAAGAACTAC
>Ga0208547_1000983_pt1 | contig 15958 bp, 13 predicted proteins | sample DEB08_DNA_5_FD_185501 | JGI IMG/M metagenome (GOLD analysis project Ga0208547, IMG submission 185501) | Aqueous microbial communities from the Delaware River and Bay under freshwater to marine salinity gradient to study organic matter... | ecosystem: Environmental > Aquatic > Marine > Coastal ...
ATTGGCGCATATCAGCCATTTTTAAGCGCTGGTCAAGAAGCCCTTAGTCAGGCGATGACGGGGCTTGGTCAGCAAATGCAGCCCATTGGCTCTGAGCAGATTCAACAGTACATGAATCCTTATGAGCAACAGGTTCTGCAAGCTCAATTGGATGAGATGAATCGTCAATCTGAAATCCAACGTCAAAATCTGCAAGCACAAGCAGTACAGGCAGGGGCTTTTGGTGGTTCTCGGCAAGCGGTGCAAGAAGCTGAATTGGGTCGTGGCCTAGCCGCCGCACAGGCACAAGCAATTGCGCAATCTAAGCAACAAAACTATGCTCAAGCCTTGGCCGCTGCACAGCAGCAACAGGGGCAGCTGGCTCAGATGGCTTCTCAATACGGCAACCTAGGGATTCAACAGGCTGCTTTGGGGCAGACTGCTCAGCAGCTGGGTCAGCAAGATGTTAGCTACATGTACGGTTTAGGCGAAACGCAACAGCGGCAATCTCAAGCCGAGCTGGATGCTTTGCGGGCTTCCAATCTGCAAGCTGCTATGCAGCCTTACCAACAGCTGGCTTTCTTGTCGGACATTTACAAAGGCGCGCCATCTACCCAGATGGGCATAACGGAACAATCCAAGCCCACTCCTAGCCCATTTACCCAAGCCATTGGTTTGGCTGCACAAGGGATTGGTACTTTGGCAGGTGCGCAAAAAGCCGGTATTCTCTAAGGACGGGATATGAATCAAGACATTATGAAGCGAGCCATGTTTGCGATGCCACTGTCCAAGCAGTCGCGCAACGCAGGCATTATGCAGGGGTTTGAGGATGATATGGAAATGATGGAGGAGCCGATGGGCGATGAGATGATGCCCATGGAGCGCACCCCACAGAATCCTGAAATCCTGATGAATACTTTGCGTGGCGATATGCGCTCTGTTGACGCGCGGTACGCGGAGCTTGCTGGTATGGTCGGGGAAGAAGCCGCTATGGAGACGCCGCCTGAGGTGCTGGCAATCCTGCAGGACCACTTTGCCATGATGGAGCAGCCGCAGGGTATTGGTGCTCTGCCTCAGGGCGGCGAAATGATGCCCCCGATGATGCCTGCACAGGGTCAAGCGCCGATGCCCATGGACCAAGGGCCAATGGGTGGAATGGAGGGTATGCCCCCTTTTCCCCCGGGCGGGTCTGAGGGAGCCCCGCCGACGCCTGATGGACTTCCTCCTGCACAAATGGCGATTGGCGGTCTTGCTGCCGTGGGTCAGCGCATTGCCGGTATGGGGCCAGCGCTTAGCCGTTTTGGTTCGGCGTTTAACCAATCGCTTGGCCGTATCGCTTTCCCTGCTGGTGGTACTGGTCCGGGTAGCACCCCAATCACGATGCCCTATTTGCAAAACCTGCGTGGTGCCGGAGGTCGGTTCACTGCACAACAGGTAGTACAGGGCGGCACACCGATTTATCCCACCTTTACGCAAGGTGTAGGCTCTGCTTTGGCGCAATCAAGGCTAGGTAAGGCCATGCCTTTCTTGGGTCTTGCTGGCCTAGCCATGTATGGTCAGTCGGGCGACCAAGGTGAAAAAGCTTCGCAGGAAGGCGATGTTTATCTGACGCCGGAAGGCGTTCCGATGCCCTATATGAGCGAAGCGGACAGAGCGGGGCAAGCTATGTTCCCTCCGCTGGTTGAGATGCCAAAGCCTGCTGCAGAAGAGCCTCCTGCACAACCGGTAACGGCTACTCCAGAGGTAATGCCGTCCGTAACAGGCGGCGTAGATATCTACGAAGGCTTGACCACTGACAAGTTTATTGACATGGCTAAGCAGCGACAAGCTGCTGAGGAAGTAAAGGCCCCTGAGACAAAAGCTGATCGTATGGCTCGTATCCGTAAGGGCTCGGAAGAATACAAAGCTTTGTTTAAGGATATTGTCGGCGAGGATGATGACCTAAATAAAGCCAATGCTTGGTTTTTACTTGCTGATGCCGGGGCAAAGATTGCTACCTCTACGCAGCCAACAATTGCCACAGCCTTGGCTGAGGGCCTAAGCGGTGTGCCGCAAGGCTTGTCGAAGATGGTTTCCGATGCTCGTGACCGCGATGTCAAATTTAGCATGGCCGCGCTTAACGCATCGATTGGCGATATTCAGGCCCAAGAGAAATTTGCTCGTGACCTCACTCTCAAACAAATTGAGGCACGGGGCAAAATGGCCTTGGAGCTCCTTAAGGCACAAGGCAAGGGTCTTCGGTATGAGGTTGGGACAGCTGGCATAGTTCGTAATAAGAACCAGAGTGGAGATGTGGTTGGCTACACCGTAGATGCCAACAGTCCTGTCCTGAAAAGCATTATTGAAAGCCCTAATACCCTAACCCAAGCCACGCCTTTTGTTAAGGACCTAGGGCCGGGAACCGGGGCTATCCTAGAGGACGACAAGTTGCGCAACGAAAAGGTTGTGGCAATTAATGCTGCTGACCAAGGCATCCGCGTTATTGACGACATGATAGGTTCCTATCAAAAAGCCTTTGGCCCGCAAGCTTCTATGGTCAATTTTGCTAACAACTGGATCATTCCCGTTATCCCAACGGCTGAGCCTGTTTGGGAAGACCGCCAGACTGCAGTTGACCAGTTCACTCAAAGGCAGGAAACCTTGCGTACGCTGCTTGCTCGCATGGAGCGAGAAGGCCGTACCGCAGTGCAACAGGAAAAATGGGCAATGGAAGCACTTGGCCTAACCTCAGGTGCTTTCCTTCAGGACCCCACTGTTGCTTTGGCTAAACTGCTTTCTGCCCGAGCAGGTCTGGTGAACAAACGTCAAGATGCTATGGGTCAGTTGGTTGAACTTCCCACCAACTTGGTCGCGGGCATACCTCCCACCGGCACTGCGTCCAGCCCCTTTGATCTGACTGGCGAAAACCGTCAATCTGTGCTGACTTATCTGCAAAGCTTTGCTAAAGTCGCACCTGAAGGCATGGAAGTAAACGTAAGAATGCCTAATGGTACTCTGACCAAAGTGCCTGTACGACAGTTCTTGGAGATGAAGTAATGCCAACTATCACGGATTCGGCAGGCCGGATATTTAATTTAGATACTGGAGAAATTGTCGGTCAGGCTGAGGTAAAGGGCGACCAAGCGAACATTGGCGACAAGCCCTACAACCTATTTGGCACCAGTGTTGATCTGCCGTCGGAAGTAGTTGAGCCATTGCGTCAGCTGAGCTGGGCGGCTAACTCCGCCTTATTTTTTATCCCTGATGGTGTGACAAGGACTTTTGGCAGGATGCTGGGCATGAAGGATGAGAACGTCCAAACGCTTAGCAAAATCTTCAACAAAGGCGAGCGGGCTCCCAAGAATGCCACTGAGCGTTATACACGGGCCATAGGCCAAGGTATTGGCGGCGTTCTCCCTATTACAGGCATTTTAGGCTGGGCTGCTGCAACGCGGCCCGTGGTCCAAATAGCTGACAGGGGCAAGAGCGTCATTAAGGACATTGCGAACGACGCGCTGGATTACTACGCTAAAAACCCACGCAAAGCAACGATGCTGGATTTGACGTTTGGTTCAGCCTATGAAGTGACTCGCCAAGCTGTTGAAGAGCAGGTGTCGGATGACGACCCAAACAAGCAGCTATATAAAGAGATTATCCCTGCATCCTTGTTCCTTGGATTGCCTGCAGCTGTATCTTTGGCTCCGTCGATGCTGGCAGCAGCTAGGGGTCAGAAAGCGTACAAAGCGGCTACCCAAGTAAGCACCCCTGTACAGCAGGAAGTTTTGAATAACATAAAGCCACAACTATTGGCTCGTGGTCCGTTCAAGATTTTGCCCAAGATGATGATTGACCGGGCAAAGAAAAAGATTACCAATGTTTTTGGTGAGGTGGGTGACAGCCCAGATGCGCAAGAAGCGATAAAACAACTGGAGCTCGCGCTTACCGATCCACGGATCAAGGGTATTTTTGACCTTGGTGATTTTGGTTTTGCTGAAAAGACCATGTACCCTGCGCTTCTTAAGGAACAAGCAGAAATTCTGCAGCGCATGGGACCTGAGGAACTAGCCAATTTCAAGGCTCTTTTCGCTGAGAACCAAAATAAACTAAGCCGCGCGTTCCAAGCTTTGGCCCCCAATGCCGGTATGGATGTGCGTACAGCATTTCAAAACGCTGTACAAACCCGGAAAAAGATATTTGATGGCCTGTTAGCAGCAAGGGAAAACCTGACCTCGGGAGAAATTGCTGCGTTTTCACAGCGCTTTGGCCCTGCCAATATTGACATGATGAACAACGAGCTCCGTGGAGCGTTGATGTCTGTCATGGAGGGGGACTTGGCGATGCGCAACAATGTATTGCGCCAGATGGGTTTGCGCCAAGCATTTGATAAGCAAGGTAATCGGGTTAGCGTACGGGATGAGGACGGCATGAGCCTGTTCCCTGCCGTAAATATTGAAGATGACGCGCTAAAGCTTATTGAGAAATACACGCCTAAAGCTGCGTTTGGCGTAGACCTGCCGGTGCCAGAACCCATCCGGAAGCTGCAGCAGTATGTTGCTAAGCAGCAGGCCAAGCAAAACGAGGCCAAAAATGATGCCATGGCAAGCCTGATTGATGATGAAGTCAAAAAGGTCAAGGAGCTTTTGCTATCTAAGGGCTATGGCGATGAACGCATTGCAGAGATAGATGAGGCATTGCGTAGTGAGATAAGTGCTGTAATTACAGGCAGGACTAAGGATGCCAAAGCAAAAGCCGCATGGCAAAAAGCAGTCAAGGCAGGGCAAACCGAGTTTGCTATCCCCAGCCTAGAAATCATCCCTAGGCTGCGCGGCACATACAAGATTAACCGTAAGAGCCTGTTGGAAAACGCGGAAATTATTGCCAAAGACACCGCGACCATTGACATGAATGCGCCAGAGGCGTTGGATTTGATCAATGCAGCTAATCGCGCTCGGATTAAATCGGTACAAGATTTCAACCGAGCAGTAGCCAGTGGCCGCACAACTTTGACTGATGCCCAAGCCATCTTAGACCGGGGCAAGAATCAGTTTGCGGATATAGAGCAGTTTGTCATGAAGAATGCTCCGCTGATTGATCGCCGCTACAGCGGCATGCAGGCAGTGATAGATGATTACCGCGAAGGCTTTGAGCGTACTCTGCCGTTTATCTTGACCTCCAAGAAAAAAGGTGGGCTGGAGTTCTACACGCCTAATGAGCGGTTGATGGACAAGGTGTTTGAGAGCGGCACGAACATCCGTCAGCTACGCAACACCCTTGGTACTCAAGGCCAACAGCTCAACGATTTATTGGAGCAGGGTGCGGTGGATTGGCTGCGTAAGAAAGCCATCTTCGACAAGGATGGGGCACCAGACGCTAAGAAAATCCAAGCCGTTTTTGATAAGAACAAGAGCATCATTGACGCCCTTCCGGAAAACATCCGCCTAAAGCTGACCGATGAGGTTGCTTTTGCTGAGGACTATGCCAAGCGCATGGGCCAATTGGAGCAACGTGAGGTGGCAGCAAAAGATGCGGAGTTGGACCGCTTGTTGCGCACCGCTGCTCGCCCTGACTCCAACCCTCAGCAAATCCTAAGCGAAGCGCTGGAGGACCCGGCAAAAATGCGTAAGCTGGTGGATGAAGTAGGCAAGGATAAGGACGCTTTGGACGCCATGCGTCGTGCCGTTTATGACTTTGCTACTCGCGGGGCAGAAAAACGTGGCGGGGCCTTGCAAACGTTTATCCAAGGCAACGCTGAGGATTCCCTCAAGATTCTTTTTGAGCCAAAGCATCTAGAGGACCTGAAAAAGCTCGCCGATATCCAACGTCGTGTCATGGCTTTTGGCGATGTGACAGGGCAGATTCCGGCGTTTGAAGCGACGGACGATATGTTCCAGCGCTTGTTTGGATCAGGTATTAAATACGTTGTGACCACTGCTCGTGAAGCAGCGGTTGGTCGTATCAACCCGACATCAGGCGCATTGTTCCTTGGTATCCGCTTGGCCAACGGTGTGGAAAAACAGGTGTTTGACCGCATCATGATGAAGGCCTTGATGGACAAGAACTTCGCTTCTGATTTGGTACAGATTGGAACGCCCAGCGAAGCGCTTAAGGTCTTTAGACAGCTAGAGCAGTTGGGCGTGGGCCGCAAGACATTGCGCGATTTGATAACCGCTCCAGCCACCCAGCGGGGACTTGTACTGGAAGCCTACCGTGCAGCGGATGAGGAAAACCTAGAGGAAGCCCGTGAGCCGCGACGCCCGTCTGCTGCAGAGATGCTGCGTAACCTTGGTCCAGCGCCTAAGGCCCGAGGAACAGGGACCACGGCCCAACCTGCCGCCCGTGGTATTAGTTACCAGCCAAAAGTCCAAGGGGCACAACCCGGGCAAGCGGCGATGATGTACCAACAGCTTTTTCCACAGGACCCGCTTGGCACCTTAGCTATGCAAAGAAGGATGATGGGGCAATGAAGACAAAACCAGTATGGGACAAGAAGCGCCCTAAGGGTCTAGGGTCACCTAAGAAACTGACCTCTGCACAGAAATCAAAGGCCAAGGCAGCAGCTGCAAAGGCGGGCCGTCCTTATCCAAATCTCGTGGATAATATGAGGGCAGCAAAGAAGAAAGGCTAGACATGAGAGACTTCATGGCAACTCAAATTGAGATCGCGGAACGCATGTTCAACATGATGGCCGATGACCATAGCGAGCGTATTGAAGCCATGAGGATGTGGATGGACGTCAATACCAGCTTAGTCCGAAAGCTAGAAGAGCGTGACAAGTTGATTGACGAGCTGCGCGCAGAGTTGCGCCAGTACAAAACAGCTGATAAACTTTAACCTCGCAGTTGCCGTTGTCTCCCGGGGGTTTGTCTCCTCTACCCCTTGACGGCAGCTTTAGCCCGAAGGCCTACGCGCCTTCGGGCATTTTTTTGAGCTCCTCAAACGCCTTGACGCGCTGCCACCAGCCATCGCAGTAACCGTCAAACTCGCGTCCACAGGTGATGAATTCTTGCACCTCGCCGTTCTGCGCCACCATCATGATGACCCCTTGCCGTATCTCTGTCCCATGCACCTTGTTGTGCGCCTCGGCATAAGCGGCTAGCTGGAAGAAGTAATCGTCAATCCAATCACGCCGCTTCATCTTGTTGGTCTGCTTAAAGTCAATGATGGACGGCTGGCCCTTGTACACGCCGATGCAGTCCGACGTACCGGCAAACTTTTCCGGGTAATACAGCGGAATCTCCGCACCCCAAACTTCATCCACATTTGGGAAGAAATGTTCAATTAGGGTATACCCCATGCGATAGCCCTTGACAGCGAGCCAAGTACGTGGTGCAGGTAGGTCGCGATTGAGCAGCAGGCGCTCAACGACATTGTGCATGTGGGTGCCCACGGTAGCGGCTTCGTTCTTAATACGGTCCGCTTCCTCCTGACCAACCCTCGCGGCCCACGCCTCAAGGTGCGACTTATCTTTGGTTGCGCCAAGGATATTAGTCACGCTGGGCATGGGGGCGACTTCCAGCCCGTCGATGGTATAGGTGCGGCCCTCAGGCGAGTCGTTGCGCTTGAGCCGGGGGTAGTTGTATTTCTTGCGGATAGGGATTAGTTGCATGTCAGACTAGCCATTTCTTTAGGTCTTCGCCCAGCACCTCGGAGGCGATGTTGATCTTGCTGCGTAGGGCTTTGACGATGTGCTCGTCAACCGTGTTGGGGGTGATTAGGTCCACATATGTTACCTTGCTGGTTTGGCCGATGCGGTGGGCGCGGTCCTCGGACTGCAAGCGTACCTCAAGGTCAAAGCTGTTGCTGTAGTAGACCACCAAATTAGCGGCTGTCAAGGTCAAGCCGTAGCCGCCTGTGCGTGGGTTGCCAACAAAGAACCGCAGCTCGCTGTCGGGGTCTTGGAACTGCGTCACGATGTCCTGCCGCTCCTCGTCCTCTGTATCGCCGTAGTAAGCAGCAACGGCGGTCATGCCGTACTCTTTTTGCAGCGCCAATTTGATGTTCTCAATGTCCCGGCGGTAGGTGGCCCAAATGATCACCTTGCCAGAAGCCTCTTGCAGTACGGCCTGCAGCTCTTTGATGCGGTTGCTCGGTATGTCCTCTTGCCGCCCATCGTCGTATTTGACATGGCCGCAGCAGATTTGGTGAAGCCGCATCAGCTGTGTCAGCGCGTTGTTGGTGGACATCAGGTTGCCGTCAATCAATGTCAAGGCCATCAGCTTCATCTGGTCGTAGGCCTTGACTTGTTCAGGGGTCAACTCAACATCGCGGCGCGTGTACACCTTGTCCGGCAAATCCAAGCACTCTTCTTTGGTTACGCGAAACGAAAAGTGGCTGAGCTTCTCATGCAGCTCGTCCAGCTTACGGTAGCCAACAATCTGCTTGAATGTGTGGGTTGCCAGCTTGCGCTCTACAACCACCGCGTACCGCGCTTGGAAAGCGTAGTAGCTGTGGGCGTTCAAGCAAGACGGGTCCAAAAACTCGCACTGTGAGTACAAATCCAGCGGGCTTTTGGTAACCGGGGACCCCGTTGCAATGCGCCTGTACCGCGCCTCACGGCCCACTTTGACAATGCTTTTGGTGCGCTTGGCGCTAGGCGTTTTGATGGTGGTGCTCTCATCAATCGCCATGAAAGCAGTCGTCACGCGCAAGAAGGTGCGAGCGTAGCTCAAGCCCTTTTCGGTGCTGAATGCCTCGACGTTCATGATAATAATTCGCAGCTTGTCGGTGGCGTTGATCATCTCCTCCATCGCCTGCTTTTCAGCTTTGCGCGGGGATGGTGTCCAACAGGCCATGGCGTACGGCACATGGTCAGGCATGTGCTTTGGCAGCTCGGACTTGTACCAGTTCCTGTACACGCCTTTGGGCGCGACAATCAGCATGGCGTTGATCTTGCCCTTGTCCCAAAGCATGGCGGCGTTGTTGATGAGCATGAAGCTTTTGCCAGTACCCATTTCAGCAAAAAGGGCGGCATGCGGCTCTTCCCAAAACCTCTGCAAATACGCTGCTTGGTGCGTAAATGGTTGATTTTTATAAGGGTACTTTGTCAAAAAGGTTGTTGAATCCATATCTCTCTTTCGCTATGTTGCAAACCGCTTGACGCGGCCCGAAAAACTAGTATACACTGATTGCTCGGTTCAAGAAAGGAGAGTCATGTCAACCGTGTATGTAGTTCAATCCATGCCCAATCACGATATCGCAGGGGCGATGAAGTTTGGGGAAATTAAACCGCTGCTGCCGTCCAATCATCAGATTGCTTTTTCGACAGCGCCAACCATCCGCAACTTGCGTAGGAAGCTTCGGGACTTCACCGATAAAGATTACGTGTTGCTGACAGGAGACCCCGCTGCAATCGGGGTTGTGTGTTCTATAGTTGCTGCCTACAATGGCGGGCGCTATAGTGTGTTAAAGTGGGACCGCCGGGAGCATGTTTACATCCCCGTGCGAATTGACATTACCGAGAGAGGAGAGCGAGATGAGTAACATCAATGAGATGTTTGAGCAGGATGCCGGTGCGTTACAGGTCAACAACGATGACCTAGATTCAGTCGGCAAACTGGCTAAGCGAGCCAAGCAACTTGAGAAAGAAATAGCGGATTTAGAAGAGGTAGTCAAGGAACGCAAGGACCAGCAGCGTAAGCTGTTAGAAGACACCATTCCCGCTATGCTTGCCGAGCTTGGCATGAAGTCGTTCAAGATGGCTGACGGTAGCCAGATTGATGTCAAGCCGTTCTACAGCGCTAGCATCAAGGAAGAAAACCGGGCTGAGGCTTATGAGTGGCTGCGCGACAACGGCTACGATGACATCATCAAGAACACCGTGTCTGTGCGGTTTGGTCGGGGTGAAGACCAACTGTGCGACACGTTACTGAATCTGCTGCGTGAGCAAAACTATCCGGTGGAGCAAGCGCAGAAGATCGAACCCCAAACCCTCAAGGCTTGGGTTCGCGAGCAGGTGGAGCGCGGAAGCGAGTTCCCCACCGAGCTTTTTGGTGCGTATATCGGCCAAAAGGCAACCATTAAATCTGCATGAAAAAAGGACCATGAACCATGGCTAAAACTGAAGTAGCGACAAAAGGGACCACTGCGGTGGCGTTGGCATCCGACTTTGAGGCGGACGCCGCCTCTGGTTTTGAGGGCATGCAGCAGGACGATTTCGCCCTGCCGTTTCTGCGCCTCTTGACCACCACCTCACCTGAGGTGTCGGAAAATGAGAATGCCCGTCCGGGCATGATCCTGAACTCGGTGTCAGGGCAGTTGTACGATGGCAAAAAGGGCATCACGGTCATCCCTTGCGCCTATGTACGCCAGTACATTGAGTGGGCCCCTCGCGGGAGTGGCTCTGGTGCGCCGATCCAGATTTATCCGGCTACGTCGGATATCCTGAGTCGTACCCACCGCGAGCCGGGGGACAACAAGGATTACCTTGACAACGGGAATTACATCGAAAACACGGCCAATCACTACGTGATGCTGATTAATGACGATGGCATCCCCGAGCCTGCTTTGATTGTTATGAAGTCTACGCAATTGAAAAAATCGCGTAAGTGGAATAGCATGATGCAGACCGTCAAGCTGATGGGCAAGAACGGCCCATTCACCCCGGCGATGTACTCGCAAATGTACCGCCTGACTACCCAAGCCGAGTCGAATGACAAAGGCAAGTGGTTTGGTTGGGAAGTTGAGCGTATCGGCTCGATTGAGGACATGAGCGTGTACCAAGCTGCCAAGCAGTTTGCCTCCCAAATCACCGCTGGTGAGGTAAAGGTGAAGCATGAGGGTGACACCGTAGTCGAGGACACTTCTAGCGTTCCGTTCTAATCACAGGGGGGCCTACGCCCCCCTTCTTGCCTGAGAGAGAAAATGACCGAGGTAGAAAAGTTTCAGGAGATTTTCAGCGGATTAGATATTGCTTATGGAACCTATGTCATCGATAAAAACCGCCAAGACGGCAAACAGGTCGGCAAGGCCAAAGTGGTTAGGGAGCCGCCAACAGATGAATTGTGGGTCAAGCATTTGGATGGGGTTGAGCCATCTTTGGGCATTATTCCTATTCGCGCTGATAACACCTGTATTTGGGGCTGTATCGATATTGATCAGTACCCGCTGGACCACGCGGGTCTGGTAGAAAAAATCCAATCGCTTGGGCTACCCCTAGTGGTATGCCGAAGCAAGTCGGGTGGCGCACACGTTTTTGCGTTCACCAAATCGCCCGTGCCTGCTGGCGATATGCAAGAGTACCTGCGCGGAGTTGCGGGGCTGCTTGGTGAGGCTGGGCGCGAGATATTCCCTAAGCAAGCCGAAATCTTGGTAGACCGTGGGGACACTGGCAACTTCCTAAACCTACCGTACTTTGGAGGAGACAATGGCACGAGGTACGCTTTTAAGCCGGACGGAAAATCAGCGACTCTGGCGGAGTTTTTCGACCTATATGAAGCTAATGCCCAAGAAGGGCCGCTTGAAGCTCCAAAGGTTCCGGAGCCAGCAGAAAACCCGGTTAAAGATGGGCCACCGTGCCTGCAAGCCCTGTGCGCTCAAGGATTTCCAGAGGGAACTCGCAACAACGGGCTGTTCGCACTTAGTATCTTTCTTAAGAGGGCTTTCCCATCTGCATGGGAAGATAAGGTTGCGGAGTACAACTTTAAGTACATTTCACCACCTTTGCCAAATAACGAGGTCCAGATCGTTATTAAACAAGCGGGTAAAAAAGATTACCAGTACAAGTGCAAGGACATACCCTTATCCAACTTCTGCAACTCCGGACTATGCAGGACTCGGAAGTTTGGGATCGGGGCCCAAGGGCCAGACGCGCCTTTACTCTCGTCGCTATCCAAATACAATTCTGATCCGCCGCTATGGTTTCTTGACGTAAATGGCAGACGTATTGAGCTAGAAACAGAGGCGCTGCACAACCAAACCATTTTCCAAAAAGCATGCATGGAGATGCTGAATCTTCTGCCCCCGACCCTGCGTAAACAGGATTGGGAAAACCTGCTGAACGCGCTGCTCAAAGAGATGGTGGAGACCGAGGCCATCAACGAGGCGTCAGAGGACACCAGCCTTGTCGGGCGCTTTACTGACCTGCTAGAAGAATTCACCACGCACATGCAGCAGGCCATGGAAAAGGATGAAATCCTGCTGGGCAGACCGTGGCGCAACGAAGAGGACGGCATGACATATTTCCGTATGAAAGACGTTGAAAGCCACCTCAAGCGCAACAACTTCCAAGGGCTAAGCGCACCACGCATGGCACAGCGCCTGCGGGACATGGGCGGCGAGCCAATACCTATGCTGATTAAAAAGCGCACCACGCGCTGCTGGCGCATACCAAGCTTCCAGAAGCAGGATAGTTCGTTTGATACACCAACCGTCCGCCTTGTAGGAGGGTCGCCGTTTTGAAGACCATCATTCATGTCAACCAGCACGTTATACGGTCCAACAACAAAACAGGGGACCGCGATCCCGTGCTGACGGTTAAGACCTATAAGACCAACAACTACGCACACCGAGTCACGATCAACGGACCAGCGGAGGTGGTTTACAGCCCTGACAAGCCGTTGTCCTGTGGCGCTAGGGTGTGGATTGAGACAGAAGCAGAGGTGACTATCCATGATTAAATTTGACGGCTATGACGATGCGGTGATTGGTATTACAACCAACCATTGGCGCGATGACGGCGAAAAGGTGCTGGTTTACAGCGGCGACAAGATGGTCGAGATAATGATGGCGGAGGGCAGCAGCCAAGAGGACGCCTTGGACCACATTGCCTACAACTGCGAGGGCGGCTATTTAGGCCCTGCAACACCTATCATCGTCTGGCTTGAGCCGCATTGGAGTTATGAGTTTGAACAAGATTAATAAAGTCTTCGGCCCACCCGGCGCAGGCAAGACCACGTTCTTGCTCAACAAGGTTGAAGAGGAGCTGGCTGCAGACGTATCGTCCCGCAAGATTGGTTACTTTGCCTTTACCCGCAAAGCAGCCAACGAAGCCAAAGAGCGGGCGATGCAGAAGTTCCCCCACCTTGACGCCAAGACCGACTTCCCTTACTTCAGGACGCTGCACAGCTTGGCCTTCCAATGCTTAGCCGTGCGGGCAGAAGACATCATGAACGCCGAGCATTATCGGGAGTTTGCTAGTCAAGCTGGGCTGGATTTAAAGATTGCTATGGATGAAGAGATAGCCATAGCTAAACCTGATAGCCCAATACTTAATGAGATAAATATCGCGCGTATTAAGGGTTTAGACCTCAAAAAACACTACAACCAATCCAATTTGTCAATAGATTGGCACCATTTTGAGTACATCGAGCGAAGTTATCGTCACTATAAATCGGCTAGGAATTTGCTCGACTTTACGGACATGTTGGAGCGCATTGTTGCTGAGCCTCACAATCTGCCCGAACTCGACGTACTTATCATAGACGAAGCTCAAGATTTGTCCAGACTGCAGTGGCAAATGGTGGAGGAGTTGACATTACGGGCAAAGCGTGTATGGATTGCCGGGGATGATGACCAAGCCATCTTCACTTGGGCCGGGGCAGATGTCGGCAGCTTCTTGGGTTTTGCTGGCGAGGTGCATGTGCTGGAGCAGAGCTACCGCGTTCCCGCCGCCGTCCACCGGCTCGCCAACCGGATCATCCAGCGCGTCAAAGAGCGCCAGCCTAAGGAATGGAAAGCCCGTGAGTTTGAGGGATCTGTGCAGAGTTATCGCCGCTTTGAGGATGTTGCGATAAATGAGGGGCAATGGCTCATCATGGCAACCACCAATTATATGCTCAACCCTATCCATGAATGGCTCAAGTCCAACGGCATACTGTTTGAGCGCAACGGCGTCAGCTCCATCAGCCCCAGCATCATCCGTTCGGTGCAGGATTGGGAGCGGCTGCGCAAGGGCATGCCTATCAGTTACGAAAGCGTCAAAACCATTTACCGCTTACTTGGGCCTGACGGCGTGGCTCGCGGGCACAAAACCTTCAAATCAGGTGACCCGGACAAGTCCTACGTCATGGACGAGCTCAAAGAGCACCACGGGCTGCAGGTAGATACCATTTGGCATGAGGCGTTAGAGAAGCTTTCTGACGATAAGAAAACCTACTTGGTTAGTATCTTGCGCCGAGGCACACGGATCACGGACCAAGCCAGAATCCGGCTATCCACGATCCACGCGGCAAAGGGCGGCGAAGCAGATAACGTCCTGTTGCTGCTTGATACCAGCCCTAAGTTATCCCTTGAAGCTTCCCAAAACCCCGACACCGCCAACCGGCTGTTTTATGTTGGCATTACCCGCGCTAAGCAAGCGTTGCACCTAGTGCTACCCCAGCGCGTAGAGAAAGGCTTTGTTATATGACCACCCCGATGTTTGCTACCCCCTCTGAGTGGGTCGCACCGGACGTTTTCCCCAACCTCAGTACCGCTACAGAAATCGCCATTGACCTTGAGACCTGCGATCCGAACATGGAAAGCATGGGCCCGGGCTGGCCCCGTAACGACGGCCACATAGTCGGCTATGCGGTAGCTGTGGACGGTTGGAGTGGCTATTTCCCCGTGGCCCACGGCGGTGGCGGGAACCTAGATAAAGACCGCGTCGAGCGCTGGATGGCGGACGTTTTAGCCACCAAGGCCGACAAAATTATGCACAATGCTGCATACGATATGGGTTGGCTGCAAGCCTCTGGCTTCAAGGTCAACGGTAGGGTGTATGACACCATGCTCGCAGCTCCGCTGTTGGATGAAAACCGCTTCAGTTTCAGCCTAAACGCCCTAGGTTTTGACTATCTCAAAGAAGTCAAGTCCGAGCAGGGCCTGAAGCAAGCCGCTGCCGAGTTCAACGTACACCCCAAAAAGGAGCTGTGGAAGCTCCCCGCCATGTATGTCGGGGCCTACGCCGAGCAAGACGCAGCCCTAACCCTGAAGCTTTGGCACCATTTCAAGCCCTTGCTGGTCAAGGAGGAGGTCGAATCCATCTTTGAGCTGGAGACGGACTTGCTGCCCGTGCTGCTGGACATCACCCGCCAAGGGATACGGCTGGACATAAACAAAGCTGAGCGGGTCATAAAGGACCTAAAAACCCGGGAAAAAGCCATCGCCAAGGAAATGAAAGCCTTGGCAGGCAAAGATGTGGACATCTGGGCAGCGGCCAGCATAGCCAACGCCTTCGACTCCCTAGGCCTACCCTATGCCCGGACCGAAAAAGGCGCTCCTAGCTTCACCAAGAGCTTCCTAGAGGCATGCCAGCATCCCATTGCTAAAATGATCTTGGAGGCTCGTGAGACCAACAAGACTCATAGCACCTTTCTCCAACCTTACTTAGGGTTCAGCGCCAAGACCGGGCGTATCCATCCGCACATCAATCAGATGCGCTCCGACGATGGCGGCACGGTTACTGGACGTTTATCCATGGCCAACCCTAACCTACAGCAAGTCCCCGCAAGGCATGAAATCATAGGCCCCATGGTGCGCGGCCTGTTCCTGCCAGAAGAGGGGCAAATTTGGGCATCAAATGACTTTTCATCGCAAGAACCCAGACTTCTGGTTCACTACTCTTCGCTACTTGACCTCCCCGGATCCCACGAAATGGTCGAAGCCTATAGGGAAAACCCTGATACAGACTTCCACCAAATGGTCGCGGATATGGCAGGAATCGGTAGAAAACAGGCGAAAACAATCGGCCTTGGACTAATGTACGGCATGGGCAAAGCCAAGCTTGCCGCCCAGCTCGACCTAGACCTTGAAGAAGCCGGGGAGCTCATCCAGACCTTCCACACCAAAGTGCCCTTCCTCAAAGGCACCGTAAACGCCGTCATGCGCCGTATTGAGCATCCTGCCTCCGGTGGTGCCATCCGTACTCTGCTGGGCCGGAAATGCCGCTTCCCGCTGTGGGAGCCCATGCAATGGGGCCTAAACAAGGCTCTGCCGTATGAAGAAGCCGCCGCGAAATACGGACCACGGATCAAGCGCGCCATGACCTACAAGGGCCTAAACCGCCTCATCCAAGGCTCGGCTG
>Ga0208547_1000987_pt1 | contig 15903 bp, 16 predicted proteins | sample DEB08_DNA_5_FD_185501 | JGI IMG/M metagenome (GOLD analysis project Ga0208547, IMG submission 185501) | Aqueous microbial communities from the Delaware River and Bay under freshwater to marine salinity gradient to study organic matter... | ecosystem: Environmental > Aquatic > Marine > Coastal ...
GAAGTCACCCTGTACGAAGCAAGTGATACCGGCACCACGAACCTCCTTCGAGCAGCTGCTTTGCAGGCCAAGCCCTCAACGCTGCACTTTGCCACCCAGAATTATATGGTCCAGGACGTGATTGGGTATCTTCGCGCCTGCGGCGTTACGATTGAGCAAGTTGGCCCAGCAACACTCCAGGTAACTGGTGTGCAAGAAATTAATCAAGATATTGAATATTGGAACAGTGAAGACCCCATCGAGGCTATGGCGTTTATCACGCTTGGCCTGATGACAAACAGCACGCTCACCATTCGCTGCTGCCCAATTGATTTCCTTCGTCTAGAGCTTTTAAAGCTGAAGAAAATGAAAGCTACATTCACGCTGTCTCATGAATACGAGAGCAAGAATGGCTTTACCAAGCTCGTGGATATCACCGTGAAGCCTTCCAAACTAAAGGCTCTTCATGACAAAATCCATCCGCTGCCATATCCGGGAATTAACGTGGACAATCTGCCCTTCTTTGTACCACTCGCTGCTTTGGCAGAAGGACGAACTCTAATTCATGATTGGATGTGGGAAAACCGTGCTATCTATTTCACGTACCTAAATCAGCTGGGAGCAGAGGTAACCTTGGCAGATCCGCATCGGGTACTGATTGATGGTGTAACCAAGCTTAGGTCAAACCAGATTGTTTGCCCGCCGGCTCTTCGTCCTTCCATGATTATCATGGTGGCCATGTTGGCCGCAGAAGGCACTTCAGTGCTTCGTAATGTGTACTCCATTAAACGAGGATATGAAGATCTCCCCAAGCGATTGCGTAAAATTGGGGCACAGGTAAAAGTACTTAAGAAATAAATACACTTTAGATTTCTAAAAGAAAAACCCCTCTCAACCATGAGTTGTTTGAGGGGTTAGTTTTGTAATAAACAGTAAGATAATCCACACCAGGATCACCACCACAATCTGAAACCAGAGTGCTTGTTTTTTAACAAACAAATCATAGTACCGATACGAATACATCACCTGGTCCAGCAGCACCGTTACGATAAACAAGATACTGAACGTGGTGTACCCGAAAGATAGGTACCAAGCGGTTCCCGTTTGGACCACGTCTTCTTTAGCGAAGAAAATTGCAATACCGCCGGCGCAAGACCAAGCAATGACATTAAAGACGGTTCCCCACCTTCTCAGGAGCACCTGATGATGATTGAGCTGTCTCCCGAAGATACTTTTGTGTGATCTTCCTGATTCACACATGCAGACAATGGTGCTCACCATTGGTGTGTGAGCGAGAAACATGGAAAATATCCTTGTTTCCGTAGTGTCTCTCTGTTTGATGATCATCCTTAGAATCATGCGGATTCTTTGAATATGGAAAGACCAAGCAAATAAGAGCTCGCCAGCTACCATCACAGCCCATCGGCAAGCGAAAAGCAGGATGATAATAATGAGAATATTTTTCATTAGATTTTTCTTTGGAGTATGAGGAACGCTGTGAAAAATGCAAGAGGAGTATTGACATAACTGTTTTTTATTGTATTTTGAGAAAAAACAAATTGTTATCACATGCAAAAAATAAAAGACTTTTTTAAGCAACGCTGGGAAGAATTCCGTAGCGCGCTAGAGGACAGGTTTGATCTACCTGATCAAGTTGATCCTGGGCTCCGGACGTTTTACTGGGGAACCTTCATTTTCTCCGCCATGACATCCACCGCTTTCTTGTTCACCTCGTTCTTTCGAGGAGAGCTTGTATCGTTCAACATGGTTATGACCGTGTTTTATACGATCTCAGGGCTTTTCTTATTCGAGAAGGGTATCCAGAGTTGGTATGCAATGTTCGTGAAATATGGCGAACGAGGCCGTCGAGACCTGCAGCATGTCGCCTTTTTGGGGATATGTGGCTCATTTATTGGAGCCGCAGCAACAAGCTGTCTTGAGCTTGTCAAAACAGCTGGTGGTCTTACAAAGGGTGGCACAGAGGCAAGTATGCAGATATTTGCGCAATGGATGCCGGTTGTACTGGCTGGATTTCTTGTCTTCCACCTCATCATGCTCCTGAACACAATGTTCATCGATGATGGAGAAGAAGGAAACATCACTGAAACCTATGATAGAGGAGAAGGCATGCGAATTATCGCTTTTCTGATGGTTGTTGCACTCTTGGTGTATTTGATGAACCAGTTCCTCTTATCTGCAGGTTTTGAGCCTGGACTGAGTCTCGCCTTTACACTCATTAGTGTGCTAATTACGCACGCCTGGAGACACACCATTCAGAAGGGTAAAAATCCTGTTGTTCGATGGGTTGGATATGTTGGCTTTATCGGCGGCGCAACACTTATAGTTTGCAGCGCAGCCGCAGCCCTGTTTCTCTTCCCCGGAGATATCGTCCACTTACAACCAGCAAGGGCTTTGCTCTTTCGAACAGATCAGCCTGGCGCCTTGCTTGGCATAGATGTCAGCAATCTGTATCCCATTATTATGGGAGTGGTAATTGTGTCGATCCTGTGGCACATGATTTGCCTGGTGATTTATTTCACGCCAGGTAAAGAGAAAACTGCTAGCAGTCCGGCACCAGCACCGGTTGAACCTTAAGTTATTCAAGCGACCCTTTTGGGTCGCTTTTGTTATGATGAAGCCACATGAAATTAATTACCGTTGTCCCCATCACGAACACCCCAATTCCTGAAACACTTTCGTACTACGGGAAGCAAGACATTGACCCTGGTTCTGTCATTGATATTCCGGTTGGAAAGAAAACCATGCTGGCTTTGGTGATAAAAAGTGAGCCACTTCATAACGCCAAGGCAACGCTTAAAAAAGCGGAATTTGCCATGAAAAAGCTCGGGGAGACCCCCTGTAGAATCAAGCTAGATTCTACACCCCTCCTGGAAATGCTTTCTGATTTTTATGTGGCACCAAAACACCACGTACTCCACACCCTGTTTCCCGCTGCACTTCAGGAGCTTTTAAAACAAGATGGATCGATTCCAAAGGTTACCAACCTACATATCTGCCCTAGTTGGCGACACACTGAATATCTGCAACAACATATGGATGCTGCGGTAGTATTACACACCAACCTCACCAAGAAAAAACAAGCAGATATTCTAGCGTCAGATATTGAAACACTGATAACTACCCCAAGCCTTGCTCATATCTTTGTGAATACAGATGTTTCGATCACTCTTCATTTTCCAGAAAGTGAACACTGGTATCGTCACCGCGCTCCTTTTTATGATCACAAGCATTTCATAACCAAATTAGCGGAACATAAGAAGGTCTCTATTACAGAAGCACCCACCCCTAACCCCAAAGGAGTGGTGTACCACACCCTGAAAAAACAGAAGTTTCCATATACCCTAGTAATTCATCCAGATATTTTAATTCATATTAAAAAACTCATCGAGCAAGGTGAAAAAGTGCTAGTGGTTGCACCAAGAAAAGGCTTTGCAGCTGGTGCAGTGTGTCGAGATTGCGGCAAAACCGCATTAGATGAAGTTACAGGAAAACGTTTTAAGGTGGTAGAAAAAGAGGGTGCGTTTGTATATGAGACAGACAAGACCACAACAGCAGCCAGACATACCTGTCAGTTTTGCAACGGAACGAGATTAGACATGTTTGGTTTTGGCACCAAGGCACTTGAAAAAGTCTTGAAAAGAAACTTTTCTAACTTCCCCATTACCACAATTGACCAAACTAGCGGAAAGAAGCTGCTGCAAGCTGCTGATGATCAGGAAGGTGGTATCGTACTTGGCACCAATATCGCTCCCCTCCACCTCACCAGTACGCCATATCACGCGGTGTATCTTGGACTTGGATTCCAGCTTGGCATACCAAGCTACAGTCAGGTGTCCCACTGTATTCACCAGCTCGGCTTTCTGTCTGAGAACAGTAAGAGTGTCTGGGTTCCAGTTGAAGACAAAGAAAACCATCTTGTTGAGCAATTCGCAACTGAATCCTATGGAGACCTACTCAAAGAAGAAGATGAGTTAAAGAAACAATTCTCCATGCCACCACACGGCTGTCTCATAGAGGTACAGGGAGCGGTCTATCAATCGGCGGTAGATCAAATCACAGAAAAAATTTCACAACTTGATGGTGTCATGCTCAAGCAGCGCCCCTATGGACAGAAATCAATTCTTGTCACTGCTGAATATAGCAACCAAGAACATGATGCAGTGATCAAAGTATTGGGGCAACTCATCAAAATACTTCCAAAGAGCCAGATGAGAATAAATCCGAGAAATACTTGATGTGACCAGCACCCAAACACCCTCACCGGAGTAGGTTTCCTTTTTTTATTGCACCAAACATACTCCTATGCTAGAGTACCCCTACGTATGGCAATTAATGTACGCGTAACTAAAGCGAAAAAAGAGTCAGACTCAAGTGTCTTGCGTCGTTTTTCTCGTGAAATGCGAAGCAATGGTGTAGTGAAGGCAAAGAAAGCCAAGCGCTTTTTTTCTCGTCAGCCTTCTAAAAACACCCGAAAAGCTGAAGCACTAGAACGTATTAAGCGCACCGCTGAATACGAAAAGCTTCGAAAGCTTGGTAAGATTGGATAGATGATGACTCGCTATCAGGAATACCCTGGACTCCAAATTCGTCGGCTCACCACCGGCGATATTCCTGTTTTAGATTTTCTTTCTCTTAAGAACCACACCCTGGGAAAGAAGTATCAGCTGAGTTTGGTATTTGCTGATCCAAAAACTTCGGAAGAACTCCATAAGACCTGGAAAGGTAAACCTGGCCCAGCAGATATTCTCTCTTTTCCCTTCTCAGATACGGAAGGAGAAATTGTTATGTCCCTTTCACAGGCTCGCAAAACTGCCAAGAATTTTGATCGTTCGTATAACAATTTTATCCTCTTTTTGTTTATCCACGGAATGGTGCATTTGAAAGGCTACGATCACGGTAGTACAATGGAATCTATAGAGGAGAAAATCCGCCAGAAATTCGGTATCTAGCATCTCCCTGTCGCTTTTAGTAACTAGTAACGCAACTCGTGTCTTCACAGCCTAAGCACATCTATGCCGGTATAGATATTGGTACCTCCACAACCCGTGTAGTGGTTTGTGAAGCGGATCAAAAAAATATTCTCCGCGTCGTTGGAGTTGGAGAATCCCCAACCCAAGGACTTCGTCATGGGTACGTCGTAAATAAATATGAAGCGCAGAGTAGTCTGGCCAGCGCTCTTCAAGCAGCTGAACGATCTTGTAATCGAAAAATTAAAACCGTTTCGGTAACTATTGGTGGTATTACATTAGCTGGCCATACCCTGCATCGTGCGTTTACCATCCAAAAGCGTGATGGATTAATCACTGATACTGATCTTATTAAATTACAGCGATCTACTGAAGCGGCAATTATCGAAAAGCATCCCAACCGACAAATACTGTATCTGAATCCCGTTGAATATCGTCTGGATGGGAAATCAATTGTGGGCACTCCCCCCGCCGGACTCCACGGACACAAGCTTGAAACTCGTTTCTTTGCAATCTCTTGCCTTACCCATCACCTGGAAGATTTAACAGAGGTCATCACCTCTACAGGTTTGAATATTGAATACATCTTCCCGGCCCCCTTGGCGACTCATGAGTTTGCCTTAAAACCAAGACAGCGTACCGCTGGATCTGTCCTCGTAGATATTGGTTCTGAAACCACCACCGTGTGTGTGGTTGAAAATAACAGCATGTTCTCACTAGAAGTCTTCCCGATTGGTTCAAGCAATATCACCAACGATATTGCGCTTGGGTTCCAGATTCCTTTAGAAGAAGCTGAGTCAGTTAAAGTCGGTGATACTGATGATGTCCGATACACCAAGCGAAAGATGGATACGATTGTCGAAGCCAGACTCAACGACATCTTTGAATTAATTCGAAATCATCTTAAGAAGATTCACCGCGACCGCACACTACCTGGTGGCGCTGTAATTATTGGTGGTGGATCTGGAATTGCCACCATCGAAGACTACGCCAAGGTGTCGCTCAAACTCCCCTCCCGCGTTTTGTCTCCAGAAAATCTGGGCGGCTCAAGACGTTTTCTCACCAACGCTGCTTGGTATGGAGCGTACGGCGCATGCCAGCTCACGGCTCGCGAACGACGCACGGAGGGAGAATCTGGAGCCTTTTCATTCAAAAAAACAACGCGCAGTATTCGCGACTTCTTCCAACAATTCTTGCCATAGATTGTTCTTGCAAGGAGTCGGTGTATAATACTCTCATGTGACGGACTTACAGCCGCGCTTTATTTTTCACACACTAAACGCGTTTAACGACTATGCCTAAAGTAAACCCAGAAATTGAGGCTTTCGCTCGTATCAAAGTGCTTGGAGTTGGTGGTTCAGGTACCAATGCCGTAAACCACATGATTCAAGAAAAAGTTGGAGGTGTTGAGTATATCTGTATGAATACAGACACCCAAGACTTGCACTACTCGAAAGCTGATAAAAAAATTCACCTTGGTAAAAACCTTACCAAGGGTCTTGGTTCAGGAATGAACCCAGATATTGGCCGCCAAGCAGCTGAGGAAACCAAAGCTGAAGTACAGGAAGCCATTAAGGGCGCAGACATGATCTTCATTTCTTGTGGAATGGGAGGAGGAACCGGTACTGGTTCAGCTCCAGTGATTGCTCGCATCACCAAAGAACAGCAAATTTTAACCGTTGGCGTGGTAACCAAACCGTTCTTCTTTGAAGGAGACCAGCGTGGCAAGATTGCAGAGCAAGGAATTGAAGACCTGAGTAAAGAGGTCGACGCTCTGATCGTGATCCCTAATGACAACATCTTGTCTGCTTCAGACAAAGACACAAGCTTCAAAGAAGCGTTTGCAATGAGTGACGAGGTTCTACGACAAGCCGTAGAAGGCATCTCTGAACTCATCACTACTCCTGGTGTGATTAATATTGACTTTGCGGATATTAAAGCGATTATGACCGACGCTGGCGCCACTTTTATGGGTATTGGTGTTGCTAGTGGTGAAAATAGAGCTGAAGAAGCAGCTTTGAAAGCAATTAACTCTCCTCTTCTAGACATTTCAATTAGTGGCGCAAAAGGTGTCCTCTTTGCTGTTACCGGCAACGAAGACCTCACCATGCACGAAGTGCAAGACGTGGCCAAGATTATCACCGAATCCATCAACAAAGACGCTCGTGTAATCTTCGGAAGCATTCGAGACGAGAATATGAAGAAGGGTGAAATGAAGGTTACCGTGATTGCTACCGGATTCAGTCCAAGCGAACAAAAGAAGTCGTTGTTTGGCAAAAGTTCAGTTTCAACTGAATCATCTCGATCAAATTCAAGCGCACCCCGACCAAGTAATACCGTGTTTGAAAAAATGAAAGCACGCGACACGATGCCAGAAGACATTATTGAAGAAGAAACTCTGGAAGAAATTGATGACGATGATGAAAACTGGAGTGCTGTTCCCGCTTTCCTGCGTCGCGGCAAAAAATAGCCTTATCTAACTAACCTCTTGGTACTATGTACGATCTTATTATCATCGGCGCTGGGCCAGCTGGGTCTGCAGCTGCTGTGTATGCAGCCCGAAAACAATTAAAAACACTTTTAATTACCAAAGACTTTGAAAGTCAGTCTGCAGTGTCACCTGAAATCTATAATTGGATTGGAACACCAGCTATTTCTGGAGCAGATTTAGCGAACAGTTTTAAAGACCACGTTCATGACTACGTTGGTAAGGGGTATCTGGAAATTAAAACAGGAAACCTGGTAACTGGGGTCACCAAAGGTGATACAAGCTTCTCTGTTTCTACTGATGGCGATGAATCTTTTGAGGCAAAAGCTGTCTTAGTAGCCGCTGGAAGTAGTCGACGTAAATTGTCAGTACCTGGAGCTGAAGAATTTGAGAATAAAGGAATTGTGTACTGTGCCACCTGTGATGGACCACTCTTTGCTGATCAAGATGTTGTGGTCATTGGTGGAGGAAATGCTGGTTTTGAAACCGCTGCACAACTTACTGCGTACGCCAAGAGTGTCACCCTCCTCCACCGTGGCGATCAGTATAAAGCGGACTCTATTACCGTAGAAAAAGTACTAGCCAAAGAAAACATGACAGGCATCACCAATGCTTCAACCACTGAAATCACGGGTGATAAGTTTGTAACCGGACTTACATACACTGATGCTGATGGTAACAAGCAGGAGCTTGCGGTAACGGGAGTATTTGTAGAGATTGGACAGATTCCAAACACAAGCATGGTAAAAGATGTTGTCGAACTTGATGATTACAACCGAGTAGTGATTGATCCATGGAACCAGCGCTCTTCTGTAGAGGGAATCTGGGCAGCTGGAGACTGTTCTAACGTTCGGTATCATCAAAACAACATCTCTGCTGGAGATGCCGTGAAAGCCCTTGAAGATATCTATATGTGGCTGCAACACCAAGCTTAAGAATATTGACATTCTTCTGAAAAGATCTACTTTAAAAAGTAGATCTTTTTTCTTTTCAAACCTAAAATAAAATTTTATGCAACCACTCTATCCTCAGTCTTACACCACTCGAGCTGACCAGCTCGGACTCCTTTGCGTTATTAAATTTTTTATCTTTAAAAGTAAAGGGGTAGCACTTGTTTTCAAACAAAGAAAACCTGTCGAGAAGGGCTCTGAAAAAATGAGAACCATTGATAGACGCATCTTTACTAACTCTATGGAAGAGGCTTGTGAGGGGCTCAAATTAGCCGGCTACAATATTGAAGACCTCAAAAGGGGCTCCAGCTTACCTCTGCCGATTAAACAATTTAACGGTAACCTACCCCTGTTTATAGAGATAGTTAAATCAATCTCTGAAACAAGGCCAATCATTGCCATCTTTAAAAATGGCAAACAGATGTTCATCCCGAAAGGGGAGTCTGAAAAGGATATCTTGAAAAGGGCGCCGGTTCGACTAGTAACCTCACTGGTCCCACCAAAGGAGAGCGACCTAAAGTATGCCTTCTTTATCAAACAAGTGGCCGGCCTATTAAGAAAGGGTTGGAAGATAAACATCTGCCAAGACTATAATGCCGACAGAAGACAAAAAAAGCAGCTTGATATCAGTAAGCCCTTCACAGAGGGCAAAGTTAAAGCTGGAATACAGGCAATCAAAAGACATCTTGGCCACACTTGCCAGATCGGTGGATATAGAGATTCAGCAAGAATTCGACAGAGGAAGTGACCTCTCGGCGCCCAAACGGGCGCTTTTTCTTTATGTGGTTTTTAGTGCAAAACGAATTCCCAAATTACATCAAACCATCTAATTGGATTGTAAAGTTTTTTCCTGGCGAGCGACTTAAACACAAATCCCTGATAATAAAATAAATACCTCAAAACCAAGATTGCAATTGGAGCTACCAGTAAGTACGGTAACCAGAAGATAGACAGCACAAATAGGAGTAGTAAAGACACCCAGATGATATGATAAGAAAGCTCATAAAGAGCCTAACGAGCCTCCACCTTTTAGGCTCGAACTTCCAGAAAAATGAAATGTCTATTGTAAACAAAGGCTGTTACTAACTTTTAATAAAAAGCGGGTTAGCAATCTCCTTTCGATGGCTCGAACTTTTTGGTTTTTCTATCGTGGCTTAACCACAACCTAATTTCAGCACGTATTCGTGTTTTTAGAAATGATTCCTATTGGGCGGTCCCACGGGGAATCGAACCCCGATTTCCAGGATGAAAACCTGGCGTCCTAGCCGTTAGACGATGGGACCAAAAATACTGCGTGAGTATACCTAATTTTATAAAATATTCAATACCACCCCATTGAGACAATGGTATAAATCTATTATGATGGTGTCCTAGGGAGGGCGATTAGCTCAGTTGGCTAGAGCGCATCATTGACGTTGATGAAGTCACAGGTTCGAGTCCTGTATCGCCCACCATTAATATTCGCGTAAAAACATATGAAATCTAAAACACTTATTATCATAGTAGTACTTATCATTATTGGAGGGATTGTCTATACAATCACTAATCAAGCTGGATCAGGGGTAGAAAACGGACTACAGCTCCCAGTTGATGAAGTAATGAATGGAGGAGCTGCTGGTACCCGTTTAGCTGGTGACGCTGTTTTGGAGTATCCACTAGACGATACCTACCGAACTGTTGAGATGGACACACCAAATCAGGTTCGATGGCAGAGTATTGCCATCACTCTTCCTGCCTTCTGGGTAGCTGCCAGTGCTGACGGCGGACCATACTCTACCCTTCGTATTGCTGCGCCAGGAATGGAAGAAGCTATTGAAATTGCATACTTTACCGGAGAGTGTGAAGGGGGTAAGACCTATGATTCTGAAACTGAGCGCGGTTGTCTAGAAATTAACCAGGACGCTGCAGAGATTGAAGGTGTAGATCGTATCATTGACTCCATTGTGATTATCACCGAAGAAAACGAAACAGAGTTTGCTGAACTCACCAGGATCTAAACGACAAAACCACCCGAATGGGTGGTTGTTTCTTTATTTTCGTTTTCGCCGCTTTTTGTCTCCATCAGCAAAGTTTTTTTGTTGCATGCGAGTCACTTTGTCAAAGTTCCCACGACGCTCATCATCGACTTTCTTAAAACGCCTTTGCTGATCTCTGGTTGCGGCATCTGCGGCCTCACGGCGACGACGCTCTTCTGCTTCTTTTATTTTCTTAATTCTAGAGTCATTATTATAATGCGACATAACTATATATATTTTCCACCTTATAGCACATGAATTGCATACTAGACAAGTATATGTAATCATGGCGACATCATGAACATCCTCGCCGTAGAGACAAGTTGCGACGAAACAGCGCTTGCTATCATTAGCTACAACCAAGATACCCAGGAGGTATCAGCACTTTCTCATGTAGTACTATCACAAGCTCAGAAGCACGCTGAATTTGGCGGCGTCTTCCCTTCTTTGGCAAAACGAGAACATGCCAAAAACATTGTTCCAGTATTAGAACAAGCGCTCACCGAAGCAGATTTATTACAAGAAGGAGCCACTAGTCATGACGAACTTAATCTTGAGCGCGAACCAGAATTACAAACTGCTCTGGAGAATTTTTTTAAGACTCATGAAAAACCAGCCATTGATCACATCGTGGTAACCAGCGGGCCAGGACTTGAACCAGCACTCTGGGTTGGAATTAATTTTGCCAAAACCCTTGGAACGGTTTGGAATGTTCCGGTTACTCCAGTGAATCACATGGAAGGACATGTGTTATCAGTACTAGCACCAGCGAAAGATCAAAAAACCTTTACCCTGAAGGACTTTTCCTATCCCGTACTCTCATTACTTGTTTCTGGCGGACACACTGAACTGGTGCTACTACAAGCCCCGGGAAAATATGAGCGCATTGGTGCCACGCAAGACGATGCAGCTGGAGAAGCGTTTGATAAAGCAGCAAGAATTCTAGGCCTTCCATATCCTGGCGGACCAGAAGTTGGCAAACTTGCCTTGCAGGGAGTACCTAATGACGAGATTTCCCTACCTCGCCCCATGCTCCACACTCCAAACTACAACTTTTCCTTTTCGGGTCTCAAAACCGCTGTTCTCTATTTGGTACAAAATCTTGGTGGACTAGAAAACATCTCAGAACAAACCAGAGCAGATATTGCAAAAGAATTTCAAGATGCTGTTATTGAAGTGTTGGTAAAAAAAACCATGCGAGCCTTAGATGAATATGGCGCAACTGGATTAATTGTTGCCGGAGGCGTGTCTGCAAACAGGCTTCTTCGCGACACACTGACCAAAGAAGTGGAAGAACGCGGAGCAGAAATCTTTTTACCAGCACCAGGACTCTCAACAGACAATGCACTGATGATCGCCCTTGCTGGTGTTCAGCATTTAGAACACATTCCAGAGGACATCCAGGCTACTGGAAATTGGAAATTATAAAACCACCCCGAGGGGTGGTTATTTTTTATCGAGAGGCATCCTGCGCTGCCACACAATATAGGTCACCTTCTGGTTCTACATATATCCGAAGATACAGCGTTCCTCCCTTGTGATCTTTCCAGTATTGAAAATCAGCCCCTCGAAACAGGTATGCCTCTGTAATGAGCTGTACTGCCTCGGGATGATCTTTTTCAAACTCAGCCTGAAGCTCCTCAACGACACTGGCAGTCCAGCGAGTCTCACAAATTTCAAACGCATGCTTATTGATGCCGAATCTTTTCAAGAGCGCAAAAAAATCCTGAGCTGGATTTTTTTGATACGCTGTACGTACTTGTTTTAATAATCCAGAGTAATCCTCTATGAGGTCGTTTTTTTGCTTATCCATATAATTTACTGTATTTACCTAACACTAAAACAACATTCTCGGTAAAAATCAATGGCTCATTGACATTCCCCCGCTTCCCGCTATGCTAAAGACATGCATACTCTAAAACATGCTGTCGTCGTAGTCGTGAGCATTTCTGCCTAACCGCAGGTTGGTTTTCGATTATCACGACCACACCAGCCTGCCCGGGCTGGTTTTCTTTTTTAAATAAGCAATAACATCATGAGCAAGATTCCAGAAAAATTTACACAACCATACAACCCAACAGAGACTGAAGGTCGTATCTACGACATGTGGGAAAAATCTGGGTACTTTAATCCAGATGTTTGTATTGAAAACGGCATCTGTGCAGCAGATGCTGAACCTTTTTCTATCGTACTGCCACCACCAAACACCACCGGAATCCTCCACATGGGGCACGCCTCCATGGTTACCATTGAAGACATCATGGTTCGTTTTGCCCGCATGCAAGGTAAGCGAACCCTATGGGTACCCGGCACCGATCACGCTGCCATTGCCACCGATGCAAAGGTAGCAAAGCTTTTAGATAAGAAAGGTATTAAAAAGCGCGACATCGGACGAGAAAAGTTCTTAGAACATGTTCATGAATTTGTGCACGAAAATCAGGGTGAGATTTTAAATCAAGCCCGCTCATTGGGCGCATCCCTTGATTGGTCACGAGAAGCCTTCACTCTAGATGAAACCCGCCAGGAGGCCGTTTTTGAGGCTTTCAAGCGTATGTATGAAGCAGGATTGATCTACCGCGGCCACCGCATTGTGAACTGGGACCCTAAGGGGCAAACCACCATCTCAGATGATGAGATTGTGCGTGTCGAGGACACCGCCAAGTTCTACTACTTCCAATATGGTCCTTTTGTAATCGGTACCGCCCGACCAGAAACTAAGTTTGCTGATAAATACATCATTGTGCATCCAGACGATGAGCGCTATGCACACTATAATCACATGCAGGAATTCGAAGTTGAATGGATTAATGGCCCAATTACCGCCACCCTTATTAAAGATGAAATTGCAGACCCGGAACTAGGAACTGGTGCCATGACTATTACCCCGTGGCACAGCCAGGTGGACTTTGAATTGGCAGAAAAATACGACCTACCAAAACAACAGATTATTGATCGGTATGGAAAACTTCTTCCCGTTGCTGGTGAATTTGCAGGCATGAAGATCACGGCTGCTCGGGAGCAAATTGTTGCCAAACTTGAGGCAAAGGGACTCTTGGTGAAAATTGAAGAGAATCACGTACTTCAAAAGGCAACCGCTGAGCGAACTGGAGGTGTTATTGAGCCTCAAGTTATGGAGCAGTGGTTTATTGATGTGAATAAACCAGTTGCACTTCCACACTCAGAAATCCCAGGCGTTACTTCGGGACAAGAAATTAGCTTAAAAGACTTAATGCTCCACGTAGTTCGAGAAAAACATATCGAGATCCTTCCTGAACGTTTTGAAAAGATCTATTTCCACTGGGTAGAAAACCTACGCGACTGGTGTATCAGTCGCCAAATCTGGTTTGGACACCGCATTCCCGTTTGGTACAAGGACGGAAACATTGAGGTGAGCAAAGAAAATCCAGGTGAGGGCTGGCATCAAGATGAAGATACCCTTGATACCTGGTTCTCGTCTGGATTGTGGACCTTCTCCACGCTTGGTTGGCCAAATCAGAGTGAAGACTTCAAAACGTATCACCCAACCAGTGTGCTTGAAACTGGTTACGACATTATTTTCTTCTGGGTAGCCCGCATGATCTTAATGACCACCTTTTTGACCGGACAAGTTCCATTCAAGACCGTGTACCTACACGGCATGGTTCGTGATGAAAAAGGAAGGAAATTAAGTAAATCTCTTGGGAATAATATTGACCCTCGCACCACCAGTGAAACCTATGGTACCGATGCGGTACGTATGGCGATTGTGGTTGGTGTTGGTCCCGGAGCGGATAACAACCTTGGTGAGAATAAAATTAAAGCCTACAAAAAATTTGCCAATAAACTTTGGAATATCAGCCGATTTGTATTAGAAAATACAACTGATTATGATGCGGCCAAGCATGATAAGGCAGCGCTGGGAACATATGGCAACCTGAGTGAGGAGCTAGATCAACTTATTACAGATATCACTCCTGAAATGGAAGCGTTTAAGTATTACTTAGTAAGTGAAAAACTCTACCACTACGTTTGGCACCGTTTTGCAGATGAGATTATTGAAGAATTGAAACCAATTGTGCAGGACGAGCATCATCCTAATCGAACTGAGGCGCAAGCAGCGCTTTGGGAGATCCTCACCACCACACTAAAGCTGCTTCACCCTTTCATGCCATTCATCACTGAAGAAATCTGGCAATCACTACCCCATGAACCAGAACGAGATCAATTAATGATCACCAGCTGGCCAAAAACGTCATAAAAAGCACGGTATACTATAGCCGCAATGCAATTAGGCATAAACGACATTATCGTCGCGCTGATTACTGGTGCCATACCCACCTTTTTGTGGTTATGGTTTTGGTTGTCTGAAGACCGTAAACACCCAGAGCCTAGAACCATGCTCGTGGTGAGTTTCATTATCGGAGCACTAGCAGTTGTTATTACGCTTCCGCTGCAAGAAGCCATTAGCTCACTCTTTATTTCGCAGATCTCGTTCCCCTTCTTCTTAAGCATCGCCAGCGTGGAAGAAATCATAAAATTTGGTCTTATCTACACCTTCATCATGCTTACGCCGTTTGTTGATGAACCGATTGACTATGCAGTGTATTTGATTACCGGCGCCCTTGGGTTTGCTGCGCTTGAAAACACCCTCTATCTTCTAGACCCATTACGTTCTGTATTTTCAAATGCCAGCATTAATATTGCCGGACTTCGTTTTCTGGGGTCAACCCTCCTTCATGCAGTTACCGCAGCCATCATTGGTCTTTTCCTTGGATTAGTTTGGCATCGCCCAAAACGACTGCGCGTAGTAGTTTTCCACGCTGGACTTATCCTCGCCATCCTTTTGCACGCCGCATTTAACTTTTTTATAATCAACGGAACCAATAATCACATCTTCCTGTCACTGGTATCATTGTGGATCATTGCTATACTGTCTATGTATTTGTTCGAACGTGTTAAACGTGTCCGTTAATTTTTAGAGCCTTCTATGTACAAATCTCCACGGAAACAATCTTTCTTTACTCGAATCTTCAACACCGTACGGCTGAAGGAAGAAGATCCGTATCAGGATGATGAATATTTTGATGATGAAGAACACTTCGAAGAAGACCTTGAAGAAGGTGAAGTGTATCGTGAAGAACATATTGAAATGGACCCCCCTGCAGATCCTGAAGGAGAATTAGGTGTTGATATGTATCAAACCCACAACGCCGTTGTGATTCAGGCTATCACCGCTGGAGTGAAGCTCAGTGATATTGATATTGATCTTACCCGTGAACACGTTTCTATTCGTGGCACCCGCACCCCAACACACCGCGTGAGTGATGAAGACTTCTTTACCCAAGAAATCTATTGGGGTGCATTTTCTCGTGATATTCAACTACCTTTTGAAGTGGATATTGATGAGGCTGAAGCGATTGAAGATCACGGCCTACTCACTATCACGCTGCCGAAGCTGAATAAAGACAGGAGGGCCGCGTTGAAGGTTAAATCTATCTAACCCC
>Ga0208547_1000990_pt1 | contig 15880 bp, 23 predicted proteins | sample DEB08_DNA_5_FD_185501 | JGI IMG/M metagenome (GOLD analysis project Ga0208547, IMG submission 185501) | Aqueous microbial communities from the Delaware River and Bay under freshwater to marine salinity gradient to study organic matter... | ecosystem: Environmental > Aquatic > Marine > Coastal ...
CCCTGGCGCTCGCGGTCCTTGCTCTCGACGTCTTGCAGCGCGGCCTGGGCCTGCGCCTGAATGATCTCGGTTCCATCCGACGGGCTGACCTGCTCCAGCAGGTTCATGGCGGCTTCGACGACCGGCAGAACGATCTGCCCCTGCTGGGCGGCCATCTCGTCGAACTTCGGGTGTACCTGCGCTTGCGTTGCCGCGAGTTGGTCCGTGCCCTGCGTCGCCTCGGCCATGACCTCCGGCGGGAACCCGGTCATCGCGGTCATCGCGGCCTTCATCGTCGCCTCGTACCACATCAGCAGGTGGTCCTTGACGTGTTCCAGCATGCCCGGGATCAGCTTGCCCGCGAACATCTTCGACCCGCCGAACAGCGGATTCGCCAGGAACGATAGATGCACGCGCAGGTGCGCCTCGTGAATCTGATCCGGGAACGCCTGCTGCATCTCACCGAGGGCCAGCGCCACGTTCTCCTGGACTGGATCCGTCGGCTGCGGCTTCGGCTTGCGCGGCAGCAGTTCCTCGGCGTTCGGCGTCTTCAGGTGGGATAGGAACCGACGCGCCATGGCGTCCCAGTCCCAATTCAATTCCGGGAACATCTCCTTCGCGACGCGGACAGTCTCCTGCATCACGATCAGGCGTTGCGTCTCGCTGAATATGTTCGGATCCGACACCGGCTGAATATCGGTCGGGCCCTCGTAGTCGGCCCGCCGCGCGATGTCGAGGCCGGTCTCGCCGTAGGCGCGCTCCTCGTCGAGGTAGTCGCGGTTCATCCGCGCCAGGATGGACAGCGTGGCCGCCATCGACCGGTGCATGCGCCCCATGATCGACGACGTCACTTTCGACCCGCTCTCAAGCAGGGCCATCGCGGTGCCGACCGGCATGTTGTTGCCCGCCTCGGCAATCTTCTCCTCCGACGTCGTCACGACGCCCTTGCCGAGGTCAGTCAGGAACCCGAGGAGGGAAAACAGCACCGTGTTGGGCTGCGGGTACGGGAGCGGCATCGCCAGCTTGCGAATATCGTCCGCGCCACCCGTGGTCGATACCTCGACGTTCTCCGTCGGGTTGATGCGTTCGGTGTCGCCGCTGTTGCGCCCGCCCTTCAAGCGGACCAGACCCGGGAAGTTCGCGATGTGCGCGCTATTTAGCAGGCTTCGCAGCGCGCCGGTGAGCGCCGCCGAAATCGACCCGATCAGGTGCGGGAACCCGACCGCATACGGGCCTTTCCACGGAATGAAGTTCCAGTCGACGACCCAATGGACCTCCTCAACGTCACCGAACTGGGACACCTTCTCCTTGTCCCAGTTCCGGTAAATCGCGAGGATCTTCCGTTCGAGGACGTCGACCGCGATGATGTACGGGATGTCGCCGACGCTTTCGCCGGTCTCCTCGTCGGTCGCGAGCGGGTCCAGCCCCTCGAAATCATGCCAGACATACATCTGATAGATGCGACGCTCGCCGTCCTCGTTGTTGCCGGACGGCTGGACGCCCTGGACCTTGTCTTGCGCCTGCTGCGACTTTGAATCGGTGGGCTCAGAGGACGGCGCGACATCGGGGTCGATCACGTCGGCGTACATGCCGCCTCGGATCCGCTCCTTGACGACCGACGCGCTCAGATCCCAGACGATCGTCCGCCGACGCGCGGCCCTGAAACTGGACGCGGAATATGGCAGCCACACCCGGTCCACCGGGACGAACTCGCACCGGGGGCCGCCGTTCTCCCAATAGTGGATGATGTACTGCGACCCGCCCAGGCCGAGTTGAATCGCCATCTGCTCGTGCGCGTCGATGAACCCGGGCGACTGGGTCGTGATCTGATAGTTGAGATGCTTTTTCTTGCGGTCAGCGGCCTCGGAGCGTTCCTCGGTCACGTCGTCGATCATCTTGACCTTGACGGGACCGTCCGGCGGGAACAGCTCCTTCATCATCATCGCGCCGAAATCGACGCAGGCCTCGGCAATCAGCGGATGCACGACCTCGCTCGCGCCCTCAAACGCAGGCCCGCCCGGCGCGTCCTTGCCCAGGCCGGATCGGCGCACGCCCTCGGCGTACTGCTCGTCGCGCTTTGTCGTGGATTCCTTGTCGCGCTCGGCGGCCCCGATCAGCTTCTCGGCCAACCGGCCCAGGTCGGCCTCGTCCATGAACGGCACGAGATTGACCTCGAACTCCTGCATCTCCGGCGCGGGGCCCTCATCGGCGGGGTCGCCGTCGACCTCCTCGATCTCGGCCATGAGGAGGGCGTCTTCGTCCGTCATCTCGTCGATGGGGACGATGTTCGTCGGCGACCCGACGTCGAACTCTTGTTCCAGCGCCATGATTAGATATCCCTAAACCGTGGTGATGGAAGGTAAAGTTGCGTGGCCACGCGCTTTCTGGTAGTATCGTTTTCTGCCATCGGGCGTTCGTGAGGTACGCCTAGACGGGATCCTCCTTCGTGAGTTTGCTGTCCGATTTGATCGCCCGGTGGCTCCTCGTTCAGCATGCTCCCGCCGCCGAGATGCATAGCACGAGCCATCATTTGTCTGGCTGACTTACGGTCTAGCACGGCCTCGTTCCTTTATGAGCTTGTCCAGGGCTTCGCGATCAACTCCCGGCATCTCATAGAATGCCCTGTCAGCCTGACTGATCTTGAACCCCTTCGGGACAACTCCGAACTTGGGCTTGGATCTGTCCTTGTCGCTCCTAATATCCGAGATCATCTTTTTGAAATCAACCGGGTCGAAATAATACGGCGTCCCGTCAGATGTTTTGTATTTGTAAACCCCGCGACGTCCCGGCGGCCTCAGGTATTCAGCGCCGTATTCGTATTGATGGAAGCGCCCCTCCCTGGATGGCACGTCGGCTTCAGGCGCGTTTTTCCCGGCGATTTTATTCAGCATCACATCCAGTGATCCGTGGCCGACCTCTTGGTTCGAGGCCCCGACCCAACTCTCCCAGTGATAACGACCAACCGACCCTTCGCCGGGGCGTCCTAGGCGCTCATACACTCCAGGCAGCACATCATTCAGGCCCCGCTCGATGGCCTCGTATCGGGCCAACCCCTTCGGTCCAGATAGCTCCGCCTGCAACCCAGATCCTGTTGCTGGCGCACCAGCCGCGTCTGAAAACCCGTCGTATATGTTCTCGCCATTATAGCGCCCGTCATCCCATGCATTCCGAATTTGGATCCGATCCATGACCATCATGTCAGGACGGCCTGACACCAACAGCGTGAAACTGAGAACCTTATTGTCGATTCCCGGCTTCTCCACCATCGAATAAAACTGTCGGCGGATTTCTGGACCACTCATTTCAGGGTTCGACATCATGTCGTGCAAGCGCGCGAGTTTAGATTCTCCAGACGCTGTCGGCTCGCTCATTTTCTTGAGAAAATGAGATCCAAAGCTGTTCAGGTTAGACGTGTTTGATCGGCCGGGCACACCCTCAGGAAACACTGTTTTGGCCCAGTTCAGATAGCTCTCAAGCACCGCGTCATCGAACTCGCCTCTATAGGCTGCGGCTATGTACGGCGCGACCCCCTCTCCCACGGCGTCCAGAAATGCTGCTTCCTGCGGGAACGCCGACTGCATCCGAGAAAGATAAGACCACAAGAACAATTCACCCGTCACATCTGGCGTAACATTCCCCGCCCGGTACTCGTCACCGAATTTACGGCTGATCTCCAGGCCCTCGTTTGCCATCTGCTGCTGGGCCGGGGTCAGGGACGCGATCTCGTCCTCCAATGCCTTCGGGTTCTGGAGCTTCTTGATCAGATTGAATGGCGGCGCAACCGCATCATCAATTGGAACCTTCTTGGCATCATGCGTTCCGTTCATGCGGCGCTCAAAAATCTTCCAAGCATCCTCGCTATAAACCGCGTCGGCGTGATCCATTTCAAGCACCGACAGGCCCTCGGTCTGCCGCTCTGCATTGGCCTGGGTCATGTCCTTAACCAGAAGAGGCTTCTGCGGAGTGTTAAACGCAATACTGTCTACAGGCACGCGCAGGTGCGGCAGCAGGCCGCCTCGCCGATATTCCGCAAGTTGCTCGTTTGTCATGCCACGCAACTGGCTGACCTCTCCAGGAATTTTATCTGTCTGATCCGCGATGCCCCGTCCGACAGATCGAGTCGAAGTCTTAGCCCCCTTTGATCGCTTTGGTTTTGGCGTGCGCGCGATGTCGTCGACGATCGACGGGTTCAGCACGTCGTCGACCAATTTCGCCCCAGACCGCAGTGCGCGCTTCGCACCCTTGGCAACGATACCGGGCGCGCCCACGGCGGTCATCGCCACCCCGAGGCTGTTGATGTAGTCAGGGTTGGCCAGCCAGTCGTCGCCCATCGCCACGCCGCCAGCGAACGGCGCTATATCAACCATGCCCAGGTCCATGGGCAGTTCGGATCCAGGGCCGCCAGCAATGGTCTGTGCCGCGTTCCCGGGGAGGCCGGACAGGGCGGACGTCAGCGCTTCTCGTGCAGTGGCTGGCGCGGCCCTCGCCGTCGGCATAGGCGCGGCACGGACGGACAGATAATTCGGATCGGACGGGGACGGCATGACGGACGCGCGCACGGCGGCGTCGATGTCGATTGGTAGCTGGGGTGATTTTATATCCGACGCGGTTTTTGGCGTGGCGGGCGTCTGCGGCAAATATCTCACGACTGAAGGATCGTCTGGCCTGCGATACCCGATAGCCTCACCGCTCTTACCCAGGAACGGCTCCGAAAATTCTTCTGGCATTGGCTGATAGTCGGGGAGACGTCCGCCTCGGCTGAATGGATCCCTGTCCTTAATGTCGATCAATGCATCGTCGAACACAACGTAGTTGTACGTGCCGTCGTCCTTGCCTCGCGACAAGGCATCCTTGTACTGCACCCCGGCCACGCCGGATTTTTGCAAGTCATCAAAAAAATCCGGCGCTATTTTTCGGGCGCGCGCGACAATGTCGCCGCCGGAAGCGCGCGGATTACGGAGCATGTCAGAAACTAACTTTGCCGCCCGGCTGGACCCGGAGGCAATTTTTTTCAGTGCCGCCGCCACGAACTCCGGCTGATCGCTTAGAGGGGCATCATACTGGAGAAAATCCTCCGGGTTGGCATCAATATCGATCGTATACATCCGCCCAGAACCTTTGACCGCCTCGCGCAATTTGTCAGACGGATCAAAATTGTCCAAGTCCCTGTAGGCCGCCGTAATAGCCTGAGACGGGTAATCAAACCCCAGCCAGTCATCCTCCGCTAAAGCAGAAATCACACGGTCTTGGTCCGGGGAAAAATGCCCCGTGCCGACAAGGTCCATTACATCTTCAAACTCCGCATCGTCTGGCAACAAGTCCTGAAATTTTCGCACGATTGCTTGATACGGAACCTGCTCTTTGTATCGTTTCGCCGTTTCCTTGTTGCCAGCCATATATCCGCCCGGGCCATACGCCTGCGCGCCCTCGCCCGTTCTTGCGGTGTCTTGGTTGATTTTGAATGTGGAAAATTCGTATGGCGATGCGTGATATGCGCGGATCACCCCGCCTATACTCGGCAGCACCGCGCCGATCCCGGGCGCGGCGGACAGGTACTCGTACCCACCCATGATGGCGTCCGACGCCGCCTTGCCGTAATCACCGGCCTCTATCGACCGGCCCATGTCCTGGAAATTCTTGCGGCCTTCGCGGATTGCAATCGCATCGCCAGACCCCGGCAGCACGGACAGGCCCAATTCGGCCACGGCATTCAGATCGACAGGTTTTCGGTATGACGCGATCTTTCCGCCACCACGCGGAACCAGCCGGTCAGGCGCGCGACCGAACTCGTCCGCGTACTCCGCTGGCATTGGCAGATAGTCAGGACGGCTGCGGCCCATGCGTCGCCTCACGTTCTAGCCCAGCGTCGCCTCCAGCACTAGATCGTGGTCAGAAGATGCCTTGAGTTGGTCCGCGCGTCAAGCCGCAGTGCGCCGCCGCTTCAGAGCAGGGTCGTGATCGTCCTTCGTCGGATCCTTCTTGCCCTCGTCGACGATCAGCCACCCGTCGAGGACCATCTGGTGCAGCGCCTGCGTGAACGCGTCGACATAATCGTCGTGCGCGATCGACCCCTCGAATTTGAAACTGCACAATTGCGACACCAAATCGTCGGCCCAATCCACGACGTGGCCTTTCCGGGTCTCGCTCTCCGGGATCCACACCTTGCCGTTCTCGGCATAGATCGCCATGGCATTCGCCCGGGACGTCTTGCCCCGCCTGCCCGGCTGATAGCCCTTTACCGGCAACCCCGCGAGGTTCAATTCCTGCTTCACCGCCATGCCGGAGCCCTTGTCCTCGACGAGGACCATATCCGCGCGCCGCCCACCCGGCTGAAACGCCTGGGGCCCGTACATTGGATTCCGCAGATCGTGGATCTCAAGGTCCGGCCTTACGGTCGGGCCGTCCTGGCCGAACGGATCCTTCAGTTCCCACGACGCCCCGTACTGCATGTTGTATTCCGTCCGCATCCGCTTCCGCAGCGTGGGGTAGGCCATGTGTTCAGACCACGCGTCGATGACCATGGCGTTGTAGACCGGCGTGTCCTTCCGGTTATCAATCCAGATCCCGATCGTGACAGCGGCGGTCGGGTCGTTCTTCGTCTCATCGGTGAATGCCGTGTCGTAGGACTGGACGATGAACTCGAAATACGGGAACGGCTTGCCCGCTGGCCACAGCTTGAACCAGTTGCGGTCGAATATCCCGTCCTCGGCGTCCTTCGGCTCCTGCATGTACAGACCAGCCCAGGCGCGCTTGCCGGAGTTCCGCTTGATACGGTCGAGAGCCTCCAGCGGGTACGCCTCCGGCCACAGCGCCTCGTCCGGCTTCTTGCCGAGGTATTTCGCCGCCTCTGCGTTCAGGATCGCAGGCATACACAGGACGAACCACTGGTCGCCGCCGTTCTTCTCCTCGTTCAACAGGAACGCCGACAGGTCGTCCTCGTGCATGCGGTGATTGATCAGCACGATCTTGCCGCCCGGCTGCAGCCGGTTGTAGACCGTGCCCTGGTACCACTGCTGGACCTTGCGGCGCTGGGTCGGAGACTCGGCATCCTCCATGGATCCGAACGGGTCATCGATCATGAAAATGTCGGCACCGCGACCGATCGGCCTGCCACCCACACCCGTCGCGAAGTAGGTGCCGCCCTGATCGGTCTTCCACAGGTTCTTCGCCGTCGTGTCCTCGGCCAGGGTGATGTCCGGGAAGATCTCCTGGTACTCTGGGCTCCAGATGATGTTTCGCACCTCGCCGCCGAAATCTTGGGCGAGCGGCATCGTGGCCGAGGCGGAGATGAAATGCAGGGTGGGATCGATGCCGAGGGCGAAGGCCGGGAACCGGCGTGAGGCGAGTTCCGATTTACCGTGCCTCGGGCAAGTCAGGATCATCAATCGATCGATCTTGCCCTGGATCACGGACTCCAGCGTCCGAGCTATCGCCCGATGGTGGATCGCGGTTTTATAGCGGGGAAATGTATACTCAGTGAACGGTATCAGTTTCCGAGACGCCCGGCGGCGTAGATCCTCCCGGAGTATCGCCTCGGACAGACTGCCCAGGCTCCCCGACCCCTGCTCGCTTGACATAATCGACCAACTCCCTCAGATCCGCGTCCGACAGATCCTGTAGCGGCGTCCGCGTCACGTTGCGGTTTTCGATCTCTTTCGGGATGTACTTGGATATCGCGCCCAGCGTCGAGAGAGGCTTGTTTTCCAGTTCGTTCGCAAGCAACGCGGCAAGCGGGCGACCTCGTTCGGCCACAATGCCAAACGCGCGCTGGACTTCACGACGCACAAAATCAGCGACGCTCTCGCCGTCCGTGGGGGTTCCTGGAGCGACCTTTTCTGACGCCGCTACGGCACCCGGTACGATCTTCTTTCGTCTACCCATGACGCGAAGATGCGGGGGGTGCCGTAAAAAATCAATTGATTTCTGTTGTGGCCTCATTCATGTACGAGGGGCTGGTGGTTGCCCCCCCAGCACATTGAGAGCCGTTCGGGACGTCAAGTTTCGGGCGGCTCTCTTCACTCCACCCCCGTCTCCTCCCGCAGAAGCTGCCGAACGAGATCGCTCGTGGTCATGCCCTTGGCCACCGCGTGTTTGTCGGCTGCCAGTTTGAGATGCTCATCGATACGAAGTTTCAATATCGACGTCATCGGGATTGGTTGCTGTTCATCGCTCATAGTGAACTGTTGCCACGCCGGAGGGCGGGTGTCCACAATTTTGTTGACGGCGTGGCCACACCACGTATAGTGGGGGCAGATCTTACGGAGGCGAAACCATGCAGATCGAAACCGATTTCATCATTAACGACCAGCGCACCGTGTTTTCCGTGCGCCCTGTTTCCGACCACGCACGCGAGTGGCTCGACGGACACGTCGACGACGACGCCCTGTGGTTCGGCAACTCTCTCGTCGTCGAGCACCGCTTCATTGAGGCGCTGGTCGACGGCTTCTCGAACGATGGCCTCACCTTCGAGGCCGCCTGATGATCGTCGGCTATCTCGTCCTATGTCTCGCTGGGTACTGCACCCCACCGCTGCCCAGCGAGACAACCTACCCCGACAAGCTCGCATGCGCCGAGCATCAGATGGCGCTGGTCGCCCGGTTGCCGCTCGGCTGGGCGGTCAGGGACATGCGCTGCGTGCGGGTGCCCCCGAAACCAGAACCGAGGCCAGAGCGATGATGGGTTGGTTCCACCGGCTCCGCATCCGCCTGGGATGGCGGCGGTGCCGCCATTGCGACGCGATCCGCAGGCCGCGTTGGGCCGAATACGCGTCGACAATCGACTGGGGCACGCTCAAGATCTATCGTTGGATGTGTCCAGCCTGCTGGAGGCCATATGGCTGAGAAATTCACCATCAGGATCCGGCCCCCGATCGCCTGGGCGGATTGGACTGCAAAGCCTTGATGCGCGTCGAGGCCCCCAGAATCTCTCCTGGGGGCCTTTATCGTGCGCGGGTGTTCGCTATAAACGCGGACCAATATCACGCCGGGCTGTCGTAAGGCGCGAGGCCTTTCTTCAGCGCGCGGCACGCCAGCGCGATGCTTCGGGGGATCGGCGTGCGGCCATGGAGCCAGTTCCACACCGTGTTTTCGTGGACGCCCAGTTCCGCCGCGAGACGACGGTTCGTCCAAGACATCTCACCCAGCAACGATTCGAGGGCTTCGCGGGTCATGATGCCCTCCTCTCCACCTTGTCGGCCTGAGCGTTCAGACTGTCGATCGATCTCTCGATAGCGTCACGCCTGAATGTGCCCGCCTTCAACCCGTCCCGCATGGCCACGCGGAACAACCCATCATCAACGGCCTCGATCTGGATCGGGTCGTCAGCCCCATGGACGCGCGCTCGCGCGCCCTTGAACGCCAGGATCAGGTCCAGCGTGGTTTCGTATTTTGGCATGTCAGACATCCTTGGTTGATGTAAATTCGAAGACGACTCCATCGAAATATCCGCCGTCGTTATCGTAGACGAACTCAATGCCAGCGACCTGCGCGTCCTTTAGATCCTCTTCCCAACTGACACCATCCGCATTCTCGCGGATGTGGCCCAACAGAAGGTCCGCGACGCGCTCGGCGTCTATGCGGATCGTTGTTCGCGTCACCGTGCTGGTCGTTCTCGTCACGTCAATCCTCGTCATCACTGCCTCCTGTGCTTGAGTTTGCGGGTGTATTTTGAGCGGTCCCGAACCACCAGTGGCCGGATCCGCTTGACCGCCTTAGCGATCGGGTTGCGTTTCGACATCGAACGTCTTCATCTTCGCGATCAGGTCGCCCCACACGCTTCTCAGCCGCCTGACCTCGTCCATCCGGCGGGCGTACATGATCAGCCGGTCTTCGTTCGAGCGGCCCGGGCTGTCCAGCCACTGCTGCGCCGAGGCCTTGGCTTTTTCCAGCGAGCGCCGCACGCTGGCGATCTGCGTGTTCAGCAGTTCAAACTCCTGCGCCAGCGTGCGCGGGACCGTGAGGCCTCGCAGGCTGTCGTAGCGAAGCTCGTCGGTGGTGGTGAAGTTGTACATGGTGAGTCTCCTCTCGGTCAGGACAGGCAGAGCGCCGCATCGGCGTCTTCCTGGGTCAGGATCATGTCGGTGTCGACGTTGATGTACGCGTGCCGACCGCTGTTGACTTCCCAGACGTAGAGCAAGGTGACGCCGCTGCGGGACTTGAACGGCGTCTCGGTGCCACCGCTCGCCGGAACCCACCGCTCTTTGTCGTGCTTGGTCATCTCGTATCTCCTTGCTGCGTTGAACTCCGAGCATCATACAGGCCTGTGGACACAGCGCAACATCTTTTTTCACAATCGTTGTGATTTTTTTTCGTTGACGACATCATGTGGATCTATACAATGTGTGTAGATTTAACGCACACCAAGGAGGTCATTATGGCGTTTGTATCCAACGAGGCAATTGACGCTGCCGCCGATGCTATCATTTCCACCCGCGAACTCTGCGGGCTGAGTGAGGCCGGATCGGCGCGGGATACCCTGAAAGAGTTCGGGGTTACCGGCGAAGATGCCGACCGTGCGGTCCGCGTAGCGTTTGCGCGCGCCAACCGCACCTGGGATCGCTTCCGCAAAGAGGCAGGTGTTCCCTCCAAACACCGGTGCCGTCCGGCACTTTCATTCTAACCAGCGGGGCGGCTTAGGCCGCCCCGCTCAACCAAGGAGGCGAATTAATGACCACAACCCGCTTTACCCTTCGCTCGGACGGGACTGTCACGTCTCGCCCGATCCCGCCCGGCATCGGCCCGGTCACCGGTGCCGTCCCTGGTGTCCCTAATTGCGGTCCGGTCGCGCTCGCGGCAGTCGTCAATGTGCCCGTTCGCGAAATGATGGACGTCTATCGCGATGTCTGCGGCTACGGGCCGCGCTGGATCGGATGGACGAAAACTACAGACCACGAGAAGGTGCTGGATACCCTCGGCGTCAATTGGGAGCCGCAACCCCGAAAGGCGCACGGCACGCTCGGCAAGTGGTTTGATCGCCACGGCGTCAAGGGCCGGACCTACCTGATCCGCGCGGGTCGACACTTCATCGTCGTCCGCAACGGCTGGCTCACCGACCAGAACGGGCCACGCCCGGCGGACGAAGGTTGCATCGCCCGCAGCCGCGTGACCCACGTCTACGAAGTTTTCATCTGAAAGGAACGGATCTCCCAGAGTTCGGCGGCTCGTTCATGAAACCCTAAAACGCCGAGGGCCCGACACGTTCTGTGCCGGGCCCTCTCTCTGCGAGGTGTGTGCGGTTAGCGTTGGCCGGGAACAATGGGGGGATGCCGCCGCCATCTATCGCCGGTCACCGGAGGCGAATCCGATCCTGGAGGGATCAAAATGACCGGGGCCCGACCAACGCTAACCTCACATGCCTATCGTCGACTTGCCGCGCTTGAGACGCCTCTTGATCCGTCTGGCCCGCGCGGCGGCCTGCTGCTGTGTCAAATATGCCTTACCGTGATGCTCGACGCAATATATTGATCGCTCGCCGGTTGCGCTGGTCATCACTTCCTCGCAGCAGTAGAACGCGTTCGCCGGATCCCCGCGCGGGTCGCCCTCGATCCACGGGCACCTCCCCCGAGGCGGCGGGTCGTTCCGTAATTCATACGGTCGCCGGTCAGGTCGCGACGCTGGGGCTGTCCTGATAGGCCTCTGCTTCGGCCTTTCCAGGTTCTTCGGCACTGCACGCTTCGGCAGGCCCAGGCGGTTCTTGCGACCGGCGACCGCCCCCCGGCTGACCTCCATGATCTTCGCGATCTCCGTGATGCTCATTCCGCCGTCGGCCCAGAGATCCTTCAGCAGTTGATCGCGCTCCGGCGACCAGAGATTGTCCGCTGTCGGCGGCATCATCACCTCCCCAGTGTTTTGATCGTGGCGCGCAGGTCGCGGGTCGCCTTGTCCTGCACCCCGTTAGAAAATGGGGCGCGGCACCCGTCGGCACCGCGCCCCTGCGTCCTGCGGGCCGTGCGCCCGGCCCGACTTACGGACGGACTCGGCTCTCCTCAAGGGCCTGCCCCTCAATCAGCGGAACGTCCGCAGAGTGCCGGGGTCCGGTTCCGCGTCCTGGGTCGGCTTTCCGGTATTCATGGTGTGAAGATCTTCGACGGACATATTGTCGCCTCCAAATGGTTGGAAGCGGGGGCCGAGGCCCCCGCCGGTCTTTTGGCTCGAAAGGAAACAGCTTTGTTGGCTTCGATCCGGGAGCATTACACCCCCGCGCCCATATGCACCTCCGTGGTTCAAGTTCAAAAATGTGGCCACATTGCAGCATGGATGGGCGGCGGCGTCAACTAAAGAACACGATTAACCTCACGCCACGACCTCCCAGTCCGTCGCCAGCATGTCGGTCTGGGACGCGAGCCAGGGCACGAACTCGCCAGTCGCCGTCTTCATGTCGATGTGTGGCAGGTAGTCAACCGCCGTGCCCTCGCCTAAGATCGACAGCAACGGCTCTCGGTTGACCGTGAACCGGCTGCCCTCCACGAGGTAGAGAAACATATCCTTCCCGTTCCACCCCGCCCGAGCGACCTTGTGGCCCTCGCGCAGGCGGCCAAGAGCCCAGCCGAAATCGGCGATCTCCACCTGACCCGTAGGGTTGATCACCCACGACGGGAACGTATACGACGTGCGGTCGCTATCAGCCGACTTCAGCCAGTCCAACCGAGCAACTATGCGGTACTGCCCGGACTCCGGGGTCGATGATCCCATAACAGGTACACCGTCGCCGGGGCGGAGGAATTGCGGCAGGGTCCGCCACCACACGGGCACCATCGGCGGCACCACCCGGCGGAACTCGGCCCACCAGTCCTGGCACAGCCTCGCTATAGCCTCCTCCTCGGCAAGCGCACTGTTGCAAGCAGCGTGTACCCCGGTATACGAGCGCCCGGTCACATCGTTGTGTCCTCTCGGCGACGGGTTCGGCATGACAGGGTTGCGATGCATGATCAGCATGTGCAGGTCGCTGATGACTTCGGGGTCGTTGCTATCGTTCACTTTCTCACCTCCGACGTTGCTCATTCTCAGGTTGGCATCATCGCCCCAGATCTCCCGCAGCGGGTACCGCCGCAACGCGTACCCGCACGGGCAGAGTATGGATCCGGTGTTTCGCGCCGCGTCACGCAAGTGCCTGTAGTCGCGGATGCACCCCGGATTCTCGCACTCGAACCGGACCTGGGGATCACTCATCCGACACCCTCACCAATGTTGTCGACCGGCTCATACGTCGCCTGGAACACGCTGTCAGAGCACGGATAGACCCCGCCCTCGACGCCCTGGATGATCCAATCGCCCAGGTTAGCATAATCGATCGACCCTCGGTCCTGTCGGATCAGCACGCGGTTTTTCTCGTGCTCCCCCTCGACCTCGACCAGCCCGGCCACAGCGGCGTCGCGGAACCACTGCGGCCAGTCGCCATAGCTCGCGGGCCACCGGAACGCCGAGATCGTGACGGGTTTCTTGCGGTAGAGTGTCATTCCTCGTCCCCCATCATCGCCGCGAACATCTGAGCCATATCGCCCCTGTCCCTGTCCCTGCAGAAGGCATCGAGACCGCTGCGAAAATACCGTTCGCTGGCCGCAAGCTGCAGTTCGCTCAGGCTCCCGCTAACCACGACGCCTTGTCCAGCCACCCGGAACGGGCTCTCGTCCTTGGACTCGGACAAAACCACCGCGACCAGCCCAATATCGTGGTCGGCCTGCGCCGCCTCAACCAGATCGCTGATGTCATCCATGAGCTTCTCGCGGACGGCGGCCTGCGACATAGCCTCCGCCCTCTCGTCGGACGCAGGCGCAGGCGCGTCAGCAGCCGCTTGGGCATCCTCCTTCGCCATCCCCATCCGCATGGCCTCTTCGAACTCAGCGTTATTGTTCACGTCATCAATCGCGTTCATTTTTTTCCTCCTGGTACGGGTAAATCGTCGCCTAAATCGCCCACGTCGACACGCTTTTCGAACGTATCCCACGGGCCCTGGATTATTGAGGCCGTCGCCTGCGGCGCTTCTCGTCGTCTGTCTTGCGATCTCGGCGCGCCAGCGCCACGGCGTTTCGGGCACGTCGGCCTATGGCAATGGCGCGTGCCGTTGTACCGGGGGTTCCAGCAGGTCGGGCAGTCGCCAGCCATCACCGCTCTCCCATCTCTGGGGTCTCGGATAGGGCGGCGTCTATCATGAGCCGATAGGCGACCCTGTGGATAAGCCGCTCGCCGTCATGGGCGGGCGCGGCGGCGGCGACCATCGACTCCGTCGGCTCCCGCATGGCTTTCATGACCGCAAGAGCGTGCGGGAGGTACAATTTCCAATAATCATCGCTTGGCGTGAAGGGCGTGCAATCGGAAACGCAAATCGCCCTCGCCACGCGCTCCACCATCTTCGACGAGGTAGAAGTGGGGCTATCACTCATCCCACGGTGCCCGCTGAACGCTGACGCGTGGGTTCGGGGATTGTCGGAAATAGAACCGAGGCTCGACCGGATCTTTTCGCAAAATGCAAAACAGTTGTTGCACATCGCCGACCCGACCCGTTGCCATTTCGGCGAGACCGGAGTCGTAGAGCGCCCTCGCCTTGGCGATCGTCACCTTGCCGTCGGCTCCAGCCCATGCGCCGGACGCGCCGGGTTTCAGGCTCCTCGTTGCGATGATGTCGTCGTCGGAGCGACGGACTATTGGCATTCTTTTCGGCATGATGTCTCCTCCTCTTTTTCCAGCGCCGGATCCGCGTCCAGCAGCACCTCCCGCCGATCGACAACCCGTCGCACCCGGGCGTGCAATACGGCGATGTCGGCAACGATGCGCGGGACGGCGAGGACGGGGTCATCCTCGGTGAGCATCGTCACCTGGACGCCCAGCGCCTTTCCCTCGCGGATGCTCAGGTTCAGGCTCTCAATCGCGAGGGTTATCTTGCGCGCCGCGAGATGGGCGTGCGCGTAATGGTTGTCGTACATCAGCCACCCCTCGCCGCGAGATTGCCGACGACGCCGCGCGGGTCGTACACAATCGGCGGGTTGTCCCGCAGCCGCTGGCGCTCGTTGACGTCGTCCAGCACGGGGCCGATCCGGTTCAGCAGTTCCGCGACCCGCTTCGCGGACAGGCCATCATCCCCCGAGCCGCTGACCTTCAGCACGCGCTGGACCTCGGCCAGGGCGGAAGCCACCCGCGTCCGCTCGTAGGTAAGAGTCTGGACATCATTCAGCGCCTTGACCCAGGCATCCTGTGGGACGTGGCGGACGGTACCTTGCGCGTCAGTCTGGGTTGCGCCGGTGCCGAACGCCACCGCGTCCGCACCCGCTAGATCATGGGCCGATAGGGGTGCTGGCACTTGCTCGTTGCACTCAACTTTCATGTTCGCCTCCTCGGGTTGTGTCCACAGCATCATGGCTGTGGTCACGCGGCGCTGTCAATAGACTTTCTTGTAAAAATGCCGCCCGCCGACGCAGCCATCCTGTCCGCTGTAGACAGCGATGTCGCCAATCGCATCCACGATCAGGTCATCGTGGGCGTCTCTGATCCTCTTCCACGGCTCTGGGTGCATCTCGGTGTCTTGTTTTCGATCGCTCACACCCGCCTCCTGCTAAGTCGTTGATATTGTTGACCCCGAAAAACCTAACCCGTGGATAACATTCAAAACCCTGCTTCCAATGTGTTTCAAATTTGACGGCGTAACCCACCTTTGAACACAATTTGTACCCCCCTAACCCATTGATTTTACTATATATATATATATAAATTACAGTGTTACAATATATATAATAATAACACCATGAGACGACGACCCCATACCCCCCTCTATATGTTTTTATATACCCCCCCCTATATATTTATATTTTCTCTCCTATGGGTGTTTCGCGTATTTTTGTGTAACACGCAAACTTTTCCGCGCACTCTCTTTGTTTTCAACGACTTAAGGGTTCCAAAAATCGTTACAAGTG